>Ga0310121_10001300_pt1 | contig 25879 bp, 22 predicted proteins | sample CB27_Tmax_986_MG_FD_203504 | JGI IMG/M metagenome (GOLD analysis project Ga0310121, IMG submission 203504) | Marine microbial communities from Western Arctic Ocean, Canada - CB27_Tmax_986 | ecosystem: Environmental > Aquatic > Marine > Oceanic | place: Canada: Western Arctic Ocean | collected...
CGTCTGGCGCAAATCACGAGTCGAAAACGGATGCCTCTGGTTCACCCGAGTTCAGCTCTGATCGGCTGGACTGCTTGAGCAGGGCTTTTTCAGGATCGACTCATTAAAGGATCATGATGCCATCCGCCCCGAAAGTCAATTGTTTAGTATTAACAGGCCCTAGAGTTGCGGAGCGAGTTGCCGCCGGTGATATCGAACGGGCGCCATACCGGACACATGAAAACCAAACTGACGTTAACCACCATTACCGCCGTCTTGTTTGGCGCAATGGCGGTCGACGCCACCTGGCCCCTGGTCGGTCACATGCGCGACGCGGTCATCGACGACTGGAGAGATGGCCTGCTCAACGCCTACATTCTACGCTGGAATCTCCACCAGCTTGTCCAAGATCCCCTGAATCTCTTCCACGCGAGCATGTATCACCCAACGCCCTACAGCCTGGCGCTGTCCGAGAATATGCTGGGGTTAAGCCTGCTCCTGTGGCCGGTGGAACTCCTGACCCGAGATTCGCTCTTCCTGTTGAACTTCATGATCCTATTCTCATTCTGGTCGATCGCGCTTGTAAGCTTCGCCCTTTCACGGCGCTGGACCGGCTCATGGCTCATTGGCTTCATCGCCGGGACCGCGATCGGGTTCGCGCAACCAAGGATTTCCCAACTCGGACATGCCCAGCTACTCAATTATCAGCCCATGGTGCTGAGCATCTTCTTTGCCGAGCGGTGGCTGCGTCGCTTTCGGGCGCGTGACGCACTCGGCTTTTTCGCGGCCCTCTACGCGCAACTGTTGTTCGGAATCTATCTGGCCGTCTTCAACCTTGTCTTCATCACGGCGTTCATCCCCATCGTTCTGTGCGTGCGGTGGCGATGTGTAGAGTGGATCAAACTCCTGCGCCAAGGCCTTGCGGGCGGCGTGATCATCGCCGTCCTGGCCCTGCCCATTTATTTGCCGTACAAATACGTCCGCGATGAATTCGGCATCCAGGTCGAGAGCGCAATGCTCGATGAGCGCGGCGTGAACCTGACCGATTTCCTTCGATTCCCCGGCGCCAACCTCCTCCATGGCGACGGATCATGGAAGTGGCGCAATCCCTACAGCCCAATCCCCTGGGAGCACGAGGTCGGTCTCTCATGGGTGATGCATGGCCTGGGCGCGCTTGGCCTGATCGGCGGAGCGTTCGTCCTGCTCAGAAGGAGGTGGAACGCTCGGCTTACGACGAAGGCCCTGTTCGCGGGATCGGCGGCGGCCACGCTCGTGTGTCTCTCCTTGATGTTTGGTCCCCAGCTTCACTTGCTGAATGAGCCGCTTGAGGCTTTTCCGATGCCGTACCGCCTGTACCACGCCTTTTCCCCTGGTTTTGAGGGGATGCGCGTGCCGGCGCGTTGGTTCTTGCCCGCTTCGATCGGATGGACCATGATCGCGCTTCTGCCATTGGGCTAGATCTATCCCGCGTTGCGCCATCGCGCCCGGTGGCGAGCGCTCTTTCAGTGCTTATTGGTCGCGATCTTGGTCATCCTGTTCGTCGAGATTCGGACCAAACCCATAGGGCTGAAAAGCGTGCCCTCAAAAGACAACCTGCCGCCCGAGATCACGAAGCTGCGCCAGTTGCCCGCAGCCCCTCTTTTCATCTACCCCTTTTCGCACGGGGCCAAGTACAACTTCCTTTACCTTTACTACAACACCTATTTCTGGCACCCGATGGTCAATGGCTGCTCGGGGCATCTGCCGCGTGTGCAGGGGCTGCGGCTCGATGCATTAATTTCCACTTTCCCCGAGAGCGAGGCGCTCGACTTGCTCGCCGAGTTGGGGGTGCGACGCATTGTGATTCTCAAGGAGCACCTGCCTGATCACGACACGGAGACGGCCATCGACCGCAAGCTCCGGGAGTGGGTCGGCATGGGACGCATAACAGACACCGGTCACGGGTCACTTTACGAACTTGTTCGATGAGCGTATCGAAAGCCGTCCCTGTTAGGTGACCGTGACGGCGCCCTTACGAATCTCTTGCGTTTGACGCCATTGGAGGCGAGAATGCGCGCCGACCTGGAAACGAGACAGTGTTGGACCCGATATCGAGGAGGAATCTCGGCTTATGGCGCGATTGACCGTTAAGGACCTCTTGGCGTGCAAGGGCGGGAAAAAGCTGACGATGATTAACGTGAGCGATCACGACACGGCCCAGGCGTGCGATCGGGCGGGGATTGATATGCTGTCGTGCAGCGGCGCGAGTCTGCCCCAGGTCAGGAAGGGCGCGCCGAACTGTTTCATCCGGCCCGCCGCCCCGCGCCCCTCTTATAAAGCGAGCGACGCCGACGCCATCCGGGCCTGTTACGCGCTTATGGAGCAAGGCGCGGACGCGGTCTACATGTGCCCGGGACTGGACCGCATCCGGGCCGTGGCCAAGATGCGCATCCCGGTCTTCGGTCACGTCGGATTGGTCCCGGACCACCTGACTTGGATCGGGGGTTACCGCTCGGTCGGCAAGACCGCGCAGGAAGCGCTGAGGGTCTACCAGGACGTGCTGGCGCACCAGGAGGCGGGGGCCATCGGCGTGGAGATGGAAGTCGTCCCGCACCGGATCGCGGCGGAGATATCCAAGCGCGTCGAGATAAGTGTCATCGGGTTGGGCAGCGGCCCCGGCTGCGACGGCGAAATGCTCTTCGCCTGCGACGTCCTCGGATCGCACGGCGGTCATTATCCACGACACGCCAAGAAGTATCGCAATCACTTCGAGGACTCGGTCGAGGCGTTCAAGGAGTTCAAGCAAGAAGTAGACAACCGCTCGTTCCCCGCTAAACAGAACATCGTCGCGATCAAGGACGAAGAGTTTGAGAAGTTCATGGAGGAAATCGACTAAGACGAAAAGGACCATGAATAAAGGCTCGATTCGATGTTCAAGCAGCAAAAGGAGAGAAGCCTGATGAGTAAAGGCGGAAACAAGGTTTTACGGCTTGGATTTGACCGGCGTTTGAGGCCGGCATTCCATGGGGCGAACTTCACCCGCGACGGCGGGTTGCTTTGTGTGATAAAAGCCATTCGTCATCACCCTTGCCATTTTGCGCTCGGTCTTTGCGTCCTGACGATGACCATCAGTTGTGCATTGATCGACGTTAAACCGGTCAAGCAGGAATACAAATATCGGTTTGTCCTGCTTTCCGACTCCCAGCCCACGACCGAAGAGACCTGGCAGCGCATGGCGAACGCCATCGATACCGTCAACGGTCTGGAGCCCGATATCGTCTTATTCGCCGGCGACATCACCGCCGGCGGTTCGGAGAGGGAATACATACGCGCCAGGGAGTTGTTGGGAAAGATCCAAGCCCCTCTATACGCTGTTCCGGGAAACCACGACACCATCATTGGGACCGACGATGACGAGAAATCGCTTCCCTATGACGCGTTGCACGCGCGCAAGATCGCTCTTTACAACGAATACATCGGAGAGGATGCGTGGTCGGTCGAGCTCGGCGATTTCCAGTTCATCGGGTTTGATTCGACCGAGGTCAATCAGGACCGACTTCCTTATAAGGGCTATGTTTACGAAAAAGATTTGCTGGTGCACGGTCCCTTCTGGCCATACATTTCAAATGCCCGTAGCCAATGGCTCTTGGAGACCTGTCGCAACAGTCCCAGGCCGTATAAATTTCTGGTCACTCATTACCCCTCCGTATGCCACCGATGTATTCTCAGCCATCAATCCGATCGCCATGGAAGGACTCCCTACCCCATCCAACGCGATCATATTGACACCACGCTCGGCGCCGCCGGCGTCATCGGTCAAATGTTCGGCCACAGACATTTGATCGAGGCCGGCCGGGACCCGCATACGAGTCAACTCATGTTCGACTCCTGCTCGGCCGTTCACCATGAACACGGCTATGGCGTCATGTACTTCGATGTGTATGAGAATGTCCTGGATTGCTTCTGGAAGCCGGTCGGGGAAACACCCCAGCCGATGGGATCATATAACCTGGATGAAATCCGTTCGGGACTCGATGCGGGATCGGTTGGCCTCGATCCTGGAGCGCGTCTTCCGGAAGGAACTTGATAGAGGTGTAGTGTTATGGCGCCACTGACCGTAAGAGAACTCTTGGATTGTAAAGGCAAGAAGAAACTGACGATGGTCGCCGTGAGCGATCACGATACGGCCCAGGCTTGCGAACGGGCGGGGATCGATATGCTGGCCCTGAGCGCCGCCAATCTGAAGCCGGTGCGGGCGGGGGCGTCCAACTGCTTCGTCCGGCCCGCGGCCGCGCGCCCCAACTACAAGCCGAGCGACGAGGACGCGATCCGGGAATGTTACTCGCTCATGGAACAGGGCGCGGACGCGGTCCACATGGTTCCGGGACTGGACAGAATCCGGGCCGTGGCGCGGATGCGCATCCCCGTCTTCGGTCACGTGGGCTTCTGCCCCGATGACGTGAGCTGGCTTGGGGGACACCGGGCCGTCGGCAAGACCGCCCGCGAGGCCATGCAAATCTATCGCGAGACCTTGGAACTCCAGGAGGCGGGGGCCATCGGCGTGGAGATGGAAGTCGTCCCCGACCGCATCGCGGCCGAAATATCGAAGCGCGTCGAGATCTGCGTCATCGGCCTGGGCAGCGGCCCGGACTGCGATGCCGAGTTGCTCTTCGCGTGCGACATGCTCGGATCGCACGACAAACATTATCCGCGACACGCCAAGAAGTATCGCAATACCTTCGAGGACTCGGTCCAGGCGTTCGGGGAATTCAAGCAAGACGTGGACGACCATTCCTTCCCGGCCAAGGGGAATATCGTCGAGATTAAGGACGAGGAGTTCGAGAAGTTCATGGAGGGAATCGATTAAGCTGAAGACGTGCGGGTGTGATTCAGATTATGAGATTAAACGTCTTTTCTCAACTCCCGTGCTCGTGCTCGGACCCATCACTGCGTCCCATCTCAGTTGCTGTATAAGAAAAAAACAGATTACGATTACGAGCACGAAGGGACACTTTGCATCAGATCGGCGTTTGCTCCCAAATCTGAACCACACCCAAGACGCGCCCGGCCCGTGAGATTGAGTTGCGTTTCTCCCGCGCTTTATCGTATAACAGGGCTGGCATAATTCCCGCTCCACGACCCGCGGTTTCCTGGGCGCGGTGCAAATGTCTTTTTGCTCTTAGGGGTCAACTACCATGGCGGTCTATGAATATCAGCACGAAGGCGAGGCTTGCGAACTGGGCGAGATGTTCGAGATCACCCAGTCGATGAAGGAAGACGCGCTCGAGGCCTGCCCCAAGTGCGGCGGGCCCATCAAGCGCCTGATCTCGCGCACGTTCATCAGCGCGCCCAAGGGCGACTCGGACCTCAAGTCGCTGGGCTTCACCAAGTTGGTCAAACGCGACGACGGCGTCTACGAAAACGTCACGAAACTGGACGGCGAGAGCCGGTATATGGAAGCGAACAAACCCGAGACGATCCCGGACATCAAACGCCGCATCTCCGACTGACCCCTCCGCCCGGTTCTCCGTTTCCGAACGCCGAACGACCGAAAACCAAAACCCGAAACGCTCAATCCCCGCGCGCGATCGGCATGCGGCGGCCCGTGCCAAACGCCTTGGCCGTCAGCTTGAGGCAGGGGGCGGCCTGCCGGCGCTTGAACTCGCTGCGGTCGATCATGCGCACGACGCGGCGCACGGTGGCCTCGTCGTGGCCGCGGGCGATGATCTGGTCGGGGCCCAGGTGCTCCTCGACGTAGGCGGCGATGATCGGGTCGAGCGTCTCGTAGGGGGGCAGCGAGTCGGTGTCGGCCTGGTCGGGCCGCAGCTCGGCGGAGGGGACTTTGGTAATCGTCGAGGCCGGGATGCGTTCGCCGTCGCGATTGATCCAGCGCGCCAGTGAATAAACGCGCGTCTTGAGCACGTCGGCCAGGACCGACAGCCCTCCGCTCATGTCGCCATAGAGCGTGCAATAGCCCACCGCCATCTCCGACTTGTTGCCGGTCGAGAGGACCAACCAGCCGAACTTGTTCGAAATCGCCATCAAGATATTGCCCCGGGCGCGCGACTGGATATTCTCCTCGGCGATGCCAAGCTCAGTTCCGGCGAAGAGCGGCTCCAGTTGCGCCAGAAAGCTCTCGCAGATCGGCTCGATCGGGACGCCGTGGCACTCGATGCCGAGCCGCTCGGCCAGCTCGTGGGCGTCGTCGCGGCTGTGGTCGCTGCTGAAGCGCGAGGGCATCGAGACGCCGACGACGTTCTCGGGACCCAGCGCGTCGGCGGCGAGCAGGGCCGTGAGGGCCGAATCGATCCCCCCCGAAAGCCCGATCAGGACGCGCTTGAAGCCGCACTTGTGGACGTAGTCGCGGATGCCGAGCAGCAGGGCGCGGTAGAGCGTCTGGTCGGTGTCGTCGAGGCTCTGGGGCGGCCCGCCGGGCGAGGCGTCCTCGGTGTCCCACAGCACCAGGTCTTCCTCGAACTCGGCCGCCTGGGCGACGACCGCGCCCTCGCCGTTCCAAACGTTGCTCCAGCCGTCGAAGATGAGGTTGTCGTTGCCGCCGACCTGGTTGACGTGCGCCAGCGGAACGCCCCAGCGCCGCGCCACCGCCTGATACATCTGAGCCTTGAGCCCGCGCTTGCCCATCGAGTAGGGCGAGGCGGCGACGTGGATCAACAGGTCCATCCCCTGGTCGCCAAGCTCCTCGAGCGGGTCGCGCTCATAGAGCCGCCGCGGGAGCGCCTCGTAGAGCGAGCTGTTCCAGATGTCCTCGCAGATCGTGATCGCCAGCCGCCTCCCCCTGAACTCGGCCACGCGCGCCTCGCGCGCCGGTTCGAAGTGGCGCGCCTCGTCGAAGACGTCATAAGTAGGCAGGAGCGATTTATAGTGGCGCGAGACGATCCGGCCCCCATCGACCAGCGCCGCCGCGTTATACAGCCCCTTGCCCCCCCCGGCCTGGGCCGGTTGGACGTAGCCGATGACGGCCCCGGGGCCTGTCATCCGCGCGGCGAGCCGCTCCAGCGCCGCCACATTGCGCCGGATGAAGTCGGGCAGATCGAGCAGGTCCTTGGGCGGATAGCCCGTCACGGCCAGCTCGGGATAAACCACCAACTCCGCCCCCCGCCCCGCCGCTCGCTCGTAGGCGTCAAGCATCCGCGCCGCGTTCCCCTCGAACGCGCCGACGGTCGGGTTGATCTGGGCCAGGGCTATTTTCATGGACGCTCGATCGGTGCCGCTTCGCGAAAGACTCGCATGCGCCTGGTGATCGGCGGCGAATCCGGCACACTGGGGCGATATGTTAACGGCAAATTGTGACGCAATAAAGCCCCGATCCCACCCGTCGATATTCGTTCCGCCTTGTGACGGACCCCATGAAGCTGTATGATATTGAGTAGGGGCCACGGGAGAACCGACCATGACCAGTCATGCACACGCGGAGCTACCAGAACCGACCTATCCCCACATTGTCTGTACGCCGGACGTAGTAAACGGCGAGCCTCGGGTTGCGGGGTTTCGTATCCGCGTGCGGGATATTGTCGTCGCCAGGGATAAGGGCGGCTACTCCCCCGAGGAGATCGCCGCGACCGTCTACCCGGACCTCACATTGGCGCAGGTCTACTGCGCATTGGCCTACGCTGAAGATCATCGAGGTGAATTGGCCAGGGCAATCGAGGAGGAAGCGGAATTCGTCGAAGAGTTCAAGAGGCTCCACCCGAACTTGGTAAGAGACGTTCGTTTTGCTCGCGATGAAGCATACTGAAGGGTTATGCCGATGTTCACGTCCAGTTTGCGATCGTCCAAGCACTGCGAACAAGAGGCATGGACCTCGTGACAGCCCAGGAGCGGGGTGAAGCGGAGTCCGACGATTTCACTCTTCACGGGCGGGCATTTGAAGAGCGACGCTCTCTCTTAACGAACAATAAGGACTTTTTGAGGCTGGCCGCTGATTTGGCCAATAGGAATCAGCAGTTCGCCCCTATTTTCTATTGGCCTCAACAAAGCCGAGGAATCGGTCAGATTGTTCGCTCAATCATCCGGGAGGCGAGCCAAACGGATTTTGAATCCGCCTGTTCACGGGTTTATTTCCTCTAAATTATCAGACCACGCCCACCCTCTCACGAGAAATGCGAAAATAGGTATCTCCCTGGCTGCCAGGTCGAAATATTTAGACGACTCGGGAAAAATACGATAAGTGTATGGGCTAGTCGGCGGGTGGAGGCGGCGGGCGGTGAGAAACTTTGATCTGAACGGGACGGCATAATGGACAAAGGCATTATTCTGGCCGGGGGGGCGGGCTCCAGGCTTTATCCGTTGACCCGGGTCGCCAGCAAGCAGCTTCAGCCGGTCTACGACAAACCGATGCTCTATTACCCGCTGACGACGTTGATGCTGGCGGGGGTGCGTCACATCTGCCTGATCTCGACGCCGCACGATCTGCCGCGCATCGAGACGCTGCTAGGCAGCGGCGAGCAGTGGGGCATGACGATCTGCTACCGCGAGCAGCCCAAGCCCGAGGGGATCGCCCAGGCGTTCCTGATCGGCGAGGACTTCATCGGCGACGATCCCGTCTCGCTGATCCTCGGCGATAACATCTTTTACGGACATTATGATTTCAAGGCGATCTTCAGCGATTTCCGCCAGGGGGGGCACGTCTTCGCCTATCGCGTCCACGACCCCGAGCGCTACGGCGTGGTCGAGTTCAACGCCGAGGGCCGCGTCCTGAGCATCGAGGAGAAGCCCAAGAAACCGCGCTCCCATTACGCCATTCCGGGGATCTACCTGTTCGACAACGACGTGGTCGGCATCTGCAAGGCGCTCAGGCCCTCGGGGCGGGGCGAACTCGAGATCACCGACGTGAACAAGGCCTACCTGGAGCGGGGACTGTTGACGGTCTCGGTGCTGGGGCGGGGAATCGCGTGGCTCGATACGGGAACCAACAGCAGCCTGCACGCGGCCAGCGAATTCGTGTCGCTGATCGAGAGACGCCAGGGCCTCAAGATCGGGTGCCCCGAGGAGATCGCGTTGCGCATGGGCTTCATCGATCTGGACCACTTCAAGGGCCTGATCAAGTCGATGCCAACCTGTGAATACTCCGACTATCTCAAGCAGATTCTACTCGAATTCGAGGAACAGATCACATGAGCGAACACCAGATGCGGTCTATTCTGGTTACCGGCGGCGCCGGATTCATCGGCTCCAACTTCATCCGCGGCGCGATGGACCGCGACCCTCGGCTGAGGGTGGTCAACTACGACGTCTTGACCTACGCGGGCAACCTGGAGAGCACGGCCGACCTGGAAAGTCGCGAGGGTTATCGCTTTGTCAAAGGGGACATTTGCGACCACGAGCGGGTGAGCGCGCTGCTCGCCGAGCACCAGATCGACACGGTCATCAACTTCGCGGCCGAGTCACACGTCGATCGCAGCATCATGTCGAGCGCCGAGTTCGTGCAAGCCAATATCGTCGGGACCCAGAGCCTGCTCGACACGTGCCGGGCGGCAGGCATCGAGCGCTACGTGCAGGTCTCCACCGACGAGGTCTACGGATCGCTGGGTGAGACCGGCGCCTTCAGCGAGACGACCCCGCTGGCCCCCAATAGCCCCTACTCGGCTTCCAAGGCGGCCGCCGACATGATGTGCCGGGCTTGTTTCCATACGTTCGGCCAGCCGGTCCTGATCACTCGCTGCTCGAACAACTACGGCCCCCACCAGTTCCCCGAAAAGCTCATCCCGCTCATGATCCTCAACGCGCTACGGCGCGAAGAACTGCCGGTCTACGGCGATGGGCTCAACGTGCGCGACTGGATCCACGTGACCGATCACTGCGCGGCGATCATGGCCGTGGCCCAGCGGGGCCGTCCCGGCGAGGTCTACAATATCGGGTCCAACAACGAGTGGCCCAATATCGAGATCGTCAAACGCATCCTTCAGGTCATGGACCGGCCCGAAAGCCTGATCCGCTACGTCAAGGACCGCCCCGGCCACGATCGGCGCTACGCGATCGACGCCGCCAAGGCCCACGACGAGCTGGGCTGGGTGCCGGCCGTCGATTTCGCCGCCGGCCTGGAGCAAACCGTGAGGTGGTATCTGGACAATGAGCCCTGGTGGCAAAACGTCATCTCGGGCGGATACCTAAAATACTACGAAGCCAACTACGCCCACCGGCTCTAGGACCGACCGGGTCCGCGCATCCTCCTGGTGTGGTCCAGAATTGGAAGTAAACGTCGCTTTGATGCAAAGTCTCCGTTCGTGCTCGTGCTCGTGCTCGTGCTCGTAATCGGCCTTTTCTGAGGCCACAATCGAGGTGGGACGCAATGATGGGTTCGAGCACGAGCACGGGGGTTGAGAGACGACTGTCAACGAGACCGGAGAACCCACACCAAGATGGTGCTGACTCCCAAATCTGAATCATACCCTCCCCTCCCATAAGAATTGATAATGATTGATGTCGCGGCGGGGGAACGGCACAATACCCATGAAGGTCCGCACGGAACGGGTGAGCGATGGATACGGCGACGATAACTCCGGCATGGTGGCCCAAGGCGGCCGAGCAATGGGGCGAGGCGGATCGCTCATTGCTCTCGCGGCTCGACCCCGAGCGGCTGCCCGGGCACGTTGCCATCATCATGGACGGCAATGGCCGCTGGGCGTGCGCCCACGGTTTGCCCGACCGCATATCGGGTCATCAGGCCGGGATCGAAGCGGTCCGCGCCGTGACCCGCACCTGCGCCGAACTCGGCATCCGGATTCTCACCCTCTATGCATTCTCGAAGGAGAACTGGGCGCGCCCCGCTGCCGAGGTGGGTGCCTTGATGGGCTTGCTCAGCCGTTTCCTGGTCGCCGAGCGCCACGTTTTGGATGAAAAAGATATCCAACTACGCACGATCGGCCGGATCGAGGATCTGCCGCCCGACGCGCGGGGGGCACTCAAGGAAACGGTCTCCCTCACGTCCCAGAATCGCCGGATGATCCTCAATATTGCCCTCAGCTACGGCGGTCGCGACGAAATCATTCGAGCCGCCCGCAAGCTGGGCGAGCAGGCGCGGCGCGGGGAGATCGCGCCTCATCAGATCGATGAGGCGCGGTTCAGCAATCTGTTGGACACCGCGGGGCTGCCCGATCCCGACCTGCTGGTGCGTACCAGCGGCGAGATGCGCGTCAGCAATTTCCTGCTGTGGCAGATCGCCTATGCCGAAATTCACGTGACGCCCGTGCTGTGGCCCGATTTCGGTCGCGGCCCGTTCCTCGAGGCGCTCATCGATTATCAGGGGCGTGAGCGGCGCTATGGACTGGTCGTCGATCCCGAGACCTCCTGAGGGCGGGGGCCCGCATGCTGTTCGCCCGTGTCATCTCCGCCGTCCTTTTCTACGCGCTCTTCTTTCTAGGCCTGTTCAATCCTTGGTTCGTCTGGGCGCTGCCGGTGCTCCTGTCGGTGGCGTGCCTGTTGGCGTTGCGCGAGTTCGTCCATCTGGGGCCTTATCCGCCCCGCCACTCGTTTCTGTTGCTCGCGTATGGGGCCGCGCTGTGGATGTTGGCGGATGCCTATCTTTATCGGCTCGATCACGCGCTGCTGATCCTGGGGCTGCTGACGGTGGTCAGTTTGGGATTGGGGACGCTGATTCGGGAACGGCATTTCGCCCAGATGGCGGGCATCTGCCTGATCGGGATGCTCTATGCCACGCTCCCGCTGGCCCTGATGACCTATATCTGGCGCGAGGCGGTGGCCACCGACCAATTCAACGGTCAGCATTACCTGATCTTCTTGGTCCTGGTGACCCAATCGGCGGACGTGGGGGCCTACTTCATCGGGCGGTTCTGGGGTAGACACAAGCTGGCGCCGCAACTGAGTCCGGGCAAGACGTGGGAGGGGTTTTTCGGGGGAGTGGCCCTTGCCCTGCTGGTCGCGGCGCTCATGAAGCTATCGTGGAACAACGTGGATCGCATTTTCGCGTGGCGGGAGGTCGCGGTCCTGAGCCTGTTATTCGCGGTCGTCGGAACCCTGGGCGACCTGGCCGAGAGCTGGCTCAAGCGCAATGCCGGCATCAAGGACTCGGGCCAGACCTATACGGGCCACGGCGGCATGCTCGACGTCATCGACAGCCTGCTGTTCACAACGATCTTCTACTATGCGTATCTCGGGCTGTCGCCCAAGCACCCGACCGAGATCTTTTGAACGCGCCCCGGCGCGGCTAACGACCGTGCGCGATGACCGTAAACTCGGTGTAAACCGTCAGCACCTGGAAAACTTCGTAGTCGGCGTACTCGACGACCTCGATATTGCCCTCGTTGGCCGCCTCCTCCACGCTGCCGTCGCCCCATGAAAAGCTGAGCAGGCCCCCCAAGAGGAGGGGAATCTGCAAGTAGCGGACCGTGGAAACGCCCGTTCGGCCAGGATCGGCCGGGGTGTTGTGGTAGTTCACCGACAGCGGGGCCTTGACCCGCTCGTAGATAAACCCGGGCGGTGGAATGACAGGTGTTTGCGGAAATGCGGCGTTGAGTTGACTGAGCCGCGTGCCGGCGCAAGCGCTCGTCAACAAGCCCACGGCAATCAGCCCGAGCAACAAGACCATGCGTCGCATGGATGGTTCCTCCTCTCCCAATGGGAAACTATCGGGTCGGCGCCCGGGCTTAATCTCCGTAAACGACCGTGCGGTAGCGCTGGTAGACCCCGAGTACATTGAAGAATTCATAATCGGCATGCTCGATCGTATCGATGCTGGCGTTGTCCGCGGTGGCCGCGGCACTCGCATCGCCGATGGCGACCAGGCCAAGGATCGAGAAACTTTCGGACGTGCCCATTTTGCCCGAAACATCCGTCTGGCTATAATCGATATCCAGCAGGGCTTCGAAGTTGGTGTAAACCATGCCGATGGGCGGCACCACCGGGGCGGTCATGCACCCAGTCAGCATCCCCAGAGCCAACAGGCAGGAAAGCAGACGTTTCATGGTCGCATCGCTCCTTGTATCAAGATGGGCGGCCGGGCCGGGGTTGGGTTGCCTTGACCTTTGGATGGGGGCCTCGGAACTCGCGTCGGTTCGGCGGGGAATGTCAACCCGCTAATTCTTATCATCGGGCCGAGGGGCGCGATCGGGGATGGCCGGCCCCGAATCGTGGCAAGTCCAATAGATTCAATGGCTCACGTCCAGAGACGAGATCCCCTCGATTCGATGCCACACGGGTCAAGATTCGGATTGACTTTATGGGACTCGAGACCGACAATTGTAGGTTGAGCGAAGGCCAGTAGCTCAATTGGTAGAGCACCGGTCTCCAAAACCGGGGGTTGGGGGTTCGAGCCCCTCCTGGCCTGCCAATTGTCGCCACCCCCTATCAGGTGATATGATGGGCGGCGTGGCATGCCTCTTCCTCAAGGGACCAGGTATCACGACATGATGGCCGGGCGGCGGCGGTTATAGACCTTCAAGGACCTGTTCGATTCGTTGGGTTGGGAAACACCGAGGCAGATCATGGCGTATATCATGTGGGCAGTGTTGGCCATCTTGGCCTTGGTCCTCCTGTTGAACTTCAAGAAGGTCATCCCGAAGCTGAAAATTTGGAAGGTGTTCTTCGAGGAGGTCTCCTTCGAGATGACCAAAGTGACGTGGCCGACGCGGGACGAAGTCATCAACTCGACGGTGCTGGTAATAGTGGTGGCCATCCTGTTGATAATCATGACGGGCCTTATGGACGCAATCTATAGCCGGTTGGTCCAATTCATGTTCTAGGGGTGGACGAAGCTCAATGGAGTTGAAGACAATGGACGAAGACCAGGCCGTGGCCGAGTTCAAGTGGTATGCCGTTCACACCTATTCGGGCTATGAGGCCCGGGTCAAGCACACCATCGAGCGCCTGGCCAGCCTTGAGGGATTAAGCGAGAGCATCCCGCAGATCGTGATCCCCTTGGAGCCGGTGATCCAGGTCAAGCGCGGCAAGAAGAATACGGTGATGCGCAACCTGATGCCCGGCTACTTGCTGGTCCAGATCGAGCCGGTCGACGAGATCTTCAACTTCATCAAGGAGATCAAGGGCGTGTCGGGTTTCGTCGGCGGGGGCGACACGCCGCCTCCGCTGACCGAAGAAGAAGTGCACAACGTGATGACCATGCTCGAATCGAAGGCCGCCAAGCCCAAGGCGGAGATCAAGTTCGATCACGGAGACCAGGTCAAGGTCACCGAGGGGCCCTTCGCCAATTTCGTGGGGACGGTGGACCACATCGACCGCGAAAAGAACAAGCTGTCGGTCATGGTTTCTATTTTCGGCCGGCCCACGCCCGTGGAGCTGGACGTGCTGCAAGTTGAATCGGCTTCATAGCGGCCAATGAGTCAAGATTAAGGAGGCGTTTCACCGCTCGGACATACATTAAGGGCGGGCGAAACGGGACACGCACAGATGGCGAAAAAAGTGATCGGGCTGGTCAAAATTCAAGTTCCGGCCGGTCGGGCCAATCCGGCCCCGCCCATTGGGCCGGCACTGGGTCAACACGGCGTCAATATCATGGAGTTTTGCAAGTCGTTCAACTCCAAGACCCAAAGCCAGGAAGGGTTGATCATCCCGGTCGTGATCACGGTTTTTGCCGACCGCACCTTCACGTACATCACCAAGTCGCCCCCGGCGGCGGTCTTGATCAAACGGGCGGTGGGGCTAGCCAAGGGCTCGGGCGAGCCCAACAAGACCAAGGTCGCCTCGATCACGCGCGATCAGATGCGCGAGATCGCCCAGACCAAGATGGCGGACCTGAACGCGGCGAGCATCGACATGGCGATCTCGATGATCGCCGGCACGGCCCGATCGATGGGAGTGACCGTCGAGGGGTAAGGTTTTAACGCCCCGGTGCCAAACATTGGGGCCATTCTCAAGACCAGGAATATCCGGTGGGAGGCCGCGCCCCTAGAGGCCGACCGCGTGAACCACGGGAGGAGTAATGATGGCTATACACGGCAAGAAGTATCGTGAAAACGCTAAGAAAATCGACCGCTCGCGCAAGTACAGCCTGCCGGAAGCCGTTGCGCTGATCAAGCAGGCCGGTTGCGCGAAGTTCAACGAAGGCGTTGACCTGGACGTGCGGCTGGGCGTGGACCCGCGTAACGCCGAACAGCAGGTCCGCGGGTCGGTCAACCTGCCCCACGGGACGGGCAAGAGTGTGCGGGTGCTCGTCTTCGCGGCGGGCGACGCGGCGGCCCAAGCCGAGCAAGCCGGGGCCGACTACGTGGGCACCCAAGAGCTGATCGAAAAGATCCAAGACGGATGGTTGGAGTTCGACGCCGCCGTAGCCACGCCCGATATGATGCGCAACGTCAGTAAGCTGGGGCGCATCCTGGGGCCGCGCGGCCTGATGCCCAACCCCAAAACCGGCACGGTGACCCCCAACGCGGGCCAGGCCGTCAAGGAACTGAAGGCCGGCAAGGTGGAGTATCGTCTGGACCGGTACGCGATCGTCCATTGCAGCGTGGGCAAGCGGGAGTTCGAGGACCAGGCCCTGGTCGATAACATCCAAACCTTGATCGACGCCCTCACCCGGGCCAAGCCAGCCTCGGCCAAGGGTCAGTATATGCGGTCGGTAACGCTCAGCACGACGATGGGACCCGGCGTCCCCCTACAAGTATGAACACTCAGATACGTCCGTGAACGGAGGGACCAGATAGAAGTTTTGGGGCCGCGGAGCCTCCCTGCGAAAGCAGGATCCGAGAGGCCCCTCAGATATGACGCCCAAACCAAAAACAGCAGGTCTCCATACCCATGCCGGCGCCTCATCGGGGCCGGGGGGGAGAGGTAATGGGGCAAGGACCCCGCCTGCCGAGGGTTGGGAAGGCGCATCGGACGAACGTGGGGGCCACGCGCGTGGCCCCCACGTTCGGAAATGGGTCTGGCAACCGTCCGTCCCGAGTGGCGGATAAATCCCTTTCCCCAGCCGGTGACGCCGCCAACCGTAGTCAACGGAGACAAGCGGCGGGCCTCGAGCGGCCCGGCCGGGCGGCGTCCATCCAAAGGGGAAAGGAGGTGAACGAAACGTTATGGGCAGAGCAGAAAAAGTCGAGTTTGTTGAGAAGCTCAGCGAAAAGCTCAAGGGCACGCAGTCGCTGATCTTAACCGATTTCAAGGGCCTGACGGTCGCCGAGATGACCGAGTTGCGGTCGAAACTGCGCGAGCGCGCGGTTGAGATGCGCGTGGTCAAGAACAGGCTGCTCAAGCGGGCCCTGAGCGGCGCGGGGTTGGATCCCGTCGATAAGATCCTCGTCGGCAATACGGCGATCTCGTTCGGCATCGAGGACCCCTCGGCACCGGCCAAAGTGTTGGTCGAGTACGCCAAGGGCAACCAGAAGCTGGTGATCAAAGGGGGATTGCTCGAAGGCAAAGCCTTGGATCTGGCCGGGGTTGACAACCTGTCAAAGATGCCCGGCCGCCGGGAGTTGCTGGCGATCATGGCCGGCGACTTCAAACAACCGGCGACGAAGCTGGCCAGTGCTTGCCAGGCAATGGTGCTGAAGGTGGCCCATGCCATGCAGGCCCTGGCAAGGCAGAAGGAAGAGGCGGAGGCGGACGAGGCCCCCGCGTAGAGCCCCAATGCGGTCCATTTTGATCAAACCCATTGGGATCGAATAACATCTTAATATAGACTGAGGAGAAACCTAAAAAATGGCTGAGACACTGACGCCCGATCAGGTATTGGAAGCCGTTGAGCAATGGAGCCTGCTCCAGGTCAACGACTTCGTGAAAAAGTTCGAGGAAAAGTTCGACGTGTCGGCGGCGGCGCCTGTCGCCATGGCGGCGGCCCCGGGGGCCGGCGAGGGGGCCCCGGTGGTCGAGGAGCAGACCGAATTCACGGTGGTCCTGAAAGGCGTGGATCCCGCCAGGAAGATCAAGGTGATCAAAGAGGTGCGCGCCCTGAAGCCCGACCTGGGTTTGAAGGAGGCCAAGGAGCTGGTCGACGGCATCCCCAATGATCTGCTGGTCGACGTGCCCAAGGACGAGGCCGAGAAGGCTAAGAAGCAGATGGAAGAGGTCGGCGGCGAGGTTGAGATCAAATAACTCACGACACGGATGCGCACTTTTGCTACCATGACGCCGAGGGGCCTGGTTTTAGGGGCGAATTTTGCTGGTTTCGCCCCGACCGGCCACCCGGTCGTTTAGAATCGTGATGACAGTCCTTGAAATTCACCCATCCTAAGATGCAAACGGAGGTCTAGAGGTTTATGGTGACGAAATCGTCCTCCTCGAAACGTGATCCCAAAGGCAGCGTAAACGGGACGAACGGGCGCCCCTCGTTCGCGCGCATTCCCGAGATCATGGAGATGCCGTACCTGTTGGAGACCCAAAAGCTCTCCTACAGCGAGTTTTTGCAGATGAACGTCCCGCCCGATGACCGGGAAAGCAAGGGCCTCCAGGAGGTCTTCCGGTCGCTCTTCCCGATCCAGGCGTCGAATCATCCGTCGACGCTGGAGTTCGTGGAATACAGCTTCGGCACGCCCAAGTACACCGTGCGCGAATGCATCGAGCGTGGGATGACGTACGCGGCACCGCTCAAGGTCCGGCTCCAACTGGTCATCCGCGAGACCGAAGAGACCACGGGCGTGATCGAGGTCAAGGACATCAAGGAGCAAGAGACCTACATGGGGGAGATCCCCCTGATGACCGAACAGGGCACGTTCATCATCAACGGCGCCGAACGTGTGATCGTCAGTCAGCTTCACCGTTCGCCGGGGGTCTCGTTCTCCAGGGGAGTGCATTCGAACGGCAAGGATATCTTCTCATCACGGATTATCCCGTATCGGGGAGCATGGGTGGAGTTCGAGATCGACATCAATAGCCTGATGTGGGTGATGATCGATCGCAAGCGCAAGTTCCCAGCCACCACGTTCCTGCGCGCCTTCGGCGTCCACAACGACACCGGATTGGCCAAGGAGTTCTTCCAAACCGAATCGGTCTCGCTCGACGATTTCTCGAAAGGGGCGACCAAGGTCGAGAACATGCCCAACTTCGTCGGCGAGGAGTTGATCGCGGAGGTCGTCGACCCCAAGAGCGGCAAGAAAATGGCCGAATCGGGCGCGCGGGTGACCAAGAAGCTGTGCGATCAGCTCAAGAACAGCGACGTGGAAAAAGTCTACCTGACCGTGGCCGATGCCTATACCGAGCTGATTGGCCGCGTGCTGGCCGAGGACGTGGTCGATAAGGGGACCGGTGAAATCATCGGAGAATACTGGGAACGGATCACCACCTCTTTCCTGCGGCGCGCGGCTGATTGCAACATCAAGGAAGCGAAGTTGCTCGATCGCATGCACGACGAGGGCGACACGATCCTGTTGACACTGGAGAAGGACAAGGTGCGCTCTTATGAGGAGGCGCTGATCGAGTTCTTCAAGAAGATGCGTCCGGGCAACCCGGTCTCGGTGCTGGCGAGTCGGCGGCTCATGGAGGACATGTTCTGCTCGGATAAGCGTTACGACCTGGGGCTGGTGGGGCGTTACAAGATCAACCGCACCTTCAAGCTGCCGACCACTCAAGATGAGCGGGTGCTGGCCGCGCGCGACATCGTGTTGGTGATGAAGCGGCTCGTTCGCCTGCAGAAAGACCTGGAAGACCCGGATGATATCGACCACCTGGGTAATCGGCGCGTGCGCTCGGTCGGCGAGTTGCTGCAGAACCAGTTCCGCGTCGGTCTGAGCGAGCTGGAGAAGACGGCCCGCGAGCGGATGGCGATCATTGAGCTCGAAAACCTCATGCCGCATAATTTGATCAACGCCAAACCGGTCGTCTCGGCGGTCAAGGACTTTTTCGGACGCAGCCAGCTCAGCCAGTTCATGGACCAGACCAATCCACTGAGCGAGCTGACGCACAAACGGCGGCTTTCGGCGTTGGGGCCGGGGGGGCTTTCGCGCGACCGGGCCGGGTTCGAGGTGCGCGACGTGCACTACTCCCACTACGGACGAATTTGTCCCATCGAGACGCCGGAGGGTCCCAATATCGGGCTGATTTCCTCGCTGAGCACGTACGCGCGCATCAATCGGTTCGGTTTTATCGAGACCCCCTACATCAAGGTCAAGAACAGCAAGGTGAGCAAGGACATCGAGTACATGACGGCCGACGTGGAGGACGAGTACCGAATCGCCCAGGCCAACGCGGTGGTCGATTCCTCGACTCGCAAGTTCGTCAACGAGCAGGTCCTGTGCCGCTACCGCGACGACTATCCGCGTGAGCTGCGCGATGCGGTTGACTATATGGACATCTCTCCCAAGCAATTGGTTTCGGTCTCGGCCTCGTTGATCCCGTTTCTGGAGCACGACGACGCCAACCGGGCCTTGATGGGATCCAACATGCAACGCCAGGCGGTGCCGTTGCTCTACACCGACTCCCCAGTGGTGGGAACCGGCGTGGAGGGCAAGGCGGCGCTGGACTCCGGCGTATGCGTGATCGCCCGCAATGACGGGCATGTGAACGGAGTGACATCCGACGAGATCCAGGTGCGCAATGAGCTGGGCGGCGTCGATCACTACAAGCTGCGCAAGTTCGAGCGGTCGAACCAGAACTCCTGCATCAATCAAAAGCCGATCGTCTTCCAGGGCGACAAAGTGCAGGCGGGGGACGTGCTGGCTGATGGGCCGGGGATCGAGCATGGTGAGTTGGCGTTGGGCAAAAACCTGCTGGTGGCGTTCATGCCCTGGGGCGGGTACAACTTCGAGGACGCCATCTTGCTCAGCGATCGATTGGTCAAGGACGACGTATTCACGTCGATCCACATCGAGGAATTCGAGATCGACGCGCGCGACACCAAGCTGGGCAAGGAGGACATCACCCAAGATATCCCCAACGTCAGCGAGGACGCGCTCTCCAAACTCGATGATGAGGGGCTGGCCTATATCGGCGCGGAGGTCCAACCGGGCGATATCCTGGTGGGCAAGGTCACGCCCAAGGGCGAGACCGAACTGACCAGCGAGGAAAAACTCCTGCGCGCGATTTTCGGCGAGAAGGCCGGCGACGTGCGCGACGCCAGCCTCAAGGTCCCGCCGGGGACCATGGGGATCGTCATCGACATCAAGGTCTTCAGTCGCAAAGAGCGCGGCACGCGGACCGACCGCCAGGACAAACAGCGCATCAACCAGCTCAACCAGGAACAAGCTGCGGCGGTCGAGGAGCTTTGGTCGGAGTTCGACCATGAATTGCAAGAGCTGCTCAAGGGAATCGATCGCGAGATCACGAACTTTGAGACCGGCAAAGTCGAGCTCAAGCCCGGCGATCAGGTCACCCAAGGCGTCGTCGAATACGTGCGCCATTGCTTGAAGACGGGAATGCTGCCGGTTGACGGTCCCAAGGGGCTGGAAATCAAGCGGCTGTTCCAGCGCACCACGGCGCGCGAGTCGGAAATCCAGGACCAGACCAATAACCAGATCGACCGGATCAAGACGGGCGACGAGTTGCCGCCGGGCGTCAATAAGCTGGTCAAGGTCTATCTGGCCACCAAGCGCAAGGTCTCGGTGGGCGACAAGATGGCCGGCCGCCACGGCAACAAGGGCGTCGTGGCGCAAATCCTGCCCCAAGAGGACATGCCGTTCCTGGATAACGGAACCACCGTGGACATCGTGCTCAACCCGCTGGGCGTGCCCAGCCGCATGAACGTCGGTCAGATCCTCGAGACGCACTTGGGATATGCGGCCCAAGTCCTGGGCCTGAAGGTGGCCACGCCGGTTTTCGACGGAGCCAGGGAATCCCAAATCAAAGAGTGGCTCGCGAAGGCGAATTTGCCCGAGAGTGGCCAGCTGACCCTTTACGATGGGCTGACGGGTGATCCGTTTGACCGCAAGGTCACCGTCGGCATCATCTACATGCTGAAATTGGCCCACCTGGTCGATGATAAGATGCACGCGCGATCGATCGGACCGTATTCGCTGGTCACTCAGCAGCCGCTGGGCGGCAAGGCCCAGTTCGGCGGGCAGCGCTTCGGAGAGATGGAGGTGTGGGCGCTGGAGGCCTACGGCGCGGCCCACACCCTACAAGAACTCTTGACGGTTAAGAGCGACGACGTGCAGGGGCGCACGAAGATCTATGAATCGATCGTGAAGGGACTCAATGCCTCGACGCCCGGCGTGCCTGAATCCTTCAACGTCCTGGTCAAAGAGCTCCAGGGTCTGTGCCTGAACTTGGAGTTGATGAGCACCAAGGACTTGGAGGAGGAGGCTGGCGAGGAGGAGGAGGAGGAGGCGATCGAGGAAACCTTGCCCGAGAGCCTGCTCGGCACCGGATTGATCGAGGCGGGGGAAGAAGAGGGTGAGGAAATGGTGAAGCTTAGCTTGCCGGCCGACGGCGGCGACGCGGCCAAAGAGGACGCTAAAGAATAAAAATTCCCACGGGGGAGTTGAATGTCACGCTCACCGGCTTCTCACGCGTATCATTGCCGGTTTTTCGCACAGCAAGAATCCATATCAGGCCTCATGCCCCGGCCGGGGAGCGAGGCCTGACCGAAGGGAAAAGACAAATACATGGCAACGACCGCAACCACGGGATCCGTCCGCTCGATCTTCAGCTCGAGCCAGCCTGGCCCCAAGGAGGGCCACGGCGGCCGGATCGACGAAACCAACGCCATCTGCCGCATCTCGTTGGCTTCGCCCGAGCAGATTCTGAGGTGGTCAAGCCGCCAGCGGCGGCAGGCCGAACACCTGAGCCATCTGCAACTGGGTCGCCTGGGCGAGGAGATCGATCCGACCAGCTTTGGCGAGGTCAAGAAACCCGAGACGATCAACTACCGGACGTTCAAGCCCGAAAAGGACGGCCTGTTCTGCGAACGCATCTTCGGCCCGGTCAAGGACTGGGAGTGCGCGTGCGGCAAGTACAAGCGCATTAAGTACAAGGGGATCGTCTGCGACCGGTGCGGGGTGGAAGTGACCGAGAGCAAGGTCCGCCGCCACCGCATGGGGCACATCAAGCTGGCCGCGCCGGTCTGCCATATCTGGTTCTACAAAGGGACGAGCAGCCGCGTCGCCAATCTGCTCGATGTATCGGCCCGCGACATGGGCAAGGTCATCTATTTCCAGGACTACATCGTCGTCGAGGCTGGCGATACGCCCCTGAAGGAACGACAGATCCTGTCCGAGGAGGAAACGCGCAAGTACCAAGAAGTCTACGGCGACCAGGTCAAGATCATGATCGGTGCCGAGGCCGTTCGCGAGCTGTTGCGCAAGACCAAAATCGTAGAGGACGCCGATCGGTTGATGGTCGAGATGCGCCAGTGCGAATCCTTGCAGAAACGGGCCAAGATCATCAAGCGGCTCAAGGTGCTCGAAGCCTTTCGCCAGTCCAACAACAAGCCCGAGTGGATGGTGCTGGAGGTGTTGCCGGTCATTCCGCCCGATTTGCGGCCACTCGTGCACTTGGACGGCGGACGGTTCGCGACCTCGGACCTCAACGACCTCTACCGGCGCGTGATCAACCGCAACAATCGGCTCAAACGACTGATCGAACTGCACGCTCCCGACGTGATCCTGCGCAACGAGAAGCGGATGTTGCAGGAAGCCGTGGATGCGCTGTTCGACAACAGCCGCCGCACGCGCCCGACCAAGGGCCACAACAACCGCCCGCTCAAGTCCCTCTCGGACATGCTCAAGGGCAAGCAGGGGCGCTTCCGGCAAAACCTGCTGGGCAAGCGCGTCGATTACTCGGGCCGTTCGGTCATCGTGGTCGGTCCCGAACTACGCTTTAATCAGTGCGGCCTGCCCAAGAAGATGGCGCTGGAGTTGTTCGACCCGTTCATCATCCATGAATTGCAGCGGCGCGGCCACTGCAACACCATCAAGTCGGCCAAACGGATGATCGAGAAGGAGGAACCGGTCGTTTACGACATCCTGGACAACATCATTCACGACCACCCAGTGTTGCTCAACCGGGCCCCGACGCTCCATCGGCTCGGCGTCCAAGCGTTTATGCCCAAGCTGATCGAGGGTAAGGCCATCCAGCTTCACCCGCTGGCCTGTCAGGCCTTCAACGCGGACTTCGACGGCGATCAGATGGCCGTCCACGTCCCGCTGTCGACCGAGGCCAAGCTGGAGGCCCAACTCAGCATGCTGGCCGAGAACAACATCATCTCCCCGGCCAACGGCCACCCGATCGCCAGCCCCTCCCAGGACATGGTTCTTGGCTTGTTTTACGTCACGAAAATGGTCAACGGTGCCAAGGGTGAAGGAATGATCTTCTGCTCCAATGCAGAGGCGCTGATGGCCTATCAGTATGGGAAAGTGGCCTTGCAGGCGGAGATCAAGGTTCGGGTCGACGGGCGCATGGTTACGAGCACGCCCGGACGCATCATCTTCAACGAAGCCTTGCCCAAGGAATTGGATTACTTCGATGAGGACTCGCCGTTTTTCAACCAGCCGATGACCAAGAAGGCGCTGCTGATGCTGGTCGATCTCGCCCACCGCCGTTGCGGCCCCAAACCCACGGCCGACATGCTCGACCGCATTGCGGCGCTCGGTTTCCAGTATGCCAAGGAGGGCGGCATCTCGATCTGCGTGGACGACATGATGATCCCCGAGAGCAAGCCCAAGGTGATCCGCGAGGCGGTGCGCAACGTCCAACGCGTGCAGAAGCGTTACGAGCAGGGGGCGATCACCAATGAGGAGCGCTACTTCGACGTGATCAACATCTGGTCGCACGCTTCGGAAGCCGTCGCCAAGGACATGACCGAAGGTCTGATGAACGACCAGGATGGCCTCAATCCGATTTTCATGATGGCCCACTCCGGGGCGCGCGGCAACATGGCGCAGATCCGCCAGCTGGCGGGGATGCGCGGCCTGATGCAGAAACCGACCAAGAAACTGACGGGCGGGGTTGGGGAGATCATCGAGTCGCCGATTATGTCCAACTTCCGCGAGGGCCTATCGGTGCTCGAATATTTCATCTCGACACACGGCGCGCGCAAGGGCCTGGCCGATACCGCGCTGAAGACCTCGGACGCCGGCTACCTGACTCGGCGCCTGGTCGATATCGCACAGGACCTGATCGTCACCGAGGAGGACTGCGGGACCACCGACGGGATCGAGGTCACGCCGATCAAGGAGGTGACGGCCGAGGGCGAGCGCATCTTGGAACCGTTGCGCGACCGCATCATCGGTCGCGTGGCCGTGCGCGCGATGAAAAACCCGGTGACGAAAAAATACATCGTCCGGCGCAATACGCTCATTGATGAAGTGCTGTCCCGCGTGATCGAGAATGCCGGATTCGAGAAGATCATGATCCGTTCGGTTCTCACTTGCGAGAGTCGACGCGGCATCTGCGCCAAATGTTACGGGCGTAACCTGGCGACCGGCCGGGAGGTCGAGATTGGCGAGGCGGTCGGAGTCGTCGCTGCCCAGTCGATCGGCGAGCCGGGCACCCAGTTGACCCTGCGCACCTTCCACATCGGCGGGACCGTCAGTCTGCAGCTCGAGGGTTGGTATGAGGCGGTCGAGGACGGGACCATCCACTATCGCGCGGGACTGACGACCGTCCCGCGCACGTCCGAGAGCGGGAAGCTCGAACACGTGGTCATCTGCCGCACGGGGACGATCACCGTCGAGGACCGCAACCGGAACGAGATCCAGGTGCTGCCCAACATCCCATACGGCGCAACAATCACCAAATTCGACGGCGAGGTGGTCAAGAAGGGCGAGAAGTTCGTCCAGTGGGACACCAACCAGACGCCCATCATCGCCGAGAACCCCGGCTTCTTGAAGTACCAGGACATCATCCGCGGCGTAACGGTGGCCGAGGACATCGACTCGCGCACCGGCAACATCCAGCTCATCATCCAGGAGCATAAGGAAGAGCGGCATCCGCAGATTCAGATCCTTTCGAAGACCAAGGGCAAGAAAAATGAGGTGATCGCCACCTACAACCTGACTTCCGGCGCGATCATCGTCACCGATCTAGAGGACGGCAAGGAGATCGAGGCCGGTCAGATTCTAGCGCGCCTGCCGAGACTGCGGCTCAAAAGCAAGGACATCACCGGCGGCCTGCCGCGCATTGATGAATTGTTCGAGGCGCGCAAACCCAAAGACGCGTCGGTCATCGCCGACGTGGACGGTCAGGTCGAGATCCGCGGCATCCTAAAGGGTGCCCGGCGCGTGGCCGTCATCACCGAAGACGGTCAGGAGAGCCTCTATTCGGTCCCGCTGGTGCGCCACCTGATCGTGCGCGACGGCGAGCAGGTCAAGGCCGGCGACCCGCTGACCGACGGCAGCGTGAACCCCCACGACTTGCTGCGTATCAAGGGCGAGAAGAACGTGCAGGAGTTCCTGCTCCAGGAGGTCCAGGAGGTCTACCGGCTGCAGGGCGTGACGATCAACGACAAGCACATCGAATCGATCGTGCGCCAGATGCTGCGCAAGGTGGTCGTCGAGGAGGTGGGCGATACGCGCCTGCTTTTCGGCCAGCAACTCGACAAGTTCGAATTTCAAGAGGAGAACCAACGGACCGTCGCCGAGGGCGGCAAACCGGCGGTGGCCCGGCCCAAGCTGCTGGGCCTGACCAAAGCCTCGCTCGAGACCGAATCGTTCATCTCCGCCGCCTCGTTCCAGGAGACCACGCGTGTGCTGACCGACGCGGCCGTGCGCGGGCGCTACGACTACCTGCGCGGGCTCAAGGAGAACGTCATCATGGGCCTGCTGATCCCCGCCGGGACGGGTCTGGGCATCTACAAGGAGTACGAACTTATACCGGAAGCCGAGGCGCTGGAGGCCCTGCAGGCCCGCGTGGCGGCAGAAGAGACGGCCGCGGGCGAGGAAGCCGAAGAAGAACTGGCCACAGCGGGCGACGGGAACGGGCACCAAGTTGTCGCCGAGCCACAGGTTGTCGCCGAGCCGCAAGCCGACGGTGGGCCGCAGACCGGTGGCGAGGGCCCAACCGGCGAACAGACTTCTTAAGCCCCTCGTTCAGACGGAGACGACGCCTTCGTAAACCTCATTGCGGG
>Ga0310121_10001301_pt1 | contig 25858 bp, 15 predicted proteins | sample CB27_Tmax_986_MG_FD_203504 | JGI IMG/M metagenome (GOLD analysis project Ga0310121, IMG submission 203504) | Marine microbial communities from Western Arctic Ocean, Canada - CB27_Tmax_986 | ecosystem: Environmental > Aquatic > Marine > Oceanic | place: Canada: Western Arctic Ocean | collected...
GTGCCTGAACCGAGCTCTCGAAGATCATGGGTGCGAGCCCAAAAAATGTGGTCAAGGATGTAAGGAGAATGGGGCGGAAGCGCCGAACCCCAGCCACCAACATGGCGTCCATAGATGTGGTGCAGTCTAATCGGGCTCGATTGGCAGCGTGCACGAGCACGAGCGAGTCATTCACAACAACCCCCGCCAGGGCGACGATACCCATCATGCTGATGATGCTCAGGTCGAATCCCATGACGATATGGCCTATGAGGGCTCCAATAATGCCAAATGGGATGGCCGACATGACCACAAGAGGTTGGGTATAACTTCCGAAGGGGATGGCCAGGAGCCCGAATATCACAAGTAGGGCTAGTAGAAAGCCCCGCTTTAATGAATCCATGGATTCGGCCTGTTGGCGTCGCTCTCCCTCGAAGGAGTATTGAAGTCCAGGATAGGTCTGACCGAGGTTTTTGAGCCCATCGCGTTTGAGGTTTCGTAGGATTTTACCCGCTGTGGTTTGTCCCTCGACAATGTCTGCGGTTACATCCAGGACGCGGCGACCTGTATCGCGTCGGATAAAGGTATAGGCCTGGCCACGTTGGATGTCGACAGCCTCACTAAGGGGGATCTCTCCGCCCGTCGGGCTGCGTAGAATCAAACTCTCCACATCGTATTCCGATCGACGCTCTTCGGCGGGCAGTCTTACCATCACTCGGATTTCGTTTCGGTTTCGTTGTTGGCGAAGGGCTTCCGCACCGAAAAACGCGGACCGTAGCTGGAGTCCCACATCGATTGAGGAGAGGCCCATCCCCTTTGCTTCGGGCCGTAGATTAAAGTCGATCTGGCTTTTTCCACTGGCCACACCAGGGTCTACATCCTTTACGCCCTCATAGGATTGAACCATTGTAGCCAGCTCACGAGCGGCTTTTTCCAGAGTCACAGTATCGGGGTGACTTAGCTGTATATCGATGGCGCTGCCGGCACTGGGTCCAATAGAATAGGAGAATCGTAGGGTATCCAGACCAGGGATTTCACCTACCTTCTGACGCCACTCTTTGGTGAAGCGGGCACTGGACATTTTTCTCTTATCACTGCCCACAAGAAAGACGCGTACAGCGACATCATGACTGCCCGCTACGCTTCGGTTCCTATTGACCGGTCCTCCTTGCATCATCGGTTTTCCAATCAGCGTAAAGATACCTCGACTGATCCCCTCTTCACCGTTCTCCTCAAGAACCTGGTTGGCAGCCTCTACCAGCAGGGTTTGCACATGTCTGGATTGGTCCATGGGCGCCCCAAAGGGGAGAGTCGCTTGCGCGGTAATGAAGTCGGACTCTACGCGGGGCATGAATGAGAATCCGATATGACCCCCGATGATATAGCCCATGGTAGCCATGAAGCAGGCCACTGCGATGGCAATGGTGGTATACCGATAGGTCAAAGCCTTGTGGAGAAGAGGCCTGTAGAGGTTCTGCGCGGTCCAGACCATACTGTTGCTGATCCGTTTTTGTTTTCCGGAAAGCCAGGCCACAATACCTCGAGGCGACCGTTTCTTCTGATGACCGAGATGTGCGGGTAGAACGAAAAGGGACTCGATAAGGGAAATCAACAATACAGATACAACGATGGCGGGAATCACCCGGAACAGTTTTCCAGCAATACCGGGGACAAAGAACATGGGCATAAATGCGGCGATGGTCGTCAGAATGGAAAATGTCACCGGGACCGCCACCTGTCTGGCACCCTTAATGGCTGCGTCCATAAAGGACATTCCCTTTTGGCGGTTTTCGAAGACGTTTTCACCCACCACAATTGCGTCATCAACCACCATCCCCAGGGTTACGATGAAGGCAAATAGCGAGATCATATTTATCGAGACATCGAGGGCGGGCAGTAGGAATAGAGAGCCGAGGAAAGAGATGGGGATACCCATTGTGACCCAGAATGCCAGTCGTACTTCCAGAAACATGCCCAGGATGATCAGGACCAGAATGAGGCCAATCTTCCCATTTCGCATCAGCAGGTCGACGCGGTCTCGATAGAGTTCCGACCAATCACCCCAGGTTCCAATCTGTATTCCTGGTGGTAGCTTGGCCCGAAATTGTTCCACAAAAGAGTTGGCAGCCGCAGCCACTTCGATGGGCGTCTGGTCGCCGGTCCGAAAGACTTTGACCAGAACACTTCGTTTCCCATTGAAATGGGCTTCTTCGAAGGTCTCGGCGAAGCCGTCCTTTATCTGTGCTACATCCCCCAGGCGGACGGTATTTCCATCCTCGGATGTAAGAAGGTGAATCTTTTCGAAGTCCGTGCCCAGGTCCCGTCGCTCCGCCAGCCGCAAGAGCACCTCTCCGGTAGCCGTCTTTACGCCACCCGATGGTAATTCTAGAGATGTTCGACCGATCTCTGCGGCGATACCGGGTAGACTGAGGCCGTATGCTCGAAGGTTGTGCTGGGGCACTTCGACACTGATCTCCAATGGCGGAACACCATCCACTTCCACATATGTGATGTTCTTTTGGCCCAGTAGCTCATAGCGCGCTTGTTCCGCGAGAGCGTGTAGGTTCCGGAGATCTGTGTCCCCGTAGATCACGATGGAAATCACCTCTCGTCGGGTGGTTAAAAGAGTGACCTCGGGTCTCTCGGCCTCCTTGGGAAAGGACGTGATCCGATCTACGGCATTCTTGATATCGGCCACGGCCTTATTGGGATTCGCACGCGCCAGAAGCTCGACAATCACGGAACCTGCACTCTCACCCGCAACACTTCGAATCCGTTTGATTCCGTCTACCCCCTGTACACTCTCTTCGATGGCCAGAATAATTCCGGTCTCGACCTCTTCAGGGCTGGCCCCGGGATAGGGCACGCTGATCGTGATAAAGTTCATGTCGAACTCAGGAAAGACCTCCTGTTTGACTCCCAGACCGACGACAAGGCCGCCCACAATAAGAACGAGCATCAACAGGTTGGCTGCCACACGGTTCTTGGCCATCCAGGCAATGGGCCCGCGTTTGATGGGGGAAGAACTCAACGCCGTACCTCTTGGCTGGAGCTGGGCGCCGGGGTTTTCATGAGCCGAACCGGCATGCCATCTACAGCGAAAGAGAGCCGGCTTACAATCAGATCCGCCGGGTCGGGTAACCCGCCGACTACGAATACGTACTCTCTGGATCGCCAGGTAATATCAATGGTCTGGATTCGAAGTTTCTGGTCGGAGTCGACCCGCCAGACCTGGTTGCCATTATGAACGGCGGAACGGGGTATCTTCATGGCGTTTGGGATTGTCTTCCCCTCGATCTCAAGATGTACCGTGGACCCGATGAGCAGGGGGAGCTGTCCTGGTTCGGTTGAAAGTGGTTTGGCGACATCGACCAGGAGTCGGGCTAATCGGGCGCGTGGGTCCAGATCGGAGAGCAGACGAATCACACGGCCCGTACGCACGATGGACTTGGCTTTGGACTTTTCCTGAATGATACGGACACGCGAACCCTCTACCGAGCTATCGGCCGCTGGAATATCGATGGCCGAGATATGTCCGATGGGTACCGAGGTCTGTACCCAGAAATTATCCGTCCCGATGATCGTTGCGACGGGTGTCTGGGGTGACACCAGTTGTCCGATTTCCAGGTTTTCTTTTTGAATGACCCCGTTGAATGGTGCTGTGATCACCGTTTTATCTACGGAAAGCTGTACTCGTTTCAAGGCACTTCGAGCCGATTCAAGGTCGGCCCGAGCGCTCCTTATCTGGGGTTTACGAAGAGCGAGATCACGGCCGGCCACATTGACCTTTGGTTTGTTCGTCATCAGTTCCCATTCGTGTTCGGCAACAACCTTTCGACCCTTCTCGACCTGGTATTGGGTCTGGGCGCGGGAGACGTTGGCCCGTTGTTGTTGGACGGCCAGCCGGTAGTCACGGGCATCGATACGAAGAAGTTCTTCTCCCTCGACGACATGACCCCCAAGGGTCAGATTCTCGGACGCGTCGATGATTCGTCCCATGACCTCGGGTTGAAGCACCAATGAGCGTGCAGGCCTGACGAGGCCCAGGGCTTCTATGGTGATCTTCTGGTCTTTTTTACTGACCGTTTCGATCTGGACCCAGGGAGCGGATACGGTCGGTGTCTTCTTCTTGGGTTTCGGACGATTCTTTATCAACGCGCGTGCCACGAATAGGCCAACAACAATCGCGATGATGGGAAAGATGATTCTTGGGATTGAGAATTTCATGGGGAACCATCCTGCGAGAATTCGGCGTGGTTGGTCGCCTGGTCTTTCACCGGTGTCCAGCTGCCACCCAGAGAGCGGTATAGCTGGATTCGGTTTGAGACCTCCTGTCGGCGGGCATTGAGTTGACTGCGCTCTAATTGTTGTAGGATCCGTAATGTGCTGAGTACCGGGAGATAATCGGTCAGCCCATTTACATATCGTGTTTGCGCCTGTTCTAGAGTTGCCCGCGAAGCAGCGAGCTGGGCGTTTACCTCGACCACGTATCGGGCCTGGCTTTGTTCACGGACCAGAGCATCTTCGACTTCCCGCAGGGCCGTCAGAATGGTGCGTCCGTAGCCTGCGACCAATTCTTCGACCACCGCTCGGTTCCTGCGAACCTCCGCGGCGCGCCGGCCCCCATCGAAAATGGGCGCTACCACATTGGCGGCCAGGGTCCAGACCCAGTTCTGAAAGAGCCCTGCGACCTCTCGATCCAGATACCCTGTGCTGGCATTGAGGCGCAGGGCTGGATAACGGTCTGCAATGGCGGCTGCTACCCGGTGATCGGCAGCGCGGATCCGAAGCTCCATCGCGCGTACATCTGGGCGACCTTGTAGCATCTGCGATGGGATTGTCAGGCTGGGCTGATGGCTCAGTTTCGGCAATCTGGCGTCAGCCGAGACGGAGACGGAGCCGGGGGTCTTACCCAGTACTACGGCGAGTTGATGTTGGAGCAAGGAGATCTGTGCTTCCACCAGAGGGATTTGTGCTCGTATGGCATGTACCTGCTGTCGTTGTTGGTGTACGTCGACGGCGGAAGCAAGCCCGCGTGCGAAGCGTAGATCTACGAGCTCCTGGAAGGTCTGGTTGACCTTGAGCTGTCGTTGGAGGAGCGCGAGTTGGGCCTGCTGTTCGACAATGAGGCACCATAGATCAACGGTCGTCGCGATCAGGGTCATCTTGAAGGAATTCAGATCCTCCATGGCCGCGTCCGCGCTGAGTTGACCGGCGGATCGCATGGATCGAAGACGTCCCCAGAGGTCGACCTCATAGGCGGCCCCTACGTTCATGGGATAGGAGCTGACCTTGAATGACTGTTCCCCGATCGGCGGCGGCACATAAAAAGAAACCCGGGATCTTGTCGCAGTGGCGTCAATACCAATCTGGGGCCATAAGCCGGAGGAGGCCTGCGCCGCCAGGGCACGTGCTTGTTGGACACGGGCCCAGCCCGCCCGAAGATCGAGGTTTCCTGTCAGTAGATCGTCTACAAGACGATCGATATCCGGGGTTTGGAGGTCTTTCCACCAGGCCTGATTGGCAGGAATTGAGCTCTGGCCATTGGCGTTCGAAAATTTCTCGGGTATCGGGATCTGGGACTCTACCTTCGAAGGAACCGAATGAACGGTACAGGCGTAGGCGCTGGCGAGGACGATGAGCACCATAAAGGCTCTGGCCGGGACATTATTTGATCGGGAGGTCATCGTGGTTCTGCTCCATAGAGCAAAATAGAAACGACCTCCTCGGCATAGGCTTGTGTCTCCTCTGGGCGATGAGCTTGGCCAGAGAGCAACTCAAAAAACACATAATTGACCATGGAGCCCTGAAGCATCCGTGCGAAGATCTCTGAATCGAAGGTCCCAATTCGTCCGAGTTTCATTTCTTCCTCGAGGTAGTTCTTGATTTCACGCAGGATCTCTTGCGGTCCAGCCGAAGGATTGGAGCGAAGGGTCTCTATTGGATTCGACTTGAGCATCAAGACTCGTGGGAGCCGGATTCGCAGGAAATCCAACAACGCACCGGCGAGTACGATCAGATTGGCCTCGACCTGATTCTCTCCGACTTTCTTTCGTAGGAATTTGTCGACATCAAAAACAGGTAGGTCCATGCTCGCAAGAAAGAGCTTCTCTTTGCTAGGGAAGCGCTTAAAAAGCGAGCCTTCAGATATGCCCGCCGTCTTGGCAATTTCGGCGGTTGAAACGGAGAACCCTCGCTTCAGAAACAAGTTACGGGCCGTTTCAAGAATCTGGTTCGTATCGATTGTGGTTGGGCGTGCCATAAGTGAGCACTCACTCAAAAATAGGCAATTTTGTCAAGTTCGAGACATTGTTCGCCCCTTTCCGCCGTTGGGCACACCAGCATATGGGTGTATCTATTTGTCCGGTTTTGGTTTTTTCTTGGATGCGGACGGTTTTTTCTTGGGCTTCGCGTCTTCTTGCGCCCGTCGAATGTTTTTCAGTTGTTCGTCGGCGATAAATCGATGCACCAGATCGGCATATTGGGCGCTGATATTGGGAAAGGCCACGGCGACGAGCCAGCCATTTTCTTCTTTGGCGGACGGAATAGACCGCACAATGCGAGCCTTTATGGGGGTTTTCCGATTAAGAAACGCCAGAATAATGTTGATCGTGGTTCCGGCTTCCATCTCCGAAGTGGAACGGATGAGACAGCCACTGGCCGATAGATTTGCGATTTCACAGACGATAATCTCATCCTCGTTCAAGATCCCGCTGGTTTGGGCTTTGGCCAGATCTTTGAGCAGCCAGGCCTCGCGTCCGCGGAGCTTGATACGATAATTATCACGACGGTTCTGACCACGGATTCGCTTGGGATCTCGCAAGACGATGATATAGCGCCCCTTCTTGCGGCCTATACGAATGGGTTGAAAGGCCCGACGTGTGTCAACAATAACGGTATCGAACCAGTAGATTCCATCATCCAGACAAACTTCCAGTCGTAGAGGCATCTTGTCTGGGAAGGGGGGATCCGGGCGTTCGATGACGACCAGTCCGATTCCGTCGCGAACGGCGATGAGCATACACTCCTTTGTGCTGTATACGAGATTCCCATCCTGTCGAATCCAGATGGACTTTGGACGGCCCATGATCTTCGTACGGGCCGCCTTTTCTCGATCCGCCGAGTCGTCGACCCGGGTCTTTGTAGCGCAAAGATCCCAGAATCGCTCTGTAATGGCGCTTCCACCGATGGGGGCAAAAACATAATTGGTCTCCCCGTCGGTCATACGAAGAACGGGCCCAGAAATACGACCAGCAGGCCGAATCGCTTTCAAAGACATCTGGATGGGGACTTCTTCGCTATCTTGTCCACCTGCTGGTAGGTATAGCACCCGGTCCTTATCTGTGATTAAGATCCAACCGCGGCTCGTTGCGTTCTTCGCACGACGGATGACCGGAGATGAAAAGATGATCGTCTCGTCCGCGTTGTAGCCGATGTTATCCGCCCAATCGAAAATCAGCCGCTTTGCCTGGTCTTGTGACAACACCTCGACCGAGCCGGCTTCCGATAGAGCCGTTCCCGTTGTGGCTGTCGCGGCCTGATCCAGAAGGAGGTTCTCCAGGGCTTCCAGTACTGTTCGCGCCCCGGCCCCAAGAAAGCGATAGGGGGATTGGTCAACCCATACGAGGACCGTTTCGTTGAGTCCGATGATTGCAACCCTTTCAATCTTCCTGAGCGGAAGAACCAGGGGTTCGGACCCAATGATGCGATTGACCATACCTGTCGGGTTGAAGCGCAGCTCCGTTTGCGTAAGCTCCAATTCGCCTATGAAAGCTATCGGCCCTTTGAGCCGCATCGCTTCACATTTAATTATAGTCTTGTTTGCCTTCGCCATATCGGTCCGTTTGCTGGGCGAAGACATTCTAGGCGAGTGTTTATGTGACGATCAAGCACCGGGTTGGATCGCGGTTCGATGAAATTGCTCATGACAGGTTCTGATCAACTGCTCGCGCTACTATGACATAGGTTTAGGGGTGGAAGGTGGGTAGTGTCTGAACCCCGTGCGGAGTTTTGACCACGAGCATATACCAGGACTCTCGTTCGTCATTTGCGACATCGAAGTTCTTATTGCCCGTTCGGATGACCTCGGTATCGAAGACATAGGTCCCGAGCTCTTTTTGGGCCTCGCATCGAATTCGCATACCGGTGCTGAGCTGGGTGGGCGGCACACGCGGAAAGGCAAACCCCAGGCCATCGTCGAGAAGAAAAACGGAGCTGCCCAGCGCGATGAACAGTGGCTCATTGCCAAGATAAACAGTTAACTGTTGGAGGTTCCCCAGGATGCGAGAGATGGGGAGAAGCCCGACCAGGGGTGGTTTCTGGTCGGACTCGCCAATGACCGATGTCGACTCTTCTGTGGCTTCGGCCGTCACCGGGGGCTTGCGTAGTTTATTCAGGGCATTAAAAAGTCGTTCCGCCCCCGATCCGCGGAATAGGTGTATGGCTCCATTAACCCATATTTCGCACTCTCGGTTGGATGTATATTTCACGTTTTGGATTGTCTTTAGTGGAGCGCGAAGATCTCCCCCGAAGACGAAGCTGAGAGCGCCGACGGTATCGAATCGGAAGCCTTTCGTCGTCAATACCATTGTTCCCGGCACGGAGATCGGTCCGCGACGTTGCGTAAATCGTTCCTTCAAGATGACCTCGTCCGGGACGGGTGTGTTCGTAGGAATAAGTGGGGCTACCGTGGCAGGAACCGGTGGAGGAGTCGGAACCGTTGGTTTTTGGCTTTGCCTCTGCTGCTTTGCTGCTTCGGCAACGGACTTGGCTACTTCCGCAATTAGTTCTTTCGAATTCTCGTTCTCATCGACGGGTTCATCAACATCGATCTCCTGGATCTTGCCGTCCAGTACTTGTTGCATCTGGTTCCCGGCACGAGCCGCACCCTGGCCCATAAAGCGATAGACTGCCCCATCTGTATCCGTGATGCAGGTGGTGTTCCCCTCCCCCTCGGCGATGTTTTTCACCTGGTCAACGGACAGGGCCCAGACCACATTGGAGGTCATCATTGCGGCACTCAAGTCTCGCGAGAATGCAATACCATGGGGTGTTACCGCCATCATGCCCGCGAGGGCCTGCGTTCCTGGTAACCAGACACACATCTCTTCTGCGACAATCTTGCCCTTTGGAAATGGGACGGCTCCAGGTTCAGGAACACTTTGTTTTTGATCCTCTATTTCCGCCGACGCTCCGTCTCCGGGGGGCGATACGGCTGACGCGGGGCCCTTAAGATGCTCCGCCAGTGCGCGTGTAATCCGCTCCGCTTCTGAGCCTTCAAAGTCGGTGCGTCCTTCGTCCGTAACCACGACCGCTTTCGGTCCAATCAAACTGAGCCGTTGGATTTGTTCCAATCGGATCGTCCATATGGGTTGGTCGGATTCATTCGTCTGGAACTCGAGCATTTCGGCCGTAAAGCGCAAGGTCCCGTTCGCAGAGTCTTGCGTACGTACACAGTTTCCATGGCTGATTGTCTCGGTTCCGGACACAGTAATCTCGACCTGGCTCCATTTGAAACGGGGATTGTCCCCCACAACAAGCTTCACCACACATTTCAGGAAAAATCATCCCGTTTGTGCAAGTAAACGGTATCCAGAAATAGCTCTAGCCCTCGAATCCCAGCTGGTGGGATCGGGTGCGATCCGTATGGACTCTACTGTCCCTTGGAGCGGTAGGTAATGCGGCCGCGCGTCAAGTCATATGGAGACAACTCCACCGTGACGGTATCTCCGGGCAGAATACGGATAAAATAGCGACGCATCTTACCGGATACGTGTGCAAGCACTTTGTGACCGTTTTCAAGTTCAACGCGAAACATCGCGTTAGGCAATGCTTCTAATACAGTTCCATCGGCACTAATTGCTTCTTCTTTGGCCACGTGTTCTCCCGGGTTCTCGTCGATATCTGAGTTGATGACGGGTTTCTATCGGATTCGGGGGTAGTGTTGCAAGCACGTTCAAATTTAGACGATATCAGCAGAGTGAAGAAACATGCAGTTTTTGCAGCATAAAAGCTCTTGTTGCATTTGAAATCCGTTATCATTAGTATGGCCAGCCCGTCTGAAAATCACCCGCCGCACGTCTCTTCGGGTCAAGCCGTTGTTTCCAAAGGAACCGCAAGGAATGCAAACTCTCGACAAATGCCCTCTTGGCGCGGCTGTGGCTGTTCAGCATGTCCTCGGTGATGATCCTCTATCGCAACGGCTTGGGGCGCTGGGTTTCTGGGCAGATGCCCAGGTTATGGTGGAACGAACGGCTCCCCTCGGCGATCCCACCTTGTACCGTTTGCATGGATTTCGGTTGGCGTTGCGCCGTGATGAGGCGGCCCGGATTGTTGTGCGTTCGATAGCGGCACAATAATGGGGAACGATACAATGTCTGCCGGTAAAACAACCACGGTTGCGTTTGCCGGGCGCCATAACGCGGGCAAAACATCGCTGGTTATGGGACTTACCAATACGACGCAGCGGCCGGTAAATTTCCCGGGTAGTACCGTAAGCCGTTCGGAAAGCAGAGTCAGCGTTGGTGGGAAAACGCTCTGTGCGGTGGATCTACCGGGAATTGCGTCCCTTGAGCCCTTGTCTCGCGATGAGTCGCTGACTATCAGCTATCTTCGAGGTGAACAGGACAAAGAGATAGACGTTCTGTGCGTGGTTATGGACGCTTCCAAGTTACGGGTAGAGCTGTCTTTGTACCGTGAACTATCCAGCCTGGAGCTACCGATTGTGGTGGCTTTAACCAAGCTTGATATCGCCCAGGGTGAAGGAAAGATTGTAGATGTGCCGGCATTATCCGTAGCGCTGGATGTGCCGGTATTCGCAACCAACCCCTATACGGGCGAGGGTTTGGTCCAGTTACGAGATGCCATCCTGCATGGCTCCTTGACGGCTTGTGTGCCTCTTGAAAGAGATCCATCGGAGTTGACGGATCAGGTGATCTCGTCTGTTTCGCGGAGTTCGTCGAACCTTACCGTGCGATTAGACCAGATTGTCTTGCATCGATATCTGGGCCTGCCCCTTCTACTTCTCGCCATCTACGGGATCTTCCAGGCTGTCTTCGTTACGGCCGAGCCGGCCATGGGCTTGATTGAGGCGGGTCAAGGCGCTTGTAGCTCCTGGGTTGCCTCGCAGCTCTCCGAGGGTGCGCTGAATAGCTTTGTGGTGGATGGTCTGATTAATGGGGTCGGGTCCGTTTTGATCTTTTTGCCGCAGATTGCCCTTCTGATCTTTTTCATCACGGTCATGGAGTCCACCGGATATATGGCTCGAGCGGCATTCGTGCTCGATCGGATCATGCGTAGTTTCGGGTTGAGCGGTCGCAGCTTTGTGCCCATGGTTACATCAACCGGCTGTGCGATTCCGGGTATTCTTGCTACTCGGACCATCGAAAAGGAGCGCGACCGGATAGCTACGATTGTAGTGTCTCCTCTGATGTCTTGTTCGGCTCGCTTGCCGGTCTACGTCATACTGATCGGGGCGTTCTTCCCGGTGGCCTATGCCGGTACCGTATTATTCTCCATGTATATGCTCGGCATTGTGGTCGCCGTTCTGGTGGCTCTAATACTGCGAAAGACGGTACTTCGGGGCGGCGTATCCAGCTTTCTTATGGAGCTTCCCTATTACCAGAAGCCGGTCTGGCGAGTTGTGGGTGTGCAGGTCTGGAGTGCTTGTGGAGGCTTCATACGAATGGCAGGAACGATCATCTTTGCGGCGTCGATGGTCATCTGGTTGTTGAGTTACTACCCCCGATCACAGTCGATTCACGACAGCTACGAGACGAAGATCGCGACCGTTCAACAGTCCGGCAAAAGCGACGAAGAAAAGAAAAAGGAAGTTCTTGGGTTGCGGAATCACGAGCGTGCCGATCAGCAGCAGCAGAGTTTCCTTGCACGGGCGGGTAAGGCTATTCAGCCGGTTTTCGCTCCGGCTGGCTTTGATTGGAGAACAACAGTTGGGATCTTGGCCGCGTTTCCAGCCCGCGAGCTGATCATCCCCACCTGGGGCGTATTGTACAGCATGGGAGATGTGGACCCTGGTAGGTATGACCCAGGCATTTTGGATCGAGAGAGCTTTGATCCATCCACGGGACTATTCGGAAAACTTCGTGAATCTCGGCGGGCGGATGGTAGCCGAGCGTTTTCACCACTTATTGCCTTGGCCTTGATGGTGTTTTTTGCTCTCTGTAGTCAATGTATGGCGACCCTTGCGATTATCAAACAGGAGACCGGCTCCTGGAAATGGCCGGTCTTCACTTTCATCTATATGACGGTGCTGGCCTGGGTTTGTGCGGTCGGGGTGTACCAGGTCGGTCGCATAATGGGGTATAGTTGAGTCATGGATTGGTTTTTTACCTGGCAAGATCCCGTCGCTATTGGTTTGGCATTGGTCGGATTTATGTTGGCTTTTCGGCCCATGAAGCGCCAAGAGGCCGGCTGCGATACATGCGCAGCTAAGCAGTTGATTGAACGGACGGTACCGCGAAGTTAAGTCGAAAACGCGTCGCTGGACACAGGCTCGATGGAAGCTTCTGAAAACACGAAATCACGCCAGGCGCCCTATATTATCGCTATCTTCAGCGGTTCGTTTCTGCTGTTCCTGGTTCAGCCCATTCTGGGCCAGTACATTCTACCCTGGTTCGGGGGAAGCCCTGCCACCTGGACGGCCTGCCTTTTGTTTTTTCAAACAGGCCTCTTATTGGGATATCTGTACGCCCATTACCTTACACTTCGCCTGGGCCTGCATCGGGCTTTATTGGTGCACGCGGTTGTGTTGGTGCTATCTGCCTTGCAACTGCCCCTTCAGCCGGACGCCGCGTGGCATATGTCTGGAGAGATGGAGCCGACATTCCGAATCATCGGCGCTCTAGTCAGTTGTGTGGGGCTACCCTATGTGCTGTTGGCCGCGACAGCTCCGCTCGTCCAGGCCTGGTTTGCCCGCTGCTCGCCGGGAAACCAACCCTACCGCTTTTATGCCTGGTCCAACGCCGGAGCCTTTATTGCATTGGCTCTCTTTCCATTGGTGTTGGGCCCGAACCTGGGCCGTGCCGCCCAGACAAAGCTCTGGTCGTTGCTCTATGTCCTGTCCGTGGGTCTTATACTCTGGTGCGCCTATTGTACCTATCGGACCGGCTCCGTGGCATCGGAACCAGGAGCAGCCTCGGATACAAGCCCCTGGCGTCGAAAAATCCATTGGCTTGTATTGCCTTCGATCTCATCGCTTTTATTGATGGCGGCTACCCACGGCTTGAGTCAGGACATCAGTGTTACGCCTGTATTGTGGATCGTTCCACTTGGATTGTACCTGCTGACATTCATCCTTACCTTCGCCTGGCCCGGTCTATATCGAAGGTGGCTATTGGGCTTTGCCTATATGCTGGCGTTGGCAACGGCCATCTGGATGATGGAGCAGGGCCATCACATCTCCATGACCAGCCAATTTCTGGCCTACAACGGGATCTTATTTCTGTGTTGCCTGCTACTTCACGGGGAACTGGAACGTATCAAGCCAGATCCGAGCGCTCTGACCCGATATTATCTCTATATTGCCATCGGTGGTGTAGTGGGGGCTGTGGTCGGGGCGATACTCCTGCCGGGGTTCTTTGATGTATTCGTGGAATTCCCGGTTGGGTTGATCGCAACCGGCCTTGCCTGGCTGGTCCTGATCTGGACCACGGAGAAACGGGCTACTGGCCAAATCTGGAGACGTCCTCGGATGTGGTTGATGGGCCTGGTCGCCGTTATGGTGCTCCTGTCATCGGTTCGCTTTGGCCAACACTTTATGGATACCTACGACCGTTCGGTGGTGGTGCGCCGAAGTTTCTATGGATTTCTACGGGTGTCCCTGCATCCCCAGGGACGCCCCATACCCCTGGTTAAGAACTTCCTGAGCGGTCGTATCAGTCACGGCTTTCAGCATCTTCGACCATCTTGTCGGCAAGTTCCGACGGCCTATTTCGTGCGTGAGTCCGGGGTGGGCCTGGCGATGGACTGGCGGCCCGATGAAAAGGGGCGGCGCTATGGCGTCGTTGGGCTTGGAATCGGCACTCTGGCAGCCTATGGGCGGCAGGGTGATGCGTTCCGGTTTTACGAAATCAATCCGGACGTTGTCGACGTAGCGATGACCCATTTCACATTCCTGGAGGACACACCCGCGACCTGGAGCATTGTCAGAGGTGATGGTCGACATTCCCTGGAATATGATGCGCGTAGTCTTGAAGACTTGAAACGCGCCGCGAAAACCCCCGAAGAATTGCAGCTTGTGGAAGAGAAGGGGATGTACGATGTGCTGATACTGGACGCGTTTAGCGGAGATTCGGTGCCCACGCATCTACTGACCCGGGAGGCGATGGAGACCTATCTGACGCTTTTAAAACCCGATGGGATCCTTGCCGTAAATGTGACCAATGCCCACATCAACCTGCTTCCAGTGATACAAGCGCATGCAATGGAGCGAAAGATGGAGGGGCGGTGGGTGGAGTATCCACGCAACCAGCGCCAGTATTGCGACATGCTGGGCTGGAAGGGGCGTCGATGTGTTGGCAAATGGCTGGATGACCCATCACTCTCCCGCGACGAGGTTAATGCACGTAAGAAAGATGCCTGGTACGACTGTAAGGTGACCTGGTTGGGAGCGTACTTCAGCTATTGGGTGTTGATGAGCCATAATCAACACTTCCTCGACTCCGAGGCGGTTATACAGGCGAGTACAACGCGCCCACCGGCTGGCCCCCCCCTGATCTGGACTGACGATCATGCACCAATTTGGCCTTTACTGAAGTAAAATGGGGTCGTATCTGCTTAAGTTGTCCATAATGGCGCTAAATTTTGCGATACTCTACATTCCGTTTGCCAGCGCCGTTCCAGTTCCAACGGGTTGCTGTTCTTATTGACTGAAGCCTATTTCCCTCTCTAAATTCTGCCCATGTATGATGCGCGTCTGAATTTTTACGAGCGAGATCGGCTAGACATTGTAGACCAGTGTAATGAAATAGGTATCGATACCTGTGCATTGGAAGCCCCCTCCCCGGTCTTTGCGAGCAATCCTGCTATCGTTTGGATCCTTCCCCTGTGGGGGCGGTGTTGGTATGCATCGGATACAACAGAAAAATAGGAAGAGAACTATGAAACGCTGGTTAATCGAATCTGTCGCAGTCCTCATCTTCGCAGCGTGTTTTTTTTCCATAGCTGTGGCTGATGAACCTGATCTTCCCGTGCTGGACATGGGGGAACGGGCAGACTGTTCTAAGGTTGATAGAATAACTGCAAACGGGGCTGAGAAACGGAAAGCCGAAGCTGCCAAGAAATGTTTGCAAGAGAAGATGGAGCAAATCGAAGAGCAAATGCGGGAAGCCAGGGAAGGCAATGCCCCGGATTCGGCGAGCGACAAAATTGCGGAAGAGATTGCAAGACTTGAAAGGGAATTGGAGGCTCTTCGTTCTGCTCCCCCAGACTCCAAAGAATTTGAACGGCTACACACTATATACCGTGCGACAAACAACCTCCTGACGAGCGGGGGAGGAGTGAAAGATCTGAGTAAAGAGGGAAGGAGAAAGCTTCTGTCCGATAGAGCTCAATTGGGAAACGATGTGCTACGGGCAAGAGCCGAGCTGGATCTGAAGATTTCATTATGGCGAGGACAGCAAAGCGAAATTCAGGAACAGATCAACGAATTGATGAAGAAAAAAAGCGAGCTTGAACAACCCTTGAGTGAAAAGAAAGAGAAGCTCGAAGAACAACTGAAGATGGCAGATGAGTACAAAAAGGATCTGAACGGTAGATTTGATGCGCGGTGCGCAAGGCAGAGATTGGTGATAGGCCAAAACGAGCTGTTGGATGACGCGTTGAAAAAGGCTGACTTATTCCCCTCCCTGACCGAGATAGACGGTTGGAGTTGGTTCCGTTCCCAAGAGGCGAAGAAATTTCATGCGGCAGAGGCGGGTTCTGAGGAAAAGGCCGCAGCGCTCATGGACCTATATGAGAAATTCTTCAAAAAAAAACACGGTATAATTGATGAATGGTCTAATTGGGGCAGCGATCATGAATGGAAGCGTTATAAGGATGAAGTATTTAAATCCTCGAATAGGCAAATGGCCTTTGACCAAGCGAAGGAAGCTGTCGAAAAAGGCGACGTAAAAAGATTGATTCGCTTGTCCGAAGGATTTCAAAATTACGTAAGGCTGAGTGCTTATGATGAACGCTGGATCGCCTGGTTAGGCGCGCTAAAAACCTCACTGGAATATGGAACGGCATTGGCAGCAAGTGTCCCGGTAATCGTTGGGACGGGAGGTGTGTTATTGATGTCCGAGCTGATTGAGATTGGGAAGGAGGTGGTTGATTTAACGAAAGATGGGGTAGGGTTCATTGAGGATCTGAAGAAGCTTGATAACGCGAATAAGTATCTTGAGACTGTGACAGGTAAAGATAATCGTCACGTACGCCGGCAGATAGCACGACATAGAATCATGGCACCGCTGATCCTGCTCGGGCACAGAGAAGCTCTCAACAAAGTCGTGGCGGTGTACGACAAAAATATCTCTCTAATGGAAGAGACGTTGAAGGAAAGGGAGAGCCAGCTAGACGAGCTTCTCATTCCAACGCAACACGAGAATTTTCCTACTGAACGATATAATTGCCGTTGAGACCCTTCCCCTCCTACGGAGATTGCTGGTGTGATTTGTGTATGTGACCTTTCTGAACGCTGGATTGTTGACCGGTGGCTTCACGATCATGCACCAATTTGGCCTCTGCTGAAGTAAAACGGGGTCGTATCTGCTTAAGTTGTCCATTACGGCGCAGAATTTTGCTATACTCTAAATTCCGTTTGCCAGCGCCGTTCCGATTTCCAAAGGTTACTGTTCTTATTGACAGAAGCCCATTTTCCTCTCTAAATTCTGCCCATGTATGATGCGCGTCTGATTTTTTACGAGCGAGATCGGCTCGACTACCGTTTTGCCTCGGAAAGGTGGGGCGTGTCGCGGGTGCAGGCCAAAGCGGCAAGTCTGAAGGCCCAGGTGGACGGGATCCAACCTGCGGAATGTCGTCGTCTGGTGATGGCGGGCAGTAATCCTCTGGAGCACCCCAATTTCCTCGACATTGTAGACCAGTGTAATGAAATAGGTATCGACACCTGTGCATTGGAAGCCCCCTCCTCGGCTTTCGCCAGTGCCCATGTGGTGTCCTATCTGGAAGCGGCCGGCTTCAAAGAAGCCTTCCTGGTATGTGCGAGTCTCGATGAGGATCTAAACGAATCGATTATGCGTGATCCGGGCCAGCATGAGCGCTATGTGGAAGGCCTGAAAGCTGCGGCCGGATCCCCTCTGAAGGTTTATGTCATTATTCCGGTATTGCGTGCCAACGCGCCGCAGATCGAGCCCATGATCGAACGGATTGCCCGGATGGGTGGTGGAATCACCGGGGTATTATTCTCTTTACCCCAGGTGGGGCAGGTACCGGAGTCGGCGCGGGATGCGTTATTGTCGTACAACGAGATTGCGCCGTATCTGGCCCGTTATTTCCATGTGGCACAACGTCGCCGGCTGGAATATGGGCTGACTGACAAGACTGGAGTCTCACCGTGTACCACCAGCGGTGAGTTGGACCGTTACGGGAGTATCTTCCACGATCGGATCAACTTCTATAAGCATTCGGATCGGCAGGAGCTCACCCGCGCATCGGCCTGTGATAGCTGTGTTCTGCTGGAGAACTGCCCCGGCATAGAGCAAAGTTATGTCGATTATTATGGTGCCGATAAAATGGTGCCCATCGGACTCGACGAAGCCCTTGGTTGGCGTCTACGTCCAATGAACAAACTTGAGCAATGGGACTATAAGCAGATATCGGATTTTGATAACCCGGTAACCCAACGCGAGATGTCTGCGGTGCGTGTGAATGGTCATTGCAATATGGCCTGTTCCTTCTGCTTTGTGGATCGAACCGTCGGGGACTACGAGGTCGACGCCCTACTCGAGAAGATATCCGGCTTCGTCGACGAAGGCACGACCCATCTCATTGTTTCAGGCGGTGAACCCACCATTCATCCGGAGCTTCCGGCCATCATTCGTGGGTCTCGTGAGCTTGGATTGAAGAGTATTGAGATGCAGTCCAATGGGGTAAAGTCCGCCGAAATGGACTATGCCCGGAAACTTGTCGACTCCGGACTGACCATGGTCACATTTTCTTTGCATAGCGTGAATCCGGAGCAATCCGATGAAATCACGCGTCTGCCAAAGGCCTTCTGGAAGACCATCAAGGCGATGCATAATTTCCGGGAGTTGGGCATTCGAACCCAGATCGCCTGCGTCATCACCAAGATGAACTACCAGGAATTACCGGAGTATGTTCGATTCCTACGCGAGGAATTTCCGGAGAATACGGGTCATGTGAGTATCTGCTTTGCCATCGCCCAGGGAATCAACGACCTGGTGGCCAATTGGGTGGTTCCAACATTTACGGACCTTCAGCCCTATTTCACCAATGCGCTCGATTACTGTCTGGAAACCGACATCGGATTTGGCGGGATCATCGGCCAGGGCAGTTATCCGCCGTGCATGCTGGGCGGCACGATCAAGTATCATCAGCGTCTACTTCGAAAGATTTATCGTAGTCCGGAAGTTGGCAAAGAGTTCTACAAAGCCGATCGGTGTAGCGAATGTTCGTTTAACGATTATTGCGTGGGGGTGCGTCGCAGTTATATCGATCAATATGGTGATGCGGAGATCAATCCCCTGACCGAGCCGGTCGTTTTTGCCGGTTCCGAGGCGATCCCTGAATCCTGATCCCGCCCGTTCGGACGAGGAATGCTGTTAAGAGCATTGCTCATGGGACGGCGTGCTGCTACATTTTTTCTATGGCCCGTCGCAATCATACGGTTAGTCTCAAGGTTCTTGAGCAGATTCCACCCCAGAGTGGGCAGCTCGCGACCGATCTGTCGCAGCACTATTCTCTAGAGCGTTTGATGCGCCAGGTGGAGAACCTGGCGGGGAACGAGCCCGGGGAGATCCGTTTTTTCGGTGATGACCCCTTAGACCGCGATGACATGGGTAGTCTGATTCAGCATGCGACCACCCTCGGCTTTCAGCATGTGGGTCTGGCCACGGATGGTTTCCGGTTGGACAACCGGGAGCAGATCCGTGGTCTAGTCGACTCCGGTTTACATGAAATTGTTCTCACCATTCACTCCACAGATCCACGGGTTCATGATCATCTGGCCCGTAAGAAGGGGGCCTATAAGCATCTGCTGAAGGCTCTCGAAGAATTGTCCAAAGTCGATGTGGACGTCCGGGTGAAGATACCCATCTGGAATCCCAAGGCGCAGAACCTGGGGCGGATCCTGGATGAGTTGTCGGTTCGTCTTGAACGTATATCTGCAGTCGAGCTCTCTATTTCCCAACGTCTTCCAGACGGGAAAAATGGCGAGCGCCTTCTGCCTCTCCCCCTGGCGAAATTACGTGCCGGGTTGACGGAGATTCTCGATGAAGCCAGCGATCAGGGGATACCCATCGTCTTTCTGCCGGGTAGCGGTGTTCCGTTCTGTGGCTTACCTGAGGCGTATCGCACGCCGGAGACCGCTCCCTTCCACCCAACTCGTCCGGCCCGCCGGGACGATGATAATGTAGTTGGAAAGGCCTGTAGCTCCTGCTTTATGGAAAAGCAGTGCAGCGGAGTTCGTAGCTGGTACCTGGAGCGATTTGGGGAAGACCTGTTCGAGCCCATTGCAGAATCCATCCTACCGCCGACGGAATCACGCCTGGCCAAGCATTTCGAGGATCCCCTGGCTCGGGCGCGGGCGTCCAATGTGATGTTGAAGGTCATACGTCCCACGATTGTTTGTAATCAACTCTGTCCGTTCTGTAGTGCGAACGAGACCAGTGAAAATAGCTTCAAGACCGTAAAGAAGACCAAGAAGAAGATCATCCGCTGGTATCGGCTTGGTGCCCGTCATCTATCTTTTTCCGGTGGGGAACCAACCCTCGTAAAGGAATTGCCCGATTATATCCGACTGGCGAAGCAGCTCGGGTACCAGAAGATCGAATTGGTCACCAATGGGACCAAAACGTCCATTCCCAAACATGCCAAGAAGCTTGTCGATGCGGGGCTGGAAGTCGCATTCATAAGCCTACATGCGGACACTGAAGAACTGTCTGCCAAATGTACGGGCTGTGAGGGGGACTGGGAAAAAACTGTCGAATCCCTACATAATTTTCAGGATCTTGGGATCAAGGTTGAGATCAACCATGTGGTCAGTAAGCTCAACTACCAGAACCTGCCCAAATTCGTGACCTGGTTCCATAACGAATTCGGCCCCAGCATCCAGATGTCCTTTGCGTTTGTAAGCCCGCTATATCGGGCCAAGGAAAACCTTTGGCTTATTCCGCGCTACAGCGAGGTGATGCCCTATCTAAAGGAGGCCATGGATCTACTTCGATCCTGGGATCATCCCTTTGTGGTGCTGGCTCGTGCGGGCGTACCGTGGTGCCAACTTCGGGGCGGATACCAGCAGTATTCGGATCTTACCCAGATCGCGAACGAGGCCCATAGCGAAGATGATTATAAGAAGACCAAGGGCGAGCAATGTTCGGATTGTACGCTCTTCGATCTCTGCCCTGGTGTGTTTAAGGAATACGAAGAGCTCTATGGAATGGATGAGTTTGTTCCACTTGAGGGGTCCGAACTGGAAGTTTCTATCAAAGAGCCGATCAACCCCTGGTACGGCATTATCCCGGACCAGATAGAGACTCTTGTGCGTTGGGAACACGAACGAGTGGATTGGCCTGCCGTTAACGATGCGTGGGAGAAAGGCCGTGCTGCTCTGCGAGATGGGAATCTCAAGGAGGCCCGGACCCAGGCTTCTTTCGCCATGGGATTCGAACAAGCACCCACCCTTGCAGAGGTGTCGGAGAACCAACCCACGGATGACGTTTCGATGCAGATTGAAGACGCAATTCGTGCCCATGGTTATGATCGGATGGAAGAGGTTTCCTATATGGCTGGCTTGAAGCCCGTCCTGTATTTGACCTTGCCCTTCGACCAGGTGGAAAAGTATCGGGCCCGGTATAAAGGACACCATATTGAGGTGGTGCAGGCGGAGACAGGCGAGTCCCTCGGTAAGGGGGTTGCAACCGGGCATGCCCATTTCTTTGTGAGCCGGGACGTAGAGCAAGCCCAATTCGTCGCAAAGGTCTATCGGTCCGGGGATCCGACGGCTCAGGCTTTCCAGGTTGGAGAGTTGATGGGATATCCGAATTGTTGTGCGGCGATGTTCGCCTCGATGGCGGACACCAGCAGTGATAGCGAAAACGTCTATGCGGTTTCGGAACGAGAATGTTCCGATCCGAATCCGCTCTTAAACCTGGGAATGGCCCATATCGTTCCTTTCTACCCGTGTCGTTTTGATTGCGAAAAGGGTGGCGACTATGCCGACCGCACTCTCGAAGCGTTGTTCCCGGATGACGATGCGGCTCGCCAGGCGGTCATCGACAAGATGGGCCGCCCCACGCTTTATTTCGATAAGTATCGATCCATTGTATTTGATGGCTCTCTACAGGAGTGGACGGTACGTTATGACAGTGCACATTTCGTGAGCCGGACCGCCGAGCCGGAGCTAGAGGTTCAGCTGATGCATCTAGTCCTCGGACCACTGATGCAGGCCTCACGAAAACTGGCGATCTCTTCCGATGGTTGGGAGTTTTTCGGTATTGGAGGAAATACCAGACTACTGCGACGGTCGCGTGGACCCGGCATCCTGCTTCCATTTTCGAGAGTGTAGGCGTGTGTGTCGCAATGCGGGAGTTCTATGAGTAGACGGGTTGCATACCTCCTTTTCCAGAGCCATCGAAAGGGATCCTATCTCCACGATGGCGATATCTCTGTCAGTTCTGGCCAGTTGAAGGCCGCTGGAATCGAGAACGACATATTTGAGGCGGTCTTCGACGAGCGGGACGACCAGGAGAATGAACGTCTTCTGGAGGAACTGGCCGGGCGTCTGACTACCGGAGGATACGGTCTGGCTGTGGTATCCCGCATCTGGGCCCCAGACGTAATCTGGGGCTTGCGGCGTCATCTGGAGACGATAGGTGGCTCGATTCCACAGCTTGTTTTCATGCCGCGTAAGAGTTCTGGAGAAGACGTTGGACCGTACGACTTCGTGAACCCGGGAAGCACTCCATCGGTGATTGAGGCTCTGGCCAGAGCACCCGAGCCCATCGACCCAACCCGTATCCCTGGTTTGATGTTTCGAAACGAGCTTGGACAAATGGTGTCCAGTGAAGCGGGGGAGTGCCCCTCGGAAGGTGAACCAGATCGGTACAAACTGCGACCCAATTTCAGGCGAATTCGGTTAAATGAAGACGTATTGACGGATCATACGACTCTAGTGGTCTACGGAAATCCTGGCTGCCCGTTTCGGAAGACCTTTGACCATGTGCCGGGTTGGACGGATGTAAAGCTGGACCCGACCATAACAAACACCAAAGGGTGTTCGTTTTGTAATATTAATCTTGCCGAGGATTATGCCTTCATCCATGACATTGCCCGGCATGCAGTGGAGCAGATCCAGAATATTCAGGACACCGTTCCGGATGCGGAGTTGGTCATCCTGCTCGATCAGGATCCCTTTCCCTATCTACCGGATCTCTTTTCGCGTCTGAATGCGGCGGGAAGCCCGCGGGTCCACCTTCTGATTCAGGCCCGTGCCGATCTTTTCTTATTGCGTGAAGAGGCCTTTGAAAAGGCCTTGGAACTGGCACGGCAGGGGGGCCACGGTTGCACTCCTTTCCTCATCGGCATTGAGAATTTCCATCAACCAACCCTGGATTTCTACAATAAGGGAGTCACGGTTGAGATGAATATCCGGGTGCTTGCCTATCTTCGAGGTGTGGCGGACCGGTACGCGGACGTCTACGATTCAAACCATGTATCACCCGGGTTCATTCTCTGGCATCCGTGGGTCACCTTCGAGTCCCTTCGTACCAATGTAGAGGCCATCGAAGAACACGGTCTGCACGAGTTCCGCAGTGAGGTTGCCCTTTCGAAGATCCGTTTGTATCCAGACATTCCGTTCTATTGGAAGGCGAAGCAGGATGGGCTGATGCTGGAGGACTATTCGGGTGACGGATTCGATTCTGCGAGCCGGTATGGCTATCCGGAGGAGAGCCCCTATCGTTTCCACCATAGGGAAGCACAGGTGGCCTACACGCTGCTGGCCAGCCTATGTCATACCTATGAACCGATCGAAGAACTGAAATTGCTCGCATGTATACTTGATTGGGTGGAATCGCAGTCTGCGAGCCTGGAGGCTCTTGACCAATTGGCCATGACCAATCCCGAGAGGCTGGTGAAGCAATTTGAAGACGAACATGCGGCTACCATTGCAAGTCTTCGTAAAGAAAATACGCCAACTTCTCGTGTTCGTGAGCTCGATACGAGTACCCGAGAACATGTGCAGGGACTGTTAGCTCCACTTTGGCCAGGCAATGGTCCAGGTCCCGAGGGCTTTGAGTTGGCACGCGTGATCGGTGACGAAAATCGGGTTCAACTCTTCTTTACGAACCCGGCCGAAGTGGCCAGAGTCCGACAAAACCCGGTTGCCGCATTGTTCCGGATTTTGCTAGAACCGCGCTCATCTGCCCCACATTTTCGCCAAAGTTCCCGTTGGAACGTATCCTACTCATCCACAGTAGAATCAAGGGCTGTACGCGATGCGATTGACAGAATCAGTGCCCGTATTGTAGCGCGTGACCCGGGAATTGCGTGAGTTGGCACTCGTTTTTTTTTACACTGCTCCACACGTTACGATAACTTGGGGCAGTGGGATTCTTAGTAGAGAGTCCAATACACGTACTTCGTTCCCAACGATGACTGAATAAGAATGAGGCTATTATGTTGAATCTTCGTGTCGCCAGTTTGGTTTTTTTAACCGGGATCTGTTTGTGGGGTCTGACCGCGTGTAGTGGATCGGGCAGCCCGTCCGGATGCCAACCGGGAGCTACCTGTATTGTGCAGCAATGTGGTGCGATCGGGAGTCAGGTATGTGACCAGTTTGGTAACGCGACCTGTAAACCTCCTCAGGAACTTTGCGCCAACGGCATCGATGATGACTGTGATGGTGCTATCGATGAAGACTGTGGTGGTTCGCAGACATGTTCCCAGCCCAATCAAAAGGAAGCGTGTTTGACTTCGTGCCAGACCGTAGGCGAGCGAATCTGTCTCGGGGGTATTTGGAGCCAATGTACGCCGCCGGTTGAAAGTTGTGACCTCCTTGATAACAACTGTAACGGACAGATTGATGAGTCCCTGATCAAACAATGTGAGACCGATTGTGGTATCGGAACCAAGTCCTGCATCAGTGGTGTGTGGGGCAGTTGTAGTGCACCGACACCCAAAGCGGAAGAGTGCAACGGTCTCGACGATGATTGCAATAATCTGATCGATGAAGGTCCAAACAATCAAGCATTGACCCAGGTATGTAATCAGGGTTGTGGGGTGGGAATCCAGTCCTGCGCCAACGGCCAGTGGGGCCCCTGTTCCCAGGTGCCGGAACCGGAGATCTGCGACGGGAAAGACAACAACTGCAATGGTATCATTGACGATGCCGTTGGTGGTTGCACCTGTATGCCAGGAGAGACCAAGCAATGTGGCGAAAACATCGGCGAATGTAATAAAGGTACACAGACCTGTGTTCTCACGGCCAATGGAAACACCCAGTGGACCGAATGTGGCGGCCCCTCCTACAATTCGCCCTCAGCGGAGCTATGCAATGGTCTGGATGACGACTGTGATGGGTTCATCGATGAAGACGCCAACAACTCCACCACGGGATTTGGTGCGGAAGGTGGTCTACAGGCCTGTGGCATATCCGGTCCTGGGCTCTGCCACGTTGGAACCAAGAACTGCTTGGGTGGACAGCTCCTCTGTGTAGATGGCTATCCCTCGGAATGTGTTCCTGGGAATTGTCTGCCAAACCAGTATCCGCCGGAGGTATGTAATGGTCTCGACGACAATTGCGACGGCCAGGTGGATAACAATGTTGGTGCCGATCAATGGGAGCCGAATGACAGTTGCACGCAGGCCACCAGCCTGGGCTATGTGCTCGAAAACCAGGGCCCAACAAACTTTGAGGCCAGCCTGTTTAATCCCTCAGGGACCGATAGTGTGGATTGGTTTGTTGTAACCGCGAAAGAGGGCTCCGGTTTCTGTCTGCCCAACCAGACGGAAGGTCCGTGGTCGGTCACCATCACCCTCACGGGTATTCCTGCGGGTGCGGACTATGATCTCTGTGTCTTTCCGGTACAGCAGGTCAACAGCGTCACCAATAGTGGACCATCATCCTGCGGTCAGGTGGACGGTAATGTCTGTGGTGGAACCACCACGACCGGTGGAGATGATAGCTGCCAATGGGCGAATGATGATGAATGTGATCCGACTCCAATCTGTGACCAATGTACGGATTGCACCGATTGTGAAAACTGCGCCACCTGCCAGACCTCAGGCGGTGGAAACAATAATAGTGGTTTCACGGCTGGCTGCGAATGCCACGGCATTTTCAAGTCGGGTAACCAACCCGAGACGTATTCGGCCTCCTGGTCGGGACAATGTCTGCAGAATGATGACCGCGACTTCTATGTCAAGGTAGTCAGCTATGCGAACAACCCCGAGATAGATTGCGCGCCCTACACCTTGAGTGTAACGGTCACGAAATAGGCGCCTTTTAAGATGACCGGAACGGGGAGCGGCAAACGCGCTCCCCGTTTCTATTTTTGCAGTTTATGCACCCACTCCTTTTGAGCGAGCGCATAATCTTCGGGTGTGTCGATTTCCAGGTAGCTGTACCGACTTGCGGCATGGCCGATCGGGATGTCCGCATCAAGCATCTCACGATACATATCAA
>Ga0310121_10001302_pt1 | contig 25847 bp, 21 predicted proteins | sample CB27_Tmax_986_MG_FD_203504 | JGI IMG/M metagenome (GOLD analysis project Ga0310121, IMG submission 203504) | Marine microbial communities from Western Arctic Ocean, Canada - CB27_Tmax_986 | ecosystem: Environmental > Aquatic > Marine > Oceanic | place: Canada: Western Arctic Ocean | collected...
CGTTTTTGACCGCGTCCATGCGGGGGAGGTCTCTATTGATCAGATAGGCTTCTCTGATCTTGATTCCGCGTTCCTTCGGGCTCGAGTTGAAAGAAACTATTGAGCTAGCTCCTATCGCCAACTCACGCCAAACCGGTGTGTTCGAAGCTCGCTTTGTTCCATGCCTTGGAAAGACCACTCAAGCACGAGATTGTCACCCCAGTACGCAAAGCCGAAGGTGAATGGGCTGGCATCTTCGTAATACGGGGTTCGTTGCACGCCAGCCCTTGCGACAAATGTTCTTCCGCGTATCGGCCAGTAACTGATCTCAAGTCCAGCAGCCGGGATTGTCGCAGAATCCTCTTTGAACGTCCTGACTTGGGTTACGGCTGCGGTGATACCGTAGTCGAAAATGCCGAACTGCATTCCCGATGAGCTGACGCCGAGAGTGATTCGGTCGGCAACCTGATAATCTCCCAGGTATTCTCCTGCAAACAGTCTGCCCCCGTTGTTTTGATATGAAAGACTTGTGGTTAAGGCGAAAAAGGTTTTTGAAATACCGGCGTCAAACCACACAGCACCGTCGCGTGTGCGGGCATCGCTGGCGACGAACTTGTTAAGTGCTATACGCTCTTCAATCAACTTAATTGCTAAGCCCAAGTTGATTCCCTTGATTTCACGTGCATAGCCGATGGTAGCCACTCTTTCTGAAACCGGGAGTGAGCCAGCATCAAAGAGGTGGGCCTGTCCGCTGGGTGCGGTGTAGCGGCCTGGGCCATGTGCTCCATATTGGAGTACCTGAAGGCCGATGCCGATTCCGCCCCCCAGCCACTGTCTTGACGCTGCTGCAGTTGCTGTCCAGCTCGCTGCCCCCCATTGCTGCACATCTAGGCTGAAGCTTTGAACTCCCACCAGGAGAGCTGGGTTGTAGAACAGAACGTCAGCTTGAGGAGAGTTTGTCATGTATGCTCCACCAAGAGCCATGGATCTTGTTGAAGCTGGGAGTTCCAGAACACGTGGCAGCGTGTGGTAAGTTTGTGCAGACACTTTTGTGGAGCATATGACCACAAGAGCGCTGACAAGTACCGCTATCCGAATCATGATCAATCAGTTCGGGTTGTGGGAACGATGATGGAAGCTCGAACCCGACAGGGAATACCGGCAACAGTCTGGACACCCAAGAGTGAATGGTGTCTGATGAATCTCAGCCAGATTCTAATGCTGCTTCAGGTTGGCATTTCTGGATATTGTTAGGTACGTGTGCAAAATTTCTTGCTCTTAGTCACTCTGGCTATGGTCAATGATTAGTGTCCGGTTACAAGATGAACAGGTAAGTAGAGCCCGATCCCGCACATAGGCAACATCGGACCGCGGTGGTATATGGAGGTGGTCAAAGAGAATATCACAGTCCGGACATTTTGGCTTGGACTGCCTGCGAAAGGCGTTTACTAAATCCCGTTTCTGTTGGGCTGTATACCCGTTTGATTTGGCCATTTTCTTAGGTCGGCAAATAGGGGACAGTTAAGTTTTGCTTGTCCCCTAAAGATATGACGCAACCGTGTCCATGCCGAATGTCTTTAGTAACCCTGTATACAGTGGGTGAAATCATACACAGTACTATCACTCGTAGCACACACTAATTTTGACTCCAAACTCATATTTCTGTGACGCTAGTCCGGTTTATCTGGTCGGATACAACGATCTAACCATCCAGGAAGCCAGGAATCATGCGGTCTTCAGGCTGTTTTTTACCTTGACGCTCTCACGAGTGTGCCTTACAGTTATTTAACTGTGACCTGCAAGGCTCGGAAACACTTGATTTCATGCGGCTTTTCGAGTGATCCAAAGCTCGATGGGAGAGAGTTCTTCAGGCTTGCAAGAATGGCGGCTTTGGCCGCGACAACTTACCCATCTAAGTGACAGGAGCAAGCATGATGAACAAGTCCGACTTAGTGGACGCCCTCGCGAGTGCAACCGGTATGACCAAGGCTGATGCATCGCGTTGCGTGGATGCACTCTTTGGCCCAAGTGGCGGGATCATTTCCTCTGCGCTCAAAGGAGACCTCAAGGTCCAAGTCACCGGCTTTGGTACGTTTGAAGCCAAACATCGTAAGGCCCGGATGGGCCGGAACCCTCGGACTGGCGAGTCAATTTACATCGGAGCCACCAAGACACCGGGATTCCGGGCAGGGAAGGGTTTGAAGGACGCAGTCAAAGGGTAACCCCCCGAAGATACGTCTTGGGTACCTGATCGGAGTCGCAGCGGACAGGTGTGACCCGCGAAAGAAGAGGCCGTGTCACTTCCGAGGTGACCCGGCCTCTTCTTATTTCGCCTAAGTCAACTATTCCTCGACCTATTTAGACGATGACCGCCGCCGCCTCGTTGCGGTCTGTCAAAGTCCGCACGCACTGCACGCCCGCAGATAGTTCTTCCATTAAGTGCTGCGATGACATCCTGCGCTACTGAATCATGAACTTCTACGAGTGTATAGTTCTCCTTGATCTCGATACGCCCGACCGTGTCTCCCGATACGTTTGCTTCTGCTGTGATCGTACCCAGAAGATCACCAGGCTGCAGCCCGTCTCGTGTACCAACTCCGACGAAGAGTTTGGCCCATGCTGCTGGTACATTGGTCGGAGTGTTTGCAGGGGGGGACACCTCGGTCGTGACTGAGCGCTTACTCAAGAGAGCAAGCGCTGCAGCCACTTCAGCGGCGTCATATTCTTCAAACAGAGATTCGAGAGCGAACAAGTATGGTGCGATGTCCTCCTTCTCTATCACGGCTCGAATTGAATCATATAGCGCGGCGATGGGACCAGCACTCTTTTTAATTTCTGGCGGAAATGGAACAACTTCATAGCCCGCTCGTCGGGCGGTTGCACGGAGGTGTGGTATCTCTCGGGGCAGAACCACTACGAAGCCCTGATCCGAAGCACCGTGCCGGCGATCAAGATCATCCACATCTGCTGGTACGTCACAGCTAATGACAGGTATGTGCCCGTAGCCAGTGATGGCGCTCCGTACTTCGAGTGGATTAACACCCAGCCACACGGGAACCTTCGTATCACCGGGGGCACCGGCGAGGTAGCCATGGAGTGTCAAATAGTCCCCGACATCGGCCGCACGGTCGTCATTGCGGAAGTAGATCAGCACATGTGGTGTTCCGGAGGCTAAGATATTCTCGACGACCTTGAGGGCCTCATGTTCATGCGGCTCGGTTGTGATCCGGAACTGCAGTGTACCACGCTTGGGCCCATCAGCTACCGATGTATCCGCAGAAGGCAAATTGATCGCACGCTTTAAGTGCCGTTCGCAGAAGTCTGCAACAGCACTTGTAACGGGCAGGGAGGTGACGATTCGCTGTGTTGTGCTGGCTAGGTAGCTCAGGACGAGTTCGACTTCCTCAAGGCCACCGAACTCATCGATTCGGGTCGCCTGGTCCAGAACGATTGCTTCCAGGGGCTCGAGTGCAAGTTCACGAGTGGCACAACTTGCTAAGACATCGCCAGGTGTCGCGAAGAGTAATGTTGCTTGTTCGGGTTGCACCCATTGAGACCCTAGTGCCCCCACAACCTGTCCAATGCGGCTGGCGATCGGGCTCATCGATTCGGCTAAATCATTAGCCCGGTCGCGTGAGGGCGTGAGCACAAGAAGCCTAGGACTTTCCTCTTGTAAGTCATAAACGCGATTTAGTAGGGCTGCTGCCCAGGACATAGTCACTCCACTCCCGGGACCGGCTGCTACGATCACATTATTCCCACGATACACAAAAGGAATCACCGATTTCTGTATCGATGTCGGCTGTTCAATCCCCTCAGCAGCCAGCGCCTCAACTAACTCGGGGCTTAGCCCCAGGTCTTCGAATGAATCCACTTTGAGTGCCGTTTTAGGTAGGATCGCCAGAACCTGGACCACCGAGGTCACCGGGTTCATATGGAAGGCGATTCAAGAGTTTTTGCACCTCGTAATCCATTCTTGATGTTCGAAGTTGGTCGGTAGTTGCCACAACATCAGTGTAGGGCCCATGTCGATGAGCGGTTAGCGTGACCGTCCCTTCAGCACCGTCATATGTAGCGCTATGACTTGAGTTGTTTGCACGGGCGAGCCCAACAAGCCGAGGAAGGAAGTCCTTAGCTTCCGAAAATACTTCACTGGGCGAGAGCGCTGTCTTACGCTGATAACCGGCCATATTTGTGACTGTAGTCTGTAATGTTTAAGAGACTTGGGTGTGTACGGAGCGCCGAACTCCACTCAAGTCGTGGCTAGAAAGGTGCCGATCGCTTCGTCGTTGTGGAAGTCCCTTAAGTGCTTAGGACCCCTGATGAGTACCGGTGGAACTCCAGCTTTCTGTGAGTGAGCGTATTTGAGGGTATCGGAGGCTTCTGCTTCATACCGGTCGATGTCTAGGACTGCCTTGGTTTCACTCAACTCTAATCCCACAGACTGCCCAATACCCACGAGTATATCGATTCGACCTATATCCTTTCCCTTGAATAGGAAGGCTTGGAAGATCAAATCAAGCAGTTGGCCGGCTTCATCTAGTCCAGATGCGCGGGCATGGCATAAGAGTTCGTGAGCTTTACGAGACCAAGGCACCAGGCAGGGCTTTCTTAGGGACAGGCTGAGTTCTTCCGCTAGAGTTTCTGCTTGTTTCCAGCGCTGAAGCCAGAAGGGGTGGTCAGCGTCGATCAACTCTGCTGGTGGGGGACGGAGTTCAACTGGGACGCGCTGTACATGGCTTTCCGTTGTTTGCTCTACTGACCTTACTTGTAGGTGAGCCAAGAAAGAGAGCGGGTCGGCGACGTCTATCAGTAGGCACGGAGATTTGTAAATCATGGAATGGGAAGGTGGCCGAACCCGCTGCGGTCGGCCAGAGTATTGGGTGCTTCCTCCGGCCTCGGGGTCCCACCATATTTCTTTCCCAGATTGCTACTCAAAGGAGTGTCATGTCCTTCAGCTCCAATGTCGAGAGACTCAAGCCTTCGGCGACAATTGCGGTTAGCACTTTGGCCAAGAGCCTGGTAGATGAGGGCCGTGACATCGTCAATCTCGGAGCGGGTGAGCCCGATTTTGACACACCTCTATTCATAGCTGATGCCGCAGTGCATGGCATCAGGTCAGGCCGCACACGCTACACACCACCTGCGGGTCTTCCCGAACTTCGTCAAGCGATTGCCAATCACCTCGGGGCACGCTCAGGCCGTGAAATCAATTGGCAGGGGGTCGTAGTCAGCGCCGGTGTTAAGCAAGCCCTATTTAACACGTTTTTCTCTCTCTGTGGTTCTGGCGATGAAGTATTGGTTGCCGCCCCATACTGGACGACCTATCCGGACCTGGTCATGCTGGCACGTGCTGAACCTGTGACGGTTTTCGGAGCTGAAGCCAACAGTTTCAAGGTTGTGCCATCTGATCTAGAACGTGTTGTGTCCGAGAACACCAAGGGACTTGTGTTGAATACTCCATGTAATCCCACCGGTGCCATTTACTCCCTAGCAGAACTCAAGGAACTCTCTGCTTGGGCTAAAGGCCGCGGAATCTGGATCGTGAGTGACGAGATCTATCGTAATGTGTACTTCGGTGAGGAGGGCGGTGCAGCCCCTGGTGTCCTTGATTTGCCAGAGGCGGATGTCGGCAATGTCATTCTGGTCGATGGTGCTTCGAAAAGCTATGCAATGACTGGATGGAGGGTTGGTTTCTCATACTCAAGTGTTGAAGTTGCTCAGAAGTTCACTGCACTTCAGAGTCAGATCACATCCAATACAGCTACTCCTTCTCAAGTAGCAGCTCTGGAAGCGTTTTGTAATGTGGAGGCAGCTTCTTCTGCGATCGCTGAAATGGGGGTCGCTTTTCGGCGTCGGCGCGACCTTGTCATGACCCTAATGGATCAACTTCTCCCTGGTGTTCCGTACATTCGACCTGAGGGGGCTTTTTACCTCTATTTTCGGGTGGATGGACTTTTCGAAGCAGATGAAAATGATGCTACGACTTGGTGCTCGCGGCTTCTGCAAGAACATGGTGTGGCGCTTGTGCCGGGTGCCGCTTTTGGTGATGACCGGTGGGTGAGACTCAGCTTTGCAGCAGCGGACGCTCTTATTGAAGAGGCATTTAAGAGGATCGTAGCGATGGTCAGGACTGGGGCCGCAGTCTAGATAGAGTTATCAAGCGGCAGCGAAGCTGCTGAAGCAGTCCCTTACAAGATTGGTGGACCAGTTGGTAGACATTTTCGAACCCGCTGGCTCCACCATAGTAGGGATCAGGGATCTCGTCTCCGTTGTCACCATTAGGATCGTGGGAGCAAAGGAGTGTGATTTGGGTATCGCTGTTCGTTTCTGACCTCAGTTCCTCCAGCGCCCTTAGGTTCTCGCGATCCATGGCGATCATATAATCAAAGCGTCCGAAGTCTTCTTTTTGGACCTGTCGGGCCCGAGAATCCAGATTGATCCCGTGTTGTTGAGCTACGAGTGAAGCTCGACCGTCAGGCCGCTCTCCGACATGCCATGCTCCTGTCCCTGCTGAGTCAATTGAGAAGTGGTCGCCTAGCCCCTCTTCTTCCACGAGATACCTGAAGATTCCTTCAGCCAGCGGGGAACGGCAGATATTCCCAAGGCAGACAAAGAGTACAGAGGTTTTAAGAGTTTCGTTCAAGCTTATATTCATCCGGTTGCTAGATCAGTACCTGCGAAAGTGTAGGTCATCATAATCCAGCTTATGGCGCGGCGAACTTGTTGTTGTGTTACACCCTTGGCAAGGAAGCTAGTTACTTTTCTGCCAATCGGGTTTTCCGATAAAAAACCATCGGTGCCCAGCCCTTCGAATAGACAGCGAGACCACAATATTGGGTGTTAACACCTTCACGGACCTAGATCTTTCAGAACAGCGTCTTGGCGCGATCGAAGCACTCGGATGGACGGTTCCCACTCCGATTCAAGCTGAGGCGATTCCCCTGGGTCTGGCGGGTACGGATGTAGTGGGGATCGCCCAGACAGGAACCGGTAAGACTGGGGCGTTCATGATACCGGCTTTGGAGCGGCTACGTGCGGGATCTGGCCTGCAGGTGCTTGTCCTGTGTCCGACACGTGAATTGGCACAGCAAGTTGCCGACGACACGGTTTCACTTGCCATAGGGACGAATGTCAGGACTGCCGCAATCTTCGGTGGGGTCGGGTATGGGCCCCAGATCGAGGCTCTGGAGTCAGGATTCGAGGTAATTGTTGCAACCCCCGGACGCTTCATAGACCATGCTCATTCAAAGCGTGTTGACTTGAGTAGTGTTAATTATCTCGTGCTTGACGAGGCTGATCGTATGCTCGATATGGGTTTTAGACCTCAGATAGAGGAAGTCCTCAGGGGAATGCCCAAGAAGCGGCAGACTATGCTCTTCAGTGCGACGATGCCGAACGGTGTACATGATCTAGCACTCCGTATTACGGGAGAAGCAATCTGGGTAGAAGCTACTCCGCCAGGGACAACTGCAGAGGGGATCGAGGAGATTTTTTACTCGGTTAAACCAGAGAAAAAACCAGATCTTCTGGCTGAGCTCCTGAAGGAACCGGGCTGGGACCAGGTTCTTGTTTTCACGCGCACGAAAGCTGGTGCCGATGTACTAGATGCGCGGCTGCAGCGTGAAGATATCCGAACTGATGTCTTACACTCTAACCGCCGGATGCAGCACCGAACACGTGCGTTGGAGCGCTTTGCCCAAGGCAAGGTAAGGGTGTTGGTTGCAACCGATGTCGCACAGAGGGGGCTCGACGTTGAGGGGATCAGCCACGTAGTTAATTACGATATACCACTAGATCCGGAAGACTACGTGCACCGCATCGGACGCACGGGGAGGGCCGGTGCAACTGGTACCGCGGTAACCTTTGTAACCGGTGCTGATCTGGGTGCACTGAAGAGTCTGGAGCATCGGCTCGGGCGAGAATTGAACCGATGCCATATCCCCGAGTATGACTACGCCGGCGTACCTAAGGCCGAATCGAGTACAGCCGCAAAGAATAGGCGTAAATCCCGATCCTTACAGGGTCTGGGATCACGTTCAGCTGATGACCTTACGGCAGAAGAACTCGAAGCTCTTTTGGATCCTGAATCATGAAACCCACGGACTGTTAGCAAGAGCAGATCGCTACTTGTAGGGTATAGATGGTCTTCAGGCAATATGGAATATCATTCCAGAGCATCGAATTAAACTTCGACTCCAAGGCGCTGAACGAAGTAGGGTTTCGCCGCAACCACCAGAGGTCTATCGGGGTGGATGTCTTAGGTTCGGAATACGAGTTGGTCGAGACCCGTGAAATTGTTGCCGAAGCTGAGGGCGACGTACAGGATCAGACAGAACAGCAGTTGCTCGACAAACTCGAAAGAGCGGTGGATGCTCTCAGCAGTGATTTGCAGGAGGGGGAGGTGCTGGTAATCGAGAATGAGCAAGGCCGTGACTATCCAAAAACCAAACAACAGACATCCAACGTGATTTTGGACGGTGAAAATCGCTTGCACTTCTTCTATACAGTTGCTCCACCACTAAGAATTGCTCGGTATCGATTTGCCCCCCAGTAAGCCCAGTTACCCGAGACCGACAGCCAATACAATAACTCCGCCTAGCGGAGGATCCCTACTGGGTTTCCGTCTAATTGCCAGGAAGGGTCGATTTGGATTTTAAGGTGGGTGAGGGCAGTGACTGCTACGTCTACAATGAAGGTCGAGTCTGGCGGGGTTGGCGCAATTACTGAAGGTCCGTTCGCCAGGAAGTAAATCGTGCGTTCCTCTTTGCTGTTTCCGCCGTGCCCACCATCGGAGCGTCTCCCGTGATCTGTGCTTGAGAGAATTAGCCAATCTTCCTCAGCGTACGTGACACGATCGTGAATTGCTTTCACAAGAACCCCTACATGTTCATCTGCCAGGGCTATCGCCTCTCGGTACTCGGATCCTATTGAACTATGCTCGTGGCTGATTTCATCCGGATTGCCTAGGTAGACAAAGAGAGCATCAGGATTTGAAGTCTCTAACTGCTCTACTGCGAGTTGGACAGATTTTGCATCAGCCTCAGCCCAGCCCAGCTCATAGCCGTTGAGGACGTGCTTAACATCTACTGCGTCGCTTATGGTTGGACTGCCCTGATCGGAGTAACCAAGTGGTGCCCAGTCGGCTACTGCAAATGTTTCCAGCTCAGGTCGGATCTGCTCGATTCTGGTTAAGAAATCCGGAAAATCATTGTAGCGCTCACCCTCGAACGAGTTGTCCGTCACGCCGTGCTTGTCCGGCCACACACCATTGAGCATAGAAGACCAACCTGGCCCACTGACCGAGGGGTAGCCCGTCATGGCTTGGTTCGTGAGTAAGCCTTCTGCTGCGAGTCTATCGATGTGAGGTGTGTTCACATTCATCAAGACGTCAGGCCGGATGCCGTCAATCCCGATTACCAAGACCTTAGGCGTTAGCAAATCCTGCCCGACTTGTTCCGGAGTGGTTTCAGTGCAAGCAGAAATCCAGATGAAGAGAATCAGGAAGCTTAGTCTACACCTATGCTTTATCACTCGTGTCCTCACGATTGCGCAGTCAGTATGTTACACCCCTAGATTGGTGTCCTAGGATGGCAGCTGCCAACTTGTGCCGCCATATCAAGACCAGGAGTGATCATGTCGGTTAGAAACGTGGACAGCCTGCCCACCGAAGATGTAGCGGCTGGAACAGGGACGAAGCGTCAGGTCCTGATCGGGGCTGATGAGGGCCCAAATTTCGCGATGCGACGTTTCATAATGGAACCTGGTGGGGGTATGCCGATGCATACCAACACCGTAGAGCACGAGCAGTATGTTCTTAGGGGAGCCGCTCAGGTTCAAATCGGGGAAGGCACCCACCATGTGAAGGCCGGTGATGTGGTCTATATCCCGGCGGGTGTCCCGCACAACTATAAGGCCGACGAGGGTGATGAACCCTTTGAATTCCTTTGTGTGGTACCGAATGGACCCGACAGTATCGAACTGGTTGACTGCTAAGTTTCTTCCTTCATTTCATGCTCAAAGGCTATTCCTAGTCAGGCAATGCGAGTGCTATGATCTCGGCTGGTTGGCCCCTGCTTCCGATCGCAACGACGACGTACTGCTTGCCCTCATACATGTACGACATCGGTAGCCCGACTTGAGCACCTGGGATCTCAATCTCCGCCAAGATGCTCCCGGTTGCCTTGTCATGAGCTCTAAAAACCGGATCACCCGATATTCCTTCGCCTGCGAATAGCAAGGTGCTTGTCACAAGCAAGCCGGCACGTGACGGCTTGCCAGTCCTGGGGAGGTCTGCAAGCTCGAGCGCAAGAGCTTCAGCAATCCGTGGTCGTGTGTCACCGTTAGCGATCATCCAGGCGTGTTCCCCGGTTGTAAGGTCGATCGCCGTAATCCGTCCCCATGGTGGCTTTACGATTGAAACACCCGGAGCTACCTGTGCTCCGCCGCCACCTCTGATGTAATCCATATCTGAGCGGTTGCCACCCTCTACAAGAGCTAGCACAGACGCCCTCGTATAGGAGCCTACATAGAGGTGTCCAGTCTCTGGATCCAGGGCTCCACCCTCCCAGTTAGACCCACCCGTGGATGTGGGCAGTGAAAGCATCCCTTTCGTGCCATCGGGGTGGTCGGCCAAAGAAGGTGGCGCATAGATTGGCCCCATCCGGTATTGGCTGGCCACTTCGGCTGCTTGAGCCTTGATCTCCGGTGTGAAATCGATGAGATCATCTTCGCTAAAACCCTGCCTGTCAAAAGGTGCGGGTTTGGTTGGAAAAGGCTGTGTTGGAGACGTCCACTCACCCGGAGTATCAGTCTGAGGTACCGGTCTTTCTTCAATCGGCCAGATGGGGTCACCGGTTAGTCGATCGAACACGAACACGAAGCCCTGTTTCGTGATCAGAGCTACGATTTTGCGTTCTACTTCGTCGATCACGAGATCTGCAAGAATTGGTGCAGAGGGATTGTCCCAGTCCCAGATATCGTGGTGGATTGTCTGAAAGTGCCACACACGCTCACCGGTTTTCGAATCCAGACACACGATGCTGGTCGAAAAGAGGTTGTTGCCATGCCTATGCCCACCGTAGTAGTCCCCGGTGGGAGCTTCTGTAGGCAGGTAAACAAATCCAGTTTCTGGGTCATGCGAGATTTGCGCCCAGACAGCCGCGTTGCCCGTGTAGGACCAAGAATCATTTTCCCATGTATCAACGCCCAGTTCTCCTGGCTCCGGGATTGTATGGAAGGTCCAAAGAAGATTTCCTGTGGCAGCATCGTATCCACGGACATCGCCCGGGGTGTTAACCCTCGAGGGTGGTCGCGCACCCACATGGTGTGCCGATCCTACAACGATCACGTTACCGACGACGGCCGCGGTGGAACTGGCTCCGATAGAGCCAACCATATCAATACCGTCACGGGCCCGGTGGTCCTCCATGAGGTCTACGATCCCTTGCTCACCGAAACTCTCAACCTCGTAGCCAGTATCCGCATCGAGGGCGACCAAATGATATCCGGGAGTGACGACCAAGATCCGACCATTTCCATCCGGGTCTTCCCAGTACGCAACTCCGCGCCCCGAATTTGGTCGGGGGGCTGCTTGGAGGCGTTCCCCTTCATCCATTCGCCAGGTCCATAAGGTTTCGCCGGTCCCAGGGTCGATCGCGACCACGCTGCGACGCCTGCCTGCCGTAGCATAAAGCACGCCGTTGATCATCAGCGGTGTCGCTTGTGTCTGAGCAAATGGGTTTGGTCCAAAGTTTCTGGCATTCCAGCGCCAGACGATTGCAAGATCAGATGCATTAGATGCATCGATTTGATCAAGTGGCGTATACCGCGTGTGGGCGGCATCACCACCGTAGACGTGCCACTCACCATTGGCTGTGCCTTGAGCAGGCAGAACCGAGGGAAGCAGAAGGAAAGTGAAGAATGCTAATGCTGATAAGGAGCGCTGTTCCATGCGCGGTGCTCCAGGTATTTGGAAACTGAGTGGGAAGAAACCTGCGTGAGATCTGCAGACCTCGCCAGAGTTCCAGGATTTAGTCAATCGGGAAGGATAATAGTCGGTCTATGCTAGGCAGGGTCGTTGCCGTGCGTCGGAGCGCTCGGTACCGTGCCTCTTACACACAGGCCTTGGATAGATGAAACCATGAAGATTGCAACCCTGGCTCTAGCATCGCTGCTCCTCGTCATCGAAACCGTTTCTCTTGGGGCACAGGAAAAACGGCCACTTGATCACGCAGACTATGACGTCTGGAATCGAATCCAGAATGTTGCTGTTTCAGGCGATGGTCTTTGGCTTGCCTATAGGCTGGTGCCGGGAGATGGAGAGGCCACCTTAGTGCTACGGAGCCTTAGCGATACCCGCTCACTAGAGATCGAGCGCGCTACTTCTGCACGCTTTACAGGGGACGCCGGATATCTGATAGCTCTTATTACCCCAATGGAAGACTCCTCAGCTGAAGCTGGCACTCAAGGCCGGAACGAAGATGAGGACAACGAACCGCCGGATTCATTGGTTCTGGTGAGCTTGCCGGACCTGTCCACTTTTCGCAGAGAAAAGGTGCGATCGTTCAGTATACCAGAGGATGCGGGTGACTGGATTGCATACTTGCTAGAAAAAGAGGACGATGCGGATGAGGAAGAAGGGCCAGATCCAGAAGAGGGCGAAGAAGACGATGAGGCGAATGAAGCTCCCCGCACGGATGATGGTAGCTCGCTGGTGGTAAGGGAACTCAGTTCAGGGCAGGAGCAGAATTTTGAGAATGTGGTGAGCTATGAATTCGCTGCTGACGGCTCAACCCTGTTCTTCACTTCGTCAGGAGAAGATGGAGCCGCGGATGGGGTCTTTGAAGTTTCTTCGGGTGGTCCAGTGGAGGCAGTTGCCACCGGCGAGGGCCGCTATATACAGCTTGTTGTTTCAGATGAAGGATCGGTAGCGTTCTTGACCGATCGTGATGATCGAGAGCGAGAAGCCCCTCGTTTCTCGCTCTATACTTCGGATAGTGGCACCGCAATAGACCGGGCGCGATTGGGTTCAGATGGATTGCCAGTCGGATGGGCGCCGAGTGAGGATGGTGAAGTGTCATTCTCAAAGTCTGGGGAACGTGTCTTTTTCGGTACGAGGCTTGCGCCCGAGCCCGAACAAGAGGACGAAACACCTGACGACGAGCGTGTTGTCGTCGACATTTGGAACTGGAAGGATCCTTTCCTACAGCCGATGCAACTCCTGCAGGCTGAGGACGAGAGGGGACGCACGTACTCCACGATGCTAGATATGGGGAGCGGCGAAATTGTGCAATTAGAGACAGAGGATCTGCCCACAGTGGTGGTCAGCGAGAACGGAGATGGCCGTGTTGCCTTAGGAACGAGCAATCTCCCCTACAGACAACTGGTGTCGTGGGACGGTCGTTACTCAGATCTATTTCTGGTTGATGTTAGAAATGGCTCGCGACAGGGAATTGCCGAGATGATTCGTGGTGGTGGCAACCTCTCCCCCGGTGGCTCGTATGTGACAAGATGGGATGGTTTTGAAAAGGCGTGGTTTGCTACGAACACGGAGACCGGGGAAACCAAGAATCTCACCGCCTCTATCAACGTTCCATTCCACGATGTTCTTGATGATCACCCGGATGCGCTGCGGTCCTATGGTGCTGCAGGTTGGACAGAGAGTGACGAGGCCTTTGTGGTTTATGATCAGTTCGACATTTGGGCGATCGACCCTGTGGGTGCGACGGCTCCCAGGAATCTCACAGAGGGCTCGGGCCGAGCCACCAATACTCGGTTCAGAGTCATAGATATGGATTCTGATAACCCTTTTGTGCCGACAGACTCGGATATCTACCTCAACGCATTCGAGATCTATACAAAAGCGAACGGCTTCTATCGGGATCATTTTGATGGAGCCGGGGAACCTGAAAGCCTCTTAATGGAGGATGCGAGTTTCGCCGGGGTACGTAAGGCAGAGAAAGAGGATGTTTATATCTACACACGCTCAACCTTCCAGGAATTTCCTGATATTTGGGTAGCGGATGAAGATTTCGCGGACGCTCGTAAGGTTACGGATGCGAACCCACAACAAGACGAGTATTTGTGGGGTTCAGCCGAGTTGGTCGAGTGGTCTTCAAACGACGGGATTCCGCTTCAGGGAATAGTATATAAGCCGGAGGGGTTCGATCCTGAGAAAGAGTACCCGATGATGGTGTACTTTTATGAGCGCTCCTCAGATGGACTCCATTCCTACACTGTGCCTGCTCCAGGCGGGTCTTCCATTAATCGCAGCTTTTACGTTAGCCGGGGATATCTACTCTTTGTCCCGGACATCCCGTATATGATTGGTTATCCAGGGGAAAGCGCCCTGGATGCTGTAGTTCCTGGCGTCTTGGAACTGGTCAATCAAGGCTTTGTGGACCGGGAACGTATCGGAGTACAGGGTCACTCTTGGGGAGGATATCAAATCGCCTATATGGTTACACGTACAAATCTGTTTGCAGCGGCGGAAGCAGGAGCCCCTGTGGCCAACATGGTGAGTGCGTATGGCGGTATCCGCTGGGGTACTGGGATGAGCCGAATGTTCCAGTACGAACGGACACAGAGCCGAATTGGTGGATCACTTTGGGACAAGCCACTCCGATTCATAGAGAACTCACCGATCTTCACTGCGGACAAGATCGAAACCCCAGTCCTCATGATGCATAATGACGAGGATACGGCGGTGCCGTGGGAACAGGGAATTGAGTTCTTTGTGGCGCTTAGACGATTGGGTAAGCCGGTGTGGTTGCTGAACTACAACGGGGAGCCGCACGGGCTTCGAAAGACTCAGAATCAAAAAGACTGGGCTACTCGAATGCAGCAGTTCTTTGATCATTACCTCATGGATGCACCTGCTCCTATATGGATGGAAGAGGGTGTCCCTGGGATATTGAAGGGCAAAACTCTTGGACTAGGGATGTCTAAGAAAGTGATCTCTCAGGGGGGATGTTGAGAGGGCTGTCGTGGCACCCACGGGTCGACATAAGGCGTTAGTTGGTTTCCCGACCATCGTAGATAAGTTAACGGATCGCGATTTAGGTTCTTGGGATATTCTTAGCGATCCTGGGTAGTTGATCGAACCAGGGCCGCGCACGTTCGAGTTGTTTAGCGAGTCGGAATAAGGTGGCTTCAGCACCGAAATGACCTACAAAATGGACACCGATGGGTAGCCCATCCTGATTCCAGTGCAATGGTACCGACATCGCTGGTTGCCCGGTGACGTTGAAGACTGGTGTCCAGGGTGTGAAATCAAATGCATGCCCGGCTACCTCGTCGAGTAAGCCAATCATTTTCACCAGGTGCCCCGATCCGATTAAACCCAGGATGCGGAGCTGAAGTTGTTCCGCAGGGGTTGGAGCAAGCTCTCCGATTCTTGCGGGAGGTGTGGCGATGGTGGGTGTCAGTAACATGTCGTGCGTCTCAAAGAATGCTCCTACAGATCGTGCCTCGCGCTCGAGAAGGCGCAGGGCGCTGCTGAATTCTCTGGCAGAGAGGGACTGAGAGAGTAGACTGAGGGCCTGGGTAGCCGGTTCCAGTTCGCTACGCTTGGCTTTCCGGCCGAGCACGGTTTCCGCATCGTGAATGTCGGCACCCACTTCGCTTGCGACCATTAACATAAAGGCCCGGGCAAAGCCCTTGCCATCAATCTGAGGTTCAGCCTCAATAAGTTCGTGCCCCAAATCCTCGAGAAGTCCAACAGCCTCTTCAACGGCGATGATGCAATCTGGGTGCACCTTTGAACCTAGGGTTGGCTTTGTTGTCCAGGCGATCCGAAGTCGACCGGGCGCCCGCCCAATTTCTTCAGCAAATGGATGCTCGGGCAGGGTGATCTCGTAGGGGGCGCCCGGGTCAGCTCCGTGGGTTGCGTCTAGCATTATTGCGCTGTCTCTCACGGAGCGAGAAAGAATATGTTCCACTGTTGCGCCTCGCCAAACTTGTCCTCGAAAGGGCCCTGTTGGGGTGCGGCCCCGGGTAGGTTTGAGGCCAAACAAGCCGCAGCATGAACCCGGAATCCGGATTGAACCCCCACCATCTCCGGCCCCTGCCATCGGAGCAAAGCCAACAGCGACTGCGGCTCCTGAACCACCACTTGAGCCTCCAGGCGTTCGAGTCAGATCCCAGGGGTTCCTGCAGGGGCCCCATAACTCCGGTTCCGTGTAGGGAGTGAGTCCGAATTCAGGTAGGTTTGTCTTGCCGAAGATGGATACTCCGGTGGTTCGGAGCCGACGTACAAGCTCCGTATCTTGCTTGGCAACAACATCCGCGGCGAGACGGCTCCCGGCGGAAGTGGGGTGCCCAGCGAAATGGGCTCCCAAATCCTTCGCAAGGAAGGGAACTCCAGTGAATACCCCGTCTGCGTGGCACTCCTCGACTGCAGTGCGCGCGTCCTCTTCCATGATCCTCACGACTGCATTGACCTCAGGATTGAGGATCGATACTCGCTCGAGTGCTAGGTCAAGAAGCTCCGATGCCTTCACCTCTTTCGCACGGATGAGCTGCGCAAGGCCGCTGCCATCGTAGCTGATGTACTCGTCTTGGGTCATTCCTCTTGGCTCTCGGAGTGAGGACAACACAGAACCATAGACACCTGAGTGTCGTGACGACACTACAGGAACGGTGATCTGCTTCCATTTTAACTGTTCTATCCAGGTGGTTAGATCGGAGTGTATGGCATTATGCTTGTCCAGTATCCCTGCTATACAGTGCATTGAGTGGGAGGTTCGATGTATCAGTCCGATGTATCACCGCTTCGGCGTGTCTTGATGAGGCACGCCGGTGACGCCTTCATCTCATCCAGTCGGATCGCGGAGCAGTGGAAGAATCTCAACTATGTGGATGCACCAGATTACGAGTTGGCTTGCCAGGAGTCCGATGCCTTAGCGGCCCAGCTTGAAAGTTTAGGAGTGACTGTCGAATGGGCCCAAGGTGGAGACTTCGGTTTGGATTCAATCTATATGCGGGATGCTTCTGTTTTATCAAATGCAGGTGCGATTCTTTGTCGGATGGGCAAGGAGTCTCGTGCCTTAGAACCAGAAGCTCATGCCGATGAGTATCCGGCACTCGGGATCCACATTGCCGGCCTGATCGAAGCTCCAGGTACACTTGAAGGAGGCGACGTGGTTTGGCTCGACAGCGAGACGCTTGCTATCGGTATAAGTCGTCGGACTAATGCCTCAGGGGTTCTGCAATTTCAGGAATTCCTCTCAGACGGTGTTGAGATCCTTGAGGTGCCCTTGCCCGACTGGCAGGGTCCGGGTGACGTCTTTCACCTCATGTCCGTCGTGAGCCCGCTCGCGGAGGATCTGGTGTTGGTTTACTCCCCGCTACTTCCGATGTCATTCCGCCGAGAGCTTCTAGATCGTGGTTACCAATTGATCGAGGTTCCAGATGGAGAGTACGAACCCTCAATGGGGTGCAACGTCCTCGCCGTGGCCCCGCGTGTTGTGTTGGCGGTTGAAGGAAATAGGAAGACGCAACGATGCTTAGAGGGGGTGGGCGTTGAGGTGCATACCTACAGAGGCATCGAGATTAGTAGGAAGGGCTGCGGTGGACCGACTTGCTTGACCCGGACCCTGGAGAGGGAGATCGATAGAGGGGTTGGAATTAGCTGAGTAACTTTAGTTAACGTCTGCGCTTTTTTGGCCCCACAACCAAGATTGGTCCTATGCGGATATCATCGCGGAGGTCGATACCTGGCCCACGGTCCGGGCTCACCAGGTCCGCCGCGAGGGGAACGGAGTAGGGCTCGCCCTGGGTCACATCAACTCCGTAACCAAGGTCCGCTAACGACTGAATCGTAATACGGCTTAGTGGATTCTGGACCCCGGAGTCAACGAAAGGACTCATGAGTTCAGCATTAAAAACGGCCTCTCGCCAGTGCGAGTCTTGAGAACCTGGCCCAGCCTCATTTTCCACTGGTACCTTTTGTCCACCTGTATAGTTGACTCCGCCGGCATTATCGAAGGCGGCGATGGCATGTGGCCCCCTGAAGTGCGTATCCGCAGATGGTGTCACAGCGGATGGGTTTACAAGAAGCCCTCTGTTGTCCCAAATCGTTCCGATACCCAGCACATGACCCATTTCGTGAAGCACAACCGGTATCAGAAGTCCCTGCTCGGTTATTCGATCGAAATCGTAAATGTCAAATTCCATCATACCGACGATTGGATGGTCTGAAAGGCCCCGTATGTAGCACGGGCCGGCCCGACCCAATATGGGTTGCGGGCCATCAATATCCCTGATACTGACATAGATCCTCACGTCGTCGACAATGTCACTGATCGTTTGCTGTCCCGAGACACATTCGTTTGCTGGTGCAGGATTATCCACGAAGGAGAAGTCGTAAATGTCGTTTTTGATGATGCTCTCCCATTTCGCAGCTGAAGTTCGGAAAGCTTCGTCCTGTTCCGTGGTTCCGCCGTTTAGGAATACAAGCTCAATGTTGAAGGGCTCGGGATCGCCTCCAGCTCTGGCCTCGAGTGTCACACCGGAGAACTGGTCCCACGCAAAGAGCAGGATGTGGTAGATGCCTGGTTCTGCGGCATTAAAGGTGCATGATTCGCTGGAGATCGGGCTTCCCGACTGGCACTTGTAATCATCTCGGTGTGCTGGTCGTTGGCCGCGGTGGACGTAGAGATCGAGATCGCCTGAACCTCCAGACGTCGAGATCACTAGATTGCTGGATGATGGCAACTCGAGGTTAAAGAGGAGTTCCATGCTATCCGGAAGCGAAAGGCCTCTGACAGGAGTGCCCGCGACCAGCTCAGTCGCTGCTGCAACAGGAGCGCTTCGTCCTGCACTGTTGTTGGCCTCATCGTGTTCGTCGATATCATTGTTAGGATCGATGACCACGTGAAACGTATGTGGGCCCGAGACAAGCCTGCCTACGTCGAAGCTAATCTGAGTCTCCGTGCTGTCCGTGAGTTCAGAAACGGTTGTATTTCCGGCCTGGACGTTGTCGAGTAGAAGTTGGACATCAAAAGCTAAGCCGGTGGTGAAATCACCTGAGTTCGTGATTGTTGCAGTAACGGTGAGGTCCTGAAAAGCAGTCGCATTCGCAGGGCTGACTACCATACTACTGACGGTGAGGTCGGCCTTCGCCACATACAGCTCTGCCATGGCTGTAAACTCAAGGTCAGGGAATCCAGCTGTGCTCATAGTGAGTGTATTGGCACCAACAATACCCATGGTCCAGGTGCCTTCGGCCGTCCCCGTCTCGCCCGTCACGCTATCTGCAGGACTGATAGATCCACCACCATCGGTGACAGCAAAAGTGACCGGAATTCCTGTGATTCCATTTCCAAATTCGTCTTTCACTGCAGCCACGATAGGTTCGGGTAGAGGCCGATCATTCTTCCCAATCTGCTGATCTCCCCACTCCTTGCTGAATGCAGTCGCTGGGCCGGGTGTCGCCGTAGCAGAGAAATTAGCTTTCCCGCTCTCGCTTCCTTGGATTAGGGCGGTCACGTTTTGGGTGCCGGACATTGTACCTAGGGTCCAGGTCGTTGAGGCCTCTCCGCCACCGTCACTGATTACGCTTGTTTTGCTTAGCGATCCGCCGCCCTGGCTGATCGAGAAGCTGATACTTACTGCTGATACAGCAGTACCGCCTTGATCTTCAGCACGAACAACCAGCGGCTCCACAAGCAGTTGGCCAACTGTATCGCTTTGGGTATTTCCTGATATAACCGATAAGCTGGTGGGAACCTGCTGCACTGTTGCTGATGCGGTTGCAGACAAGCTTCCCGAGGTCGCCGTTAGTGTCGCTTGACCGTCACTGATTGCTGTGACCAGACCATTGGAACTCACAGTTGCCACAGTCGGAGCATTACTAGACCAGGTTACCTGTCCGCTGACAGGCACGCCCTTGCTATTGCTCACTGTGGCTGTCAACTGAGTTGTCTCGCCCAGGAAGTTGAGGGTGACAGACGTTCTGGAGATCGACACTGAGTTGCCACCTGGCCCTGTACCATCTGAGCCGCAGTTGGTGAGGCCTATAACGAGTGCAATGAGTAAGAAGCTCTTGGCTGTTTCCTGATTCATCACGGATCTATGCTCGTGTAGTCACTACACGGGTTTGCGTAAATTGCTTATGTCCATCAGGTGATTTGTGGAACCCGAACCCACTCTGTCTGGCACCAACCCACGGAGTACCGACTGCACCACCGGGTGCTGAGTTGATACCGATCATCCCCGCTGTGAGACGTCGCGCAACTTCTGCAGTCTCTTCTGAGTCTCCACCAAAGACGACCGCACCGAGACCAAAGTGGGTGTCATTCGCCTTCCTTACAGCTTCGTCTACGGACGATACGCGTGTGACACAGGCCACCGGTCCGAATGTCTCTACATTGGCGATGTCCATTTCATCAGTGATATTTCCTAGTACGGTTGGGACGACGAAATTGTCATAGTGCCCATCACCTCCGGCCAGCACTTCAGCACCACCTGCGATCGCTGACTCTACCTGCCCGAGCACGTGATCACGTTGGTGACCATTCACCATTGGACCCACATCTGCATCCCCCATTCCACTACCGACGGTCATCATGGAGGCAATCTCGGTGAGCGCATGCTCAAATTCTTGTGCGACAGAATCCATCACAAAGATTCGCTCTGTCGAGATGCACACTTGCCCGGCGTTCCGAAAAGAGTTTGACGCCGCAAACTTAGCTGCCCTCGCGATGTCTGCGTCTCCAAGGACGACCATAGGGTCTTTGCCTCCGAGTTCCAGTACAACCCTCTTCAACGTCCCGCTTGCTTCGCGCATGATATGCTTGCCAGCCTCTCGCGAGCCGGTGAATGCGATCATGTCAACATCCGATTGAACGATTGCCTTGCCTTGGTCATCGGCACCGTGGATAACGATCAGTACGTCGTTAGGTAAAACCTCGTTGAGTACATCTGCATATGCTTGACCACAGAGTGGTGTTTCCTCGGACGGCTTGAATACCACTGTGTTGCCAGCAGCCAGAGATGGGAGGATCATCCAGGCCGGCATCGACATCGGAAAATTCCACGGTGTGATCGCACCGACTACTCCGAGTGGATCGTGATAGATAGTCGACCTGAGTCGTCCATCCTCGACGACCTCGGGTGTGAGCGCTTCGAAAATCTCAGCTAACTCTTCCTCAATCCCCCACCCTAGTGATTTGGCTTCACCAATGGCTTCCTTAAGAGGCTTGCCCATTTCTTTCGTCATGAGTTCACCATGCTCCTGCACTCGATCGACGAAGATATCGGCTGTAGCCTTAATCAGTTCCGCACGACCCGCTAGGCCAAGGCGGCCCCAGTCAGGTTGAGCAGCCTTAGCTCTCGCGACGATATTAGGGACCTGCCCGGCAGGAGTAATATCCACTTCACCGAGGATCTCTCCCGTGGCAGGGTTGTACGACTTCAAGGTTTCCATTTAGCGCCTGTGGCGTTCGGTGGTGACTAGGAAGGAGTTGGTTCGCTGGCGAACATGTCAGCCAGTAACGACTGGCTGCAAGGGAGTTGGGGCATGAAAATCTTACACCAGGGGCTCTGTCCTGTTCTCGTATGTGTTCTATTGGCCGCTTGTTCCGCGAGTGAGAGCCCTACGGATCCCGGTGGAACTCCGTCCGATACCCGAACCGTCAAGGCCAACCCCTCGTTTGCCGATGATATCACTGAAATATTCACGCGACGGGGTTGTGCCGGTAGCAACTGTCACGGGAACGGAGCGGGTGGTCTGACCATCAACACGTCTGCGTCAGCAAATCATGCGCGCCTTGTTAACGTGACTTCGCCAATGTCAGGTGAAGTCTATGTTATCCCTAACAACGCTCAGAACAGCTATCTGGTGAAGAAGCTGGAAAACCGCCAAGGAAGCGGCAACGGCGGCAGAATGCCCGTAGGCGGCAGTGCTCTCGATAATGTCGACCTGACGAATATCAAGAACTGGATCAACACGGGTGCCCAGAATAACTGACGTCCGAGAGGGACTGGATGCTTTGATTAGCTCGAGCTGTCAGCTGGGAAGCCGGACAGTCCATGTGGTAAGCCTCGTGCTTGTCGGGATATTTTTTTGGGCTGCCGTTTTGTCGGGCCAACAAGCCTATCAAGTTGCCCTCGAATCTGACCGACTTGTGCGTTTTACTTCGAGAACTGCGATATATGAGTTTGAGGGCACTACGGGACGGCTAGACGGATTGGTTTTACTCAATACCTCGAATCTGACAGATCGCACGGGTGGAGCCGAGTCTGAGATTTACTTCGAAGTGGATTTAGCGAGCCTGGATACGGGGATCGGGATGCGTAATCGCCAGATGCGGGATAGCTACCTCGAGGTTGACCGATATCCTTACGCGGCATTCGGGGGCAAGATTGAACAGGTGCTTTCTCTTGCCGGGGCGATGTTTCGGGTGACGACCCGGGGCGTACTGGGCATACATGGCGTAGAACAAGAGCGGGTATTGACCTGCGATTTGGCAACGGTAAATGAGGGATACCACGTCAACTGCTCGTTCCCAGTGTTTTTATCGGATCATGACATTGAAATTCCCAAACTTATGTTCCTGAAGTTGAATAACGAGATTCGTATGGAACTCGATTTTATTTTGGAACCCGCAGAGATCGATAGTGAGAACTGAGTGCGCCCGTCAGGCGATTAGTATAGCCATGATTTCCGCGGCCATGTTCCCAATGCTCGGCTCAGCGCAACAACGGCCCGACCGTTTCGAGAGACGTGAGCAGCCAGTAATCGTGCCGCCCACAGTCTTTCACTCACAACAAAGCGCGAATCTTCCCACGGCACAGACGATCTCAAGGGGCGCATGGCTCTTTGAGATATCTCACAGGTTCTTTCCTGCGGTATCGGAGGGATTCCAGGCCCTGTGGGGCCTGGATGGTCCGGTAGCGAACCGTCTTGGACTCGCGTATGCGGTCTCTGATCGTGCCATGGTTGGTGTCGTACGTACCAACATTGACGACAACCTCGAATTAAACGCGAAGGCCCGCCTCTTTGGGGGTGGCACTGAATTCGTCCCAGTGATGATCGGTATAATGGGAGGTTTCGCATGGAATATGTCGGACCCCAGTGAGAGTGGAGCAGGCGACAACGAATCCCAGGCTTACGCCCAAGTCATGCTCAATGCTCTAATCGGAGGCCGATTAGGTCTTGGGCTAGTACCAACAGTACTCAGAAATCCCCGCATTCAGGATACCGAGCCGGAGACCACTTTTGCTTTAGGTATCCATGGGCAGGCTTACATCTCAGAGCAGGTGAGCCTGCTCGGCGAGTGGATCGTCAGTAGGCGCCAGCCTGACCTTGAGCACGATAGCGGGACCCTCGGGGTCGAACTCGAGACCGGTGGTCATTTCTTTAAGATCGTATTAACCAACCAGTACAGAATGAATCCAACCCAGGTTCTTGGTGGTACGCCTTATCAGTTCAAGCCGAAGTATTGGAGGTTGGGGTTCAACGTTACGAGGTTGCTCACCTTTTGATTGGCTCTAGTGCCCAGTTGTTCGGTTTCTTCAGAGCTATCCAAAGTAGTCGACGAGCAGGACGTAGAGTACGCCGGCGATCGTTGCGATCGCCAACAGTTTCAAGAGTTTCTTGATCACGGCGAACAGAAAGACCGCAATGATCAGTAACAGGGGGACCAGTACGATTGGGTTCTCGACCAGGAACTCGATCATCCCAATCACGATAGACTCATGAGGTGCTTTGGGAACAAGATCCTAACGAACGAACTCTCTGATTCTTCCATGTTTCCTCCATACACCTTCTAGAGTTGCATATTCTCTAAGACGGTCCTGCAGGGCTCCTCCCATACTCTGACTCTCTGCTCCTCCTAAAGCTAACGCCCTCCGGGCAGACGTTGTCTTCAAGCCGCCACGACTGTAGGCTGCCGATCGCAGCAGGAGGCATAAGAACTACATGACAACCGAAACAATCGACTCTGCACGGTCGGTATCGTCATCAGGCCGCTATTTACCATTGCTGGTCATTCTTTTCATTGGCAGTGGCTGTGCAGCTCTAATTTATGAGATCGTCTGGTTTCAGATGCTCTCACTCATTGTTGGCTCGTCTGCCATATCACTAGGGGTCTTGCTGGGCACCTTCATGGGTGGCATGTGCATAGGAAGCATCGGCCTCTCGAAGGTTATTCCGACTGATAGGCATCCGCTCCGAGTCTACGCCATGCTCGAAGCCGGAATCGGCATTTTCGGACTGCTCGTTCTATGGCTACTGCCGTATGTAGGCGGTCTATATACGTCGATTGGTGGTCCGGGAATGGCTGGACTTATGGTACGGGCATCGTTTTGTGCTCTTTTCCTGCTTCCTCCCACGATCATGATGGGGGCCACCCTCCCCGCGATCTCCCGATGGGTCGAGACCACACCGAAAGGTGTGTCGTGGCTCGGGTTCTTTTACGGAGGTAACACCTTCGGTGCTGTCCTGGGGTGTCTGTTGGCTGGTTTCTACTTGCTCCGGCTTCATGATGTGAGTGTTGCCACTTATGCTGCGGTGGGGCTCAATGTAGTGGTGACCATACTCGCTTTATTCCTTGCGCGATTTACTGCCTATGAGTCCGGACAGCAAAGCGAGAGTGCGGAAGCGGTGCAGATGTCGCCAGGCTCGAAGTCAGTCCTGTTTGTAATCGGGTTATCGGGGGCGACAGCGCTCGGAGCTGAGGTCGTCTGGACTCGACTCATGACACTGAACTTCGGTGGTACCACGTACACCTTCTCACTGATACTTGCCTCTTTCCTGTTTGGGATAGGGATCGGGAGTGCGGTAGGGTCTATTCTGGCACGTTTTGTACAGGATGCTCGCCATGCCCTCGGATGGACACAGTTTCTTGTCGTGGCCGGCTTGGCATGGGCGGCGTATTTACTTACCCAAGCTCTGCCGTACTGGCCGGTCAGTCCGGACTTCGCCATCAAGCCTTGGTACAATTTTCAGTTTGACTTTGTGCGAGCCGTCCTCACCGCTCTGCCGGCAGCGGCATTGTGGGGTGCAAGCTTTCCTTTGGCGCTTGCAGCGGTTGCAACGAAAGGTCAGGATCCTGGCCGCCTAGTCGGAAGGGTTTATGCTGCCAACACCTTGGGTGCGATTCTTGGCGCGCTTCTGACGTCCCTGGTGTTGATTGGATCACTGGGTACTCAGACCACCCAGCGCATGATGATCGGGATTGCGGCTCTCGGGGCATTGATTCTTCTGGTTACAGATAGGAATTACTCGGGTTTCGTCAGGATACAGAGCAGAAGTTTCTTTAGAGGTGCCGGTATTCTTATAACCACCTTGGTTTTGGGTTGGACCGTGGCCCCGGTACCGGCGTTGCTGGTGGGTTATGGCCGCTACGCAGCAACATACCAACAAAGTGCGGAGTATTTCGATTGGGTTTATGTGGGTGAGGGCATGAACTCGTCGATGGCTGTATCTGATCTAGGTGGTGGTATTCGGAACTACCACAACGCTGGGAAAGTGCAGGCATCGAGTGAACCACAGGACATGCGTCTCCAGCGAATGCTAGGGCACCTGACAACACTCGTTCCACTCCAAGCGAAGTCCGTCCTGGTGATCGGCTGTGGGGCCGGGGTGACGGCTGGAGCGGTCAGTGTGGATCCGGCCGTAGAAGAACTCACGATCGTAGAGATTGAACCCTTGGTGCCGGAGGTTGTATCCAGGCACTTCGGAGAGCACAACTTCAACGTTGTCGACAATCCTAAGACTGAAGTAGTCATCGACGATGCGCGGCATTATCTCCTGACGACTGACAAGAAATTCGACGCGATCACCTCGGATCCTTTCGACCCCTGGGTGAAGGGAGCTGCGACGCTCTACACCACCGAATTCTGGCTCGAAGCTCAAGAGC
>Ga0310121_10001303_pt1 | contig 25842 bp, 20 predicted proteins | sample CB27_Tmax_986_MG_FD_203504 | JGI IMG/M metagenome (GOLD analysis project Ga0310121, IMG submission 203504) | Marine microbial communities from Western Arctic Ocean, Canada - CB27_Tmax_986 | ecosystem: Environmental > Aquatic > Marine > Oceanic | place: Canada: Western Arctic Ocean | collected...
CCTGCCAGAAAACGTTGTCACTGTTTAACTCCAGCAGGCTTTGTTGTTCAGATTCCTGAGGGGCTCACGCTGCCATCCGGTTATGGCTTGCGCCGCTATTCACCCACGAATTCTGGCGAAGACCCTTTTTTTAGAAACACCGATCCCCTGCTTTGCGTTTACGTTAGATCCAGTGTATAAGCAAAGTATAGGTCTCGTCCCTGTGTTGCCATCACGTGGCGCCTCCGGCTGAAATCGTCAAGATTTGTCAACTCACCTTTTCTGGTGACGATTGGCGTTTCCCCCCCGGAGGGTGACCAAGGAGTTGTCTCATGGAACAGCTTCCACCGCCCGAAGAAGAGATTAAGAATCTGCTTGCTTTTATGACCAAAAGCAACGCTTCTGATCTGCACCTGAAAGTCAATTACCCGCCGTACGTGAGAATCGCCGGGCAACTTCGGCACCTGCAACAGCCACCGCTCCCCGACACGGCCTACATCCATCGGATGATCATCCCCTTGATCCCTTCGGACCGCAGTGGGGATTTTGAGGAGCACGGTGCGTTGGACTTTTCCACGGGAAGCGAGTCGGGCGATCGATACCGCATCAATGTTTTTCAATCGACGGGTCAGATGCACGTGGCCATACGCCGTGTGCAGAGCCAGATTCCGAATTTTGAGGAACTGAAACTGCCGCCGGTTTACAGCGATCTCGTCAGCAAGACAATGGAAGGTCTCATCTTGGTGTGTGGCGTGACGGGGTGCGGGAAGAGCTCGACGCTGGCAGCGATGTTGCAATTCATCAATGAACATCGAGCCTTGCACATTATCTCCATCGAGGATCCCATCGAATTCTCCTTTGAGCCGAAACACTCCATCATTTCGCAACGCGAGATCGGACTGGACGTACCTAGCTTTGCCGCGGCACTGCGATCAGTGGTGCGTCAGGATCCGGACTGTATTCTCATCGGCGAGCTGCGCGATCGTGAAACCATGTTGGCCGCCCTTCAGGCCGCGGAGACGGGGCATTTAGTTTTGGGATCGTTGCACTGCAGCGATGCCCAGCAAAGTTTTGCGAGGATACTGGAATTCTTTCCGCGCGCCGAACATGCATTCATTCGTTCATCGTTGGCTAACAGTCTTGTGGCGATTATGTGTCAGCGACTGATTCCGGGAGTCGAGGAGGGAACACGATGTCCGGCCACCGAAGTGCTGCTCAATAATTCCACGGTACAGGATAAGATTATACGCGAAGAGGATGAAGACATTCCGGCCATCCTCTACCAATGTCGCGAGGAGGGAATGCGTTCCTTTACGCATTCGATTTCGGAATTGGTCAAGTCGGATCTCGTCAGCCGCGAGGTCGCCATGGACTTTGCACCGCAACGCGAGGCCCTCTTATCGGCCCTGAAAGGCATTGAAACCAGTGGCCAAAGCATCATGTCACGCCTGCGGACCTAGAGTCCCGGCACACGTCAGGGCGAGGCTTCGCGTGTGTCAGTCAGCTCAAGATCTCGCTGCCGCAGGGACGGCCTGGTTGGCCGCCAGCATCTCCCGGAACCGACCACGTCGATGGTCAATTCGTCATAACTACTTGGTCTGCGAGGCTATCGGACTGCGAGGCAATCAGACCGGCGCGAGACCTCCTCCGTCCGATCGCCAAAGCCAAGTCTTCGGCGCTGCGAGACTTCGTTCAGTGGAAAGTGGACATGATGACAGTCGATATATTGGCGCGAAAAGTAGGATCTCGATATCGGTAATTGTTTAAGGGCGGGGAAATATTGCTTTTCGTCCATATGCTTGCCTTCCGGCACGGATTCTCGATAAAATGCGGTTAGGGTCAGCGGTCAATGTCCCATGTTGATTCCATGTTGATTGACGAGGGTTATCGTGGTCGTTTGGTCAATTTTCCGTAGGGTTGAAGACCGGAGGGAATCGTTGTGAATATGACCGGACTGCTCATCTCCATCGGTGTTCTGGCATGCTTCTTTCTGGGGCGAGGCGTGTTACGCCGTTTGCGCCGCCGCTGGCGCATTGCGGAAATCCGTCGTGCTAAAATGCTGTTCTCGCGGCGTCGTGAATGGTTGGAGGCTCATTTCCTGAAGTTGGCTGGCCAGAGCGGCTTGCCACGAGGCTTGGCTTGGAGCAACTGTGACTTTGACGACGGGGTCGCCTTCGCTCGGGATCGGAAAAAGGGCCAGCTTCGTGCATTGGTCGGGGTGACCATCGGCTTTGAGGCGCTTGAAGGAGGCGGTATGGAGGAGGTTGAAGCGGTGGGCAACCTGCGCGCTGGTACGGCAGTATTTTATTTTCTACGAGGCCAGTGGCAGACTGACGGCCGCGCCATTTTCAATCTCAACCCAGTGGAAACGATCCAGCACTATGAATCGGAGCTGGAACTCGTGCCTTAGCCCGATCCCGCCTGGGACGGTCCGGTGTCCACTGGGCGTCGGCAGCTACCCTCACCTTGCGCGTGGGCAACGATCGCATCCTGTCGACCAACGGTGCAACTCAGGCGTGGCGGCTTGGAGGTCGCGGCTACGGTTCCAGTCCTAGATCACCGACAATAGTTTCCACGATGTCGGCTGGCTCGCGCATTGCGTCAACGATGAGGTCAGCGGCATCGCGATAGGTAGGATCGCGACGATCCAACAAGTCGACAACTTCTTGGTAACCTCCCGTTGTTAGCCGCGGCCGATTGGCAGACGTTCGCGGATCGTTTTGGATGCGCTGCCAAAGCACTCGCGCGGAGGCTTGTAGATAAACAATCCGTCCTCGGCGGCTGGCCTCGCGTAGGTTCTCCTCGGACAGAATTGCCCCGCCGCCCAGGCTGATCACTGATTGGTCCGCCTGGCAGGCATTCCGAACCGCTTCCCGCTCCAAATCTCGGAACGCGGCTTCTCCTCCCGCGGCAAAGATTTCCTTGATCGTGCAACCCGAATGATGTTCAATCATCTTATCGGTGTCGGCCATCGGCCATCCCAGTCGCTCGGCCAGCAACCCTCCAACCGTCGTCTTGCCACTGCCCCGGTAACCGATCAGCACCAGATTCACTAGAGCCCCAGTCCTAAGTGGGAGGCGAGTCGTGGGAGAGTGGCTCGTCCGATTCCCACGCGGATCGATAATCCAACTGGTCATCGCTGGTACAAATCGGCAAGCCCATTGGGTCGTTCGCACGCCGTTTGTATCGGCAGCCAAACTTTGCCGTGCACTGATTGAAGCGATTCTTGTACGGACATCGGATCAAGGATTGTTGGTCGGCATGATTGACCATATTCGCAAAAATGGCACTGATGCGTTCCAATCGCTCCTGAAATTCCGCTGGGTCAATTCTTTGCATCTTAGCGAGGGGCTCCAGTTAGCGTTTGGCTTCGGCGACCAGGCGCTTGGCGACTTCCACGCATTCCACCGCCGTTTCGCCGTAGCCGTCGGCACCCATGTCGTCGGCAAATTCCGGTGTCACCGGAGCTCCGCCCACCATGAAGTGTACATCGTCACGCATGTCAGCGTCGATAAAAGCCTCGATCGTACGACCCATATTGGGCATGGTGGTGGTCAACAGGGCTGACATGCCGATCAGATTCGCATTGTATTCTTCGACGGCATTCATGAACTTCTCGGCCGATGTGTCCACGCCGAGATCGAACACTTCAAACCCAGACCCTCGTAACATCATTATGCAGAGGTTCTTGCCGATATCGTGCAGATCTCCCTTGACGGTCCCCATGATCACTCTGCCGATTGGTTGAATTCCGGACGCGGAAAGGATCGGCTCGATGTGCTTCATGCCCGCTTTCATTGCTCGGGCGCAGGCCAGCACTTCCGGGACGAAAATATAATTCTCTCGAAATTTGATGCCGACGATCCCCATCCCATTGATCAGCCCATCGTCCATCACCTCGAGGGCCTCCATTCCGTCCGCTAGAGCCGCGACGGTGAGTCGATCCACCGTCTCGTGGTCGCCGCTAATGATGGCGGCTCCGATGTCCTGCATGGACGGCCTGGATCTAGCCATCACCGCGATAATCTCGCCCCGTTCCTCGGGCCGTTCAATGAACTCCTCGATCTCTTTTCGGATGAATTCGTTAGCTATGTCTTTGAGATCAGCCATCTATTGCGTGCAACCATTCGATTTGAGTAATGACATCCGTCAATAAGTCCCCGCAGTGGTTCCCACCCGTTGTGTTGGGTGGAATCAGCAGCGGATGGAGCGCACCGCGACAGGGCCGTCTCCTACCCCATTAGGTGCTGCTTCCCACGGCCTTCACAAACGCGCGAACATGGTCGGGGCTCGTGCCGCAACATCCACCCACAATATTCGCACCCGCCTCAATCATTCTAGACATAAATGACGCCATATGTTCGGGCGAATCTGGATAGAGTATTTCCCCGTCCTCGATCCTAGGAATCCCGGCGTTCACATGGGTCAGGATAGGTCGGTCCGTCGCCTTCCGCATTTCGGAAATGATATCGATCATGTCCTCGATTTTGATACCGCAATTCGAGCCGACGATGTCCGCGCCCGCTTCGGAAAGCTTTTCCGCCGCTCCAGCTGGCGTGACACCGAACATCGTAAACAGCCCCCGGGGCCCGCGATCGTAGGTCATTGTGGCGACCACGGGCAACCCGGTGGTCTCTTTGGCGGCACGAACGGCCAATACCGTTTCACCCAGATCGCTCATCGTTTCAACGCAAAACGCATCCACCTTCCCAGCGGCCAAGCCCCGCGATTGCTCGCAGAATACATCGTACATCTCTCCTTCGGTCGCCGTCCCGTTTGGAACAAGAAATTCCCCGGTGGGACCGATCGAGCCCAGTACAAAGCAGCCCTCAGGAGCGGCTTGGCGGGCCAACTCCGCTCCTTTCCGATTCAATTCCTCCACCCGATCACCGTGGCCATACTTGGCCAACATGTAACGACTGCCGCCAAAGGAATTCGTCTCGACCATATTCGATCCGGCGGCAAAATAATTGGCCGCCATTTGTCTCACGACATCGGGGTGGCTGTCGTTGAACTCCTCGGGACAGCCGCCCGGTTCCAGGCCATTGGCCTGGAGATACGTGCCCGTCGCGCCGTCGGAAACCAATATCTCGCCAGCCGCCAATCTCTCCAACAATTTGCTCACGAATTGCTCACCGCCGATCCGGAATCCAAGTGCTGCAGGTGCCATTCGCGCACCGCCAAAGGGATTTCCTTGAGGCATTCAATGGGCGTCTGGAGCGGTATTGCGCACTCGGGACCGACCAACTGTACCCCTGCCTCCAAATTACGGTACACCTCTTCACGGACGACCTCGGGGCCCTTGGAATAGAGTGTCTCGGGATTGTTGATGTTTCCCACCAGCGAAATGCGATCCTTGACGGCGTCCATGGACTCATCAGGACGATTCTTCGAATCGTAGTGAAACGCGGCCATACCGGTCTCGGCGATAAAGCCCATACGATCCACCGTCCGCCCGCAAATGTGCAGAATCAGCGGGATGGGGATCTGATCAACGAACTCCGTGTGCATCTCCTTCAGGAAACGGTCATAGTACTCGCCACTCACCAAGTCGCCGGTGGCATGATCGGGCAATGTCAAAGCGTCGGCGCCTGCGTCAATTTGCGCGCGGCCGAACTCGATGGTTACTTCTTTCATTTTTTCCAGGCACTCCATGGTTTTGCCTGGATCATCAATTGTCATCAGCAGAAACTCTTGGACGCCAAAGCAGTGGTATCCCAGTGACCATGGTCCCATGGTCTTGCCGATGACCGCCACCTCATCGCCAAACTCCTTGCGGAGCAGCCGGATGGCGTCCAACACACACGTGATGTCTGGATGGGACAACCAGTTGTCCGGGATGCGTATGTCACTCGCATCCTTCCAAATGGGCTCGGCCATTTTGACGGTGGGCCAGTTGTCTTTGGCCTCCCATTGGATTTTGCAGCCAATCGCCGAAGATTCCTGGATGATCGAAAACACCGGCATGACACTGTCGAACTCCAACTCCGTGTGCCCGGTGGCCGCCAGGCGCGCCATCTTCTCTGGATTGCGGTTGGCGTCAGGAAAATACGCGTCCACCAGGTCCATGAGCTCGACGGTCGCCACGGACGTGGGATTGCAAACCGGAGTACGATCGACTGGTTCACGCGCCAACGCAGCCAGCACACGTTGGCGGCTGTTCATAGCGGGAACGGTCTTGGCTAAGTTCATTTCGGATTGGCCTAACGGTCTGTCAATTCTACTGCTGGCTGGGCGGCACCAACGAACCTCGCCCCGCCGCGTTGGCTTCTTCAGCCATCGCGGCCCGCACGTTTTGGGCGCGAAACATGAGCATTCCGAGCAGGGAGGCGTGCTCGCCACCACAAGGAAAGCGAACGGCACTAACCGGCGATTCGATCGCCTCCATCTCGCAAACCTTGACGAATCCGCGCACCAGCGCCTGAACGCGCTTCAGCGAACTGTCCGTCTCCGCCACCGCATCGATCACGTAGGAACCGTCGCCCTGATAACGAATCGACAGCTCACAATCGGCTTTCTTATCGAAAGCGGTGCACGGCTTGGGCTGCAGTGGAGCGCCCGTTTCCAACTTGCAAAGGTCCAGGAACCCACGCCTCACTGCCTTTTCATGACTGTGCCCGCAGTGAAACCGTAGCCACTCAGGCTGATGTTCACTGGCGTGCAGTCCTAACATCGTAATCATCGCCTGGCGAATATATTCCATCCGACCACTGGCTTGTTCGTGCCCGCTGTAGGTGTGCACTAGGTAGTGCGGACACTCATCCCACTCCTGCCGGTACAGCCCCAAAGAGATGCCGTGGCACTGAGTATCCATCGGCTGGATCTCAACACGTTTTCCCAGGTCCAAAGTCTTTCCCACGAAATCACTTACTCCAATTAGGTTACGCGGCTCGAAAATGGGCCAAGCCTCTTGGTTCATGCCGGACCCGAATTTTCGGCGTGCCAAGATCGAGTGTCAAGCCGGCAAGGCTGCGCGATTCTCACTCGTCTCACTCGCGGGCCACGATCCGAATCACTTTCATAGGGAGGTAAAGGACTCCGAACCTTTTTGAACACACGATTCCGGGTTCAGCCTCCACGACAACTCGGTGCATTCTACCTGCAAATCGACCCGCGGCCCAAGTTTTGAAGTTGCGCTTTTTGGTAACCCGACGCGTTAGCGAGGGAAATACGCGTGTTCAATGCGTTCCTCGCTTACGCGTCAGGTTCCCATTTTCCGAGGAAATCTAACCTAGCGCAACTTCAAAAGGCCCAAGCGAAGGACAACGCTAAGTGTCCCACCGGGGAGGTCTCGGTATCTCTAACGCACTTTACGGTGCTGCCCGTCTACGGCATTGCCGAGACAGGCTTCTCGATTTGGGGCCGGGCACAAAACCGGGCACAGAACCGCACCCGGTCCAATCCCATCGGTCCGGACCGTCGTTTCGCCCAAGATTCCCGGCAAGAAATCTGTATTCGGCAGTCATGGGAAATCATGGACACCCGGGGTTTCCACGACGTGAGGGACTCTCGGAACTGGGTATTCTCGCGACTGGGCTTCTTTTCGACTGGGTATCCTTTCGACTGGGTATCTTTTCGACTGGGTATCCTTTCGACTGGGTATCTTTTCGACTGGGTATCTTTTCGACTGGGTATCTTTTCGACTGGGTATCCTTTCGACTGGGTATCTTTTCGACTGGGTATCTTTTCGACTGGGTATCTTTTCGACTGGGTATCTTTTCGACTGGGTATCTTTTCGACTGGGTATCTTTTCGACTGAGTATCTTTTCGACTGGGTATCTTTTCGACTGGGTATCTTTTCGACTGGGTATCTTTTCGACTGAGTATCTTTTCGACTGGGTATCTTTTCGACTGGGTATCTTTTCGACTGGGTATTTTCCGGAAACCGCCCGGCTGGGGGGTACCTCGCCAGATTGGGTAGTTATAATCTGGTTTCTTCGGTGCGGAGTCCAGAAATTGGATTCCGGTCCAAGACACGTAACCGTACGCCGGCCCACCTTGATCCACTTTGATCCAACTGTTACGAACCGAGGAGCGGAACGATAAGGCGCTAGCCGCCGGTTGCGCCAACTCCCAAAAACGATTCCATTCGATTTTACATACGGTCAAAAGGGAAGGACACAATATGCACTGCCCGGGCAATCACATAGAACGTCGCGGCTTTCTTCACGTTGGCTTGTTGGGTGGGCTCGGTTTGACCCTGACGGACTTCTTCCGTTTGCAATCGGCGCAGGCGGATCTCAAGTCGTACGAGAGCCAGGAAGGCAGCGCAAAATCGGTCATCTTCATCTTTCTACCGGGCGGGATGGCCCACCAGGAGACATTCGATCCGAAACCCTATGCTCCAGTCGAATATCGCGGTCCCCTGGGGAGCATTGACACCAAGTTGACAGGCGTGCGGTTTGGTGAAAAGCTGGCGCAAACGGCGCAGATCGCGGATCGAATCACTGTTTGTCGGGCCATGACGCACGGCGAAGCGGCGCACGAACGCGGCACGCACAACATGTTCACCGGCTACCGCCCCAGTCCCGCGCTCCAATTTCCCAGCATGGGGTCGGTCGTGTCTCATGAGTTTGGTCCGCGGGAAAGCTTGCCGCCTTATGTGATGATCCCTGGCTTACCCAACCAGTATGCGGGTACGGGTTATCTTAGCTCGGCGTACGCTGGGTTTAGCCTGGGCTCTGACCCAGCTCAAGACGGTTTTAAGGTCCGTGATCTAGACCTTCCGGGCGGCGTGGATGATTCGAGATTTGGTCGGCGGCGGAACATTCTCGAAGCGGTCAACAATCATTTCGCGACGAAAGAGTCGTCGGATTCGTTAGACGCAGTCGACAGTTTCTACACCCGAGCCTACGACTTGCTGAGCTCTCAAACCGCGCGTGAAGCCTTCGATCTGAGCAAAGAACCGGCCGAGCTCCGCGATGAATACGGCCGCAATCAAGCCGGCGCCCGGTGCCTGCTCGCCCGGCGACTGGTCGAGTCCGGAGTCCGCTTCGTCACGATGACTTACGGCGGATGGGATATGCACGCGAACATTCAGGGTGGGATTAGCAATCAGGTGCCGGTGCTCGATCGCGCTTTTGCCGCACTGATCCGCGATCTCGACGGTCGTGGTCTACTGGATTCCACATTGGTTTGCGTGGCTTCGGAGTTTGGCCGCACCGCGAAGATCAACAAGGACGCGGGCAGGGATCATTGGCCTAAAGTCTTCAGCGTCGTGATGGCGGGCGGCGGAGTGACTCGCGGCCAAGTTTACGGGTCGTCGAATGCGACTGCCAGCGAACCTGAGGAAAATGCGCTTACGGTCGAGGATTGGGCGACGACCATTTATCACTGCCTGGGGATCGTCGCCGACAAGGAGCTCATGGCACCCGGGGATCGCCCCATTGAAATCGTTAAAGGAGGCCAGGTCCGCCAAGATTTGTTGGCGTGAACCCGCTCGGCACAATGACCCGTCCAACCCACCATGTCCGCTTCGCCGGACGCCTGTTCTTACTGCTCGTGATTCTGCTCTCTCCAGCCGCACGGGCGGCGTCGCCGAGGCTGAATTTGATCACTCCGCGCGGCGTCCAGCGGGGTGCTGACCGCGAGCTGACCTTTCACGGCTCACGACTGGGCGACACTCAAGAGGTTTTCTTCTATCAACCGGGTCTGGAGGTCAAAGAGATCACCAAAGCTGAAGACGGCCAGGTCACGGTCAATGTGGCTGTGTCGGCGGATTGCCGCCTCGGCGAGCATGTTGCCCAATTGCGGACGGCCACCGGGATCACGGACTATCGCATTTTTTGCGTGGGAGATCGGCCAGAAGTCAACGAAACGGAGCCGAATTCCGAATTCGACGCGCCCGAGGCAGTGACACCTGGCTGCACGATCAACGGCACAATTGAAAATGAGGATGTCGATTATTTTGTGGTATCGCTAGTCAAAGGCCAGCGACTTTCAGCGGAAGTGCAAGCTCTCAAGTTGGGCGGCCCGCTGTTCGATCCATATCTGGCGATTATTGATCAACGCCGTTTTGAGCTGGCCGCCGCCGACGATACCCCGCTCTTCGGCCAGGACTCCGCTGTTTCTATTGTCGCGCCGGAGGATGGCCAGTACGTCATTCAAGTGAGAGACAGTGCTTACGGTGGGGGCGGTAATCATCGCTATCGTTTGCACGTGGGGCATTTCCCGCGACCGACCGCGGTTTTTCCGGCGGGTGGTCCGGCCGGCACGGAGATGACCGTCCGATGGTTGGGAGATCCCAACGGCGAGTTCGAACAGGCCATCATTTTGCCCACCGAAGTTGATCGACCCTTTGACTTGCGGTCAAGTGACGACCAGGGTACCACGCCGTCGGCCATGGATTTCCGCGTGACTTCCGAGCCGAACACTCTCGAACTGGAACCGAATAACGGTCCCGATACCGCGACTCTTGCCGAACGCGGCACGTCCCTCAATGGCATCGTCCAGGATGCCGGCGATAGAGACATGTTCAAGGTCACCGCCCAGCAGGGGGAGGTACTCGATATCGAATGCTATGCGCGCCGTTTGGGCTCGCCTTTGGACCCAGTCATCCATGTGCGACATGTCAACAAAAAACATGCGGCGGGCAACGACGATTCAAGGGGACTGGATGGCTATCTTCGCTATACATTTCCGGAGGAAGGCGAGTACCTGATCGACGTTCACGACAAGTTAAATCGAGGAGGACCGGATTTCGTCTACCGCTTCGAGCTCACGTCAGTCCAACCGCGCTTGAGCCTGGGAATTCCGCGACTTGAGCGGAACGGCCAGTATCGTCAAACGGTTTTCGTTCCCCGAGGCAATCGGTTTGCCACGTTGTTGACCGCCTCACGGTCCGACATCGGCGGGGAGGTTGTCTTGGACGCCAGTCAACTGCCTCAAGGCTTGTCGATGGTGGCCGAAGCAATGCCAGCCAACGCGAATGTAATGCCAGTGGTCTTTGAAGCGGCAGCCGACGCCCCCGTGGACGGCGAATTGGTGTCGTTTACCGGCCACATTCCCCGTGACGAAGATCACGTTCGAGGCGTGTTCGAGAACCAGGCGGATATGGTACTGGGCCCTCCCAACAATCGGGCATACCTGCAGCGGCATGTCAATCAACTCGCCATGGCGGTCGTCGAGGAGGCCCCGTTTCATCTGGAATTAGTCCAACCCAACGTGCCATTGGTCCGCAACGGATCGATGCAGCTCAAGATTGTCGCGACCCGCGCCGAAGGATTTACCGCGCCGATTAACGTTCAACTGCCGTTCCGACCGCCGGGACTGGGCACGACACCGTCGGTCACCATTGGCGAAGGGGCGACCGAGATTCCTTACCCAGTCAACGCGAACGGCAATGCTGAGACTCGCAGTTGGCCGATCTATGCCATCGGGTCCGCCGATGCTGGTGGTGCCGTCTGGGTGTCGACGCAGTTAGCACAGTTGGAGATATCCGAACCGTTTGCCACCTTCCAAATCGAACGGGTGGGATGTGAGCAGGGGGAGACGGCCCAGGCGATTTGCACGGTCCAGCAGCACAAGCCGTTCGAGGGGACGGCCAAGGTGGAGTTGCTCGGGCTGCCACCGCATGTTTCGACGACGGTTCAAGAGCTGACCAAGGACACCGAACAGCTGGTCTTCGACCTCCAGACAACCGCCGAAAGCCCGGTCGGCAAACACAAGAGCCCCTTTTGCCAGTTGACGATTACGATCGCGGACGAACCGATCGTGGCCCGCGCCGGCGGATTCGAACTGCAGATCGACGCTCCACTGCCCTCCACAGCGCCGCCCCAACCCCGGCCCGAACAGGTGGCCGTGGAAGAGCCGCCCAAGACCAAACCGTTGACACGACTACAGAAACTCCGCTTGGAGGCCAAGAACCTCAATCAATGAATTGCGGCACAACCGATACCACCAATTGAGTTCGCCTCGGTGGGCTCGAGTTTGCCTCGGTGGGCTCGTGTGCCGCACCAAAAAAACGCCAACTCAACGAAAGCCAGCGCCGAAGTTTGGCTCGGTGTGGCTGTGTTTGACACCAGCACTTTATTCCCGGTGGGCTTTCATGTCGGGAAGGAACTAGGTTCCTTGGCAGGCGGTCCACCCTCTGACACATCCAGCCTAATCATGTACCGAAACAAACGACTCCCGTTTCTGTGTCTGGCGATCGCCGCGGCCTGGAGCGTCCTGCCGCATCACCTCGACGCTGAACAGACCACGCCACCGGCGGAGATCCGCGTCTTTCCCGACCGCGTCCACCTCACGGGGGACCGGGACCGCCAATCGCTGTTGGTCCAGGCTGTTTTTGCGGACGGAGCGACGGAGGATGTCACCGACTTGGCATCGCTGGTCGTCGAACCGCCAAACCTCGCGACAATGGACGGCTCCAAGCTTTACCCTGCGGCCGACGGCGAGGGGGCGGTGCGGATCCAGTTCGGCGAACATACCCAAACCGTTCCGCTCATAGTGGCCGGCAGTCAAGAACACCCGCCCATCAGCTTCAAATTGGACGTGATGCCGGTATTCATGAAGAGCGGGTGCAACACAGGCAGCTGCCACGGCGCGTCTCGGGGCAAGGATGGATTTCGCCTCTCGCTATTTGGCTTTGATCCCGACGGCGACTACCAGCGTCTGACTCGTGAGATCAGCCTGCGGCGAATTAACTTGGCCGCCCCGGCCGAATCGCTGCTGATGAACAAAGCCACCGGCGAGGTGACGCACACCGGTGGCAAACGGTTTGATCGCGACAGTGAATATCACGCCGTGTTATTGGAGTGGCTGGAGGCGGGCGCGCCCGCGGACGCCGGAGAAGTCCCCGCGGTCACTGGGTTGGAAATCTCGCCCCCCGGCGCTGTCTTGGTTGGAGAAGGTAAGCAGCAGCGCGTAACGGTGCGGGCCACATATGCCGATGGCTCGGATCGCGACGTCACGACGTTGGCCTATTTCCTATCGAATAATGACAACTCGGCCGTGATCAACCAGGACGGTGTCGTTACCGCTGGGAAACGGGGCGAGGCATTTATTGCCGCACGTTTCGAAACGCATACGGTCGGCAGTCATTACATTGTGTTACCGGCGGAAACGAGCTCGGAATGGACCGAAGTAGCTGAAAACAACTACGTCGACACCTTGATTCACCAAAAGCTGCGAAAACTCAAGATTCAACCATCCGATGTCTGCTCCGACGAAGAGTTTTTGCGTCGGGCCAGCCTCGATGTTGCTGGTTCGATGCCCACTCCAGAAGACTTCCAGTCCTTCATGGCGTCGGAGTCCCCCACAAAGCGAGCCGAACTGGTGGACCAGCTACTCGAACGCAAGGAATTCGTCGAACTGTGGGTGATGAAATGGGCCGAGCTGTTGCAGATTCGGTCCACCCAGATCGTCAGCTACAAATCGACTTTGCTCTATTTCAACTGGTTGCAAGAACAGATTTCATCCAATGTACCCGTCAATGAGATGGTCCGTGACCTTTTGACTTCCAGCGGCGGAACGTTTTCGAATCCAGCGACGAACTATTTTGAAACGGAGCGCGAAACGTTGAAGGTGGCCGAGAACGTAGCCCAGGTGTTCCTGGGGATGCGAATTCAATGTGCCCAGTGCCACAATCACCCGTTCGATCGCTGGACCATGGATGACTACTACAGCTTCGCCGCATTTTTCGCGAGGATCGGACGCAAGAACGCAGAGGACCCGCGCGAGCGAATTGTGTTTAGCAATGGCGGAGGCGAGGTCAATCATCCAGTGGGCGGTCGTGTGATGGCCCCCAAGTTCCTCGGCGGTGAAACCCCGGACCTGACTGGCAAAGACAGGCGCGTATCCGTCGCCGAGTGGATCTCTTCACCGGACAATCCTTACTTTTCTCGCAACATGGCTAATCTCGTATGGGCCCATTTCTTCGGGCGTGGCATTGTGCATGAAGTCGACGATGTGCGGGTGAGCAATCCTCCAGTGAATGATGAGTTGCTGGGTGAGTTGGCCAAAAGAATGGTCGATTACGGCTATGATTTCAAACGATTCGTGCGCGATGTTTGCAATTCGCGGACCTACCAACTCAGCACGCGGACCAACCCCACCAACGAATCCGACTTGACGAACTTTTCTCACGCTACTTTGCGCCGCATCCGCGCCGAGCTGTTACTGGACGCCATCACACAGATCACGGACACCAAAGACAAATTTCGCGGTCTGCCGTTGGGTGCGCGGGCGGTGCAGATCGCCGACGGGAACACGAAGACCTATTTTCTAACGACATTTGGCCGAGCCAGCCGCCAGACGGTATGTTCGTGTGAGGTCAAGATGGAACCAAACCTGTCGCAAGCTTTGCATCTGCTCAACGGCGACACGGTCCACGGTAAGGTCCAGCAGGGCAATCTAGTCGGTCGTCGGTTGGAGGAAGGACGCACGCCCCAAGAGGTATTGGATGAATTGTACGTTCGCTGCCTGACTCGCCATCCCACGGAGGCGGAGCTGGCCAGTCTCAACGAGCTGCTGGCCGAAAACGAGGACCCCAAGCAATTCCTAGAGGATTTGTTTTGGGCGCTGCTGAATTCACGGGAGTTCGTTTTTAACCATTAGGTGAGTGGGACGTCACCGTCGAGTTTGTCTCGGTGAAGCGATGCTCGCCACCCGAGGACCGCAAGGCGGCAGAGCCACCAGCACCCTAGGGAACTGGTAAGAAATAGCTTGTCCGTTTTCTTGGAATCCTAAGCACGAATATCGAAATCCGAAACAAATACGAATAACCTAAATCTAAGTGTTCCAAGCGTTGAGGGTACGGATAATATTGTGATATTACGGGGTTTTGAAAATTCGAGTTTTGAATTTGTTTCGGATTTCGATATTTGGATTTCGAGATTCCGCCCCGTTGCTACGGACAAATTATTTCTTAACTCCATCTAAATCCACACTCAAATGATATCGCACGCACGCCTTAACTATCCGTTGCTCATCTGCTTTGTCGCTTCATCCTTACTCGGCATTACCCCGCTGCAGGCCGAGGAGTTACCCGTGGCGAAGATCACGTTCGACGAACATGTCCAACCGATCCTGCGACAGAAATGCGGTGGGTGCCACAATCCTGACAAGCGCAGTGGTGACCTGGACATGACCACCTACTCCAACCTTATGCAAGGTGGGGGGTCGGGGGCGGTGATCGAGCCTGGGGGTTCGACGGCCAGTTACCTCTATCGGCTGGTCACGCACGAAGAGGAACCCACCATGCCGCCGGAGTCCCCGCGCATCGCCGATGCCATGATCGACGTCCTCCGAGATTGGATCGACGGTGGCGCGCTGGAGAATGCGTCCAGTAAGGCGACGGTGCCACGGCGTAAGTCGAAGACACTTGCTCCGGCCCAGGCGGGTGAGCGGCCGGAGCAGGTGGCAATGCCAGGGCGACTCAGTCTGGAACCAGTCCACCATGCGTCGCGCAATGGGGCGGTATCTGAGATCTGCACCAGTCCCTGGGCGCCCTTGGCGGCGGTAGCAGGCTACAAGCAAGTGGTGCTCTACCAGACCGACACGGTGCGGATTTTGGGCGTGCTGCCGTTTCCCGAAGGAGTGCCGCATGACCTTAAGTTTAGTGGCGATGGTTCCCTGCTGTTGGCGGGAGGAGGCCAAGGCGCGGCGCTGGGCCGCGTGGTGGTGTGGGACGTCCGTACCGGTGAACGAATCTGGGAAATTGGTGACGAATTGGACGAGGTGTTGGCGGCGGATATTCGTGGTGATTTTGGCGAGGTGAGTCTGGGCAGCCCCCAGCGCGTGGTCCGCACCTATTCCACGGAGACCGGAGAACTAATTCGCGAATACCGCAAGCATACCGATTGGATCACTGCCCTTGCCTACAGTCCTGATGGCGTGTTGTTGGCCACGGCGGATCGCAGCGGGGGACTGGTCGTTTGGGAGGCCCACACTGGCCGGGAGTATCTGACATTGGGCGGACACGGCGGCGCGATCAATTCCTTATCCTGGCGCACCGATTCCAACGCCCTCGCGTCTTGCAGCGAGGATGGGTTGGTTCGCATCTGGGAAATGGAAAACGGTCGGCAGATCACGCAGATCAGCGCGCATGGGGGCGGGACCAGCGACGTGGAATTCGCACGCGACGGGCGATTGGTGTCCGCGGGACGAGACCGCGTCGTCAAACTTTGGCAGCCCGACGGAACGCACGCGGCGGATTACCAAGGTTTGAGTGAATTGGCACTGGCAGTGTCCATCTGTGACGAGACGAACCGCGTGATCGGGGCGGACTGGAACGGACAGATCCGTGTTTGGAATGTGGCCGACGGCAGCGAGATCGGACAGCTTCAAGCCAATCCACCGACACTGGCCATGCGAGCGCGGCAAGCCGATGCACTGGCCGCCCAACAGGCGCAGGTCCATGTCGCGGCGATGGCTAAACACAGTCAAGCGACAGGACGTCTACAAACCGTCACAGCTGCCGCACAAGAAATCGAAGCAAACGCCGCCGCACTCACAAAGCAACTGGCCGCAACCCAGGTGACCATCTCCCAACTGCGACAGGAAATAGACGCTGCGACCGTGGCTAAGGCAACGGCCGACAGCACCATAGCCACTCTCAGCGCCGTCCTACCGGAGCTGGAGAAATCCGTAACCGCCGCCCGAGCGGCCGTCGGCGCGGCGCCCGACGATGCGGATCTGGCCAAGGTAGCGGGTGAGCTAGAAGACATCGTCAAGGACCGTCAGGGGCGGCTGGCAGCGGCCCAATCCGTCCAGGGAATCAAGCCAGGGACCCTGCAGTCACTTATGGACGTTGAGGTTGAGATGCAACAGAACACCGCGAACCTGGCAACCGCGCAGGCCCGCCACAACGAACTGATGGCCGAAGTTGCCACGTCCACCCAAGAGGTCGAGCAAACGGCTACGGAGGTGGTTGCCTCTCAGCAGGCACTGGAGCCGCTGCAGGCCGCGGTGGCGCGGTGGCGTGGAGAGATCGAGTTTGTTAACCGGTTGGTTGAAGTTCGACAACGTCGCCAATCCGTGGAGGAGTCGGTGTACGAACAGGAGCTACGGCTTAGTGAGCTGCGCAACGAGGTGCAGCAAGCGGAGCAAGAGGCCAAGACCAGGAAGACCGCGTTAGAAGCGGTCGAACAAGAGTTGAGTGAATTGCAAGGTATCGAGTAACGGGTCGGTGGAGTTCACTGGGACGCTTCCTCTGGTTCCGAACATCGCTTCGCCGAGGCGGGCTGGGCCTGGGCTGATGAAAACTTCATACCTGGTAGAGTCTTATTGTAGCGCGATAGCATTGAAAAATGAGAAATGAGAATTGCAAAATGCAAAATCATTCCTGGAAAATTTGCATTTTGCAATTCTCATTTTGCATTTTTCAATTCCCCTGCAGCGCAACAAACACGAAGCACGCCATTTATTCTTAATAGTCCAGATTCCGGCTTTTTCATCAGCCCAGGCTGAGTTGGCGGCGTTGGTCGAGTCGGGGTCCAGTCGCTGACAGGCTAGCCAACCTGCTCCCTTAAGTACGCTAGCACTTCACCCGCCACATCGACATCCAACGCTCGCGCAAGTGAACGCCATCCGGGTACGGCATTGATCTCCAGCGCGTACAAGGTCCCCTCTTTCGACGGGAGCAAATCAAGCGCCGCGATTCCAGTCCCAACCGCACGGCTGGCACGTTGGGCGAGCTCTTCCAGATGCGGCGACATGGGATGCGGATGCGACCGGCCTCCTTGGCTGACGTTCGTCCGCCAATCCTCGTCGTTTTGGCGACGAATCGCATGACATTTCTCACCGATGGAAAAGATGCGAAGGTCGTGGCCTTCGTGCTCGATGGTCTCTTGGAGGTAAAACACACCTTCCATTTGCTCGATACAGCGCAGCGCGCGATGCGCCATGCCCTGGTCCGACACGCGCATCAACCCTCGGCCCTCGCCACCAAACAGTGGCTTGATCACCACGTCACGGCCCAGCGCCTCAAACGCTGCCATCGCCTGGTCATAGCCCTGGCAGACCACGGTCCGTGGCACTACCATACCCGCTTGCTGCAACCGCGTGAGCGCCAAATACTTGTCAATGGAAATCTCCAGTGCTCGCGGTGAATTGACGACAGGCATTCCGCTCTCCGACAACGCGGCCAGTGCATTCATTCGGAAGATGACTTGCTCCAGCGTCCCTGGTGGCATGGATCGAACTAAAACGCAGTCGAACTGGTCCATCCGACCCGTGGCGCAGGCAACTGAGCTGTCGGGCGTGGAGATCCGCGCGTGGAGACTGGAAAACGGCACCGGGACGACCTGGTCACGATCACCTGCAGCGCGCTGCATGTCCCGAAGATACCAACTGGTCGCGGACCCCAAGAAAGCGATTCGCATCATTCCGCGCCGTGCCACGCCTCGAGCAGATCCGCGCGGGTTTGGCCGCCGCGAAAGACACGACCCGAATCCAGATTCACCAATTCGATCTCGGCGGGGCTGAACAACATGGGATCGATCTTGTAAAAGTCCCGGTCGTATTGATTAAGCACTTCCAGGAACGGCTGGCCAAAATCCTCCGACGCGCTGGCCGGGAGTCTCGCGGCGATGTCGACCAGCGAATCGTCTTCGCCATGGACCCACAGTGTGACATGGCTGCCGTATAGGATCGCATCGTTGGTGCGTCCGATTCCGACCAGATCGTCGTGGGAGACGGGTGGGAGCGGCGCGGTGCCAAAACCAGACTCGATCTGGCCCATGTCGAAGCCTAACTCAACAAGTTTGTGCAGGGCGGTTTCCACGCTACGAGCCACGATCTGGATCGTTCCAGCCAAACTGGAGGTCGGCGCGAACAGCATCGTCAGTTTGCGGGACTCGACGTCGCACTTGGCAGCAATTTCGGTGGCCAACTCCAACGGCGGCGGGGCGCTCGATTCCAATACGCCGACGGCGACTTTGGTCGTCTCGCGGTAGTCAATCCGCTCAAAAAGCGGCTCGCGTGCGGCCGCGGCACGCATCGGACCCGATCCCATGGCGAAAAAACCCGGGCACTGCAGTTCCCAACCAGCGTACTGGGAAGCCAGGCAGGCCATCACGGGCCAGTCCGTCTGAACTGTGACCCATGGGCCCGTCCAAAGCTGCCGGTCACCGGTGGTAATTGATATCTCGGACAAACCCGCCATGGTGATACGGGCGAGGTCCAGTCCAGCGGTCAGGCTACCTGGGACGTCTACGCCGCAGTCGACCAATGGAACACCCTCGCCGTCGTCGATCACGCGGATCTTGAGCTCATCCGCTCGATCCATCATGCGACAACAGATCGACTCCGAACGAGTATTCAGTTGCCAACGCTTGGTTGTAGACATGGGAAACGATCCAATTCTGCCTTCGATCTTCGAAGAATTATAGCCGAAAGAACTCACTCCGGCGAGGATTGTGCCAATGACCCGGGGGGAAAGATAAATGAATATCCCAGGCCGCCAGATTGGCGTTTTCAAGGTGTGCAGCCAGTTTTGCAAACGCAACTTCGAATTGACCGCGGGAGATAGGCGATTTGAATCGGAGCGGTGGCGTGTGGGATTTCGACATTCGAGATTTGGCTTGAGTTTCTCTCCTCAATCGGCCAGCACCAACACCACGCAAAACCGCTGCGGGCGTTCGATCCGGTCGCGTTTGGACGCTGAATTCACCGTCAAAGTAGATGATTTGCGGACTGCCCTTTGACGATCCGGCTGGCAGAGCGTACAAAGAGCGAGCCGATTGCACGCCAGGCACTGGGGACGAGTGGCCCTCGCGAAGGGGAGCCGCGAACCGGGTCAGGCCTTAACCGGAGCAGCCCTAAGCGGGGTACTCTTGTGCGGGGGCCACTCGTCAACAGTGCCTAGCGTGCCAGTTTCTTCAGCCCGATTTGCCTTCCATAGCAAACATGACTAGTGACCCCGCGAACCAGCCCGAGAATTCTCGCTACGAGGTCGTGGCTCGGCGTTACCGGCCACAGCTGTTTGATCAGCTGATTGGACAGTCCCAAGTGACACGGGCGTTGGAAAACGCCATCACCACAAACCGTGTGGGCCATGCCTACCTGTTCACCGGTGCGCGGGGAGTCGGCAAGACATCGGCGGCCCGAATCTTCGCCAAAGCGCTGAACTGCGTCCAAGGACCCACGACCACACCCTGTAATGAGTGCGACACGTGCAGCGCCGTATCTACCGGGGATGACATGGATGTGCTGGAAATCGACGGTGCCAGCAACCGAGGAATTGAGGAGATTCGCCAGCTGCGTTCGAATATCGCGGTTCGCCCCAGTCGATCGAAGTACAAGATCTACGTGATCGACGAAGTCCACATGCTGACGCGAGAGGCCTTCAACGCGCTGCTGAAGACGCTGGAAGAGCCCCCGGGGCATGTCAAGTTTATCTTCTGCACGACCGATCCAGAAAAGATGCCGATTACCGTGCTATCGCGGTGCCAACGGTATGACTTCGCACCAGTGGAAACAGCCGAGATCCTCAAGAGATTGCGCGAGATTACCGAGTCGGAGGGAGCTACCGCCGAAGACGAGGCTCTCGAGTTGTTGGCACGTCGAGCCGCGGGATCGATGCGCGACAGCCAATCACTGTTGGAGCAGCTACTTTCGTTCGCTGGTTCCTCAATCACCGTCGCGGACGTGCACGCGATGCTCGGCACCGCCCAAAACAGCCGTATCCGCCAGATCGTCACTCGATTAGTGGATCGCGATAGCGCCGCCGCGCTCAAGGAATTGGATGAGGCGGTTGCCGAGGGGGTCGACGTAGGGCAACTGGTCGAGCAGCTCCTGGGTCACCTTCGCGACATGATGGTCATGGCGGTAGACGGTTCCAGCGAGATCCTGATGCACAATGCCAGAGGGGCCGCGGAGCAGCTTCGTGAGACGGCGCGGTTCTGGGGCGTGGAGACGATGTTGGCTGCCATGCAGATATTGGACCAGACTTTGGTCCGTCTCCGCCAAAGCCTTCATGCCCGAGTCCTAGCCGAAATGGCACTGGTGCGGATCGCCAACCTGCAAGACCTGTGTGAGCTGGCGAATCTAGTGGACCAGTTGCGTGAGGAGGTCGGCAATGACAGTCGTGCTAGTTCTCCAGCTGGCGCGAAAAAAAAACAACCGGCGGGAATGAGTCGGTCCGTTGAGCAGGCGGCGCGAGTTTCCAGCCCAGATGCAGCGCTGCCGCCGAAAACCCCTCGAGTCAACGAAGCTTTTCTAGCCAACAACAACTCGCAGCCCGACGATTCCCCTGGTCTCCAGTCGCATTCGGCTGTGGATGACGCTCCGGAGACGACCCATCATGGCACGTCCGACACAGCCGGTGGCACGGCGACATTGCCAGGCGGCACGGCGACATTGCCACGCCCCACGACTCAAGTCGAGTCAGCGGCCCAATCGCAAGTCGCCAGTCCGGTGGACACCCACGTTGAAACGACCGACGTCGTGGCGGAGGTTCACAAGGAGTCGTGTGATCTTTCCAATACAAACGTCGAGTCGTTTTGGAAACGGATGATTGCCCAATTGGATGGCATTTTGGCTGACTATTTGCGGCAGCCCTTGGCAGTCCAAATCAACGACGAAGGCAAGATCGTAGCGACCGTGGCGGACTCCCACCTGTTTTACTGTGACCACCCCGATAAGCGAGATCAGCTCGGAAAACTGGCCACACGGTTGGCTGGGCGACGAGTGTTGGTCGAGTTTCGCGCCGATAAAGAGACAACGCCTCGGGAAGTCGGAAAAATGGTCAAGAAACCCACCGCCCGCGAATTGATTCGGCAGAGTTATGAACATGCCATGGTCCGCGAGGCCGTCGATCTATTCGATGCGGAGATCCTTCGTGTTGGTCGACGGCCTGGCACGTCGCCTGGCCAATAAACGCCCACGTGGCGACAGCACCTCTGGAGATAGGAAACCATGTTTAGCGGATTAGGAAATCTCGGATCGATTCTCAAGCAGGCCCAGGAAATGGGAGGCAAGATGCAATCGATCAACGATCAGATGAAGCAGCAAACCGTTTCTGGAAACGCGGGTGGTGGTATGGTCGAGGTCACCGTGAATGGGTTGGGAGAGGTTCTCCAACTCAAGATCGATCCGGAGCTGGTCGAAAAAGGTGAGCGGGAAATGATCGAAGACCTGGTTCCAGCCGCCATCAACCAGGCACAAAGTCGCGCGAAAGAGATGTACGGCGAATCGGTTAAGACATTGACCGCTGGTATGGAGATTCCCGGTCTTACCGACGCGTTGTCGAATTTCACGGGCGGGAAAACGTAGCTCGGTTGTCGCAGCCAGTACGAAGGGAATTGGGGTCAGGTCTGAATGGCACTGCCGCTTGTGGCGCGAGGACTTACGACGACATGATGTCACTGCTTGCGTTAACCCCCCAAAAAAAATGCTAGATTTCCCAATTGCCGGCTTGAGGATAGCTAGCGATTGGCGCTACCCATGTCACTAACGCTAGCGAATTGACCTAGCTCCTTTGATACCACGTGGAAGTGCAATTCAGACCTAACCCCAATTCTTCCCGATTCTTCAATTCTTCCGCGCCGAGTGTGTCTTTGAAGAAACAGAATTGGAACAAATTGGCGTCTGCAAGTCGCCTCGTGTCTAGCTTAACGTTTCCTTGGCCGTTTCGTACCAAGCACGAACTTCGCCTTGAGATCTCGTAGCATCGTAAACGTGTCTACATAGTCGATGTCGAATTCGATGCACACGTTTGGCATGGGAACTCGCTTCTTGACTTGTGGCGCATGCTCTTCGTGAGTTACCAAGATTAAGCCATTCGCCTTCGCATAAGCCATCACCAAACCGTCCGCGACAGACGCAAATTCAGTCCGTGCCGCAATCGTGAACTGCGGCTCCGCATAAACCCATTCCACCATTGCCTGAAAAACGTCTATCACCGCCTGATCTTGGGTCTGTTTGAAAAAGCTGTCGGGCACTGTATCTGTCGCCCATTCGCTTAACTCATCGCCTTCGTCTTTCAACTCGTCAAGCACTTTGTCGACGCTGACTACACGTTTGCTTCGATGCTGATTGACGAGCGCCTTCCAGCAGCAATTCCCGGCGACGCAAAAAACTATCAAAACTCCGAGGAAAACATAAGCTTGAATTGCTGGCAGTTCGTGGATTTTTGGGGCATTTGTTAGTGGAAAGATGAGTTGCATGAACTTCATTTGACGCCTTGGTTCGCGTAATAAACTCGTGCTAGCAAACCTTTTGTATTCGACATCGCTTCACCGGGAATTGCTGGCCTTCCAGTAGCCTGGGCAAAGAGAGAATCCGTAATACTGATTCTTGGCTTGGATGAATAGGCCTTGATCATAACTCCGCCAAATGCTGTCAGTGCTACTGGTTGTCTGCCGGGGAAACACTAGCCTGACGCGCAAGCGAGGAGAACGCGGTTTGCATTGCCAGCGCGGCTCCGGTTTCGGACTCGCATGGCAGTGTTCAGCTGGTTCGCGGGGCAACGGCCCCTCTCCCCGCTTGCGCGTCAGGCTAGTGTTAAGGTGGCATTGCAATCTATGTCAGCATTTGTCCGAGTTATGATCAAGGCCGATGAATACGTTGGCATCTAGCACATACCTCCTATTGTTGCTTATTCCTCATCCTTTTCAAAACGAGATCTGAGTACTTTCGGAACGTGTCGCCCTTCATCCCGGTCAATCGGTATGCTTCACGGTACAGCAGACGCCCCTCCTGAGCAGCCCGAACTACAGCGCTCGAGAACCGTCGACTAAGACGCGTGTTCTGGGTTGCGTAAAAATCGCCGCCTCCCTTCTTCCTTTTGTGTTTGGCCTTGTGGTGGTGCCACTCGTCCCGGTCTGCCTCGTAGAATCTGAAGAACTCCGGCTTAGTAATCATTTTCGAATCGAGTGCGCGCCGAGCTGCAACTACAGGACTGACTTTGAACCGTCTCGCAATTGCATGAAATGGTTTACTTTTTCCCTTTACTTGCTCCCAAATCTCACTCAGCTTGTATTCCGGAATGAGGAACTCTGCGGCGACGCGGTTTCAAAACCGTTCGACGTCGTCGTTTGCAGGCAACATATGGATCAGATTGAAGAGACCGTCGCGACCAACCCAGACATGTGCCAGTTCATGACCAAGAGTAAACATTCGCGCCGATTTCGAATCGGCCGAATTCATGAAGATCAGCGGTGCGTAGGAATCACAGAGCACAAATCCACGGAACTCTACCGGGTCCAGAGGGCGATGATTATTCAGCCCGACGACGCTATTGCTGAAGACGAGAATCCCGCATCGCTCGGTCGCCGTACGAAGTGTACTGAGTGCGTCTTCCCATGTGGGAAGCTGTTCCGCTCAATCTACCGGTAACTCCAAGGTCTTTCGAATACGCTGAGCCACTGACTTGTAATTACGATTCTTCCGCACGCTTCCGACAAAACCAAGTTCTTCACTGCCGTCATCGATCAGCTGCTCTCGCATCCACGTCTGCCGACGCTGCATTGCATATATGGTCTCCAATAGGTTCGGATTTGGCTGGTCCACCGCCACATCGCCGACAGTTCGAAAGTCAGCATAGGCAACTCTTCGTGCGGTGGCTGTTCCAAGAACAGCGAGCCAAACGGCGTCATGGTCGTTCTTGCAAATCCCTCTAGTTGCCGAAAAGTTGGCTGTCGACCTCCGCTCTTCCACTCATCGAGCTTTGGAAACTTCTTGCGCAATTCATCCTCGGGCAGACCAGATCGTTCGACCGCCCAGCGGATTAGCTCCGGGTTGATTGCGACCTTCGACAAAGTATTAATGCCTGTAGTGAATGGCGAACGGCGCTAAGGGCAGGTAATCTATTGCACGATACGTGGCTAAGCAGGATAGTGCGTGCATGAACTCGCAACACTCCATGATATCTTCTTTCCCAATCGGTGTCAGGCTCGAATCAGGGCGACCAATTCATCCCAAATCCACAAGGTGAAAATCAATATGTAGGATGCACTCAACGTCGCTTGTTTGGGCTGCGAGAATGGATGCATCGCACGCGGCAGCGGGCAAGAGCCGATTCCCACAAGCTGGCAAACTGCGGCGATCACCGCCGCGTGAGGAGAAAGTGCACTTCGGCAATCCGCGAACCTGAGTTCAGGACTGCCGCAGAGTACGCACTGGCGCAGAGTGCTCATGAGGGCTTGTGATGTGTCACATATGCGGAACGCTTCGGTGCTCCGGCCACATCGGCCTGGGACTTGAACGGCACTGGGCTAACCTCGTCGGCGTGAAACACCGACGCAAGTTACAGGGTCTTCCGAAAGTGCGGAGGTGGACATGACGGCCGCTAGAAACGGGGCGTCAGAGGGCTCACAAGAAATGCTCTCAAAATGAGGGTCTCTGGCAGGCCTCAAGGTCGGGAGTACGATTTTCACCGTAAGTCCCCTTTGAAGCGGAGCTTGGCGGCAATCGCCGTGACGGTCTTGGTACCTTGGTTCGCTTTTACCCAATCCTTCACGGTGTTGCCGTCGCCGATGGGAAGATTCAGATTTTCTGCTCTACTTCCGCATGCCAGGCCCCACGCAAAAAGAGTCCAGGCAGTTTTTAGGTGTTCAAAATTGCCCCTTGAACGATTTTTCCTGGCAATTTTTTTCTATTACCGAAAAATCCGGTTGGATTCTCTCTAACATGTGCCTGAGCAAGCAGTTATGGCAGCGGTTTTCGTGATGCTCAAGTATATGATCCGCTGATCCCCCCCCTTTCATGCAGGTGATATTGGTACTTTTCCCTGTCTTTTCGTCTTTTCGGGCTTGTTTTGCGTCGCCGGATGCTTAAGTATATGCTGTGAAGTTCTGCGATATCATATACTTGATCACGCCCAGGAGGGGGCACGATGAAACGGAGTCCAAGTGCGGTTTCCGGAAAAGCGCTGAAAGCATTTCGTAGACGCAAGGTCATGACGCTCGGGGAGGTGGCCGA
>Ga0310121_10001304_pt1 | contig 25840 bp, 14 predicted proteins | sample CB27_Tmax_986_MG_FD_203504 | JGI IMG/M metagenome (GOLD analysis project Ga0310121, IMG submission 203504) | Marine microbial communities from Western Arctic Ocean, Canada - CB27_Tmax_986 | ecosystem: Environmental > Aquatic > Marine > Oceanic | place: Canada: Western Arctic Ocean | collected...
GGGTGAGGTATACAGGTTGCCCGTTCCTCTACCATCGTATCCGAAATAAAGGATGACGGAGTAAGTTGGTGTTGAGGATGCCTCAATTGATCCCAGGAGAATATTGTTACGAATCGTAGCAGAGGAGGTGTGTATTTCATCCCCTCTATACCCACTATTGCTCCAGATCGTGTTGTTGATGATATCGCCATGACAACTATGTAATCCGCCACCCCCATCACTCGACCGATTATCAAAAATGAGGTTGTTAATGATCCTTCCGCTGCAGGCAACAAGTCCTCCGCCGCTCCTATTGTCATGGATCCTGTTTCTTTGAATCAGACCCTGACAATCAAACAAGCCGAAGGAATTCCGCCGTATCTGGTTCCTCTCGATAGTCCCATCACATTGACGAATTCCGCTAGGAAAAGTTCCATCGCTCGTACGGTTCTCCTCGATGATATTCAGCAGGATGGTTGCACGTGTCCGACGGTTGAACCTGGGTCCGCTAAATCCGCCTCCTGGCCCATTCCTTATTGTAAATCCAGCGATCAGGCAATCTCTTGTCTCTCGCCCGATTAGAGTCACAACTGTACCTGACCCGTTTGCGTCGATAGCCGTTTTTGAAACGATGGTTGGATCTTCCGGATCGGTGGAGCGAAGAATGATGTCGATTCCAGGAATGACGATGTTCTCAAAGTAGGTGCTTGGTCTCACTACAATTTCATCGCCTTTCGTAGCAGAGTCGATAGCCGCCTGGATGGTAGGCAGGTCGTCGGGGACATAGGTCCAGTCCGTTTCCTGAGTCTCAAAACTGGTGGGGTCCGACCAGGGACTCCACTCGAACCGTTTGTCCATATGGCGGACTCGCCAGTAATAACTGTTGGTTGTCTCCAGATGCGATGTGGTGACCCGGATAGAGGTCAGATGGTGGATATCAGTCCCGCTGTCGAACAGGAGAGAGGAGAAATCAGGGTTGTCATCCAACTGCCACTGGCTGGCAGAATGGACATCGTTGCTCTCGGGGTCACTGAAGAGTGAGGATTCTAGCTTCGGGGAAAGCGAAATCTCGGTCGTCCCATCTGCTGGGACCGTATTGACCGGCATCGCAGGAGGCTGGTTCAGGGAAACCGTACCCTGGAACTCGTAGGCCCCAATGTCGTAATCGGAACCATCGCCGCGTGGCTCCTCCGTGCTGTCAAAACCCCACGCCAATCCGTCGAAATCTGTCGTCAGGCTTGCGATCAGGGAGCCGGAGTCGATGCAATAGGAACTGGCCTGAAGGCGGAAATCGACATCCTCGGGGTCAACGAAGACCGGATCTGTGAAGAGATTGCCCTCACCACCGCCCGTCCAACCTTCAATACAACAGTACGTGGGCGTGGATGAATCGGTCAGCTGCGATCCTTCTGGATCAGGGCTATTTCCCCAGATGATGCAATTGCGGATCGTTCCGGTACATTCCCACACGCCACCTCCAAGAGGGGGGAATTGCGGGTTTATCGGTCCCGTAGCCGTGTTCCCGAAAATGACATTGTTCTGAACGGTTCCGTTGCAATTATACAGGCCACCCCCATCTGATGTTGCATGATTGTTATAGACAAGATTGTTCTCAATTAATCCGTCGCACCGCTCCAGTCCTGCACCCTGGAAGGCACTATTGTTGTGAATACGGTTTGTCCCAACAAATCCATCGCAGTCGAAAAGTCCACCATTTGCATTTCCCGTTATGTTGTTCTTGATTACAGTGGCTAAAGTCCCGTTGCCTGAAATCCCTGTTTGGCCGGAAAAACCATCCCCTCGACCAGTTAGCGTTAATCCCGTGAGAACGCACTGAACAGTTTCCTCACCTGAGAACGTCACAGTTGCTTCACGAAAGTCTTCCCTCTTGTCAATGATTGTGCTGTCGACAATCTCCGGGTTTTCGGGATCCGCAGACCGCAGGATAATGTTCTTCCCATTGATCTTCACCGCTTCCACATAAGTGCCGCTGGCCACGATGATCTCATCGCCGTGAGTCGCGGAGTTGATAGCAGCCTGAATGCTGGAACGGTCGGTGGGGACGTGGATAGTGGCGGCTTCGCAGGGGGGGAAACAAAGCAGACCCAGGGCTGCGATGAGAACCCAGGCCGCAATCTTCGGACGAAAACTCCAGGGAGAACAGGCGCGCATTGCAGTTGCCTCCGCTAGGCAATATACAAGTATCCGAAATATTTGACAATAGTCAATTCTGCTCGCGTATTCTCCTGGCCAATCGCTTGCTCACGCGCGCGGCTCTGATCCGGGTCGCTCACAAAGCGTGGCTTTGATTGGGATCGCTCACAAGCGGGGTTCTGTTTACCCCATCATCTCCTGCACTAAATCCATCACCCTCGATCGTTGCTCGGGATTGAGGCGTACCACCACCTCAAGTAGACCCATCGTATCAGTATCACCTAACTCCCAACCCGCCGTATGAAGCCTGATGCGTTCCGTCAGAAGATTGATCCCGTTGGCGATTGGATCCCCGTCCGCTCCCGCAAGATCGGAAATCGCCTTTAGCGACGCGGCTGTTTCCATATCCAGCGGGATCTGCAAATTGTCTTGGTCAGACATGTTTCCCTCCCTATCAGTGTGATCGATGCGGCTCAAACCGGCGAATGTAATCTTGTTCCCTTACCGCCTCCAGGTAAAGTGCCTTGGCAGACCTCCCTATCCGGTTGAGAAGGAATGGCTTAATCCCCCATTGGGAGCCTTTTCTCCACCGTAGAAACCTTTGTATTGACAAGCAGTGGCGGCTGGGTATGATTCTTTGAGGAATATTTGGGGAAATTTATGGAGAACACCTACCGAACATAGAACTGGCAGTATTTGACTATTGGAAAACCGAAATGGGGGCGGACTGTAGTCCGCCCCCATTTCACGTTTAACCCGCTTTTTCGACAAATACGGGAAAGCGGTCGATCTTTGAAAATTTGGAAAAGTCTTTTTGAAAAGCGGACACCGAGACTCAACGACGGTCTTCTATGGCTGTCGTGGGGTGATGTTGTTCGAGCGCAAATTTTTCAAGTTACTAAGGGCGTACGGTGGATGCCTTGGTACGGGAAGGCGATGAAGGACGCGGCAAGCTGCGATAAGCCTCGGGAAGGTGCAAACGACCGTTGATCCGGGGATTTCCGAATGGGGAAACCCTTCGCCGGGAAACCGGCGGAATCCCATGCTGAATACATAGGCATGGGAGGCGATACCCAGAGAACTGAAACATCTAAGTATCTGGAGGAAAAGAAAGCAATAGCGATTCCGTGAGTAGCGGCGAGCGAAATCGGAACAGCCTAAACCGGAGGAATACGTTCTTCCGGGGTTGTGGGACCTTGATGTGGGACCGGATGATCTAGCTGAAGGATGCAGGAAAGCACCGCCAGAGAGGGTGATAGCCCCGTAAGCGAAAGATCTGAAAGCCCTAAAGGGATCCCAAGTACGGCGGGACACGTGTAACCCCGCTGGAATCTGCGAGGACCATCTCGCAAGGCTAAATACTAACCCGTGACCGATAGTGAACAAGTACCGTGAGGGAAAGGTGAAAAGCACCCCGGAAGGGGAGTGAAATAGTCCCTGAAACCGTGCGCTTACAAACTGTGGGAGGGCAATTCTACGGGATGCCTGACCGCGTGCCTTTTGTTTAATGAGCCAGCGAGTTTCCCTCTGTGGCGATAGGTTAAGAACCTTTGGTTCGTAGCCGTAGCGAAAGCAAGTCTGAATAGGGCGATCTAGTCGCAGGGGGTAGACCCGAAACCTGAGTGATCTATCCATGGCCAGGTTGAAGCCTATGTAACAGTAGGTGGAGGACCGAACCAGTGTGGGTTGAAAACCGCTTGGATGAGCTGTGGATAGGGGTGAAAGGCCAATCAAACCAGGAGATAGCTGGTTCTCCCCGAAATCATTTTAGGATGAGCCTCGAGTAATTGAGTTACGGCGGTAGAGCACTGTTTGGACTAGGGGCCCTACCAGGTTACCGAACCCAGACAAACTCCGAATGCCGTAACTTTTATCTCGGGAGTGAGACAGTGGGGGATAAGCTCCATTGTCGAAAGGGAAACAGCCCAGATCGCCGGCTAAGGCCCCCAAGTGTATGCTTAGTGGCAAAGGGAGTTGCGGTGGCTAGACAACCAGGAGGTTGGCTTAGAAGCAGCCATTCCTTTAAAGAGTGCGTAATAGCTCACTGGTCCATCATCGCAGCACCGATAATTCAACGGGGCTCAAGCATACCGCCGAAGCCGCGGACTTCGAGCTTGCTCGAAGTGGTAGGGGAGCATTCCGTCTGGAGCGAAGGTCGATCGATAAGGACGACTGGACCGGCCGGAAGTGACTATGCTGGCATGAGTAACGATAAAGCAGGTGAAAGTCCTGCTCGCCGTAAACCTAAGGTTTCCGGGGCAAGGTTCATCCGCCTCGGGTCAGCCGGCCCCTAAGGCGAGGCCGAAAGGCGTAGTCGATGGGAAACAGGTTAATATTCCTGTGCCGCCGCATAACGTTAAACCAAGGGGGGACGGGGAAGGATAGGCCGAGACTCAGATGGTCTCGGGTACCGAAGCAGGTAGGCGGGCGCCCAGGCAAATCCGGACGCCATTAACGCTGAGACGCGACAGGGTGTGGAGCCTCCGGGTGAAGCACTTCGGCCGATTCCATGCCCCCAAGAAAAGCCTCGTGGTTTGTTATGAGGTGACCGTACCGCAAACCGACACAGGTAGGTGAGATGAGTATTCTAAGGCGCTCGAGTGATCACTCGTTAAGGAACTCGGCATATTAGCCCCGTAACTTTGGAAGAAGGGGCGCTTCCTGTCGTGAATGGTTATACATCTGGAGCGATGGGAAGCCGCAGTGAAAGGTCCCAGGCGACTGTTTAGCAAAAACACAGGACTCTGCAAACACGAAAGTGGAAGTATAGGGTCTGACGCCTGCCCGGTGCTGGAAGGTTAAGAGGAGGGGTTAGCCCTCGGGCGAAGCTCTGAATCGAAGCCCCAGTAAACGGCGGCCGTAACTATAACGGTCCTAAGGTAGCGAAATTCCTTGTCGGGTAAGTTCCGACCTGCACGAATGGCGTAACGATCTGGGAACTGTCTCAACGAGTGGCTCGGTGAAATTGTAGTCCCGGTGAAGATGCCGGGTACCCGCGACTAGACGGAAAGACCCCGTGGACCTTTACTATAGCTTGGCATTGGGTTTTGGTATTGTTTGTGTAGGATAGGTGGGAGGCTTTGAACTCGGATCGCTAGGTTCGAGGGAGCCAACCTTGAAATACCACCCTGATAATATTGAGGCTCTAACCCTGGCCCGTGAAACCGGGTCGGAGACAGTGCCAGGTGGGTAGTTTGACTGGGGCGGTCGCCTCCTAAATTGTAACGGAGGCGCGCAAAGGTTCCCTCAGCACGGTTGGTAATCGTGCGTCGAGTGTAAACGCAAAAGGGAGCTTGACTGCGAGACCTACAAGTCGAGCAGGTGCGAAAGCAGGTGTTAGTGATCCGGCGGTTCTGAATGGAATGGCCGTCGCTCAACGGATAAAAGGTACCCCGGGGATAACAGGCTTATCTTCCCCAAGAGCTCACATCGACGGGAAGGTTTGGCACCTCGATGTCGGCCCATCGCATCCTGGGGCTGAAGGCGGTCCCAAGGGTTTGGCTGTTCGCCAATTAAAGCGGTACGCGAGCTGGGTTCAGAACGTCGCGAGACAGTTCGGTCCCTATCTGTCGTGGGCGTAGGAGAATTGAAGGGAGCTGTTCCTAGTACGAGAGGACCGGAACGGAGCGACCAATGGTGTACCTGTTGTCCTGCCAAGGGCATCGCAGGGTAGCTACGTCGCGAAGGGATAACCGCTGAAAGCATCTAAGTGGGAAGCCCACCTTAAGATTAGTTCTCCCCCTCCATGTGAGGATAAGTCCCCTTGAAGACGACGAGGTTGATAGGCCGGAGGTGGACGCGCGGTGACGTGTGGAGCTTACCGGTACTAATCGGACGAATGACTTGATACATGAATTTACGTAAGACAACATCATCCCACCGCATTCATAGAAGAAGATTAAGCGGATGGTTGTCCGCTTCAAAGGCTTTCCGGTGCGTTTGGAGGAGGGGAAACGCCTGTTCCCATCCCGAACACAGAAGCTAAGCCCTCCATCGCCGATGGTACTGCTCCCTGGCGGGAGTGGGAGAGTAGGTCCGTGCCGGGATTAAACTTGAAAAGCCCCCTGGGTATCATTACCCAGGGGGCTTTTTGCGTTATCATGGGAATAGGAGATCTCAAGATTCAAATGACTGAATCGATACCCGAACAATGGGCCGAACGGGCGCAGTACGATTTCGACACCGCGCAGGCCATGCTTCGCAGCGAACGGTATCTGTATGTACTCTTTTGTTGCCAGCAGGCGCTGGAGAAGATAGTCAAGGGTGTGATCGCCAAGCAAACTGGTGAGTTTCCGCCGAGGATTCATGATTTGATGGGATTGGCAAGAAAGGCTGAAATTGTTCTCGACGACGACCAAGTGCGGTTGATGCGTCAACTCTCAGAATACTACCTGAATTCGCGCTATCCGGATCAAATCGTAAATGCTTCAGCTGATATTACGCGTGGAACAGCCGCGAAAGTTCTGAATGAAACGGAGGCAATGCTAAAATGGTTGTCGTCAATGCTCTGATCGACGAGAAGGCGCGCGCTGCTGTGAGTGTTCTCGCCCAGCGCGCTCATGTGAGTGCGGCCTATCTTTTCGGCTCCCAGGTAGAAGGTTCCACTGATGAATGGAGTGACATTGACGTTGCCGCGTTTGTCGAAAATGCTGAACAACGGGATCTAGAGTGGCGAGTGGCAGCCTGTGTCGAAGCTCGGGGGCAGGTCGGCGACGATGTCGAGCTACACTTGTTTCCGGCAGAGTCGTTCAGGAACCCACCCCGCGCCAGTTTCGCACAATACATCCTCAAGCACGGAATCCCACTGGACATCGAAGGTATCAACGAGGAAATCAATTAGATTGCCCGGGAGGGTGAGCATGATCCAAATCCCGAGCGACACTCCTCCTACCCTCAGAACCCTGGCTTGAGGCTTTTTCGGTTCGACGATTCTCTGGTCTGGTTTTTCTCCCCCAGACTGTGGTGGGCAACCCCCTCGCTGAATAAGGGCTGCTCCGCTAATCTCCTGCCAGTGGAATCGGGGGGAACCCAAAATCCCCTGACTGGGAACGATTTTCGAGGAAATTGGAGGACCGGAAATGGCAAAGACAAGTCTACGCATGCAGCCCAGCGAAAGAGCCGTGGCAAGAGCAGCGGCGGCGATTTATGCCGGAAGGATCGCTCATGAAGGCTTTTCAGCCGAAAAAGAGGAGGAACGGATCGAACAATCCCTCCAAACCGCCATCGCCATCGCCAAAAGGGCCGATGAACTTGTCCAGAGCGATACCGAACTGGGTTAAGGTCCGTTCTCATCTAATGGCGTTACTCCAATAGGGCGGGACTATGCTTCACAACCTAATGACAAGTAGGTATCTTGGCTCCCTAACCGCATATAGAAGTGGGGAAATCCTGGAAAAGTGATTTGGGGAGAACGTGTTTAGTCGAGTACCCGTATCGGACGGCCTCCTGGAATTTGTCAACACAAAAACCTGGGCGGCTGACGCGGGTGCGGGAGTTCCCCTCAAGGTACTCGTTCTCACCGGTGTCGTTACCCTTATAGGCCTTGTTTCGGTAATTGTTTACCGGCTCGTGGGTCCCGAAGAGCCAGGGAACGAAATCACGAAAATGGGCCAGGCACTCGTCCGGGTCTTCCAAAGCACTCTCGTTTCCCGGCTCTGTCTGCTCCTGGCAGCGATGGTCATCCCCCTTATCTTTTATGTAAACAACAAGGAACACTACTGGACCGCGAAGCACACCACGATGCTCTTTACCGGCGTCCTGGGTCTGGCCTCCTGGCTGGTCGTGAGTCGCATGGTTCCCCGATTCCGCGTCCCCTACGCCTGGCCGGTTTCACTCATATTGATCGGAGCGATTGGTTCCACCCTCTGCGCAGTGAACGCCGCGGAGGGAATCGGCTACCTCTTTGCTATCTTCGGCTCCGCTGTTTTCATGTTCGTGGCGATCCAGGTTTTTACCACCTCGAAACGGATCCACCTACTTGTCCTCACGATGGTCATGACCGGTTTGGTCCTGGCTCTGTATGGTCTCGCTCAGTCCTACATTCTTCTCCCGATGGATATTGTTTACGCCCATGAAACCCGGGCCCCCGTATCCACCATCGGTAACAAAAACTACGCGGCATATTATCTGGACTTGGTAATTCCGCTCTCGATTGCTCTGGCAGCCAGCAGACGGAACCCGCTGCAGACACTGTTTGCGTTGACAACCTATTTTTTCTGCCGCTGGCATTTTGTCCTTTGCGATACCCGTGGCGGGACGATTAGCATGACATTAGGAATTCTGCTCGCGCTCTTTATTGTTTACCGATTTCACCGCCGCCGGTTCCGTCTGCTATTGTACCCCATCCTGTTGGAACCCCTTCTTTGGGCGGCCATGAACGCTTCGAAGATCATATACGGGGACATCCAAAACTGGGGAAAATTCATCAACCGGGGCCCCGAAAAGAAAGCAATCACAAACACCTTAAGGGAAATACTCCCCGATGAGTTAATCGAATATCGGTCGCACATCGCTCAATGGTTCTTCAAAGGAAACGAATACTTTCTAGGGAATAATGTCCGTATGGCCGCCCTGGTGGGTGGAGCCGCATTGGCGCTGCTCGTTTTCTGGATCTTGATTAAATGGGTTAAAGACTGGCGAATCCACTTAGGGGCGGCGTGTGTCCTGGCGCTCCTCCCCTTTTGTTTTGCGAAAGCCTCGATGCCGGACGCGGGAATGCGGCCTGGTAAGGTTGCCTCCGAAATCATGGCTGGCCTCGAAAGGGCGAATTTGGCTCAGGAAGAAACGGCGACTCGACTTCTTCAACCGTTCGTGCCTGACCTGGTTGAGGTTGCCAAACCTTACCAGCAACTCTTCTTGGAGAAACATACAGATGTCGCCGCCATGTTCTCGCTCACTCTCTTCGTCATCATGGCAACCTTCCTGTTATACCGATGGTATGACCAGAAAGGTGGGTGGGCGCCCAGCCTTGCCACCGTTGGGGCGACTGGAATTTGGTTTCTGGGATTTCTGTTTTTGCGATCGGAAAGTTCCGTCTGGAAAGGATTTGGAACTCCTATTTCCAGCTTATGGCCCAAGCAGGTTGCGACTTTACATGAACAGTTACCCCTCTTCTCCAGCCTGTTTCTGAACGTTGGGGCCTTCGCTCTTGCGAGTGTGGTATCTCTCGTGGGGATGATTGCTCTGATTCAATACCTTCCGGAGATTCTCCCAAAGGAAAGAACACGTCTGATTTGGGGACGTGTCGCTTTCGGCGGGAAGATCGCCGCCGGGATGATTGTCGTCCTGGTTGTTTTCTCGTTGTGGACGAACCCTCGGATCCAACGGATTAGGACCGAGTTTGTAAGCACACTCTTTGCGGAGGAGACGGAAACCGAATCAGGCCGGGGTCGCTTCGTGGGCGCTCTGTTTGCTGGCGCTCATGCCTATTTTAATACGACAGCTAAATTCGAGGACTCGCTGGTAGACAATCCGATCGGCTTCCGCCTGGAAATCTATCGGGGATGCCTTCGCAAGATTTATGACAACCCCGTCTTCGGTATCGGACCCGGCAACTTCAAGATTATCCATCCCTATCCGAAATATGAAACAGCCCTGGAGCGGCGCATTTTAGGGAAGGAGGTCCTGGGCAGGAAGGCTCACAACGACTTCCTGGAGGATGCGGTTGAAAACGGCTTTTTTGGATTGTTAGGCATCTTCTGGATGTTCACCATGGCCGGTTTTCTGATCTACAAGACCCTTCGTTTGATTCACCCCGCGCGTAATGCGACCGATGTTTTCACGAATGCGGTGACTTGGGGGTTGGCGTGGGCGCTTATTGCGATCTTTATGCACGCCCAGTTCGAGGCGCCGCTCCTGCAGCCGGCTTCTACTTATGCAGTCTGGGTACTCTTCGCCGTTATTTACCAACTCTACCGCGTCCAAAAACGTAGAATCGCCCATGCCACGGCGGGCAACACTCCTAATGAAGCCTGGACCGGAAGCGCCGCTTCCCTATTGAGTGGGGATACGGTAAAAAGCGCCGCCGTCTATGAGCTTCCCGCAATCAAAAATAACCCGGTTCGCCAGCGAACCGGTGTACCCATCTGGACCTCTTGGGCCTTGGTCGTAGTAATCGTTCCCCTCCTGATGGGGGGCGTTCTGGTCCGTCAGTTCGTCGGCGAAATGTGGCTTCGTTGGGGAATGATCTTCAGCGATCGAGGGGTTGAGATGTATGACAAGGTCTTTACCTGCATGGAAAAATCACAGTCCATCTATCCCCAACAGATGGAAACCAACTACATCACCGGCCGTTACTGTATAGATGCGGTTACCAAGGTCTTCCCTCAGTGGCGCGTCAAGTATCGCCCGGATCTCTATCCTGACCCGAAACGTCAGGAGAAAAATGACGCCTCCATCGAGCGGCTCCGTTTCGAAAACAAGCTCGACGTCGATTCGATCCAGGAATACGCCCTGCTTGGGATTGATCTCCATAAACGAGATATCTTCATGAACCCGAACTACAAGTGGGCGCACAACAACATGGGGGTCCTTTACGATAAGCTCCACACTGTTAATGAAGAACTGGCAGACGTCGAAGAAGATCCGGAAAAGAAGGCGGAATACTTGCGAATATCACGCGAGAATGAGCTCGAATCCAGAAGTTGTTACAACAAAGCCCTTGAGATTGATGACCTCCAGGTTTACGCGTTGTATAATCTGGGTCAAGGAGCGCTCCGGGATCGCGATTTTGGGCTGGCAGCCAAATACTTTTCAAGAACCTATATGGCAGACCCAACTCGCGGGGACGTCAATTTCTTCCTGGGCAAGTGCTACATCGCGATTGAGGAACTGGAGAATGCGGTCAGCGCGTTCGAAACATTGTACCAATGGATGGACAGCAGTAAGAGAAACGTCCTTGAAAAGCGACAATCCGAAGAACTTGAACAACTCCTCCTACAGATCGGAAACTTTCACAGGTCTGTGTCTGAGCCGCGCCTGGCCGCGCGGGCGGCGAAACTCCTCGTTGACCGGTTTGACAAGTGCGAATACCTTCCGCGCCTGGCCCATGCATCGGTCAATCTTGGAGAGGCCACGAAGGCTCTGGAGTACGCCAGCGAGGCCCTGAGCGAATGCGGAACAGCGGATTCACCCGTTCAGGCGGAGGTCGTTTATTCCCAGGGGAAGGCCTCGATTATCCGCGGTGATAACGATACTGGCCTTTCTCTCTTGAAAAGGCTGATGCAGTCAAACGCTGGAGATATCTTCCGCAAGGACCTGAAAACCAGCCCCGTCTTCGATTCGATCCGTGATTCAACCGCATTCCAGCAGATCCTTGAAAAGAAGCCGGCGCCCAAGAAAGCAAAACCGCCGGCGTCCAAGCCTTCCGCTCCCAAACCGGAGGAAGCACCTCAAGAATAGCGCTTCTGTTTGGAGTAACTCGCCAATCTACCCCTTTCTGCCTTTCCCGGTCTATAATTGATCATGCCCTTCCAATGGAGCGCAAAAAGGGCCCGGTTGGGCAACTGCCCCATTGCTTGAGATGTCGCAAGAAGGAATGACCCTATTGAAAAAGTTTCACGGACTCTTCCATATCTTTTCCGGCTTGGTTCTTATCGGCGTCACATCCGCAACCGCTGGTCCGCGCCTGGATTCCCCCTCCTCCATCCCTGGCGTCGATAAGATCGAGGACGCCCTTTCTGATTTTGAGGAGACGACCAACACCCTCCGCGAAAAGGTCGCCGATTTCATTGCACCCGCCACCGGAACACCGGATGATCGGAGGGGAAAACAGCAGCCACCCACAGATAATCAGGCCAACTCCGAAACAATCGACTCCGGTTCAGAAATTGAGCGCTCACTCGTCTATGTCATCCCCATCGAAGATAAAGTCCAGTCGATCATGATGACTGTTTTCAAACGCGGCTTGATCGAGGCGAAGGGGATGAAAGCCGATTTAGTCCTATTGGAGATGGATACACCTGGGGGAGAATTGCACGTCGCGGAAGAAATTTCCCGGACACTGCTTGAATCTGAGATTCCGACCGCGACATGGATTAAGAATGAAGGCCTGTCAGCAGGAATGCTCATCGCCATCTCCACTCAAAAGATATTCATGAAAGAAATTGCCCTGATTGGAGATTGCCAGCCGATTTTCATGGGCGCCGGTGAAATGACCGAAGCGCCGGAGAAAATCCTAACGGTGGTCCGGGAATATGGCGAGCGCGCAGCTGTGAAGAACGGATATCCCATCGATGCTGTCTTGGCAATGATCGACGTCGACGAAGATTACAAATTTATCGTGTCAAGCACGACTGAGATACGGGCTGCCACTGGAAAGATTCTCACCCTCCGAGCTGATGAGGCAGTATCCGTTGGGATGGTTGCCCGCACGGCGCAAAACATGAATGAGGTTCTCGAACATCTGGATATGAAGGGGGCAAGACTCCATCGCATCAAAAAGAATTGGGCTGAGAACTTGGCGTGGTTGATTGCGGGTTCAGCGATTACGGGAATCCTTACCTTGATCGGCTTGGCTGCACTGTTCATCGAATACAAAACACCCGGATTCGGCCTCTTCGGGGGTATTGGCCTGGTCATCCTTGCGTTTGTGTTTTGGGGCCATTCCATTGCACACTTGGCGGGCTGGGAGGGTGCGATTTTCTTTCTTATCGGGATGGCTCTCATAGGCGTAGAGATATTTTTGATACCCGGTTTCGGAATCTTCGGTGCAGTCGGGGGGGGCCTTATCATATTCGGCCTTGTGCTGACATTTCTTCAAGTACCTTTTGATAGCCCCTTCTTCATGCCGGAGATCCACCTTACCAGACCATTGACTCTAACCCTGATTTCGTCCATCGGAGCAATAATCCTTATTTTTGTTGTTCTGAAGGTGATGCCACGCCTTCACACGATGGCAGCTGTGGGGATATCCCTCCCAACCGAATTGCGCTCAGGAGAAGGTTACAGCTCCTTCGATTCGAGGAAAGATAACGAACTTATCGGAGCGGTTGGAAAGGCGCTTGGACCATTGCACCCGGGGGGTATTGCCCTCTTCGGCAGCAACCGCATTGATGTGGTCACGGAGGGCGAGTTCATCGCCAAAGGCGATGATGTCCGCGTCACCAAAGTTGAAGGCGCGCGGGTGGTTGTCCGGCCGGATAAGGGGCAAGCATGAGCCTCGGAGCTATTGTCGGTTTAATCGTAATTGGATTCGTTCTGGCGTTTATCGAGATATTTGTTCCCGGTGGTCTGTTAGGAAGCCTGGGAGCGTTGTTGGTAATCGCCGGCGTCTTCGGCGCCGGTATGACTTACGGAGCCACGGCGGGGCTGATGACCGGGCTCGGCTGTTTTGTCGGCGGGCTAGTATTCTTCATTCTTTGGATCCGTTATTTCCCGACCTCGCGATTCGGCAGTGTCCTCAACCTGGATACCGTAATCGGGAAAGATTCCGGCTACGTTTCTCAAGACCTCGAACTCTCGCGGCTTGTTGGTTCTAAAGGCATCGCAGTAACCGACCTGCGCCCCTCGGGGACGATTGAGATCGAAAACGAACGGTTCGATGTAGTCACGGATGGTGGGTTTGCAGAGAAAGGGGAGAATGTGGTTGTCACCGGGGTAGACTCCAACCGTATCGTGGTTATTCGTGAAGAGCGAGCCGAGGAAGGCCGCCCGTAGCTGAATTCGCAAGAATTCAGCGTATCCGGGGGGTCGTGCCTTTAAGTTCGTAGTGACCGTATTCATACGGTGCGTGGCCGCACCCGATGAATCGGCTTACTCCGAACAGGCGGTTGATCGATTGCGTTTCCACCATAGCGCACGTCGCCCCAACCCACGTCACCAGCCATGAGAAGGATGATGTTTGGTCGCTTTGTGGATTCTACAGGGGATCCTGAAACGACCTCGCTGATAATCGGGTGAAGTAAAGATGCAACTAGTGCCATCCTTAAACCTAATCGCAGAACATCTCTCCAGTCAAATCTCGGGTTAAGGTCCTCCTAATTCACAGGATGGAGAATCTAATACCAATCGAAATTCTCATCAGGAACGAACCGGGTTACTTTTCTGAAAAGTGGTTTTTCTCCCCGGTAATGACCCCGCTGATAAAGCGGGCAGATTTTCCCCGGGGGATCAACAGAAACCACAGTACTGCCACGAATGACCAGTTGATATGTTTTACCCTGGTTCGTGATTTCGATTGTTTCCTCGGTAATTGGGAACGTAAACGTGGCTGTCTGATTGGCTTTCAACTTTCCCGCATTCGCGTACCGACCGTCGAAACGTATTCGTCTATCGTCGCCATCCACCTCGCATTTGACTTTTTCCAGGTTGCATGATCTTCATTGGGATCCCCCTTTCCAGGATTACAACCCCAGGCCTGACTGCCAGCGGTAAGAATTCAGATGTTTCACACATGAGTAACTGAATAAGTGAGAATTGGTTCAATAAGGGGTATTTTTCACCATCCCTATCCCTATATCAAGGTGGGAGGGAGTTCGTAATCATTCACCCAAACGCATACGAGTCCAAGTACACTACGGTGGACAATCTGGAGACGTTAAATCAGCGCCTTATAGACAATCTAGGTTCAGTCTGACAATCTACAACAGGGTGCGGAATTGCGCCCGCACGTAACTCATTGAATCGGAGGCAACATCATGGAGTCCATGCCAACTTCGGGCGGCCTAGTTTTATTAATTATCCTGCTGGTCATATTTCTTCTCTTCTTTTTCTATCTTGTGCCTCTCCGCCTCTGGCTGGCGGCTACGTTTGCGGGGGTCCGAATCGGAATCTTTACACTCGTCGGGATGCGGATCCGGAGGGTGCCCCCAAACAGCATCGTCAATCCCATGATTATTGCCCACAAAGCAGGTATTCAGATTGGGTCTGATGTACTGGAAGCACACTATCTGGCGGGCGGAAACGTATACGGCGTGGTCACTGCTTTGGTCTCTGCCGACAAAGCGAATATCCCCTTGGAGTTCTCAAAGGCCGCCGCCATCGACCTCGCCGGGAGAGATGTCCTGGAGGCCGTTCACACCTCCGTGAATCCCCGAGTCATCGACTGTCCGAATCCTGAAAAAGGAACAGCCATGTTGGATGCGGTGGCTAAAGACGGGATACGTCTCCTCGTGAAGGCGAGAGTCACCGTGCGCGCAAACCTGGAAAGGCTGGTTGGTGGCGCTACTGAGGAGACCATCATTGCGCGTGTGGGGCAGGGAATTGTCAGCGCGATCGGCTCTTCCCCGACCTATAAAGACGTTCTCGAAAACCCGGACCGCATTTCAAAAGCAGTCTTGGGGAGTGGTCTGGATTCGCAAACCGCCTTTGAGATCGTCTCGATCGACATTGCCGATGTCAGCGTCGCCGGGATGGGCAACGTGGCTAATGTTGGCGCTCTCCTCGAAACCGATCGCGCCGAGGCGGACAAGAAACTTCGCCAGGCTGAAGCGGAAGGACTGCGCGCCATGGCCACGGCAAGCGAACAGGAAATGATAGCAAGGACCCAGGAAATGCGCGCGCTAGTGGTTGAGGCCGAGGCCGAGGTCCCACGCGCAATAGCAGAAGCATTTCGTTCCGGGAATTTAGGTGTGATGGATTACTACAATCTGAAGAACATTCAGGCCGACACCGGTATGCGTGATTCCATTGGGGGCACAAGTCGGGAAGCGGACGCCGAGGGAGGAAAACCCCCCCCATCTCAAGGGTAAAACGGTAACATGAACTGGCTACTTGATGAATCCTCCCGCGGATCGGGAAACTTGGTCACAGTGGTCGTATTCCTCATTTGGGGAGTCTTCTGGATTATCCGGTCGCTGTCCCAGGCCAAACGAAGAGAAGAAGGCGAACTGGACGGTCTTGACCTGGAAACAGAGTTTGAAGACGAGGGGGAAAGTTCGCCTCCAGGAAAAGATGTTGCAGGTGTTCCAGGAAGGTTATCTGGAGAGGCGTCCCATCCGACGGGTCCCAAGGCGCCTCTTCCCCATCCTACGGAAGCTCGACCGCAGGGAACCGACCTTGAAGAGTTGAAGCGCGAGCTTCAGCAAATGCTGGGGTTGCCCGGAAAGAAAACTCAGCCTTCCCCCGCCAAGCATCTTGACCGACCTCCCACTGCTCCGTCTGCCTCCACGCAGCGTCCAATCCCCCAGCAGCGGCCTCCTGCGCCCAGATCAAAGCCCCAGACCGCGCGCCACAGACCTTCTCCTCCACCACCGCCTCCGACCCCGAGGAAGCCGGCCCCCCCCCCGCCTGTCAGGACCCCCGTCCCGGCGGCCCTGACTCAACAGCTCCAGGCGGCAGCCCAGAAGACACCGCAACCACGACCGGATTTGTTGAGATCTCCCAGCCCGCCTTCGAAGCCGGGGCCGCAACAAAAGACTGGCCGTCCAGGTTTCCCCTATTTCCTCAAGGACCCGGTAAAAAACGCCATGGTGCTAATGGAGATTTTGAAACCGTATTCGCGCGGCCCGGTTCTCAAGTCGCGGTATGTTCCCTACGACCGCTGAAGAGTCCGGTCCCCTTACTGACGTGCGGGGTTCTGATCTGCGCGGGGGGTTCTGATTCTGGGTGTCCGATTTTAAGGGGAGATCGGAGGCCGTGCCCGAGGCGAGGATTGGGCACGACCTCCAGATGAGTTTGGTTGTGCGATGGTCTTCTTGGATTGCAGCATCCCGGCCAGATCGGTTTTTCTAAAAAACCTCAAATAATTGGAAATTCCGTCACCTGGACTCCCTCAGCATATCATCAATATGAGTCTGAAATGATTAAAGATTAGTCAAATATGATTATCACACCATCGAGAGGAATCCCCTGTCAGAACCCCGCACATGAAAGGTCCCTTCCGGCAGAAGGGACCTACTTGGCCACCAGTAGGTCCCGCTTGCCGAGCGGGACCTGGGAGAAGCTGATTAACCGTTCGAGATACCAACATCGGAACGCCAGGGACGGCGTTCCCTACAGCTGGCCGGTTCTCCGCATGCTGTAGGGAATGGCCTCTGTGCCATTCCGCGGGTGCCCTCCGTGCCCTTCCGCGGGTGCCCTCCGTGCCCATTCCGCGGGTGCCCTCTCTGCCCCTTCCGCGGGCGGCTCGGCGGGAGCCTCGCCCTCCCCTGAAGCATGGAAACCGTCTACAAGCCCGAAGCGCGAGCGAGGACAATCACTCCCTCACGGTCGTGGCTCCGATATATGGCGATCAGGACCCCGCTACGAATAACTGTGAATTGCTCTAGTTTTCAGGACTCATCCCTACTCATGTTTTCCCGATGAATCTTCTGAGATACAACCAGATCACCTTCGCTCTCAGATCCGTTCGTAGGGTCGTAAAGCAAACCGGTCTTTGCCTCCTCGCCCTTGTCTCCATCCGGACCTGCTGCATACAACCTCCATAGCCCATAGCGCGGCTCGAGTGCATTCGCCGACGCTGCAAATCCTTTACCGAAAAGGATCCTTTTCATCTGTTGGCTGTTGATGTAGCCGTAACCCGCCCGAAATGGATCTCTCGAACTGGCGAAGGTGGGATCTTCCGGAATGTTTTCGAGGTAAGCCACTGGAGTAGTCATAGCAGCCGCGGGGAGGAACTCGACAGTGGAAAGTCCAGCCAGCAGCGCGGGCGAATGGATCGTCCCGTTGGCAAGGATCTCCCCGTGTAGGGGATACACCCGGTAATCGAGCGCATAGGACTCAAGGACAGTGGAAAGAGAGCGCATCTCCGCCCAGGCACGGGTGACCTTTGCCCGGCTGGCCGCTTGCGTAAAGCTCGGTAACGCGATCGCCACGAGAATCAAAATGATACTCACGACAATCAAAATTTCGACAAGCGTAAATCCGGAAACGCCTCTGGGGGATCGGCGGCGCATGGACGGGGCTGTATCCTTGTGCAATTCGGTCTTCCTCCGGAAAAGAGGATAGGACGGAACCCCCCGGGATTCAAATCGTTGCCAGGGTATCCCTTCTTTGATATAATTATCTTTTGCGAACCTTTGATCCTTCAGGAATCGGGTGTTCCGGCTGATTTAGGGGTTTTTCGCGTTTCCCTCGCCTTTCTTTTAAGGAGGGGCGCGCCCTTGAAGGCAGGCGGATGCGGGGTCCAGGAAACAAGGCAATCGAGATTTTGTTATAGGGTGGCTCTGAGTAATTTCTTTCCGCGATAAAACGCATTTGAAACGGATGTCGGAACACCGGCCCATGTCAACACGATCAACGATCCGGAAACGCCCCTCGCGCGTGGGTCGTAAAACCGGTTAGGAGTATCCATCCAGGAGTTATGGCCAAAGATTCACAGGTGCAGGAAATCCTTCTTCGTGTCGATCTGGTCGAGTTGATCGGCGAGCGGGTCAAGCTGGCTCGGGCCGGGCGCAGCTTCAAAGGCCTCTGCCCATTTCATAATGACAAGAATCCCTCGTTCCATGTCTACCCCAGCAACGGGCTTAAAGCGGGGTTTTATCACTGCTTTGCCTGCAAGGAGGGCGGTGATGCGCTTTCCTTTGTGATGAACCAGGATGGCTTGACCTTCCCGGAGGCTCTGGAACAACTGGCACGCCGTGTCGGGATTGAAATCAAACGTGAAAGCCGCGAAACCAAGAAACGACGGGAGAACCGCTTCGAGGTCCTCGAAAGATGCCAAGCCCATTTCCGCGCTAATCTGAAGAACGAGGCCAAAGGAAGGTCCGCTCGCGAATATCTGAATGAGCGGTCGATTGATGAGGAAACAGCGACACGATTCGGACTCGGCTATGCGTTGGATAGTTGGGATGGATTAACCTCCCTTTTTGGAAACGACTCCCAGGCCCTCGGGCTGGCGGCATCGCAGGGGGTCGTCAAGCCCCGCGATCAAGGCCAGGGCCACTTCGACTTTCTGCGGAATCGATTGACCTTCCCCATTCATAACGGGAACGGACAAATCATCGCCTTTGCTGGCAGAGACCTTTCAGGCAATGACCAGGCGAAATATCTCAACACCCCGGAGTCAGACCTCTTCAAAAAAGGGAAGAGCCTTTATGGGATTCACCAGGCCAAGGAAAAGATCAGGCGGACAAAAAGTGTCGTGGTCGTCGAAGGCTATTTTGATGTCATCCGAATGCACGCTTCCGGGTTTGAGGAAGCTGTGGCGCCCATGGGAACAGCACTGACTGAAAACCATCTGGAAACTGTCGCGCGCCTTGGGGATCGGGCGATCCTCCTTTTCGATGGAGACACCGCCGGCCGCGCGGCTGCCGTTCGGAGCCTGGATCAGGCCTGGAATCTGGAGATTCCGGTTGCCATCGCGCTCATGCCGGAAGGAGAGGATCCCGACGACTTCCTTTTGTCCCACAAGGCGGAGGAATTGGACGAACTCCTGTCGCGGGCAGTTCCCGCTTTCGAGTACCTGATCGAGGAGACGATTCAAAACTTGGGCGCCGACACAGCCGATCAAATCCAGGCAGTCATGGGCAGTCTCTTCGGATCCTTAGCGCGGATGCAATCTCATGCGGTGGTGGACCTCCGGTTGAAGGAGATGTCCCACCGCCTAGGGGTTTCGTACAGCTCGCTCCAACAAGATTGGGAAGCATACAGCAGGAGAATAAAGCGGTCGGGATTCTCGGACGGGAAATCCCCTGAAGCAGGTGGGAAAATCGAAGGGCTCCCCGCGCGAGCCAGGGGTCCTGAATCCGAAGCACGGCGAGGATTGCACTACCTTTTATTACTCGAAGATGAAGCGCTCGAGGGAGCGATGGGATCCACGTTCAGTTCCCACCCCGAGGCCAGGCGATGCCTGGAGGAAACCCTCACCCTGCTCTCCTCAATCGAACCGGAGGATCCGCTGGTTAAACTGCTTCAAACCTATCTACACCAGGGACCAAAAACCGCCCAGAGCGTGTGGAGGGAAGATGAAAACAACCCGCTGTTCTGGGAGATCGAATCCATCCTGCGTGAACGCGAAATCCCGGACAATCCGGTCCGGTCGTTGGAGGACTACACCAACACGCTTAAGGAACGCCGGATCCAAAATCAACTCGATGCGTACTCACAATCTCTTGTAGAAGCTGACCGTCTCGGGAACAGTAATGAAGTGGGTCGAATTGCGGCCGAAGTGGATCGACTGGTCCGCGAGCGAGAAGTTATTCTGTCCAGGTCCAGGGAGGTCAGGTAAGAGGTATGCCAACTACCAAGAAAGCTGAACCAAAGAAGAAACCTTCAGCCAAGGCTGCCGGTACGAAGAAACCCGCCGCTAAGAAAGCGGCTGTCAAGAAGCCTTCAGGAAAAAAGACAGTCGCGGCCCGGGATGGAAAGAAAGTTGCGGCGAAGGCCGCCGCCGTCCAAGGCGGGGCATCAAAGAAGCCAAAAGCTGCTAAGAAAGCGGCGACCGTCTCATTGACCCCCGAGCTCGAGAAGTTGATGGAGATCTACGGAAAGAAAAAATTCCTTTCGTATGATGATGTCAACCGTGTATTAACCGAGGAATTGGTGACAGTCGATGAAATCGACCGAATCCATAAGTTTCTCGAAGACCAAAAAATACCGATTAAAGATACTTATACCGACGAAAAAGGCGCGCGTGCATCGGCCCGAAAGGTAGTTTTCGACAAGGATGCGATGCAAGCCAGGCCGAGTGCAGACAAGAACCGTGTCGATGATCCGGTCCGCCTCTATCTTCGTGAAATGGGCCGGGTTCAGCTACTTAATCGGGAAGAGGAAGTCCTGCTGGCGAAAAAAATCGAGGATGGACGGTACAAGGTGTGCAGGGCGATTGCCTGGTCCAACCTCACAATTGAAAAGATCCAGGGGATCGTTGACGGTATAGAAAACCACCTGGCTCAGCTGGATGCCGAGACCGCGGAATTCGATAGTGGTTCGGATGGAAGCGTTAAATCACACGACGGAAATGGGAACCTTCCGAAAGTGCGCGTCGAGGATGTCCTTCAGAATTATGTCTCACACCAGGAAGAAGGGGAACTCGACCGGGTCGAAATCCTGACCGATATAAAGGCGAAGTTAAAACAGCTGCGGCGAAATGCAACCGCCATCAAGCGTCTGAACGATTCTCTGGCGGGTGCGAAGATATCGGCTACGGAAAAGAACAAGACTCGCCGCGAGGTTCGGAAACAACAGGAACGAGCCGGCCACCTTCTCATTAATATGCGGTTCGATCACGAAATGCTGGGGAGGGTGGCTGACCAGATCCGCCACGAATTTTTGCGCGCGCGCCGTGTCCAGAACGAACTGGATGGCATCGACCGGCGGCTGAAACCCTACAAACTCAACCACCCTAAATTTGTATCCGAAGTCAGCAAGCTGTCTTCCGAAGGAGGGCGCCGATCTCAGCTGGAGGAACGACTCAAGAAAGACCGTGTCCATCTGTTCCGGGAAAGGGACCGCATCCTTCAACTGAAGACAGAGATCGAGGAAGTGGAGGCGAAAACTGGAGTCTCATTCGAATACTTAAAGTGGATCGACCAGGAGATCCGTCTCGGAGGAGAAGTTGCCCGCTCGGCCAAAAACGAGGTGGTCGAGGCCAACCTCCGATTGGTAGTCAGCATCGCAAAGAACTACACCAACCGCGGCCTTCAGTTCCTCGACTTGATCCAGGAAGGCAACATCGGGCTCATGCGCGCGGTGGATAAATTCGAATACCGTCGTGGTTACAAGTTTTCCACATACGCCACCTGGTGGATCAGGCAGGCGGTCACCCGCGCCATAGCCGACCAGGCGAGAACGATCCGTATCCCAGTTCACATGATCGAAACGATCAACAAAATGACGCGGGTCTCGCGACGCTTGGTTCAGGAGCTGGGACGCGAGCCGACTCCCGATGAAATCGGCGAACGGATGGACCTGTCGTCAGATAAGGTCCGCGCTGTCTTCAAAATCTCCCAACAGCCGGTCGCGCTTGAAACACCCATCGGAGATGAGGGCGATACCAACTTCGGGGATTTCATTCCCGACACCAAGGTCATCTCACCCTCCCTTTCGACCACCGATAACATTATGCAATCCCAGCTCGAGGACATCCTCTCGACCCTGACCGAACGCGAGGAGACAGTCATCCGCCTCCGGTTCGGGATTGGTGATGGTTACCCCAGGACTCTTGAGGAGGTCGGTAACAAGTTCGGAGTCACCCGCGAGCGAGTCCGCCAAATCGAGACGAAAGCCCTCCGCAAACTCCGCCACCCCACCCGCAGTCGTAAATTAAAGGAGTACCTCGACTGACCGCGTAGGGTCCGCCGTGCGGACCACCATTATGGAGTGCGGTAGCCATGCTACCGCGCGTAACCACACGTTATGACCATCACCAAAGACTTAGTTGCGGGAAAGCTGTCTGATTACCTCCACCACGAAATGACCCTGGATCAGCTTGTCGACTGGGCCGAAACGGCCATGATGGAGGGAGAGTTTGATACGGCCTCCATCAATCCAATCCGAGATGTTGTAGGCCGAATTGGTCTTGCGGATGTCCGCGCCTTTGGCCTTGCCTGGGTAGATTGTGAGGCAATGTTGGAAGAGCTCGGATACGAGGTTGAACTGACGATTACATCAGGTTGATTTGGCTATAACATTTAACACCCAGGTGTAGCGCCCTCCACCAGTGCGAAGCCCCCCCTATCAGAGCCCCGCGCGTGAGCAAGGGATTTCACACCAGCGGCGGGTCCCTTTGCTCACTCGCGGAGTTCTGATACCCGATGGCTTGTATTAAGGAACTATAAGTTGTAAAATCCCTCTTATGTAGTAGTAGGAAAGAGAAAGAGGGGATGATCGGTGTACCCAACTGAGTATTCCGCCATTGTTCAGCGCCTGAGGGATGCCTCCTCGTTGACGGCCGTCACAGGCTTCATGCTGATCCTCACCGCCAGCCGCACCGAGGCCGGAGAAGCAATGTTTAGCCCGCAACAGATCATTCAGCAGTCCGATGCCAGTGGCCTCTATTCGGTTTTTGCTGCGGACCTGGACGGTGACGGCGACCAGGACCTCCTCTCCGCTTCAAGATTTGACGACAAGATCGCGTGGTACAAAAACACCGATGGGCGGGGCACCTTCGGCCGGCAGGAGGTGATTACGACAGCTGCTGATAGTCCCAGGTCGGTCTTCGCCGCAGACCTGGACGGTGACGGGGACTTTGACGTCCTCTCGGCCTCACAATTCGACGACAAGATCGCGTGGTATGAGAACACGGACGGGTTTGGCGCATTTGGCCCACAGCAGGTGATCACGAGTGCTTTTAATGGCGCGAGATCCGTGTTTGCCGCGGACCTGGACGGCGACGGAGACCTAGACGTTCTCTCCGCTTCTGTGTACGACGCCAAGATCGCGTGGTATGAGAACACGGACGGGTTCGGCGCATTCGGCCCGCAGCAGGTGATCACGACCTCGGCCGACGGCGCCCAGGCGGTCTTCGCTGCGGACCTGGATGGCGATGGGGACTTCGATGTCCTCTCCGCCTCCTGGACCGACAACAAGATCGCTTGGTATGAAAACACCGACGGGCTGGGAGGCTTCGGCCCCCAGCAAGCGATCTCGGCTATGGCCCCCGGCGCAGCCTCCGTCTTCGCCGCGGACCTGGACGGAGATGGCGACCATGACGTTATTTCCGCCTCAGCGGTCGACAACAAGATTGCGTGGCATGAAAACACAGACGGGCTTGGTAAGTTTGGTTCTGAGCAAGTAATCACAACCGCAGCCGTTGGGGCTATCTCGGTCTTCGCCACGGACTTGGACGGAGACGGCGACAAAGACGCTATCTCTGCTTCCGGGATTGACGATAAGGTTGCGTGGCATGAAAACACAGATGGGCAGGGGGTGTTCGGTCCTCGGCAGGTGATCACGACCTTGGCTGACGGAGCCCTGTCGGTCTTTGCCGCGGACCTGGACGGAGACGGCGACAAAGATGTTCTCTCAGCGTCACACAATGACAACAAGATTGCTTGGTATGAGAACACCGACGGGCTTGGCGCGTTCGGTCCTCAACAGGTAGTAACGACCGCGGTCAACCGTGCCACGTCGGTTTTCGTAGCGGATCTGGATGGGGACGGTGACCAGGACGTTCTCTCTGCTTCGCGCAATGACCACAAAATAGCTTGGTATAAAAATACAAACGGGCAGGGTGCGTTCAGCACTCAGCGGGTGATCACGACATCCGCCGAGTACGCAAGCGCGGTCTTTGCAGCCGATTTGGACCGCGACGGTGACCAGGACGTTCTTTCGGCCTCTGTGAGGGACGATAAGATTGCGTGGTATGAAAACACCGATGGGCTAGGGACGTTCGGCCCCCAGCGGGTGATCACTGCCTCGGCTGACGGCGCAACCGCGGTCTTTGCTGCGGACCTGGACGGGGACGGTGACCAGGACGTCCTTTCGGCTTCTTGGAAGGACGACAAGATCGCATGGTATGAAAACCTGTTACCCCAAAGACCGACCAGAACGCCCGCGCCGACAGCAACTTCAACCCCCATCCCAAGGAGTACCGCGATTTACGTGGACACTGCGGCCACGGGAAGCAACGACGGCACTTCCTGGAACAGCGCCTTCACCGATCTGCAGGATGCTCTGGCGATGGCCGGGAGTGGCGATGAAATCTGGGCGGCGGAGGGGGTCTATGTCCCCGGGTCTAATGAAGAGGATACCTTCCACCTCAAGAATGGTGTTGCGATTTATGGTGGGTACGAAAGAAAGCGGGGGCGCGGCGGGCATTTCCGTCCCCGCGAGTTTGAAAAGTTTATCACTGTTCTGAGTGGGGATATTGGACGTGATGACACAACCGACGGTAACGGGGTCACTCGAACTGTCTCCGGCATCGTTGGCGAGAACAGCCTCCACGTGGTCACAGGAAGCGGGACGGATGGGACGGCGGTTTTAGACGGATTTACAATTGCCGGAGGACACGCGAATGGACCGTCTGTGCCGGAGGCTGATGGTGGTGGAATGTATATTGAGGAGGGAAGCCCTGCACTTGCCAACCTCACTTTTATCGGGAACCGGGCAAGATCTTGTGGAGGAGGGATGTTTAATATGAACAGTACGCCCCGTCTCGCCAATGTAAGTTTCGAGTCCAACTTTTCGGACAGTTTTGGTGGTGGAATGGCAAATATCTGTTTGAGTTCTGCCAGGTTAGACAATGTTACATTCGTCAGTAATTTGGCGAATGGAAACGGAGGTGGGATGTACTGTGACGATAGTTCCCCCATCCTCACGAACGTCACTTACCTGATGAATTCTGCCCGCGTTGGGGGAGGTATGTACAACTCCCTGGGTAGCAACGGAAGTCTGACAAACGTTGCCTTTCTCGGTAACATAGCAGATAGGAACGGTGGGGGATTGGCAATTGACGATATAAGTAACCCATTACTGACCAATGTCATTCTTTCCGGCAACAGCGCAGACCGTGGTGGTGGTATTTCTGTCCGTTCGTCGAGCTCCCCCACTCTGGTCAACATCACTTTTTCAGGAAACTCGACAACGAGTAGGGGCGGCGGGCTGTTTGTTCAGGAAGATTCCATCCCAGTGGTTAGTAACAGCATTTTCTGGGGTAACAAATCAGGTGGTTTTAACGACCAGATTTCGAACAACGATATGGCTCCAGGTACCCCCATCCTGAACAACTGTTTAGTGCAAGGAGGCTGCCCGGATACTCACACGACCTGTAACACTGTGATCGACGCTGACCTGACCTGCTCCCCAAAAACTGGTCCATGTAAAATGTTAGAATCTCTGGTCAACCAGGAGGTTCGACATGAAGACGAAGCATCACCAAGAGGAGCAG
>Ga0310121_10001305_pt1 | contig 25831 bp, 21 predicted proteins | sample CB27_Tmax_986_MG_FD_203504 | JGI IMG/M metagenome (GOLD analysis project Ga0310121, IMG submission 203504) | Marine microbial communities from Western Arctic Ocean, Canada - CB27_Tmax_986 | ecosystem: Environmental > Aquatic > Marine > Oceanic | place: Canada: Western Arctic Ocean | collected...
CCGATGCTCACTCCCACGGGCCCGCGGATCCGGCCGATCTCCTCTTTGGTGAACCCGCTCTCCCGTAGCCGTTCACTGCGCTTCGTATGCGTCTTACGGCTACCCAGTGCGCCGATATAGGCAACGGGTGAGCGGAGGAGAACGTGGAGTGCCGGGTCGTCGATTTTTGGGTCGTGGGTCAGGAGCACTGCATAGGTATCCCCGTGCAGATCCATTTCGGGCATGACCTCTTCCGGCCAGCAGGTGTGCATCCGGTCCGGCGGCACCGGGAAGCGGAGATTATTCGCGAAGATTTTTCTCGGGTCGATGACAACGCACTCGAAGCCGAGTTCCTTGGCAATGGCGACGAGGTGCACTGCGATGTGACCGGCCCCGACGATCAAGAGAGAGTCGGGTCGGGGCATCACGTGGTAGAAGACATCAGCATCCTCGACCTGCATGACGAGCGATGTTCTTCGCGCGTAGGCCTCGCGTGCGCCGGACAGTACGGCCTCCAGGGATCCCTCCCAGGAACCGACTGCCTCGCGATCGGGATCGACGGCAAGGTGCGTCGGCGCGGCGGCATCCAGACGCGTCGCCACCACGACCGGACGCTTTTTATGGACCGCCGTTTCGACGGCACCCCACGCTTCAGCGTCCCCGGCGCGTCCGGTGTAAATCCAGTGTGGCTCGACCCAGACCGCAACTTCGCCGCCACAGGAGAGGCCCACGGTCCAGGCTTTCTCGTCGTCCACCCCGAACGAGATTTTTCGGGGCGTGCCGGACTTGAGAACGCTCAACGCCTCTTCGATCACGGCGCCCTCGATGCACCCGCCACTCACGGATCCCGCGACATTGCCGTCGGCATCGACAATCATCGCCGCTCCGGGTTGCCTCGGCGCGGAACCCCATGTTTGCAGCACGCGGGCCATGGCGATGCTTTTCCCCTCCGCCAGCCAGGTCCCCATGGTATTCCAGATATCGTGCATGTCTGTCGCAGGCCTGTCTGTAGGTTCGCCCGTCTTCTCCTCCTACACTGAATTGACCGGTTTGTCGTCTACTTTCCCGTTTGACGTTCTCCCCCGCGGTTGATAGAAGCACTGCAGCACGATGGAGCATGCGAACTGAAGGCTACTCCGGTATAAAAATTCCATGGAATTAGAAGGATCACATACGTTCGATGCCGCCCGGGACAGGGTGTGGGAGCTTTTGAACGATCCGGATGTTCTTGTCCGCATCACAACCGGGCTCAAGCAGCTCGATCCGGAGGGCGATGATTCCTATCGCGCCATTTTTCAGATCAAAATGGGCCCGATCGACAGTTCTTTCCAGGGAACGATGAAAGTTGTCGAGAAGGTGGCGCCGGTGTCGTACAAGCTGCTGATCAATGTTGATGCGAAAATCGGTGTCGTTTCCGCGAAAGGTGAAATCCACCTGCAGGAAAGCGGGCCTCGGACCCTTCTGAATTTCAGCGGCCGGGCGGACATAAGCGGAAAACTGGCCCAGCTTGGTCAGCGAGTGATGTCCGGCGTGGGAAAACACTTTACCAATCAGTTTTTTCAATCGCTGGAGAAGGAACTGGCATCCGGCGAAGTAACCGAACAGGAAGTGAAGTCATGAATATACCGATTACGGTGACCGTGAATGGCGAAGTGCACCAGTGCGAGGTCGAGCCCCGGAAACTTCTCGCCCAGTTTTTGCGTGAGGACCTGAGCCTTACCGGAACTCATATTGGATGTGACACCAGCGGATGCGGCGCATGCACCGTGCTCGTGGATGGAGTTGCCGTCAAATCGTGTACGCTGCTGGCCGCGCAGGCGGACGGCACGGAAGTAAAAACGATCGAGGGGGTCGCGTCGAATGGAACACTGCATCCATTGCAGGAGGGATTTCGGGAAAAACATGGACTGCAGTGCGGGTTTTGTACTCCTGGAATCATCATGACCGCGATGGACCTGCTGGAGCAGAATCCAGATCCCAGCGACGCGGAGATCCGGCACAGCCTGGAAGGCAATTTCTGCCGGTGTACCGGATATGAAAACATTGTAAAGGCCATTCGGTACGCAGCCGAAAAAATGCGGTAGGAGGTCAAGATGGCGGCACTCATTGGCAAATCTGTAAAACGAGTTGAAGATAAGCGGTTCATCACCGGGCATGGGCGCTACACGGACGATATCGTTCTTCCCAGAATGTGTTTTGCCGCTCTCGTGCGCAGTCCGCACGCGCACGCGGAAATTCGTGGCATCGACACTGCCGATGCGAAAGCGGCGGACGGTGTGGTGGGCGTATTCACCGGGCAGGATATTCATAAGGACGAAGTGATCGGCGTTCCAACCGGGTGGCAGGTGGATTTCAAGAATGGCGACACCATGAAAGAACCGCCGTACCCGGTGCTGGCGGACGGGAAAGTGCGCTACGCGGGAAATGCGGTTGCCGTGGTGGTGGCGGAGACGGCCGGGCAGGCGAAGGATGCGGCCGAGCTGGTCAGCGTCGATTACAATGTGTTGCCTGCGGTCACGGATCTCGCCGAGGCCATCAAGGATGGCGCGCCACAGCTGTTCGATGATGTACCGAACAACGTTCCCTTCGACTGGGAGTTGGGAGACAAGGCCAAGACGGACGCCGCGTTCTCCGCGGCGGAACACGTGACGACCCTGGAATTCACCAATCAGCGCCTGATTGCAAACGCCATTGAACCCCGTTGTTCGATCGGCGAGTACGCCGAGGCAACCGAGCAGTATACCCTGTACACGACGTCCCAGAATCCACACGTCACACGATTGCTCATGTGCGCGTTTGTGCTCGGCATTCCCGAGCACAAGGTGAGGGTGGTATCACCGGACGTTGGCGGCGGCTTCGGTAGTAAGATTCCGCATTACATTGAGGAAGTGCTGGTCGTGTGGTGCGCGAAGCAAGTGGGCCGGCCGGTCAAGTGGACCGCGGAAAGATCGGAAAGTTTCGTGGCCGACGCGCAGGGCCGTGAGCATGTGACCCGTGCCGAGCTTGCGCTGACCAAAGACGGGACGATTACCGGTCTGCGGGTGAACACGCTGGCCGGGCTGGGCGCGTATCTTTCTACGTTCGGTCCATGCGTTCCTACCTACCTGCACGGTACTCTGCTGCAAGGTCTCTACACCACGCCCGCGATCCACATCGATCTTACCGCGGTGTTCACCACGACCACGCCGGTGGATGCCTACCGGGGCGCGGGCCGGCCGGAGGCCACCTACCTCATCGAACGGGTGGTGGACCAGGCGGCTCACGAGTTAAACCTGGATCCCGCGGAACTTCGTTCGAAGAACTTCATTCCGCCGTTCGATGGTGTCAATGAGCCCGGCTACCAAACGCAGGTTGCCTTACAGTACGACAGCGGGAATTACGAAAAAGTTCTTCGGCGGGCAATGGAGATGGTGGACTACGCTTCGCTCCGGAAGGAGCAGGAAGCGGCCCGGGCAGAGGGTCGCTACTTCGGGATCGGCATTTCCACCTACATCGAAGCCTGTGGAATCGCGCCCTCCGCGGTTGTCGGCGCGCTGGGTGCGCGTGCAGGCTTGTACGAGAGCGCTGGAGTCCGGGTTGAACCGACAGGGAAAGTTTCCGTCTTCGTGGGTAGCCACGCGCAGGGCCAGGGACACGAGACGACATTCTCGCAGGTCGTCGCCGATCGCCTTGGAATCGAAATGGCTGATGTGGAAATCGTCCACGGCGATACCGGCTCCGTGCCTTTCGGAATGGGGACCTACGGATCGCGGAGCCTTGCCGTAGGTGGGTCCGCCATCGTTAAGAGCGTGGACAAAATTATCGCAAAAGGCACAAAAATTGCCGCCCATCTTCTCGAAGCCGGAGAGCAGGATCTTGAGTTCGCGGACGGGAAGTGGACTGTGAAGGGCACGGATAAGTCCCTCGCGTTCGGCGACGTCAGCCTGGCGGCATACGTTCCGCACAATTATCCCGAAGGCCTGGAGCCCGGTTTGGACGAGACCAGCTTTTACGACCCCGCAAACTTCACCTTCCCCTACGGGGCGCACATCGCGGTCGTAGAGGTCGACATGGACACCGGGAAAATTGAGTTGAAGCGCTTTATTGCCTGCGATGATGTAGGGAACGTAGTGAACCCCATGGTGGTTGAAGGGCAGATTCATGGCGGCATTGCGCAGGGGGTTGGTCAAGCCCTCCTGGAGGGGGCGATCTACGATGAGGGCGCTCAGCTTCTGACAGCCTCGTATATGGACTACGCCATGCCGAGGGCGGACGATTTTCCGATTTTCGAAACGGACCGAACCGAGACGCCGTGCCCGCACAACGACCTGGGGGTGAAGGGAGTCGGTGAAGCGGGAACGATCGGTTCGACCGCCGCGGTTTCCAATGCGTTGATTGACGCATTGTGGTGCCTCGGAGTCCGGCATGTGGAGATGCCATTCACACCGGAGAGGGTGTGGCAGGCGATTCAGGATGCAAAATCGGCGTAACCGGGAAAGGAGAAACGGATCATGATCCCAGCGGCATTTGAGTATCACAAGGCGAAGTCACTTCGAGGTGCACTCGGATTGTTAACCAAGCACGAAGACGCGAAGATTCTTTCCGGGGGGCACAGCCTGCTGCCTGCAATGAAGCTTCGAATGTCTACGCCGGAACGACTGATTGATATCGGCGGTCTGAAGGAGTTGCGGTACTTGCGCGCAGGACGCGAATTCATCCGCGTCGGGGCGAATTCGACGCATCGCGAACTTGCTTCGTCCAAGAGACTGGCAAAGGCCGCACCGGCGCTGGCCCAGGCTGCGGGTTCAATCGGCGATATCCAGGTCCGGAACCGCGGAACGGTTGGCGGCAGCATCGCCCATGCAGATCCGGCAGCCGATTACCCCGCTGTTCTGCTCGCATTAAACGCCACGATAAACGTTCGCAGCGCCGAGGGGGATCGCGAAATTCCCATCGACGACTACTTCATTGATCTGTTTATGACCAATCTGAACTCGGGAGAGATCATCACCGAAGTCACGATTCCCGTAACGCCGTCGGTGGGGAATTCCTGCTACCTGAAATTTCCGCATCCCGCATCCCGATTCGCCGTTTGTGGTTGTGCGGTGGCTGCCGATGTATCAGGCGGAACCTGGTCTTCCCTGCGCGTTGCGTACAACGGCATTTCGGGCGCAACGTTCCGTGATCAGGGTATCGAGCAGGCCCTGGAAGGGCAGGCGATAAGTGAAGATTCGATTCGGGCTGCTTCGGATAACGCCGCCGCGGGCGCGGAATTGATGGGCGATACCTTCGCAAGTGAGGAATATCGACGGCATCTCGCGCAGGTCTTCGCCCGCCGCGCGTTGACACAGCTTGCCCGAGGTTGATGCGGGTACGACACATCTTCATCGTCAGCACCCCTCTTCAGGTGTTGAATGCCCGGGAGGCGCTCGACTACTACGCGTTGGATTCCGACGAATGTTTAATGGTTCTCATTGATAATCACTCGCCGGCGAACTCTCGCCAGGTCCGGGCGGTGATCAAGACCCAGGGATGGAAAAACGTGGAGATCTATCCTGAAGCCAGGCGTAAGATTCTTGCTCGGCTTCGAATCGCTAATCGGTCGCTCTTGATGAGAACCTTCATTCGGCTTGCGGACAAATTGACCCAACGCGTCATACACACGCCCATCGATACTTGCTTGTTGGGGCGCAGAAGCGCTCGAGATGTCAAACAGCTGGCAAAACGATGCGCGCATTTCGACATTTATTTTATGGGATACTACGGTTCGCCCATTATGCGTCATTTCGAAAATTGTGTCCGGTCGGAACGTGTCATCCTCCTTGAGGAGGGTTCCAATCAGATCAATCTCTATGAATCAGTCAATGGGGTAGCCGGAGAGGGCAAGCCGATGGAATACTTCCTTAACCCATGGGCAAACGCCTTGCGCCGTCTGCTGTTTCGAGTGAAACTTACACCGCGTTTCCCATTGACCTTTTTTACAGCGTACGATCTGCCGGCCACGGACCGTGTAGTGGTGGACCACAATTCCTATTCTGTTTTCCGTTCTGAGATCATTGCGTCGGAGCAGATTCCCGAGGTATACTTTCTGGGTGAGTGGCTTACACAATGGAAGTGCCTGACAGACAGTGAATACGTGGCGTACCTTGGAGAAGTGCAAAAGCACTATCCTGATCAGCGTTTTGTCTTTGTTCCTCATCGAAGGACGCCGCTTCACACCCAGGCCCTGATTCAGGAACGACTGGGAATCGAGGTCCGCGATCTCGGTGGTCCAGTCGAATTGGTGCTGGCGGGCATGAACCAACGCCCGCGAACAGTCGCCGCATTTTTCTCATCCGGACTCTGCAATGTAGCCATGTTATACAGCGGGACAATCGACGTTGCCGCATTCCGGATTCCCGCAGTATTTCCACAGGCCCATTTGGATCGGTTCATTCGGGATTTCTACAAAGTCTGCAGTTCCTACTTCGGTGATCAGATTTCACTTATTTCCCTATGTAATGTTTCTGGACTAAATGAGAAGTAAAGATTCCTGAGGCACGACTTCGCGTCGCACGTGACCTGGCCACAGGCAGAAGAGTTCTCGATATCGGGGGTGCGCTAATTCCCGGAGCTCCCGTGACCGGCCAGTTCGCTCGGACGTACGATGGAATTCGAGAGTCAGCCCGGGAGTACAAAATCGCCGATGTTCAGGCGGCCGCGGATTTCGTGGTTGATTTGAATTCCGATGCGGGAGTGGCGGAGTTGAGGAAGGTTATCGACACCTATCGGCCCGAAACGATCCTGTACATGGAAACGTTGGAGCACGTCAACGATCATTTTGAAGTCATGAAAGTTATGGCTTACGCGGTGAAAAACGACGGGTCCGCCGCATTCATCACTTTGCCTCACCACGGGAATTGGATTCCGGCCGCTACCTGTGGTACTGGTGGATCGTGTGGGCCGCTTCTTTTTTCCAGCCGGTGAGCTGGGAGTTTGTCATCAAGCCCGAGCGCGACGAGTGCTCTGCTCAGTAAATAAGCGTCAGTCTTTCGGGTCCGGCTTGTGTCGGCTCAGCATGCTCACCGAATCCAGGATTTTGTCCCGATCTCTCGGTTTGTAGAATTGCGCTGGTGAACCCAGGTATACAGACCAGGGCTTGAGCTTCGTGTTCGGCGTAACCAGAGTTGATGCGCCGGTTGCGAAGCCCTCCGGCAGATGGACCCCTGGTAGAATCGTCGTGTTGGCACCAAGCAATACATGATCTTCGAGAACAACGTTCTCTTCAATGCCGGGTTCGGCAATCTCTGGGGGGATCGTGGGCCCGCTCAAGCCCCCAAGAAGGAAATCGTGGGAGGCGGCCACCAATCGGCCCCCCGGAGCAATATTCACGTAGCTGCCGACCGTGACATGGGCGTTGCCTCCGATAATGGCAGTAAGTGCGCCGATGTGCGTATAGCTTCCAACCGTCAGCCCGCATGAAACATACGTGAAGTCATCGATGATTGTGTGATCGCCGATCGACACGCGTTCCGGTTTCCTGATCCGGACTGTTTTGCCCAGAATTACATGTTCGCCGCAATGCTTCAGGTCGTGGGGATTAAAAAAAATGTTTTCCATGTTTGTCATGCCTGGTCACTCGTTGCCGTCGTTTCGCAAGGCCGATCTACGCTCCCGAAATGAGCAATCGCTTGCGCATACTGCCTGGCTGCCGCCGTCACTGAATAGGTTCTGCATATATCCTGGTAGGCGGTCTCTCCGACTCGACTCCACGAATCGCGCTCGTCTGCGAGTCGGCGTATCAAGGTTTGGAAGTCGCCACCGTCGTCCGGGCGAAACGTGAACCCGTTGACCCCGTCCCGTATGATTTCGCTGATTCCCCGTAGCGCCGGCCCGATCACGACTTTACCACAGGCCATGGAGTGGAGCAATGCGCCCGGCACGATCTTGTCGTTGGCTTCTGCGCCGGTGCGCATTGCGATGCAAATGTCCGCGGCGTTGCAATACCGGCCGACGTCTTCGATGGTCGGAAGCCATCCAGTGAAGTGCACTCGGGAACCCAGCCCGAGGTCTTGCGCCTGCTGCCGGAGCGACGCCTCCTCCGGCCCTCCGCCGACCATCACGATGGCGATTCTCGGATCGCCCGCCAGCAGCTCGGCGGTCCAGTTCAGAAGCATGTCCAGACCTTTTCCATGGTGCATGACGCCATGGTACAGGAGCACAACGTCTTCGTTCTTGAAACCGATCTTTTTTCGAAGCGTTCCTTCATCCCTGGGGTAGAATGCCGACGGGTCCGGGGCATCGTGCACCACCCGGATTCTGTCGTCCTCAACTCCCCATTCGTTGAGCCGAATCCGAGCGGATTCAGCCCGGCAGAACAGCCCCTGCAACCTGGTGATTTCAAATTTCTCAAGCCACTCCGCTGTTTTCAATACGGGTCCACTCCACCACTTGCCGGCGAAGAAATTGTGAAAGTGCCGGTCTCCGTAGGCCGTTCCCACGCGGGTCTGGCAACTCCATCGAAGAATCAACCCCGCCAGCGGAATGATCTCCGTCAAAAATATCACATCGGGACGAAATTTTCGGAACTTCCAGATGGCAATGGGAAGAAGAAAATAGAGCGACATGGTCTTGATCAGGACATCTTTTGAACTCGCCCGGTTGACGCTCGCCGGAAGAAGATCGACCTGAATTCGCTCGGGGAGTTCTCCATGGTCGCGCGGTCCTTTGAGGCTGAGATGGTAGACGTCACCACTTTCCGCGAGGCAGTGAACCATTTCCCTGAACTCCGCCGCGAGGTCGAATTGCTCTGCAAGACTGTAACGAGAGAACAGTGCAATACGCGGCAATTCACTATCTCGTTCACCCATTGTCTCTAGCCCAGTCCACGACAGATCGAACGACGCATTCAATATCCGAGTCAGAAATCGAGGGAGACGAAGGAAGCCAGCATCCCCGATCGGCTGCCTCGGAGGCTCCGGGAAAATCCCGGTCCGAAAGGTAGGCCGGTTGAGTATGAATCGGCGGCCAAAAGGGACGAAGGGCGATGTCTTTCGCGCGAAGCGCCGATACCATGTCGTCCCGCCGCCCGTAGGTGATATCCGGCCACATCAAGTATCCGCCGGCAGGTGGTCTCGGCGGAAATGTCAGGCCGGCCACCCCGGCCAGACCGGACCGGTACTTCAAGTCGATCTCCAGGTTCCGCCGGATCCTGGCATCGAGTTTTTCGAATTGCGTGCCCGCGAGGGCGCCCTGGAGGTCCGTGACCTTGAAGTTGAATCCTGTTTCGGAATGGAGATCGCTCGATCTGGACAGCCTGCCGTGGTCCTTGAGCCGAATCAGATTGTCGCGGATATCCTGGTTGTGCGTAAGGACGAATCCTCCCTGGCCTGACGTGATGATCTTCGTCGGCGCAAGGGAAAAGCAGCCGGCATTGCCCAGCGTGCCGAGGAGCCCTCGATCATTCCGGGACCCGATGGCTTCCGCGGCATCCTCTATGATGAAGAGACCGTTCTTTTCTCCGAATTCACGAAGATCATCCCAGGAAGCGCTCCGGCCGTTGAGATGCACCGGAATAACCGCCCGGGTATCTCCTCGGATCTGTTGCCCCGCATCATCGATATCGATCGTAAACGTTGTCGGATTTACGTCCACAAGGATGGGTTCCGCACCGGCGAGCCGCACCGCGCTGGCCGTGCCGATGAAAGTCAGGTCTGGAATGAGGACCGAGTGGCCTTGACCGATCCCCATCGCCATCAGTGCCAGCGCCAGGGCCGTCGTACCGCTCGGCGTACAAACCGCGAAAGGCACGCCAAAGTACCGGCACAATGCCTCCTCGAATGCGCGAACCTGGGGGCCCTCGTTGACGAACCCGCTCAGCATTGTGCTTTCAACGCCACGAACATCATCATCCGAAAACGCCGGCTCGAACCACGCAATCTTTCGGGTACCCTCTTTCACAGAATGACATTTACTTCGGGTACCCGTCCCATGTAAAGTAGAACCTGCTCATCCTATGTTGAACGGGCCGACCTCTCCATCCTTGATGTTGGTTGAGTCGTCGTGGATGCACCAAGGAGCGAGTCGGAACAATCGATGACTAGCGAAAAAGACCGGCACCCGCGTCATGTGACGCGGAGTCTCCGAAACTTCCTGGCAAGATGGGTATTCAAGCCTGACTTGCTTTTCGTTCTCCCCGCGGGCCTGTTCGCGGTAACATCGTTTGTCGCTAAGTACCTGGGTCTTGAATTCAAATTCGCACCGAGCAAGCCGTGGTGGCTACTTGACCCGGCCTTGTTGCGCGAAGATGCAATTGCCTCGCTGTTCCTTCTGCACGCGCAACCCCCCTTCATGAATGTGCTGACCTCCCTTCTTCTGAAAGTTGAAGCAATTCCCTGGCTCAACGTGGGGACACTTGCGAGTGGCATTTATTGGCTCTTCTCACTCGCAGCGCTCTTCTTTTTTTACGAGGGGCTCAAATTTCTTACCCAGTCCAAACCACTTGCCACGGTCCTGACGTGCGTCCATGCGTTGAACCCTGCCGTATACTTGTTCACGCAATCCTATAATCACACGAACCCGGCGCACTTGATGATCTCAGTCGTGTTTTATGGAACGGCCCGAATCTCTTCCACCGGATCTCATCGGGATCTGGCCTGGGCCGGGACGGGCCTTCTTCTTCTGTCATGGGTTCGCCCGCAGTATCATCCCATATTCTGCTGCCTGTACCTGGTGCTGCTCGCAGGACTCGTATTCTGGGTGCGACGGCCGCCATGGACCGTGAAGCACGTGATCCTTATTGTGGCCTGCTTCTGCTCGATGATCTGCCTCTGGCCACTCAAGAACTTCGCGCGATTCGGTGCGTTTACGAATTCAACCTGGATTGGGTACAACTTTGCTCGAAATACACCGGTTCGATATCAGTTCGAAGCTGGTTTCAATGACGTTGAGAACCTGCGAAAACTGAGCGATGGGCTGCACCCGGTACTTTCACAATTAGTCAAGTCCGAGGGTGGGGGCCAGGACAGGAATTGGAACCATATCTGGTTCGTGGAATCTTCCGGCGTGCTTGCCGGTGACAGTATTCGTTTTCGATCATCGAATAAGGCGATGTACCTCAAGTGGGCCTTCTGCCAGTACAGCATGGCGACTCGTCCTGGATTTTACCAGGTATATTCTATCCCGCCCCTGCTCGAAGAGCGCCTTAAGAAAGGCTTCTATGCAGCGTTTGTTCGATTTTACGATCGTCTTCTTTTCGGTGACTTGAAACCACTGCTCGAATATTGCGGTTTTGGGAAGGAGTATGAAACAATAACGCTTCGATCGGGAGACGGAACCCTTCATGAGAAAATGTGCTCCTTCGACGAGTTCGTGACGTTAATGGCGAACCTGTCGGGATGTTCAATCAGGCCGGTGCGGTTTTCACTCTACGGCTTTATTCTCCTGCCGGGATTCTTCGTGTTGATACCGGTCCTGATCGTGGTCCGCTGGAAAAAGATGCACCCGGCCGATGTGGTCGCGGCATTGTGCTGGGTTCTTGTCGCCTGGGTGCTGGGGACGACGTGTTTTTCTGACGGCATTGAAGGCGCGAGAATCCGGTTTGCCTGTTCAAGTTTTAATCTCGTGTTTTTGTACTACGTCGTTTCTCGCATTCTTTCCATGAAAAGATTTCAACCCCGTCATGCCCGAAATATGAACCAGGAATCGGAGGCTACAGAAAATGTGCCCGCGACAAAAATGGCGTAGCGTGAACAGGCTTATCGCGTGGTGCACGAATCGATCATTCGCGGCTGCCGGGCTCGCGCTGTTGATGGTTATGATTCTCTGGGCCGGTTGCGGGAAGCCTGCCGCTGAGAAGAGATTGTGGCGAGAATTTGTTATGGACCTCAAGGACATTCGCCGGATTGCCGATTGCTCCGTCCCCGATACGGTTCTGCTGTCTTCGTACGATCGAACCGGAGGCAACGATGATTTTAATCATTTCGCCTCTACCGGCGAAGACGGATGGGTCGTGCTGGCAGACCTGAAAGGTCCAGGCTGTGTACGGCGATTTTGGACTACTGGAATGAGTGCGCAACACCAGTTCCGCATCTTTATCGATGATGCAAAGAAACCGCAGATTCTGGCGCCGGTTGCTGAGCTCTTTGGAAAGCTCGAGCCTTTTAGCCCGCCCCTGGCCAAATATTCCAACAACTGCTATTGGAGTTACGTTCCAATTACTTTTGACCGGTCGTTACGCATTGAAACAGAGGCTCCCGGTCCGGGCATGAAAATATACTTCCAGATAAATATAGATCGGGTCGTTTCACAGCCTGTCCAGTCCCTTCCGTCACGTCTCGAGGAGGAAGATCGCAGTGCACTACGGCTCGTGTCCGAACAATGGGAGGCTGCGGTGACGCAACCGGAATTGGATGTCAGTTCTCTGTCCCATGTGGAAATTGCGGCGGGAGAATCTGAAACGATATTCGAGGAATCCGGGCCGGCTGTGCTCTCCGAGTGGACACTCCAGATCGTTCCCGATAATCCGGACGCCATAAGTGGGTCGGATTGGGAAAGCCTCCCCAATGATATGATCCTGCAAGTGCACTATGATGGAAGTGAACGCCCGAGTATCGACGCCCCCGTGGGCTCGTTTTTCCTCAATGCGTGGGGAAGGAGGAAATTGGGATCAATGATGCTCGACACGGCGGATGAAGGATACCGGTGCCGGTTTCCGATGCCGTTTCAACGCAATCTCCGAATCCTGATCGCGAATCACGCAAACTCGGCCGTTCGAGTCGCGATTGGCGGAAAGATGGAAGCGGCATGGAGCGAGGAGTTGGGGTATCTCCATGCGGAATGGAATCGCTCGGGACCAGCGCGAGGATCGCCGCATCATGCCGCCTTTTTTCAGGGCGCCGGAAAATTCGTAGGCTGCTTTCTGGGGGTAACCGGTTGGGATCCGTCGTTCTGGGTGTTGGAGGGAGATGAGGCGATGTACGTCAATGGCGGCACCAAGCCTGTTTGGCACGGGACCGGCCTCGAGGACTACTTCAACGGCGGCTGGTATTATCGGACCGCGGCATTTGCGCCGCTGCACGGTGTACTGGACAGATCGCATTTTCGAACCGCTCAATATCGGTTTCATCTCGTTGATGCTCCAACATTTCAACGTTCGTTCCGGTTGGTTTTCGAAAGAGGGCACGGAAACGAAAGCCAGGGCATTTTTCAAAGTACAGCGTTTGCCTACCTCACTCAACCGGTCGCAGTCCGCCCTTGCCCTTCCGAACGCGAAAAGCTGCGAGCGCCGCCAGATCCTCTTGACCGGCCAAACTGCATGTTGAAATTGATCGAACTGGAACGTATGAACAACTTTCGATCCGCAATGGATTACATCGCGGCATACCTGGATCGTAATCCCGAGGCGCCGGAAGCAGGCGTGTTGATGCTCCGCGCCATTGAGTACGGTAGGCTCATGGGCGATTCCGAGATCGATGCGGCTTACCAGCCCTTCATCGACGGAGTTCACGGGCCGGAAGCCGCGAGCCAGGCGAAACTGTTGAAATGGTTTTACGAGAAGCCGGAGCGCGCATTGGTAGGGGCTTGGACCAGCGGTGACGCGCAGATTTTTCTCGACGGAAACCAGATCCTCGTGGGTGGCGATGTGCGGGGTCCCGCCGTGGCCGGGATCGAAATCAAGGAGGGGCACCATGTGTTGGCGGCGGTGTTGAAACCCGGACCAAATCCACAGTGGATGCAGCTGGGCATTCGGACTCACCAGGGCGTTGCCGGAACAGGTCCCGGGTCTGTTTGTACTGCCAGGCCCGGGGACGGATGGACTTCCCGTGATGTAGATACTTCGGCATGGTTCAAGTACGCGAACACGGGAATTCACGAAGGACCCCCCGTGCTCCCGCATATTGAAGGTGTGCCGAATGCGTTTGTACTGCTCTCGTCCAAAGTCTATGCCCTTGCTCCACGGGGGGGCGCCGGGTCCGGGAGCAATGCATACTTCCGGGCAGAATTCAGAAGCCCTTTGATTGGGTGGCCCGAATTCTCATCAATCCTGACCGGACTCCCCAACTGACCGGAAAGACTCGTCAACGGGTGGCCGAAGCAATCCGGTCAAGAGCTTCGCGGGCGTCGGCACGAACACCTGGGTCCTCGTCTCTCCCCAGCCTTTTCAACGTGGTTTTGGCTCTGCGGGATTCCATCTCACCGAGGATGCGGATCATTTGGCGTTTCACGACGATTTCGTGATCTCCTGTTTTCAGTTCTTTCAGGATTGATTTTTCCGCGACCTTTCCCAGGGAACTCAATGCCCGTGCGCTGGTATTGCGCACCGTGAACATCGGGTCGCCCAGCGATGTAATGAGATCCGGCACCGCTCGCGGGTCTCCAATGTCTCGTAAAGCGTTCGCAGCCAGAACGCGCTTTCGTTCCTCGTCGTGACCGAGGAAAGGAATGATTTCGGTCGTCGCACTCTCGATTCTCCACTTGCCCAGGGTTCGCATTGCCGCTCCTGCCGCCGCCTCATCCTGTAAGAGCGGCAGCACCCGGTCCGCGAAGTCCGGTGCCATGGTGAATCCCAGGTAATAAGCTGCATGTTTCCGGGTCTCCTCGTGATCTGATTCAAGAAACTCAACCAGGACATCCGCCGCCTGGTGATCCTCCGCGGACTTCGTCACTTGGTGCACCATGATTCTGATCCAGAAATTGTCGATGTGGATCTGGTTCATCAGGTATTGCAGAGAGGACGCTTCCCGTCTCAGGAACTCCTGCCTCGACGCTTCTTTCCGCTCCAGTCTCGCAGGCGTGTTCCCGTAGCGCTGTAGATGGAAGAGCAGTTCGTCGAACGGCGCATTGGTCGGATTATACGTGTCGGCAAATCCGAGGGTGGGAAGTATTGCCGCCATCCATAATGCTGCGGTCCGTTGGTCAAACATGTTGAAACCCAGTTGCTACTTTGAAGCGTTCTCTTCTTCCTTAATGTCGTAAATAATTCCGTGCAAAGGGCGCCGCGATGGAGCCCCGTTCTTCGCGCCACAGGAGTAAAAATCCTTTCCCTGGAGATCGAGAAGCATGGAGAGACCGCCATACTCGCGGTGCACGCCATCGTGGCCTGCTCCCTGGCACTCGTCATTCTTTCGAGCAAAGTATCCATCGTTGCCGGCGGAATCCATCAAAATGGCCACGCTGTTGTTGATCGCTCGACCCTGGGAGTAATGGTCGGCGGTGTAGGTATCATGTCCCTTTTCGTCAAACAACATGCCGACGGCGTAATCATGCGCGTTGCCCTGGACCAGGGCGAAACCGGTATACTTATCGTTACCGGATTGGTCCCACAGTAGGCCTGTGCTCAGGTGGATTCCTGACCCCTGTCCGTACTGGTGAACGTGGTACGAGTCGTGGCCTCCGGCGTCGAGCAGGAATGCGGCTGCATACCAGTAACTTACGCCCTGGCCGTACACATCCGCCTCGTAGGTATCGTTGCCGGCCAGGTCAACCAGTGCGGCGACGCCGCCGCCGGTGACGGGGCGGCGCCCGGTGGCGAAACCCTGGGAGAGCGAGAGGTATCGTTCGGGATTGCGTTCATGATCGAGTTCGCGACCGCCCGCGATATATCGGTCGTTCCCCTCCACATCGACCAGGATCCCAATGCTCCAAACGCTGGCGAACGCCTGTCCCTGGTATCCGACTTCGTAAAGATCCCGGCCGCTGAGGTCGCGCAATACGGCAACGCCCACGGTGGCTGCCGCCTGGGAAAGTGCATAAGCCCGGTACACATCGTCGCCGCCCGCATCCTCAAGCCAGGTGCAGCCAAATGCCGCCCCGCTTTGGCCCATGTAGTCGCAGACATAGGAATCGTCGCCGGCAAGGTCAAATAGTACCGACACGCCGAACAGTGCTGCGCCCGGGCCGAGAAGGCCTTGTCCGTGGTACCGGTCCGCGCCGTCGAGGTCCGTCACGCAGGATAGGCCGCGTCCCATCAATCCGTTTGCTGTCCCCGCTTCGGCCTCGTACAGATCGTCCCCCGCTGGATCGATGATCAGCAGGGCAGGCTCCCCGTATTCGTCATCTTCAAGGGTGCCGACAAAAATTGCGCCCAATGCCGTATCGAATCGACGCGGCGATGACGGCCAACAGATGTCTTGCGCGGCATCCTCTGTCAGTTGTCGCGCCGCCGTTTCCAGAATTCGCCCGGACTCCAGAAGCAACGCCCGGTCAATGAGGCGGACCGCGGATACGTACTGGTCGTTTCCCGGCGCGGGATCGATGTCCAGGCCGAGTTCTATCGCACGGGTAACCGCGTCGTCCGGCAGCCCTGTAACCCGTAATAGATCTCGAACCTCCTCGCGGTCCGCCGCGTTAAAAAGCTCCGCCAATGTCGACGCCCCAAGTTCCTGTTTCTGGTCTGGGGTGAGTTTGGCGAAAGCGGCCGTCAGATGACGTTGGGCCTTGGCCGTCTGAATTTGAAACGCGGTTAGTGCGTTGGCAAGTCCGGGATCAAGTTCGCTCCAGGAGTTCGTCGCAGAATCGCCCGGAACCGGCAGAGAAGACAACGCCGGTCCGGCCTCCAGCAGCTTTGAAACTTGGTCCCACAGCTTGTCCGCCCGATTCGTGGTCGCCGAATCCAGAATGGCTTCCGCCATGCCTGGCGCTTCCATCGGCTCGTACAGGAAGTTTCGCACCTTCTCCAAAACGAGCTCCGGCTTTGCATGATCTTTCGCAAAAGCCAGGTCCCGGGGTGTCATGTTCAAGCAGCCCAATGCCGCGGCAATGTGGTTGCTCTCTGCCTGTCCCATGAGGGAACTGCCCGGTTCGTCGCCGGCGCTTCGGTCAGAGAGGAAGAGGAGAATGGTCGGCGCCACCAGGCAAAGGAGACCATGCCGCATACATACTCTTCTGATCACGATAAGCGATAGTATCCTTGATTCATCCCGCAGGCGCAACTTCAGACTCAGGGCCCCCGCAATGAGGAGGCTGGAGCTTTATAGTGCATTGATAAATGATTCGGGGGGGAAGAAAAGAGAGACCCGGTCATAGACGAATTGGGATCGCTTCCCGTTGGTAGAAAACATGTGGACAAAGTCTTTGCTCCTGGGGGCGACGGTTCTGATTCTTGCCCTGGAAAATGGCGCATCACCTGCTCGAGCTGCAGAGGACACGGACCTCACGGACGCCGGTCACAAGCCCGGGGTGCGTCCCCCCCCGGATCGACACCGTCACCATCACGGATATTCAGTCTAACAAGGTTCCTTACGATGAAAACGAGAATGCGACCGCAAAGGTAACTCTGATCAACTCCCGCCAGCGTGCGTGGAAAGCAGTTCGGCGATGCGGAATGTGAACTCGTCGTCGATGTCAATTGCTTCTACGCGTGGAGTGGGGTGCATCATCGGACGCGTTCCAATGCGTCGGCCTCGCTTTGCGAACGATTCCCTGGTAAAAATGTAGAGACAGGAATTCTCTTCGTAAAGTTGTGGTAGGTCCTGGGTACGGAGGAGTTTTTCTGGATCGTGATTCACCGCCGAGCCGTCTTCGCGATAGAACCTGCTTTGGTAGGGGTTCACGCTGAAGAGCGAATCGCAGTCGTCGTTCTCGAGAAAGCTCTTCAAGGCGGCGTGAATGGTCTCCGCCTTCAGCAAGGGGTTGGTTGCATGCGTTTGCAGGTAGACGTCGGCGTCTGTCTGCGTGAGATCGTGCTCGATCACGCGGTTCATACTCATGGAATCTCCGCGCACTTCCTCCGGGCGAACAATTACGCGTACCTTTGGGGAAAGGCCGGGCGCCTCCTCCATCACTCGGGGGCTGTCTGAATCGATGAGGATTTCCCCTACGGCGTCGGTATGATCGAGGGTGTGAATGATATGTTGGTAGAGAGGCTTGCCGCAGAACGAACGAAAATTTTTGCCTTTGACCCGTTCGCTGTGATCTTTGATCGGAACAAGGGCGGTGACGCGGAGGTTGTCACTCATTGTGCGGGATGCGGGGTTGGGGATGTGGGGATTGGGGATTGGGGATGGGTGTATTTAAATGGGCAGTACATGGGTTCACGAAGGAGGGTAGCGCAAGGAAAAAACAGTCATCGGGTTGTCACGTCCAAACTCAAAGTTGTCACATTGTTTTCAGAATTCCCAATGTCGAATGCTCAATTTCGAATGTCCAAGGGCAGAGAATCCTCACTTCGATATTGGACATTGAGTATTCGATATTCGGCATTCTTAGAGCTTACACCTCACTACTACCAATCCGATCCCTCGAAGCTCTCAGCCCCTCCCTGCACGCTACGTTCAACATCGTGATGTCGAGGCTGTAGGCGAGGAGGCGATAGCCTTCGCGGTGGGCTTGTCCCATTTGTTCGGGATCTGGTTGAACGACATGAATGCCGGGCGTCACATTGTGCCGGATGCAGGCATCGAGAACCGTCCGTTTTGCGGCTAGAAATTCGGGATGGTCAAAATCGGCGGTGCAGCCCAGGGATGCGCTCAAATCATACGGACCGATGAAGGCCGCATCGATTCCATTAACTCCCAGGATGGCGTCGATTCTCTGTACGGCATCGGCATGCTCAATCTGCACACAGACGAACGTTCCGTCATTGGCGTGAGGAAGCCATTCGGTCAGCGATGCGCCATAGTCGTTGTCCCGGCAAAAGCCGACACCTCGTTCTCCCTGCGGCGGATACTTGACCGCGCGCACGATTTCACGTGCCTCGTCTTCGTGGGTGACGAGCGGTACTATGACGCCCTGCGCTCCCGCATCCATGTATCTCTTGATCTCGTCGTATCCGCGACCCGGAACTCGAACCAGTCCGGCGCACGCCGGATTCCCCGCGGATATTGCCTGGAGAAGTTGTTGAATCTGCTGGAAATCCACCGGCGAATGTTCCGCGTCGATCGTCAGGTAGTCAAATCCGGAACGCGCCATCAGCTCCGCTACACTCGGGCTCACGGTGCTGACCCAACTTCCGATGGCCGTGCCGTCGTTTCGCAACCGGTCAGCCAGGTATTTATGTTCACTTTTCATCTTCGCTCGATCATGCTGGTTGGTGGATTCTTTTCATTCTGTCCGGGGAACACCGTTCTTTTCGGAGTGATATCCTACAATTAGGACCGAAATGCGATTCAATTACGTCATTGCGTAGAAATTGGTGACTATTCACAACCACCGTTTGACCATTTTGCCAATACATTCTCATCATTCGTTCTCCTGCGCTCGTACTGTCCAATAAAGGGATCAGGAAATCGTCATGGGGTACCGAGTACACTGTTCAATCAGACACAAATCTGTTGGGGGGTGATGGTTGGACCAACGAGACAAACATTGTCGGTGACGGATCCAGGATTACGCACTTTATCGACGGCAGAGACTGGACATCAAAATCTTTTCGCGTCCTCGGCGTGGTTTGCATGATTACGGAACGATCGTGCCCCTGTGATTGCTTCGATCATCGGTCAACATCAAGCACATCAATGCGCGAAGCGGTAGAACCGCTTGCCCTCGGGCAGCGTGAGGGTCTGGCTCAGCCCGGATTCCTCGACAGGGGTCCAGGTAATGAGGTCTTCACTCTCCTCGACGGTGAAGTCCAAGACCACTGCGCCGGCTTCGGAGTCGACACTCAGGAGAACCGAACCGGGGTTTTCGTTGATTATCCAGCGATTGCGGTGCAGTATCCGGCCATGACCGTACGCGCCATTGCCCTGGGCTTCGCGGGCGCCGTCTTCATCCCCACGGTCGGATATTTTGCCGATCACGTCGCCCACTTAAACAGGATGGCCTTTCTGACAGGGAAGAGTTAGCGGGTATGGGTAGCCAGCCTCGCGCTGCCAGCAGCGCATCCATTTAAGCGACACCGACGCTGACGGTACGCCAGACGCATTGGAACTGCGGGCAAGCACGAATCCCCTGGATCCGGCCAGCGTATTTGCGATCACCGACATTCACGTCGAGGATGGGAACCAGGTGATTCAGTTTCGGGGGCGATCAGGGAAACCTACGAATGTATAACAGCAGATGCGGTAGAGGATCTGCCTCAGGGAACGATTCTGGGGGAGCCTTCAAGCGCACTTCTGCGCAAGCAGCGCAACGTCTCCCGCTCCACCTTTCCAGACTCTTGCGACAATGCGTGAAATGACATCTCCCTGGTTGGCGACGCCCACGCACTTCAGGATTTTGAATTCATGATATTCCATGAATTCTTTCAGCGCTTTCAGGGTGAACACTCGAAGATGACCTGCCATGTGACTTTTTCCTTGCTCTTCGCCCAGCAGGCGCTCAAATAGCCGATTTCCGAATCGGTGTGGTTCAAAGGAGACTTCCGTCATGTGAGGTTGAAGTCCGAAGAGGAGAATGATCCGGTTATACCACGCGGCGAGATTGGGTGTGGTCATGACCAGGAATCCGCCGGGCAGCAGGAGTTCGTGAAGATTTCGCATGGTCAATCCGGTATCGACCACGTGTTCGAGCACTTCGGTGAACAGAATGATGTGATACCGATCTTCAACTTCTGCCGGAAGCCCCGCCTGCGTGATGTCTCGCACATGGGCATCGAATCCAATCTCTTTTGCTTCGCTCACACCGGTCCGCGATATGTCCCAGGCGGATACTTGCAGCCTGTTGGGGTCGACTCCATGGGTCGTGTTCAACAGGAGCACGACGGCAGCGAGTGAGGTTCCATTACCACTACCGACTTCGAGAAGCTTGATCGGTTCGGCTCCCGTCTCACGAAGCGCGTCCGCCGTGAGCTGCGTGATCGCCTCGGTGCGCGCATCGGTCGTTTCTTTTCCGTAAGACGATTCATAAAAATCCATGCCGAAACAGTACGAATTCGGGAGTCGATTGATCAAGACATTGGTTTGGTCCGATGGCTGAGTTTCGTTTCGAGAATCATCGAGGATAGTGTGAAATACACCGAGTTCTGAGAGGATTCTCTTTCTTCATGTTTGACTTCGGTGGTTGTCAGCACGTGAGATTGCTTCCGGAGCAGGTCGAAGTGCAGGTCTCAGGGCTTGGTTCCAATCAATAACGAATACTCACACCAACCGGGAGCATCGCATGAAGACGAATAAAACATTCACCATCTCTCTCTCGCATCCATTGCCACCGTAACAATTCTCGCCGCTTCGAGCGTAGAAGCTACGCTACTGGTTGACGGGTTCGACGGTCTTACGCTCGATACATCGAAGTGGACTTCATCCCTGGCGTTTGGGCATTCGTCAATCGTGCAGGGCGGTGGCGTATTAACTTTTACAAACCGGAGAAGAATCACCGCCGAGCCCACGTTCGGTGATTCGAAGATTACGGGAACGGCCCAGATCAATCATATATTCGATATCTCTAACACATCCATCAGGAATGATGGAACTTTCAATCCCACGTTTGGCGCGATAGCAAACGGCATTACAATCGGATTCAGACCACTCAACAACCCGGGCGGCCCGGCCCTGGTAGTGCACGACCTCGACGTCGGTGTTCCGTTCAACTTCATGGTGAAAGATCTGGGTGGCCAGGTTTCGGTATTCGTGGATGACATGGTGACGCAGGCATTGGTCGTCAATTCCGCATCCGATTCCGGAGACCATGTCGTATTTCACAATCGGGAGAGAGTGACAGCAGACTACATTGCCAACTTCCTCCGGGTGGAAATCAGCCAGATCCCGGAACCGCAGACCGCTGCTGGCCATTGCCATCGGAAGTGCCATGCGACGGCGGAAGATGCCGGGAGGCAGTACATAGGCGGTACGATTGGCGGGCGAGCGGGCAGATCTGAATCACTTTTTGAATTCGGGCAGCTTTTCCCGGCATGTCGTTTTTCCCATCGAAGGAAAACCAGGGCTTTTCGGGATAGAGCCAGCCTTCGAAGTGGCGGGGAATGTAGTGCTTCGCATTCAGATTTGTCGTGCCGTCCGCGGAGTAGGAGGTAGCCGTTGTTCCCATAACTCTTTCTTCTGCGCCGTAGTCAGACCGTCTTCCCTGATTTCCACACGATGGCAACGGCCGGCCTGCTGGTCAATTAATTGGAGGAGTCGGCGGCTCCCGCCGTAATGAGAACGGGTCGTTCATGAGTGGCTCTACATCGGAGCGACCGCATAATCCGCCACGATGGTCCGCTCGGAAGATCAACTTGCGCGAACTGACGAACTTTTGACTGCTTTGATAATTATTGCCAAAATGTCGACGATTAACCTGAGAGTTGATGAAATCTATGCTTTAGTTTGCCTGAATTGGGTATTTATTAGTCAATATTTATCATTTGGAATGGGTGGTTGCTTTATTTTGGCTAAATAAATGTTTACATGCTGACGTGAATGGGTAATTTTAGGGCTAAACCGTTAAATTTATCGAAGGACTGGATCATGGATACACAAACGACCAATCAAAAGACCAAAAAATCGAAGGATGTTGCTCTTCGTGGAGTTCGGAACCTGCACGAGGAGGACCATGGGCCGCTGGACCAGCTCGATGGAGCCCAGGCTCTCATTAAGACGTTGGAGCAGGAGGGCGTGGAATACATTTTCGGACTGTCCGGGGGCGCCGCCATACCCATTTTTGACGCGATCGTGACCACCAAGACCAAGATCAAGCTGATTTTGGTTCGACACGAGCAGGGCGGGACCCACATGGCGGACGGTTATGCGCGCGCGACCGGAAAGCCGGGAGTGGTTCTGGTCACCAGTGGGCCCGGAGCGACAAACACCATTACCGGTATTTTGACTGCCCATATGGACTCGGTTCCGCTCGTTGTCCTGACTGGGCAGACCATCTCCCCCATGCTGGGAAAAGATGCATTCCAGGAAGCGGATGTTTTCGGGCTCTCGATGCCGGTGGTGAAGCACAGCTACCTGGTGAAAGATGCCCGGGATATTCCCCGCATCGCTCGCGAGGCCTTTCATATCGCCCGCACCGGCCGGCCCGGTCCGGTTCTGATCGACCTGCCGAAGGATGTTACACAGGGCCCGTTCGAAGGAGAGTTGGACGAGCCGATGGATCTGCCCGGATATCACCCGGAGCGCGCCTCTGAACTGGATCTGGACGAAGTTGCCGCCGCTGCCGAAGCGCTTTCCAAGGCCAAACGTCCCCTGATTCTGTGTGGACATGGCGCATTGATTGCCGGCGCGCAGGAAGAAATTCGCATGCTCGCCGAGAAGTTGCAGGCGCCGATCACCACCACGCTGCTCGGTAAAGGGATCTTCCCGGAGGATCATGCGCTTTCCCTGGGGATGCTCGGGATGCATGGGACCGCCTATTCGAACAAGGCGATCGTCGAATGCGACTGCCTCTTGAATATCGGATCCCGTTTCGACGATCGCATCATCGGCCAGGCGCCCCGATTCTGCAAAGATGCCGTCCGAATTCACGTCGATGTCGATCCCGCCGAGATGGGGAAAATGATTCAATGTCACCATTCGATCGTCGGGGATGCGCGCCAGGTTGCGGAGCAGCTGCTCATGCGGGTCGAGCCGGGGGAGACCGGTGACTGGCAGCGGCACGTCGCATCGCTGAAGAGTCGATTTCCGCTCAAGTATAAGAAGCAGGGCGGTTTGAAAATGCAGCACGTTCTCGACGTGTGGAATGAGCTGACAAAGAGCAAATCGATTGTGGCCACCGATGTCGGCCAGCACCAGATGTGGGCGGCCCAGTTCTGCAAGAGCGTCGAGCCAAACACGTGGCTCTCCTCCGGCGGCGCGGGTACGATGGGATACGGATTGCCGGCCGCGATCGGCGCCCAATTCGGGCGTCCGGACGCGCTGGTCACCGCGGTGGTGGGCGACGGCGGATTTCAGATGACCATGTCCGACTTGGCGACGGCCTGTCTCTATAAGCAACCGATCAAGGTCCTGATTCTGAACAACCATTACCTCGGGATGGTGAGGCAATGGCAGGAGGCGTTCTACAAAGACCGCGAAAGCGGCGTCGACCTGGAAGGGAACCCTGACTTCGTCCGGTTGGCGGAGAGCTATCCGAATGCCCGGGCCTGGAACCTGAAACGGCCGGCGGACGTGAAAAAAATTCTCACTCGGGCTCTGGAGTACAACGACGGCCCCGCCATCATCAATGCGGAGGTGGAGAAAGCCGACAACGTATTCCCCTGGATTCCCGCGGGGAAAGCCATTGAAGATATGCTGCTCGAGCCGGCGAAAGGTCCACAAGAGAAGCCGACCGGGTCAACCTAGAGGAAATGACGAATGGTCATTCGAAATTTTAAAGGATAAGGATTCATGACTGCTGCAACTGCTACTCAATCGACCACGGCGACTGCGCCTGTCCCTGACATTCATACTCTCAGCGTGTATGTCGCGAATAAGCCCGGGGTGCTGGCGCGGGTCGCGCAAGTCTTCGCCCGCCGGGGGTATAATATCGATTCACTGGTTGTTTCTCCTTCCAAGGACGGCGCGTTTTCGCGGATGACGATCGCGGCGCAGGGTTCCGCCGAAGGACTCGACCAGATCATCAAACAGACCAATAAGCTCATCGATGTCATTCACTGTATCGAACACACGGACGAAAACGCGGTCGTGCGCGAGCTGGCGCTCATCAAGATTCCGGTCGTGACGGCCGAACAGCGGACGGTAGCGCTGCAGATCGCCGAACATTTCGGATGCAAAACCGTCGACTTCACCAGGACGTCCATGATTGTGATGGCCACCGGCGCTTCCGAGAAAATAGATGCCTGCCTGCGAATGTACGAAGACTTCGACGTCATCGAGTTGGTTAGAACCGGCAAAGTGGTGATGGCACGCGGTGGCCAGGTGACGTAAAAAGGGAAGGGCGCGGGTGGTTAGCCCGCGCCCTCAGCAGGAGAGGAGCAACAGTCGGCCGATCGTCGGGCCGGCTTGAGGCCGGAGAGGAGAGTCTCGCAACCTCTATGTCTATTGTCGCTCCAGCACGGAATTTTCTTCCGAAGAAGCGTGAAATAACATGGAATATCGCTTTCTCCCTAAATTTCAGCCATTCGGAGATGAGTTGCGTTGCCTCTCGAAGATTAAAATCGAGGTCGTGTGCCCTATAGGTCGCGGAGCTTAACCGGAACCTCAAGCACGTGCATGGGGATCCTGTAAGTGTGGGCGACTAAGTGTACGCGGGTGCTCTATCGCTCACTGCGGACTGAAGTCCGCAGCTCCTGGACGCGGAATAAATTCCGCGCTACAGACAGCGCATTGCGCTCCGTGGTAGAAAAAATGTGGCAAACAAGAACGATGGCGGAAGATCGTAGCACGAAGAGCACAGGCTCATTCTGTGCGCTTCCTTTTCTCTTCCCCTGATCCGACTCGGGCAGGATGCCCATGCCGCGTTCCATGGCAGTCGCCGTAAGCACACCGTCGTTCCCGCGACCAACCGGAGTTCAAGGCATGAAAAAGTTAGGCAAGGTTCGATAGAGTCAGCTATCATCCACGGGAAGCGGGGAGTTAGACAATGTCAGCACCGGAAGGGCGGGAAATCAATTGGGTGAAGCCGGTCGTCATCGTGGGGATTCTCGTCGGCGTCATCGCGGTCCTGAAGCTCTTCGTGACGCCGGAGCGAATTGAACAACTCGATGGCTTTGTGGAATCGCTCGGGGTTTGGGGACCCCTTGTGTACATTACCGTTTACATTGCCGGGACGCTGTTTTTCTTGCCCGGCCTTGCCTTGACCGCGGTGTCCGGCGTATTCGGCGCGGTGTGGGGAACGGTGTACGTCTCCATCGCATCAACCATCGGCGCGTCCCTTGCGTTCCTGCTCGCGAGGACCGCGCTTCGCCCGATGGTTGAAGGCTGGTCCAAGGGACATGCGGTATTTCGTAAGATGGACGAAGGCGTGGAAACGCACGGCTGGCGGATGATCATGATCACGCGGCTGGTTCCCATCTTTCCCTTCAACTTCCAGAACTACGCATATGGGCTCACGCGAATTAACTTCTGGACCTATGTTCTGG
>Ga0310121_10001307_pt1 | contig 25821 bp, 18 predicted proteins | sample CB27_Tmax_986_MG_FD_203504 | JGI IMG/M metagenome (GOLD analysis project Ga0310121, IMG submission 203504) | Marine microbial communities from Western Arctic Ocean, Canada - CB27_Tmax_986 | ecosystem: Environmental > Aquatic > Marine > Oceanic | place: Canada: Western Arctic Ocean | collected...
CGGCGATCCCCAGTGGTGCGCCCGACGCATTCCACCTGGTAGCGTCCGATACGGACGGTCGATTCCGGGTCAAAGCCCACCCAATAGGCGTGGCCGGGGCCGACCAACCCTCCGTTGCTATATTGGACACCTGTCCTCCGGCAAATGGGTACTGGTGCCTTGGAGCGTCCGACGAAGCGGCTGGTGTATTGGTCGATATGGTAGCCGGCGTACCCATCGGCATCGTTGTGGATGGAGGCGGCGCGGGAGCCCAGTCGGGTGTGGACTATGAACTGATAATCGAGCCCGCCGAACGGAATTGTGCGGATAATCTAGACGACGATGGCGATGGATTTGTGGATTGCAGCGATGTCGATTGTGTGGCGGATATCGACGCCTGTCCCACCGAGGGAGACTACTGCCTCGGTCCAAACCTCATCTTTGATATACCGTATTCGGACACAGGAAACACCGAGTTCTCGACCCCAACGACCGATAGCGGTGATGGGTCATGCTCCAACTTTGGCAATATTGTGGGCGGTGCCAGCCCCGATGTCTTCTACCTGTTCACTCCACCAAACGACGGCCTATACGAGTTCTCTCTAACCGCGGGCCTGGGCGGTGGCTTTGATTCCGTATTGTACATACGGGACCAATGCCCAGGTGTCTGTTACGCAGTCTCCGACGTATCGGGACTTGGAGGAGAGTCAATTCTACTACCCCTCCTGACCGGTGAAACACGAAGTGTCGTCGTTGACGGCTTTGGTAACCTTACACCAAACGCAGGTGTCTACCAGCTCTCCATTCGGCAAGTCGAAGACAACTGCACCGATGATATTGATAATGACGAAGATGGACTTGTCGACTGCAGTGATTCCGATTGCACCGGCACATTCACATGCCCGACCCCCGGGGACCAGTGTCCCAATGCGATCGTAATAGATCCGACCTCCATACCACTAACGCTGACGGGCGATACGACCATCGCTTCTCCGAATTATGAGCTTCCGGCCTTCTCCTGTGATGGACAACCGGCCCAGCGGGGATCGGTCAGTCCCGACCTGACCTATAGCTTTACTCCGGAATTGTCTGGGCTTTATCAGTTCCAACTGGACTCCAACGACACGGACTTCAACACCATCCTCTATGCCGTTACCGATTGTGACGATATCGAGAATACCTGCCTGGCCGGTGACGATGATAGCCCGGGTAATGGTGGCGAAGCGGTAATGGTTGCCATTGAAGCTGGCGAGACCATCTTTCTCATTGTCGATGGTTGGAGCTTTGATGGTGCGATCGGCCCCGTGGCTGGCACGTTTACCCTCCACGGAAATTTCCTGGGTCCGGCCGAAGTTAACTGCAGTAACGGTAACGATGACGACGCCGATGGTTCCATTGACTGCACAGATACGGACTGCGCCGGCGTCGACCTTTGCCCCATCGTGGGACTGAGTTGTAGTTCGGCCATTGTGGTCTCAACCGACGGATCCGCTGTTGCCGTGCTCGGCACAACATTTACCGGTCAGGATCAATTCTCGTACATCCCCGAGCAGAACTGTCCCGGTCTAAATCATTCCACCGGGAATGGAGCTCCCGACGCCAAGATCCGGTTTGTGTCGTCCAAGTCCGGTATCTACCGAGCGGAACTCGACCCATTGGGAACAGAGTTCGATACGGCTTTATACATCAAGGAAAGCTGCCTTAACACGGCCAGTTGTCTGGCGGGCGGGGATGTACCCGGTCTTGGAGGTGAGGTCGTGGACTTCACCCTGGCGGCCAACCAGGAGGTCTTCCTGGTGGTAGACGGCTCGGCGAACGGCCTGGCTGTTCAGGGAACCTATCTGCTGCGGATAGAACTTATACAACAACTTGAGTCCATCTGTAACGACGGCTTTGATAACGACGGCGACACTCTATTTGATTGTGCGGACCCGGATTGCCAGGCCCTTGGCGGATGTCCCAAAGTGGGCGACACATGTACGGACCCGCTGTCTGTACCGGCCGCACCGGTCAATATGGCTGGAACTACCGCCGACGCAACTCCTCAGAGTCAGTTGGTAGAAATATGTTCGGAACTGGCGGCTGGTACGGGAGACATAGGACAGGATGTTTCCTATGCATTTACCGTGGAAGAGACCGGGCAATACCTGGTGGTGCTTCCAGCTGCGGCGACCTCATTTGATAGTTTGCTGTACGTTACCGCCAGCTGCGACGGAACATGTCTCGGTGCTGCAGACGTATCTGGAGGCTCCGGAGAGGAACTCATTTTAGATCTCTCCGTGGGTGAACTGATTCAAATCACCGTGGACGGCGCAGCCGCCGATCAGGCGGGCGATTATGTCCTCGGAGTATTCTACCTCGGTCCGCCCTGATGGGCGCTGAACCAGATTACTGACAGCTGACGCCTTCGTCACTACAGGGATAGAGGATCAACTCGATCTCGTGGATCTCGCCGGGATTCAACTTCAAAGGACCCTCTGTTCCGTGAAAGAGGCGAAATCCCTGCGCGTCCAGTCCAAATCCTTCGATAAGAACTTCCCCAGGGGCCAGATCGACAATCGCCAGACCGCGCGGCACGGTACCATCAGGGAATGTCTCCTGTTCGTTGGGATCGAAGGTACAGACGACGGTATCTTTGGCAACCTGCATCTCAACCACCTGATCCCATATCGATACCTCTATCTTATCCACACCCTCGAAATTGCACTGCCCACCGGTGGAGAACTTCCACGTGATCTCCAGATGCGCTCGACGGATCGCAAGCTGCAGAGGAGGCTGAAGAATTATGGGCTCCTCCCCGGCGATCACTGTGACGTCTAGCGATGGCGTCTCATAGGTCGCAGCATTGTCTTCATCAAGACCGAGAACCTGTATCCGATACGTTCCCTCCACCACATCCGCGAACGTGGTCGAGCCGTTCGAACAAAGAGTGACGACCTGGTCGTAGAGGTCTCCATTCTGGTCGAATATATCAATCTGCACATTGGGGATCTTCGCTGTGGAACAGGTTCCACCAGCCACCTGCCAGGACAGGGTTACATCGTTCGTTTCTACGAGTTCATCCTCAAGTGGTATGCAGGCAACAAAGAAAAGAGCGGCAACTACAAAACCAAAATTACGCATCGTTTGGAAAGCAGACATGATTGATTCCTCGGCAACAGGTGATGAGGTACGGACGAAGTTCAGTGGTTTTTGTTCAAAGAATAATTAGCACGAGTCCGGGAGAACACGCCATCGCGTTTTTTGACGCGACCCAACCACCCTTTATCCTCAATAAAACTGAAGATAATCCGAACTTTATCCTTGTATTCGGCAAGGCACTCCCTTTCCAGGACGATTTTTCTACGTGAGAATTCCCAACCAAAAACAATTTCTGTTGGCATCTCGACCGCTTTTGTTGGCGTTGGCTCTACTACCATTTTTTGGATGCGCCACGCTGAAAGGGGCCGGCCAACCAGAATACTCGTTCTCACGCTCCACGCTGAATGTGCAGATCCCGTTCCCGGTCCATGACAGCATGGTTATACCCCGGGCTTCGAGAACATCCTACCCGGTGCAAAGCGCACGGGCGACCCCACCGGCTACGAAAAAGGCCACCAGAAAACGCCCAGCCCGACCCTCCCGGATCCCGGTGGTCATCCAGAGACAGCAGACTGTATGTACAAGCAACACCTGCGGTCCCGATACGATGCTGGCGGCTGGTCGCCGATTGTATGGATTTCGCATGGGGAAAAAACACGACTTCATGCGTCATGTCTTGCGAGTCGCGGATGTCGGTATTTCCGGCAAGAAGGGCCAGAACCCGGCTGCTAAGGTCCTACGTCATCTAAGGAAACATGGGGCATTCTCAACAGCCGGCAAACCCAGGCCCGGCGATCTGGTATTCTTCGAACGGACGAGCGCTCCTCATTCTCCCAAGGAGGCTACACTGGTTGGGATTGTGGAACGAGTCGACTCGAACGGCACGATTCATTTCCTTGCCCAGGTAAACGAAGTCGTCGATCGCTCGGTCGTAACCCCTGCACGCCCCCAGGTACGGCGAAATGAGTCCACAGGAAGAGTCCTGAACAGTTATGTTCGAACCAAGACCCTGAAGGATGTGGCAGGCACACAGTATCTCGCAGGACAGCTCTGGTTGGGCTTCGGTCGGTTCTAAGATGGGCTGTTCCGCATCGCCTCCCTGGGCAGCAGATGGTACGATGACATTATGAAATGTCCGCGATGCGGTTTTGAACAAGGGCCTTCCGCCGAGTGTATTTCCTGCGGGATCGTGTTTGAGAAATGGGAAGCACGCCAGCAAGAACAAGTGAAGGAAGTGACCCCCCCCGCAGCTACCAACACTGACACGGAGGTGTCCACTCCGCCCCAGCCCGCTTTGCTACCGATGTTCTCTCGAGCGCGTCGTAAGATTGTCTACGAAAGCATCGCTCGGCTTCTCGATGCGGGTATGAGCGTCACCAATTCCCTTGCGGTCCTGCAAGAATCCACCACCGGTGCCATGTCGGCGTATTGCATAATCCTGCATCAACGTTCTCTCGAGGGGCACCCTTTCTCCGAACTTGCTCGACATTGCCCGCGATTATTTAACCCGGCCGACGTCCAACTTCTTCACGCTGCAGAACGTACCGGCGACATACCGGCCGCCCTTCGCTCCCTATGTGAGCAAATTGAAGCGGAAATGGAGTTTCGTCAGTCGATCTTGAGATCGGCAGCCTATCCGGTTCTTCTGGTGGTAATGGCGATTGTCGTCCTCCCCATTCCCATCATCATTTTCCAATCTATGAGCGCATATCTATGGGCGGTGGGCATCAATCTCTCGTGGTTTGTACTCTTTCTTTTCTGTGTCTTCTGGGGCTTACCATGGCTGGCAACACGTCAGCCGCTTAAGGCCCACCTTCAGAAGCTCGCATGGCGATTGCCCTGGCCAGCCTCCATTTATGTTCGAAAAGCTCGCGAAAGCTATACTCGGGTCTTATGTCATAATCTTCGCGCGGGTCTCCCCATCTACGAGTCGTTACAAAGTGCAGCTATCGTCTCCGATGACCCGATTGTGCACGCACGCTCCCAGGCGATTGCCGAGATGATCGGTGAGGGGGCCCAACTGTCATCCGCCCTCGCCGCCAACTCACTTCTGGCGAGCGGCGATATCATGCTTGTCGCCGCGGGTGAAAAGTCGGGCGAACTGCCAGACGCGCTCGAACAGATCTCGATTCGCTATACGGCCGAAGTACACCGGAAAACGGCCACCCTTCTTCGGGTGGGGGCCCTCGTGTTTTTCCTGGCTGCCGCCGTCTTTGTGGCGAACGGAATCATTGACTCGTACCGCCGTACCATGGGCCCGCTTCAACAAATTGTCGGCGGAAGCGACCACCTGGAACAGATCCTGCCCGCAGGCGATCTGGAAAAACTGAAAAAACATCCCGATATGAAAAAACTGAAGAACGCCCTGGAGGAATTCAATCGCGAGAAGAATTCCATTATGAAGCCGATACCGACGGACGACGAAGAAGACGAGGAATAGCTCGCCTGGCCCCGACGGTTCAGGGGATCTCGGACACCATCCCATCAAGATGAGCCAGGGCTTTACGACGGGTCTCCAACACTTCTCGCCCCGGATCGGACGCCCATACGATCCCCCCGCCAACGTCCAACCAACCCTGGCGCCCCTGCAGGACTAAAGTCCGAATCAGCAGAGAGACCACGACCTGGCCTGCAGCATCTACGGTCAAAAGAGCCCCGGTATAGGGCCCACGTGGACGCTGTTCCAGGTCGGCGATCACATGGGTGGCCTGGATCTTGGGTGCACCTGTGATCGATCCTCCAGGGAGGAGCGCGTTCAGTGCATCAAAAACATCGTAACCCGGTGCAAGTTCTGCGCAGACCCGGGACTCCAGATGGCGCAAAGTACGCATATCCCGGGTTCCGAGCAGAGGATCGACATGAACAGATCCCACCCGAGCCACTCGTCCAAGATCGTTGCGTACGAGATCCACGATCATGATGTGTTCGGCTCGCTCTTTCGGATCGCCCAGCAGCCCATCGGCCTGTGGCTCGGCTGTTCCCTTGATAGGATAGCTCCAAACGCCAGACTGACCAAAGGCACCCCGCAACAGACACTCCGGAGTCAGGGAGACAATTTCCAGATCAGGTCCCACTCGCAACCAGGCACTATAGCTATGCTGTTCTCGATGCTGTAGACGCCGGGCAAGTTGGAGTCCTGCAACCGGTTCATTAAAGGAAAGATCAATCCGTCGAGCGAGATTGGCTTGATAGATCTCCCCTACCCCGATTCGGGCACGACAATGTTCAATACGGCGCTGGTGATCTTCTACAGATGGCGAAGGGGAGGCCAGGGCCGTTGGCAGTGGACCCGTTTCCGTAGGAAGTGCATCGGGCCGAGCATCATAGCGCCAGAACATCGCAAGCGGCATACCATCTGGATGCCCTGCATAACCGATGGCCGGCTCTACAAGCGTACCCGCCTCGTAGGTAATCAGACCAACCCAACGAGGAACGCCGGCTGGGCCAGGCTTCTCACCAAGGTCCCGACGAATCGTATTCAGGGCGTCATTCCACTCGTCAGATCCATCCACCAGTAAAGGGCTGGCCGCGTCACAACACAGACCTCGCCAAAGCCATTGATGCTCCACATCGTCGGACACCAATCCGGAATCAAGCCAAAGGCTGCCCGATGTCTGTGGTTGGTCTGGAAGCACCGCTTTCCCCGCTGTACGAAACCAACGACTGCCCTGGTTTGGCGGGTTCGTCAATGGGAATCATCCTCGCCAAAGCTCGATATGCAGGTCCAAAAGCGTCAATCCGTTTGTCAGTTTGGCAAAACCAACGCAGGCATCTCGTCAAGGTGTCACCGGATCAGCCTTATCTACAACTGTTCACCAGACCTGCGCACGGTAAAAACATACCAAAACAAAAAGGTAAGACGCTGGTATTACAGGCTTTGTGCCTAACCTCCGGTCGTTTTTACAGGATGGCCTCTCGAGAAGTGAAAAAATGGCCCGAAGATTGCTAGTACAGGTCGTTTGACGATCTCTTTTCTGGCGGAGTCCTCCTTTTGGTCGAGACATTCTTCAAAAAGTACTTCTGGGTTGTGACCGTTCTCACCACGATTGTACTGGCCCTACTTAGCGCCTTGACGGTGAACGCCATTGTGGCGGGCAAACTGAACGGGTTGATCCCGGGCACGGTGACCGTACCCAACTCCACATCCGTCAATAGCAACGTGCTCACCAAACGGTGGTACAAAACGGAAGGACTGGGTAGGGAACTCACCGAAGAACGCATGTTCAATGCGGATCCCCCCCCCAGCGCGATGGCTTCCTCCGACAACGAGTTCGGGAAATTCCCCGGTGACGGTGATTCGGGAGAAGGCGGTGGCGAAGGCCAGGACGAAGACGCGATCCCGTTGAGCGATCTCAATGTGGAGTTGATCGGAACCCTGGTGGCGGAAGATACCGAATGGTCCCTGGCCACCATCAAAAAGGGGGGAAGCGCGAAGCTCGTACGTATTGGTACCGAACTTGAGACGGGCATCGTGGTGAGCGCAATCGAACGTACCTATATGCTGGTGAAACGCGGTGACAAAGAGGAACGAATTCGCCTCTGGGGTGAAAAGAAGAAAGGGGGAGTGGCCAGCCGCAATTCGCGTCGGTACCCACCCCGACCCGGTTCCAGTCGTGATCGAACGAGCAGCCAACGTAATAAAAGTCGTTCCAAGGGGCGCGGCAGTAGTCGTGCCAACAAGGTCGATTGGTCGAAAGGCGTGAAGAAGGTGGGGCCCTGGGAATATCGCCTCGACCGCAGCATGCTCGACGAAGAACTCGAGGATATGGCCGGATTGAGTTCTGGAGCCAAGATTGTTCCGAATATGCGCGGAGGAAAATACCAGGGCTTCCGCCTGGCAGCCGTCCGGCCCAATAGCATTTACAAGGCAATCGGGCTTCAAACCGGAGATCAACTCAAACGGATTAACGGCGACGACATCGACAGCCCGACAAAGGCGCTCCAGCTATTCGAAAAGCTACGTTCCGCGAACAGCATCGCCATCGATGTGATTCGAGGTGGTGCCCCGCGGACCATCAACTACACCATCCATTGAGTAAAGAGCCAGACAACGCTCATTCAAACAACTATCGGCGAGTAATGGCATGAAGAAACCATGTATCGAAAACAAATCTGTGGTGAGCAGCCCAGCGCGGCCTGGATCGGGCCGCGCCAGGGGACTGATGCGAATATTAGCCTTCACAACGCTGGTATTTGGTGCACCCTCGCTGGTAAGCGCACAAGCGCGGGGTCCCCGTCTCAATCCAGGGCAGCTCCCTGGTGTGAAGAACCTGGACATGAGCCGCGATAAGGCGATACCCCGCCCCCTGAAAATGTCGCCAGACAAACGTACGGAGGCCCAGCGTAAACGACGTGAACGGCAGAAGAAACGGCAACCGGTACGACCAGGGTCTGCGGCCGGAAGCCCCCTCATCAAAGGAAGCGCGGGCCGTATTCCTCCTCCCCCCACACCCAAAGCACCAAAGAAAACCACCTCCGAAAAGGCGGAGAAATCAACGAGCGAAAAGGACATCGAGGATATCATTACCTTCAAGACCAATTTCGAAAAGGACGTCCGCTGCCGAAAGCTGCCCCTGAACACCAAGATCTCCATCGACTTCGAAGAAGCTCCGTTAACAGACGTCATCAAGTTCGTTGCCTGTATCCGGGCCCAGAATTTCATTCTCAAACTGAAGGACATCTCAGGCACAATCACGATCATGTCTCCGCAACCGGTGACCGTATACGAAGCCTATAAGGCATTTCTGTCTTCGCTGTTTATGAACGGATACAGCATCGTGCCGGCGGGCCCGTTCATGAAAATAACCAAGTCGGGAGAAGCCCGCTCCGACCATGCCCCCGTTATCCGGAGCGGTGAAAAGGTCCCCTCCGAAGACCGAATCATCAGCTATATGATGCAGTTGAAACATGTACAGCTCTCCGACCAATTGTTGGAAGTACTGAATATGTTCAAGAGCCCCGGTGCCGATCTATACCCCTACGGTCCCACCAATACCCTGATCATCACCGATACGGCTCGGAATGTGCGACGACTCCGCAAACTTGTCCGGGAGCTGGATGTCGCCTCCGGGAACGAAGAGATCTTCATTCGTCCTGTGCTCTATAGCGAAGCCGGTGATCTGGTGGACAAGGTCAATCAACTCTTCGGGGCCGATGCAACCGCGATCAAAGGATCCAAGTCCCGAATCAGCCCCAAGCGGTCCAGTACGGTTCGTGGTCGAAAATCCACCCCAATCGCATCGCCAACGGGAAGCAGAGCGAACGCAAGTGCAGGCGGAACCGTCCGAAAGATCTTCGCCGATGAACGAACCAACCAGCTGATTATGGTAACCACCCGCACTACCTATCTGCTGGTGGACCGATTCATTCGCAAGTTGGATGTCCCAATCCCTGGTGAAGGCGAACTTCATATCTATCAATTACAAAACGCCGATTCGAAAGAGGTCGCCGAGACACTGCAGGCTCTTACCCAGAGTAAGGGGGCAAAAAAATCGCGCCGGAAAACGACAAAATCCAAAGGCAAAAAAGGCTCTAAATCCAAGGGCAGCGGCGGTGCGGCCGCTCTATTCCAGGGCGAGGTTAAGATCACCGCCCATGAACAGACCAATGCCCTCCTAATCGAATCTACTCTCGCGGACTTCCTTACCCTGCAGAAGGTGATTGAGAAGTTGGATATCCGGCGTAAGCAGGTCTACGTAGAAGCCATGATCATGGAGGTTACGACCAGCCGTGATCGGAAATTCGGTATCAATGGTAGCGCGGGGACTGCTGTCGACATTGATGGAGAGTTGGTGCCATTTCTCGTAGGCCTGGGTGGCCTGGGTGTGAGCGGATTCGACCTCAATCAACTAAATAAAGGTGGTCTCGCCACAGGCCTGCAGGGGCCACTCATCGACGTTTCCACCGGTAATGCCAGTACCACGGGCCTGTCCGGCACATTGTCGATCCCCAGCTTCGGCTTCCTAATGCAGGCGATCGCCAGCAATAGCGATGTGAACATCATCTCTACCCCCCATATTCTCACACTCGAAAACGAAGAAGCCGAAATTCAGGTCGGCAAGAAAGTTCCCTACCAATCAAGTTCCATCGGTGGTGGTGGACTTGGCGGCGGGCTCGGGGGGCTCAGCAGTCTCGCAGGACTCGGAGGAAACTCAAGCGCACTCTCGAGTCTTGGTGGACTCGGAGGGCTCGGTGGACTGGGTGGTCTCGGTGGGTTCGGGGGTGGCTTCCAATCGGTCCAGTTTGTGGACGCGGATCTCACATTGAAGATCAAACCCCAGGTCAATGAGAGCAATTTTGTACGGATGGAGATCGAACAGTCCATTGAGGACATCGAATCCATCGACCGGACATTAGGGCCCACCACCAGTAAGCGAAAAGTATCCAACGTCGTAGTCGTGCGGGACGAACAACCTGTCGTTATTGGTGGACTAATCCGCAGCAGTGAATCCAAGGCCCTGGATAAAATACCATTCCTCGGAGACATCCCACTCATCGGCGCGCTCTTCCGCCAGACAGCGGTTTTGAAGGAGAAAAAGAACCTCCTTATGATCATCGTGCCCCACATTATTCGCGACCCAAGTGATCTCCAACGAATCCACGCACGACGTCTAAAAGAAATCCGGGAGTTCAACGACTATATCGCACGAAAAGAGGCGGCCCTACGCGGGGAAATCGACTATCGGAAGAAGCATGGGGCGTTGGAAGAGATGCGTCGCGTGCTGGACTCCCATGCAGAGCGTAATGCGATTCTCAAACAACTCGAGGAACAGGATGACCAGAGCGGATTCGGAACTCTGGATAGCCATTCTCTGAATTACGAGCCCCCAGAGGTCGAGGAACCAGAGGTTTTAGAACCCACACCGGAGGCCGCGCCCGAACCGGAACCAGAGCCAGAACCCGCTCCCGAGCCCGCGCCGGAGCCTACACCAGAGCCTGCACCCGCACCGGAGCCTGCACTAGAGCCAGCACCCGCACCGGAGCCTGCGCCGGAGCCTGCGCCGGAGCCTGCGCCTGCGCCGGAGCCTGCACCAGAGCCTGCACCCGCCCCCGCGCCAGAGTCGCCTGAGGAGGAGGGAAACACTCCATGATCGCCAAGCCACAGGACTTGCAATTCAACACCCTTCGAATTGGCGAGATCTTCGTTGAACGAGGATGGTGTACAGCAAAGGCCGTAGACCGGGCCCTGGCGGTTCAGTCCGAGCGTGGAGGGCGACTGGGTGAAATCCTGATGTCCCAGGAGGAGATCTCGGAAGAGCAGCTTCTCACCGCTCTATCGCTCCAATCGGGCATTGAACTCATTACCGAGTTGGATCCAGAAGCGATCGATCCAGGGCTGGTCCGGGATATGAATATGGCCTACGCCCGCGACAATCTATTTATTCCGATCGAACAGGGTCCCCATTCGCTACGCGTTGCCATCCACGATCCGTTCAATACCTTCGTCCTCGATGATCTGCAGGTGATGTTCGATCAGGAAGTCGAACCTGTGCTGGTGGCCGAACAGACCCTTCTGGATACGGTACACCGGGTCTTCGATCGTCGATCAGCGGCCGACCAGGTGGTCGATGAAATGGCTGAGACCGATGTCGGCGTGCTGACCCTGGATCTGGAAGAATCCACTCGCGATATTCTCGAAGAAGAAGGCGAGGCTCCCATTATCCGGCTGGTGAACAGTGTTCTGAATCAGGCCGTCAAGGAACAGGTCAGTGATATTCATATCGAACCCTTCGAGAAGGAGATCGTATTTCGCTTTCGAAAGGACGGTGTGTTGCGGGAGATCGCCCGTGCGCCGCGCCGATTTCACGCCTCGATCTCCAGTCGAATCAAGATCATGGGGAAACTGAACATCGCCGAAAAGCGTATTCCGCAAGATGGTCGTATCCGTATCAAGGTGGCGGGAAAAGACGTGGATATTCGTCTTTCTACGGTGCCAACCGGGCATGGAGAACGACTGGTCATGCGACTTCTGGACAAGTCCTCGACCGTACTCGATCTGGTACAGCTCGGTATGTATCCAGACCATCGGAAAACATTCGAGAAGAGCATCGCCAGACCCCATGGAATTGTCCTGGTTACGGGCCCCACCGGTTCGGGTAAAACAACAACGCTCTACGCTGGTCTGGTGAAGATCAATACGGCCGACATCAACATTCTGACCATTGAAGATCCGGTGGAATATCAGATTGCCGGTATCGGACAGATGCAGGTGAATCCAAAGATTGGCTTTACCTTTTCCACCGGACTTCGAGCCATACTTCGTCAGGATCCAGATGTCGTGCTCATTGGTGAGACTCGCGACCTCGAAACCGCAGAAATCGCCGTACAGGCCTCTCTAACCGGTCATCTGGTATTTACAACCCTACATACCAACGATGCCGCTGGCGCGTTTACACGTCTGGTGGATATGGGTGTAGAGCCATTTCTTATCGCCTCCACCGTGCTATGCGCCCAGGCCCAGCGCCTGGTCCGAAAATTGTGTTCGAGCTGTCGTGAACCGTTCACCCCATCCGAGGTAGACCTTCAATTGCTGGGTATCGAGAAAAAGGACGTATCAAAAGATGCGACCTTCTTCAAAGCGGTCGGCTGTGATGAATGTGCCCAGAGTGGCTATCGGGGCCGAATTGGACTCTTCGAAATCCTCGAAGTGAGCGACGAAGTACGCCAGTTGATCCTCGAGAAGGTCGACGCCCAGACCATCAAACGGAAGGCCCGTGAGCAGGGTATGGAAACCTTACGCGACGATGGGGCTGTCAAGGTCATGGACGGACTCACAACCATCGACGAAGTCCTCCGGGTCAGCCAGGAGGATAGCGACTAAGTCATGCCGATCTACGCCTACAAAGGAATCGATAGCCGAGGCAAAGAAGTCAAAGGCAATGTAGACCTGGGAAACCATCGTCTGCTGCGCCAGCACCTCAAAGGTAAAGGTGTCTTCTTAAAGGAATTCCGAGAGGCCGATGGCAAAGGTCGTCGCGGGTTCGGAAGAACGGGCAAGAAGTCGCAGAGTGCGGACGGCGGTGTCATGGGCAAGGAACTTCGTCTCGGAAGTTTCTTTGGGAGAGTAAAGTCCATCCACGTCGCAGAGGCTACCCGGCATATGGCCACTCTGGTCGGTGCCAGCATCCAGGTAACGGAAACTCTTCAGGCCGTCGTAACACAGATCGAAAACACTCGACTCAAGTCTGTCCTCTCCGAGGTCCGTACCGCCGTGATGGAGGGGGCCTCCCTTACCGATGCTCTTGCCCAGCACCCCAAGGTCTTTCCCAAACTCTACGTCAATATGGTTCGCGCCGGAGAATCCTCCGGAACACTCGACGTGGTCCTAAACCGCCTGGCAGATTTGCTCGATGAACAGGTGAAGTTACGCGCCAAGGTCACCGCCGCGATGACCTACCCCGTCGTTATGGCGGTCGTTGGTAGCCTGGTTGTTGGCATGCTGATGATTATGGTGGTGCCCAAATTCGAAGTGATGTTCGAACAATTGGATGCACAGCTGCCCCTCCCCACCGTTTTGATGATCGGGCTGAGTAAGTTCCTTTCCAGCTGGTGGTGGCTTCTCATCCTGATTATCGTGGGATCCATATTGCTGTTCCAGAACTGGAAACAATCCGACACCGGCGAACGAGCCTGGCATCGCTTTGTCCTCAATCGAGCCTTCGTTGGCACCTTGATGCGCCAGATCGCCCTGGCCCGGTTTTGTCGTACCTTCGGCACCCTTTTGCAATCCGGCGTCCCCTTACTCACCGCCCTCGAGATCGTAAAAGCCATCATTGGAAACCGGGTCCTCGAAGAGGTGATCGAACAAGCTGTGATCGAAGTGCGGGAAGGTCAGTCCCTGGCCGTTCCTCTACGGGCCAGTGGAGAATTCCCGCCGATGATCTGCCAGATGATCGATATCGGGGAACAAAGTGGAACCCTCGAAGAAATGCTGATCAAGGCGGCCGACGCCTACGAGATACAGGTGGATTCAAAGTTATCCGCCCTCACAGCCCTGCTTGAGCCCCTTATGATCGTCATCATGGGTGGCTTCGTTGGAATCGTGGTCGGGTCCATCATGCTACCGATACTGGATATGAGTAAAGCGTTCCAGGGCGCTCGCTAAGAGCCTTATAACGCCAAGAAATTACAACCTAGGGAGAAAAAACATGTTGCACCCAAACCTTGAGGCCGCCGCTGATGGCCAGACCCGCCGACAGCTGGCACGTCGTATGCACCCCCAACAAGGTATGACCTTGATCGAGATCCTGGTCGTTCTGGCCATCATCGGAATGGTCATGGGTGGCCTTGTCTTCGCCTATGGTGCTCTGTTCGCAGATAGCCAGGAAGACGTCGCACGCGCGCAGGTGGTCACCATTGGCAACATCCTGCAGACCCGTTGCAATAGTGTACGCGGACTGCCGGATAGCCTCGAAAATCTGTCCTTCTTGAAGAAATCCCAGCTCAAAGATCCCTGGAAGCAAGAATGGCATTACGATTCCAGCGCCGACTGCGATGAGGTCGTCTTTTGCAGCAATGGCAAAGATAAGAAGCAAGGCTCTGCAGACGATATCTGTTTTAGCGAGGAATAGAGGTCAGAACAGGTGCAGATCCCAATGACAAGACCGACTCCCCCAGAAGGGCGACCAGCCGCACGCGGTTTCACCGTGTTCGAGCTCATGGTCGTTCTTGGGATTATCGCCTTATTTCTGGTGATCATCCTCCCCTCGGTCGGCTTCGTTCGTGAGAATCAGGTCCATACGTCCGCCTATAAGATCTCGGCCCATCTTCGAGGCATGTACGAACGGTCCATCAGTGAGGGGGTGCCGTATCGAATGACCATCGACCTGGACGAAAGGAAGATCGTCATCGAAAAAGCCGAAAACCCGCCCTGTGGTGCGGGCCTGACCCTGAACGAAAACGCCAACACCCGCTTCAAGAAGCTCGCCCAGAAGAAAAAGGAAGCCAAAGAGAAGAAGATGGCCGAGGAAGGGGCCGAAGGTGGCGAGGTCGATTATAGCAAAGGGACCACCGTCAAACAGTTCCAACTCAAGAAGCATGTGAACATTATAAAGGTGGTGACCCAGGCGAACCCGGTCCCGGTAGAATCCGGCACCATCTCCGTTCATGCCTTCCCCTGGGGGGTTGTGGAAAAGGCCATCGTAGTCGTGGGCCTGGAAGACGACGAGGATTCCGAACTTTTCATCATCACGCAGCCCTATCTGGGCCGCGCGCGCGTTCGGGCCAATGTCGATATCAAGAAGGAGATGCGCCTATGACATCTCCACAATCGAACACAACCGCAAATCGAACCGCCGGTTTCACCTTATTGGAGCTGATGGTCGCAGCGGCCGTTTTGTCGGGTGTAATCGCGAGTATTGGGCTCATGTTCACGACCTCCTCGGCCATGACAGCCTCTAGAAGTCGCATTCTGGTCGCTACACAGCTCATACGCGGACTGGTCCTGGATATAGAGGAAGAGGCCCAACAGGAATATTACGATTCCAGCTCCACGCCAGACGAGCGGGAGTTCCCGTCGGATGTAGAAGGGGCCTCCTGTGATGAGTATGTGGGCGAACCCTTCAATGGCAAAGGTGGAGATGAATGGACTCCAGCCACCTATACCTGCACCTATGATCTGGTGGGGATAGACCCGGATATTGAGATCCAGTCCGCCATGGATACCGGCGCGTTGGAATCCTTGACGAACAGTGTAGGGGCAAACGGTGGAGGCGCATCCAGCAAACCGAATCTGGAGCTTCTGCAACAGAGCAATATGATGAATCTGTCCGCGCTTATCCCTCTGATGGGGACCGCAGGCATTCAGGTGCAAGCTGTATGCGGCATCAATCCGCTTATGCTGATTCAGAGCATCACGACGATGACCGCGTTCTTTCCCGAGGTCATCAATCTAGCCTCGAAACAAATTCGGAAACTGACGGTTCGACTTGTCTACAAAGACGAAGGTGAAGACTACACCATGACGGTGGAGACCTTTATTGCGGCGGATGGTCGTGGAGAAATCGACCAGCTCAAACAGCTGGAGAATATCACCGATATGATCAGTGCTCCCGGCGGCGCAAAGCCCGCTAGTGGAGGGATCAAATGAAGCGCGATCTACAAGCGGGATTCTCCGTATTGGAGATGACGGTGGCTATGGCCATCTTCTCGATGGTGGGCCTCGCCATGGCCGGCGCCTTTCAATTGGTGGACTCGGGCGGAGGCACCCTCCGACTTATGCAGGAGCGGATGGCAGAAGGTCGAGTGGCCATGCACCATATAACCCGTGATCTCTCCATGGCCTATCTGAGCACCCATGTGCCCATCGATCCGGTCAGCAAACAGCCCGATAAGATGGGCATCCGTCAGATGACATTTTTCAAAGGAGACGCCGATAGCGTCGACTTTACGACCCTGTCCCATCGCCGACTCGTGCGCGGAGCCCGGGAAAGTGATCAAGCGCAGATCGGCTATTATCTGGAACGGGTGGACGGTGAGCAGGCCTTGATGCGCAGCGTGAAAAGCCCCCTCGATGATTCCGATAATCGCGGCGACGGATATCTGGTCTGCCGTGGAGTCGAGGAGTTTAAGCTGGAATACTGGGATGCCCGTGGGGGAGAGAAAGAAGGTCGATGGGAAGACGATTGGACGGCAGAACAGTCGGATCTCCTGGAATCTCTGGATCCCCGTGAAGCCAACGTTACCGACGACGTAGAGGAAGAACAGAAACTGGACCTCCTTCCCTATCGCGTTCGAATCAATCTGGTGTTGAACGTCGGCGGCGACGCCAATGTTCGCTTCCAGTCCCAGACGCCGATCTATCTGCGGCGGGCCTTCAAATTCGATGCCTTAAGTAAGCCCGGGTCATCCAAAGGCGGGTCTATGCCCGGCAATATGAACAAAACTCTGCCGGGAGGGGGACGATGATCCGGCGGACGTCCAATCTACGCGATGCCGGTCGTGCCTGGCTTCAACTGGTCCACGATCGACCTTCGGGCGGAAGTATGAACCGTCAACAGGGGATGGCCCTGCTGATGGTCATCACCTATATGGCAATTCTGCTTCCCCTCAGCATGCAGCTGATGGAAGAGAGCGTGGAAGACGCCCAGGTGTCTCGCAATATGGAAGCCGAAATCCACGCCTATTTTCATGCCCGTAGTTCGTTAGAGATCGCTCGACAGGTGCTCCGAAGCCAGAAGCGCGCCGATACATTGTTCAAGATGGCAGCCAATATGGGGCTCGTAAAAGGGAATATACCAAAACCGCAGTTATGGCCCCTGGCCTGCAAATTCGGTGATATTTTTCAAAGCGGCAAGGTCGAGCTTATGGGAATGCCAATGTTCGATCTCGGGGAACAGAAGGGAATTGGCGTAAGCCGGGGTGGCTTCACCTGCGACCAGCCCGAAGCCGAAGATGGTCGTGTGAATGTCAATGACACCACGCGTAAAGATCATATCTACCGCCAGCTCGTTCTGCTGATCCGCGCTCTTTCGGACTTTCAGGAGGTCGACGATACGGAGATTCAAGAGCTGGTGGCGGATATCATCGATTATATCGACTACGATGAACAGGCCTCCCAACCGGAGGGACCATTCCTGCGGGAATCCACCGGTTCGGAGAGTGATGAAGCAAAGAACGCTCCCCTCGATTCTGTGGATGAGCTTCGGCTTATTGAAGGTATGACAGAGGAATTATTCTGTCTGTTGAAAGATCGGGTGACCGTATACATGCCCGAAAAAATCAATGTGAACTCGGCCGATCTGTACGTGTTACGCGTTCTGCTTTGTGACAGCCTCAATAGCGAAGAAGAGCGGCTTCTATGCGAGACCACGCCGAATGGGATCGATGAAGCGTTGGAGTGGTTGGAGGTTTGTCGACGACTGAAATGGGCCATGATGTCCCCTCCCTTCAGTACGGAGACGCAATTCGGACAGTTCTTCGCCAAGGTCCCCTACGAGATGTTTCCTCCTCCGAATGTGAGTACCTCGGCATTGAAGAAGAAGATCAGCACCGATGCACGTGTAATCCGTATCAAATCCACCGGGACCTACCCCATCGGTAAGAAGAAGAAAAACGGCGAATATTCCAGTTATGTGACCAAAACCATCGAGGCCGTCATCGATTCCAAGGACGGCCGATATATCTACTGGCGGGAGAACTGACGATGGCACAACGAATTCTCGGTCTTGATGTTGGCGCCAATTCCATTTGTGTGGCGACCATAGAATCGACGCTCCGCTCGGTGCAGCTTGTGGCTCTGGATATGGAAATCATCCAGATGCCGCGGACCGAACTTCCGCCGCCTGTTCCCGGACGCGAAGACGACGACACGGAGGATATCGCAACGCATAATCATGCGGCTCGTAACCAGGCTATCGCCGCCGCACTCAACCGCTTAAAGAATCGGGGGGCCCTGGTGGCCGACCATGTGGTCACCTCCGTTCCGGCCGACCATGTCTATACCCGGGTGCTGGACTTTCCCTTTAGCGACTCAAAACGAATCGAGGAGGTCCTCCCCTTCGAGCTGGAAGCCCATATCCCCTGCGATATCGAGGATGTGATCATCGATCATTACGTCCTGAAAACCGGTGAAACCGGCTGTACCGTATTCGCGGCCGCCGTTCCCATGGACAAGCTGCAGGACCATCTCGATGTTCTCCGTAACATCGGCATCGACCCGCGCCTCGTCTCCCTGGCCAGCTTTGGCTATAGCAAACTACTACAGATGAACCACGACCAGGCGGATGGCGACGATACCCGCTGTGTTGCGGTGGTGGACCTGGGTCGCCGACGCACCGACATCACCATCAATCTAGATGGACGGTTGGCCTTCGCCCGCACCATCCGGCGCGGAGCCGACCATATGATTCGAACCCTGGCCGACGGGCTGGGAGTATCCACCGAACAGGCAGAACGCCTGATGCTGGCGCATGGCCGGGTCCTGAACAATGAACATCTGGCGGCTCTGGAAGCCCAGAACCAGGACGGCGAACCCAACGACAACGCGCAGGTATGCAGCCTGATCCGAGCAGGTCTGGCTCCTCTTCTCCGCGATATCAACCAGACCCTGCGGAGCCAGGAACGGATAAATAATGAGCCCGTGGAAAAGCTACTTCTGGCGGGTGGACTCGCCAATCTTCCGGGCCTGGTGGACACGGCCGCCGAATTGCTCGAAGTGCCTACGGAACGACTGAAACGAATCCCCATCGCATCGTTCAAGGACCCCCTAAGCCCCGAAGAAGCCACAACCTACGCCGAGTCGGTGGGCCTGGCGCTGGAGTTGGCCCGGGGCACTCGGCGGGAGACCATCGATTTTCGCCGTGATGCCTTCGCCTACGGTGGCAACTTCCAGTATCTTGCCGACCGGGCGGTCGCCATCTTGATGATCATCCTGTTGGGGTTGGGCGGGCTCTATAGCCTGTTTAGCGCCAAACGGGACAATCTGGAGGCCATTCGAAATGCCCGCCGTGCCGAGCTTAGCGAGCTGACCGAGAAAATCACTGGCCAGCCGATCACCAACCCATTCGAGGCCATGGATATAGTCCAGAACCCGCCCCAGAACCGGTACGCTCGCTATCTTCCAGAACGGAGCGCGATCTGGGCTCTACGGAAAGTAAGTGAGGCCGTGCAAACGGTTCGCGAATCCCATGTGGACACGAAGACACCGACCGGTCCTGACGGGCCGTCGCCAGCGTCCACCAAACCCGGCGGTCCCTCCTACGGACTCAATAATTATTCGGCACCCATCCCGCGTGCGGACTCCCCAGATTTTGCCAGACCGTACGATATTGAAATCGACAAGATCGTTATCTCCATGCAAGAAGAGTTCACCATGCGTGGTGGAAGCGGTTCCGGAGAAGTGAAAGGGGCCCGCTCCAAAGCAAAAATCGACGGGCATACCAATAATGTGGAGTCACGGGCCAAGTTCAAGAAACTCTTGAATGAGGAGAATTGCTTTACGGTGACCTCCGACCAGGAGAAAAAGCAGCTCACCCAGGACCGCCACACCGGCTGGCGAAAATTCGAGATGGAGGTGTCCATCCGTTGTGAAGGCACCGGCCAGGAGGAGAAGAAGGAAAAGGTACCGGCAACCGATAAGGCCCCCACGACGGATCCGGCCTCGAAAAAGGAGCCGTTTGGCCCCGATTCGGAGCAGCCGGCTCCTGGTCCCGACGATTCCAATGATACCCGGCCAGCGCCTGTTCGGTCCGATGACCCGGATCGCTCCAGGGATATGGACAGACCACCAGCACGGCCAAACCCGGGGCGCCTCAACCCATTGGAGCGAGACGGGTCAAGAATTAGCGCACCGCCATTCGAGTACAGACCCAGCCCACCTGGAGGTACCCGATGAAGATTCTACCCGCACCCATCACCAACCGAGTGAACGAGATCTTCGAACGTATGACTGTGCGTGAAAAGATGCTCTTGGGGATACTGGTCGCAGCCTTCCTGTTAGGCGCAATCCTGGTAGTCATCGTCCGAAGTAATTCGGCGCTCAAATCTACCCAGCACGAGATCGCCGAGCTCGAAAAATCCATTCGGGTCGTCCATGAGAACGCCGGTAAATATCAATCCGCTCAGATGCAGGAGAAGCTCTTCCGTGACGCAGTAGAACGAAATACCGTATCCAATCTCAGCACGACCATCGACAATATCGCCAAACGAGTTCGCATCACGGAACTCGCAGCGCCAGGTACGGGCGGCTCCCTGAACGATGTGCTTGAATATCCGGGTGAGGCGGAAAGCAAGCGCCGTCCCCTGAAGTTTCCCCAGACAAAAAAGAAAGGAAAGAAGATCAAGCAAAAGGACCTGGAGAAGTTGAAACCGGGCAATTTCATTGTGCGCGTGAATCAGGAGGTCAAGCTGGACGATCCGGTTAGCCACCAGACTATTTTTGATTTCCTGGCGCTGCTGGAACAATCGGAAAAACTCCAACAATTGGGCCAGGCCAAGGATTACAACCAGGTAATGAAGGACTGGAAGCTCCTTTTTGTTACCTATCTGGAGATCAATGAAAAGTTCGGTCGGCCCAACGTAGCCAAAATCGAAAAGATGGTCGTGACCACGTACATACAGCCATGTGGCAATAACAAAGTTGATAGTGGCGAAGAATGTGACGATGGCCGAATTGGAAGTAGCGACTGCACCCCGAAGTGCACCAAACGGAAAAAGAAGAAGTCATAATCGGGTCAATTTCCTGGGATAAGGGATAATGCGTCAGAAAATCATACGAAGCGCTCTCTACGGCGTAGGCTATTTGTTGCTTACGCTCATATTCATTTATTGGACCTTCCCGACCAGCGCCGCTCGCGATCTGGTGGAACGCGTCCTGACGACCAAGCTGGGGTATCAGACCGAGATCTCCTCATTATCGGTCAACGGGTTCTCCGGCATTGGTCTGAAGGATATCGAGCTGATGGGGCAACCCAAGAAAATCCTCGGCAGTAAGGAACTGAAGAATACGGATAAATACGATCCGAAGACCTATGATCGCCTTCATGATCCCATCAAAATCCAGATCGATGCCGCGTCCCTGAACACCAGCCTGTACGATCTACTGACGGGAAGCAGAAAAAAGCTGAACGCGTCGGTCAAGATCAAAGCCTACGATGGTGAAATCAAGATTGGCCGAATATCGGCAAAACCGGGTGCCATGGAGTTGGTCGGTATCCGTTTAAAAGAACTGGATTTTTCAGATCAGAACCCGTTGCGCATGATTCTTCCTATGGACCTACGAGGCCAACTTTCGGGCAATGCTCGCATATCGATTTCGGGTCGCAATCCGGACTCGGCCGAAGTGTCCATAATCTATAAGGATGTATACTGGGCCTATCCCATTGTTCCCTGGTCCATGGTGAAACGCTTCCAGGGCAAGCGTTCAAATGCCTTGAGTGCCCTACCCGCCGGCACCAATATCCCGCTCTGTCCGGCCGAACTCGGTGACATCGAGATCAAACTCAAGATCGCCAAAGACACCAAGGCGGCACGGGCCCGAAAACGAGTGAAAGGACGGAAGAAATCGCAACCACGCTACGTCTTCAGCATTGAGGAGTTCAGCGCGTCCGGAGGGGATATCCTATTCAGCGTAAACAAAGGGAGCCGTATCAATTTTGAGCGGAATCGCCTCAGATCCGGCGCTATCAATCTAAACCTTCGCTTCCAGTTCTCGGATGATTACCTCGCCAAAGAGTGTGTCCTGGACCCGAAACTCGAGTCCGATCCCGACACCTATAATCTTCAGCTCAAATACCTGATGTCCTCGGCCCATATGAAACGGTTCACCGACGCAGAGGGCTGGACCGGGCTTGGCTGTGTGGGGGCGAATCTCAAACGGGCCCGGTGTAACGTCAAGTCGGCGGGAAAGGCGACAACCCGCACCCGGAGCCGAGCGCGAGATCGAACGAGTGTACCCGGACGACCTAGCAAGCCATATAGGAAGAAGGCAACTCGCTCACCTTCCAAGAAATTCAAACCGACGCCACCAGACCCAACGGACGACGAGGCCGACGATGAGGGGGCGGACCCACCAGCTCGAACGCGCGTGAAGCCAGCCTTCAAACGTAAAAAACCGAAACGGCCAGCGCCCCGGCGGGTGACTCCACGCAACAGTGTCGGTACCGATATCGACCCCAGAACGGTACAACCCAATTTCGTCCCCAACACACCTATACCCGAACCGGCGAGTGACGACGACGAACTCGACGAGGACGAGGACATCGGTGATGACGAGGAATTGGACGATGAAGACGAGGAGCTCGACGAGGACGATGAGGACGACGATGAGGACGACGACGACGACGACGATGACGACGAAGAAGAGGAAGAGGATGAGGAAGACGAATAACTCCGCCACCACCCGACATTCTTCGAGATGGCTCTCCTATATCATCCTGGGGATCCTGCTGACCGGCCCATTCGTGCTGGCCTGTACACCTACAGATGGGGATGAGGTGGTATGTCCGTCGATAACCCATCCAGATGGACTCCTGCACGGCTACGAATGCACATCGAACGAAGACTGCCTATACGGGATATGTGACCTCGACGCCCTGGTAACCGGAGGTAGCTTTGGCATCTGTACCAAGACCTGCGGGGCCTGCGTAGGCGGGGAATGTAGCGCAGACGATGATCCAGGCCTGGGGCTGTTGTTTACATGTATACGACCCAAGGATATGGATTCCCTCTGTGTTCCCCAATGTAACCAATTATCCGACTGTACCGCTCTCAGTTCCAAGTACACAGCCTGTAGCCTGACGCCGCCCAACTACGCCAACGGCTCCATAGGTGTACAAAAGTTCTGTATCGCCACCCCGTGATCCCTGCCTTCGGATTCGTGGTTTCTACAATGGCGTCTCCTCGTGTACCCTTGTGACCACCGGACAAAGCCGGAGTTTATGCTTTTCCAGTGAGAAGCCGCGCATATGTCAAACGATTCTACACCCAAGGTCCTTCTCGTCGGTCACGGCGGCATGGGTCGATTGTACGCCGAAGCCCTACGTTCGGCCGGAGCTCTGGCTGGAGTTGTCGTGCGCAGCGAAGGCTCGGAGCAACGCCTGTCCAAGGACATTACCGAACCTGTGTACCGGGACCTTAGTCTTGCCATCGAACAACTGCATCCCGATGCACTCGCTGTCTTGACCCCCACAGATCTTCACGCGCACCATATTCGCCATGGTATCGCGGCTGGCATCCCGGTAATGGTGATCAAACCGGCTGCAGTTCGCCCGGAGACAGCGCGAGAGCTGAAACAAGAAGCCGATACTGCAGGCATACCGATATTGGTAGCTCATGAAGGCGTCTTTGCCCCTGCGTACCGGGCCCTGGAGGTACAAATACAACAAGGTGCGATCGGTAGCGTCCTCGAAGTCCGCTGGTTGAAAGAAGGTCAGGACCGTCTTTCGGGCGGACGGGATGCCGATCCTATCGATGATTCCACCGAGGGCCGTAATGTGGGGCATGTCTACGCTACGGCCATGCACGAGATCTACGTGGCCAATCGATTGGCTGGCAGAGCTGCCCCCACAAATGTGACCGTTCACCACGCCAATGCATCCATCCGGGTTCCCGAGCTGGATGCCGTATTTACCTATCCAGGAGGTCTCCAATTCCGCCTCCGTTACGATGGCCAACCGGATAAAGAATTCCGACGAGGGCTACAGGTCATTGGTACCGAGGGGAACCTTCTCTGGCTTGTCCAACCCGGGGCGACGATACTTCAATGCCGAACGGCCAACGGCACCCGTGATCTGCCCTTTGCGGGTACGCACACCTCCAATCCGGCCGAACCGGTGATCTCTGAATTCGCAAAACTGTTGGGCCCTGCAGATGGCCAGGTCATTGAAGGTCTGGATGCCGGCGCCAATGCCCTGGAGGGTGCCCGAATGCTGGCCCAGGCCGTAGCCGACCATCTATCTATACCGATTACTCTGGACGATCTGGCTGGCGGTACGGATCGACTGGAGGCGCATAATACGCAGGACGACGGAACGTGATGGGACGCCGACAGATTGTCTACGGTGGGCCGATCCTCATCGTTCTGGTCGGATTGCTCTTCCCGACCCCTGGGTTGGCCCAGCCTACCAGCGATACAGAATACGTCGTTCCACGGGGTATGGACACCCTGATAGAAGGCCTGTTCGCCCCCTACCGAACCGAAAATCCGGTGGGTTCCCTGGGAGCGATGGGACATATCCGGCCGCGCGACAAAACCATCGAGGTAGAAGTCACAGGTCCGAACGGCGCCAAAGCCCTGATCATCTTAGAACATCCGCAACAGTCCCAACAGACCGAGCAGGCATCGGCTTCCTTCGCAACCCATATTGAACGACAAGGGGACGCACCGATTCCCGATGCCGCGATCAAAGAGCTCCTTGTCCGACTCAAGGCCAACGACGACGGCTCGTTCCCATGGCGGACCATACAGGCTCGACCGAAAACAACGTCTGGCACCGATACATCCACAGGTCCGACGGCCGCATCGGTCGATTCCGAGCCATCCGGTATGGACAGCTGGTTATTCGGTACAGGCACCTGGATCCTCCTATGGATCGGATTGCTCTTCACCCTGGTCTGGACTCTGCTACAGCACCGCAAAAGCTGGCTTTCGTCTCTTCGACATCTGGATGGAACCGACTTTGGTCTTCTGGCAATCCTCCTTCTGGCGGTCTACCTGCGCTTCCTATACGCACCAGAGGCCATCTACAAAGAAGCCCATCCCTTCCGTGGCCTGGAGACCGGCTTCATGCCTTTGTCCGCGACGGTCACCCTCGATGGGGCGTCCATGCCCGCCTACCACGCCCTGATCCAGCTGGGCCACTCCCTGACGGGCCTGCATCCAATCGTCCTCCTATTTCATACCAACGCCCTCTTTGGCTGTGTCATGGTCCTGATTGCGGCGAGCCTCGGGCGGCGACTGCACGGAAAGGGCCACGCAGTGCTGATCTATGCCGCTGTGATGGCCTTCCTGCCACATGCTGTAAAATACGCCCATTCGGAAGCACTTACCGGCCCCATGGCCTGCCTGCTATTGCTTTCCATACGGCTGGCTCTCGACGCGACCCACGACCGCCGTGTCGCCATAGCGTTCTTGATTTCTATCGGCCTATTATGCGGCGTTCGTCCGGAAGCGATGCTCACCCTTCCCGGTCTAGCCCTGATCGCCATCGCGGGCGCACGTGAAGAAAACAACGCTGCGGGAACATCGGAGGAGGCGACCTCGTCCGGCACGGGTTTTCTGTCCTATCTACGCCGGGGTGTTCAGCTGACCCCCATCAAATCGAT
>Ga0310121_10001308_pt1 | contig 25817 bp, 21 predicted proteins | sample CB27_Tmax_986_MG_FD_203504 | JGI IMG/M metagenome (GOLD analysis project Ga0310121, IMG submission 203504) | Marine microbial communities from Western Arctic Ocean, Canada - CB27_Tmax_986 | ecosystem: Environmental > Aquatic > Marine > Oceanic | place: Canada: Western Arctic Ocean | collected...
TGTAAAACGTCCTTGCCATTTTTGATGTCGGCGGGCAGACTATCAATGTTTTGGTAGTCTCTCCCTGCCTCTAGCAAAAGTACAGATCGTTTAGGATCCTCGCTGAGGCGCGTGGCCAAAGTAGCTCCCGCGGATCCCGATCCTATAATAATAACGTCGTATCCCATACAAAATCTCCCAACTACAATAACAAGAACTGTTCACGCCAGAGTATAAGAGGCATTAGCTGTATGCAAGAGTAATGAAAATGATATGTCAAATCAATATATTGTATCGAAGTAGAATAGAGATGGCACTTAAAGATATTACCAATCCCCATTCAGCTGTATTTAGATTAGTCAGCATACTGACCTAAATCTGGATATGAAGTGGTAGATAACATCCTCTTATCCTATTGGAGGGTTATGACTCCAGAATCGATAACATATTTCGATATTGAAGACAAAGACTTAGTGTCCAAGTCAGATGCCTCAGTTGTGGTAATAAAACATTGTTCGTAATCTCGGATTCTCTCTAAGATGTGTGATTTCCTGGCAGAGTCTAATTCAGAAAATATGTCGTCCAGAAGTAGCACAGGCTTTTGCTGATGATGCTTACTTAAATACTCTGACTCAGCCATTTTCATTGAGACAACTAAGGTGCGAGATTGACCTCTAGAGGCGTGGGAAACTGCATCAGCTCCATCTATCATCAGCCTTATATTGTCCCGATGAGGACCGGAGATTGTATTGCCTTGATATATCTCTCTTTGACGGCGATCCTTTAATGCCTGGGAGAAATGTCGAACTATCGTATCTTCAGTGGTAACTTCCCTTACGTCAATGTTAGGTTCATATAGTAAAGAGATAGATTCATTTTCGCCAGCTAGTTTTTTATGAATTGGTGCTGATAAGCGACATAATTCTCCAATAGTATTCAAACGTTGGTATATGATATATTTACCTTCTTCGAGTAACTGATCGTCCCAGAAATTCAATTCGATTGGATCAGAGTTTCGCTCGCGTATATTCTTTAAGAGGTGATTCCTCTGGGTTATTATACGTGTATATCGTTGCAAACATCTCAGATATTTAGGGTCTAATTGGGAAAGTAAAATATCGATATAACGTCTCCGTATTGAAGGAGGACCAAACACCAAATTCAAGTCCTCCGCACTAAATAACACTGCCTTTAGTTTGCCAACTAACTCTGAAGTGTGGGATTTAATACCATTGATAAGTATGTACTTTTGAACGTGGAGTTTGTAACTTTCGTTATCGGTTCGAAGCGAGGTACTTCTGCTTGCTAGCGAACCTGGCGAATTAGATTGGGAGCTAATATTAACCTGTAGTTGTACCCAGTCGTGATCTCGTTTAATAGTAGCTTCTATGGAAGTAAAGGCTTCCTGGGAGATGAAATCTTTATGAATCAGATCTCGATCAGAAGATGTCCTAAAAGATTTTCCTATAGCTAACAGATAAATAGCTTCCAGTAAATTGCTCTTACCTTGACCATTATCCCCTTCTAAGAGAATCAGACCCGTGTTGAACTTTATGTCAAGGTTGTGATAATTCCTGTATTTTTTCAAAAGTAGTTGATCAATATAAATCGAATTTACTCACAATACGGATATAGGCATGATACTGGAATTCTAACATAAAGACCCTTGGTTAATTAGATGCAATTCGCGATTCTAAGTATGAAATATCTTTAACCTATTGTCCTATATTTGTTGTCATCTCGTCGTGTTATTCTAGTCGTCAGTTTTCCAATTGGCCACATCAGCCCGCCTACGTATATGTCCGAGCGATGCATTCATCAAGACTAAGGTTGATAATATGCCTAAGCCTAATGTCACTTTCAAATCGGTCGTGAACGTTAAATTGATCGCTGCGAGCGTAAAATAACCGGCTACTATATTCAGAAGGGATGTGTATGGCATTTTCTGTCCACCTAAAGAGACTAGCATGGCTACAACAATACTAAGTAAACCCGGTATTGGGAATAGTCCCACTAGAACGCCACCTAGTGTAGCGAGACCATCTCCTCCGCGGAAATTCGTAAAAATTGATTTACAATGTCCTAATATTGCAGCGGATGCAGGGAGAAGGATCAAAATGTCGTCAATCCCCAACACTTTTGCTGTGATGACTGCAATAGTTCCTTTAGCCATATCACCAAGTAGCACGAGCAGTCCCGACCATTTTCCAACAGTTCTATGGACATTTGAAGCTCCCGCCAGTCCCGTTCCTGAAGAGAATATATCGACTCCATGGTACCGACTGATCTGAGTAGCCAGAGGCAACGAACCAAGAAGATAGGCGGCAAGTATTGGAATGAATAGCCGATATGCATCTTCTACAAGATACATCAATTTGAGTTATCCTTTTGACTCATTATTATCGTCTCCGTAAATCCATAGCCTAAGAGCAATCGTCTCGTTGCTAGGACATCCCAGCATCAAAATTTTGTTAACCATTCCTCTTTTAGAATAGCAAATTATTGATATCTGCAATGGGACATGTCATCATTTCAGATATCTCTTGTCAGGTAGTCAGACAGAGGTATCACCACCGGAGTACCTTGTTGAGGATTAGCAAGGATTCCGACTGATGTCCCGTATATATCGGAAAGAATCTCAGAGGTTAATAGATTCTCCGGCGTCCCATCAATCCGAGTTCCATTCTCAACCAACATTATCAGACGCTTGTTATACTGAGCAGCAAGAGTTAAATCGTGCATCGCCATTATAACAGTGACATTCATTTCTTGCTGAATAGATTTAATGAGGTCCATAACCCTTGTTTGATGTCCTAGGTCTAAATTAGAGGTGGGTTCATCTAGTAATAGCAATGGTGATTTCTGAGTTAGTGCCATCGCGATCAGAACTCGCTGGCGTTCGCCTCCGGATAAAGTGTTAATTAGCCTATTTTCGAGATGACATACATTTGTCAAAGACATAGCCCACCTAGCAATTTCAAAATCTTTCAATCCTTCCCATTGAAGCAATCCTAAATAAGGATTTCTTCCCATCATCACAAGATCTAATACTTTAAAGTCCGCAGGTAAAATTGGGTTCTGTGGTACTACCGATACTAATTTTGCACGATCTATTGGTTTTATAGATGAGAGATTGTTGTTAAATATCCTGATAGTTCCTTTTACAGGTTGAAGGACGCCACTTATTAATTGTATCAATGTGGTTTTTCCAGTGCCATTCGGTCCAACCAATGCTAACATCTCACCTTGTTGGACCCTTAAGTTAAAATCGTTAATAATGTCCACATCGTTGTATCGAAAAAATACGTTATCTATTGTCAGCAAGAGATTTACCTAAAAATATATTGTAAATGTTTAAATATGACAGGAAAGTTAGTTGTAAATGGTATAGGTATGGTTTCCTCGTCGATATCAAATTGATATCCTACGGTTTCGTTTAAGCAAATATAAGAAAAATGGAGCGCCTACAAATGCAGTAATTAGACCCACAGGGATTTCAGTAGGGCTAATTACTGTTCGTGCTAGTAAATCAGCCGAAATTAGGAAAATCGCACCGACTATACCTGACATTGGTAATAAGAAACGATAATCATTTCCCCAAACCAGTCTGACTAAATGAGGTGATACTAGTCCCACAAATCCTATCAGACCGCAGAATGAAACGGCGGCCGCTGTGGCCAAAGTGGATGATAGAATCAAAATCAATTTTGTTCGTTCAACGTGTACTCCAAGCTGCTTTGCTTGCTTTTCCTCTAGATGTAGCAGGTTTAGAATTCGACCATGGATCAGGATAACAGCTATAGAAGGGACTACATATGGAAGTATAATGGCGATATTTTTCCATTGGGCGTTTATAAAGCCTCCCAGAAGCCAACTCAGAATGGGCCTTAATTCCGGATTGCTTTTCAGCATAATCAGGCTTGTAGCCGCACCGCAAAATGAAGCTATGGCAACACCTGCTAATATCAGTCCGGTTAGCGGGATCTGGTCATATTGTCTAGCAATCAAGAATGCAGATGTGATGGCGATTATACCTCCCATAAAAGCAGATATTGGCAGCAAATTTAATCCTGCGACGTAGATAGGAATACTTGATAACATTACGATACTCGCTCCTAATCCGGCGCCTGAAGCTACGCCGATTAGGTATGGATCTGCAAGAGGATTCCTAAATAATCCCTGATAGGAGGCTCCTGACATTGCTAGAGCCATACCGACTGTTCCCGCTAAAACAATTCTAGGTAATCGTAAATCCCATATTATGGTCTCCCAAGAAGTTGGCCATGTATAATGAGTATCTATAAAAAAGACTTTGTTAGACAGGATTTCTAATACCGCTGTGCTGGGGATATGCACTGAACCTAGAGACACTGAGAGAATAGAAATTATAGTCAACGCCACAAGTCCACCAGATATACGACGCCACGGGTAAGAGAAGTTCGATCCATACTCTCGCGCCAAAGACGCGTCACTATGTGGGCTATGATTCGCCGAGATTTCCGTTACATTATGTTCTTTCATTGGATTGCCCATTATTATTTTTCGTCACTCTAGGTTTTTTGTGTCATGGGAACAAGTTCGGATATATTAAGTGGGCTAGTTCCTCTATTCCATCTATGAATCTTGGCCCTGCTATGTCTAGAAGATCGGAAGTAATATAAATCCTGTTATTTCTGACAGCGTTTATCTTGCTGAAGGCAGGATTACCTGTAAAGAATGCGGGTTCCTTTGTGAAAATAATGTCAGGATTACTTTCCACCAATGTTTCAGGAGATATTTGTCCGTATCCCGAGATCTTTTTTCCTACATTTCGTACATTCAGGAGATCCAAGACGTTGCCAACCAGAGTGTCTGGTCCTGCAGTCCATAATTGGGAGGTGTCATAGAAAACAGATGGCCCGGTCGGCTGGGATTTTAAAGCATCCTTTATTTTTTCGATACGGGCTTCAAAATTAAGAGAGAGGGATTCGGCCGCGGAAGTATTTCCCGTAATCCCCCCCCACATCCTTATATGCTCAGTCACTTTAAGAAAATCATCGTTTAAAGACTCTAAATAAAGAAGTTTAAGTCCTGACTTTGTTAATTGTTCATTAAAAGTGGGAAAAAATATGAAGACTAAATCAGGTTCTAGTTCCAAAATCAACTCTATGTCTAGCGTTGACGCGTCACCGACTTTGGGTAAGGTTTGTACATCAGCTGGGTAGGATACGAAACTATGGGTCGCGATTACTCTGTCTCCTTCATTGAGTGCAAACAGTATTTCTGTGGCAGCTGCATCATATGCTACTATTCTTTCAGGAGGTCCATCGAAAATAACTTTTCGCCCATAGCTATCCTCAACACAAAAAGGGAATATTACTTCATTATTTAATAAAGGTGAAGCGATGTTTTGGCAGGTGTGGGTATTATTTGAAGAGGTATTATTTTGACATGCAGCAATTAACAGAAGAATCAGAAGCCCTAAATAAACAACTTTCATAAACTTACCTATTTTACCCTCGACTATTCAACCCGCGGTTTAGATTCATGATCTCTAAAGACATAAAAAACCCTTCTCCGAGTGATGAGAGAAGGGCTCTGAGATATCTCTATCATGCCAGTACCCCATCCTCGGAGGCTGTAGACACGATGAGGGCAGTGGACCGGGCTTGTTCTAAATGATTAATAAGAACCTACCGTTGCGGGACAGCGTCGGATTTTGACCGACTTCCTCTATTAAGAGCTAATGCGCACCCTCACCTGGCTGCGGTTCATAATTCCCTATTTCAGGTTATTACAATGATAGTATATAAGCATGTCAATATACCATTGTCAATAGAAAGGGCGCCATTTCTTTAATCCTGATATAGATTTGTATAGTATTTGTTCTGATATTGTTGAAAATTAAGTTGAAAATTGCTAGAATAACCACGTAATAGACCTAGCCATTTTTCGTCAAATATCATCCACTGTATAGTAAGGTTTGATTAGTCGAAGATTATGCTATTTTCAATACGAAATCGATGTGAAGTGTATGACTAATCGACTCACTAAATATACGTCAAGTTGCATAGAAGATTTCCTCCAGAGAGTATCACTCTTTCAAAGACGCAGACCTTGTAGATGATTGATAGGCACATATTTCTGGAAACCCTTGTCTTTAGATCAATAACACGCAGAGAGCCACAGTTTCGAATTATCAATTAATTGGAGGGTTCAACATGGCCGTTGACCAACGTAGTAAAAAAGGAGATTGGTACACTGCTAGCGATATCCAAGTATTAGAAGGTATGGAGGCAGTTCGACTCCGACCTGGGATGTATATCGGTAGCACAGACCAAAGAGGTCTACACCACCTTGTATATGAAATTGTGGACAATAGCGTCGACGAATTCATGGCAGGTCATTGTACAAAAGTAGAAATTCAGATTAATGAAGATGGTATAGTCAGAGTGAGAGATAATGGGAGAGGTATTCCTGTTGATATTCATCCCTCCACTGGCAAATCAGCTGTTGAAACTGTTATGACTACTCTTCATGCTGGAGGTAAATTCGGAGGTAAGGCATATTCCGTATCTGGAGGATTGCATGGAGTAGGAGCTTCAGTGGTAAATGCATTATCTTCAAGCTTGGAAGTGGAGGTATCTAGAGGGAGGAAATTATTTACGCAGACTTTTGCCAAAGGTCTAAGCCAAACAGATTTAATAGAAACAAAGAAAAAGGATAAGGCGGGCGAATCCTCCGGAACCACAGTGCGGTTTATGCCTGACAAAGAGATATTTGGGGAACTGGAGTATGATTTCGCTATTTTGGCACAAAGATTTAGAGAAATGGCGTATCTAAATAAGGGCTTAGAGATTAATTTTGTTAGCTATTGGCATTCCGATCGCTGGCCTCATAATCAATTAACGTATTATTTCGAAGGCGGAATTTCCAGTTTCGTAAGGAGTCTAAATCAGAATAGGGAAGCGCTGCACAGGGACCCGATCTATGTTGAAAAACAAATTAACGGAAGTAGAGTTGAAGCTGCCTTACAATACAATGATAGTTTTAATGAATTCGTACTATCGTTCGCGAATTGCATTAACACTTCCGATGGAGGAACTCATATAACAGGATTTAGAGCGGCTCTAACTCGTGCACTTAACGAATATGGGCGCAAACAAAAGATTTTTAAAGAAGGTGTCCCAAATCTTTCAGGTGAAGACACACGAGAAGGTTTAACGGCTGTAATCAGTGTGAAATTAATGAACCCCCAATTTGAAGGCCAAACAAAAGCGAAATTGGGAAATCCTGAAGTAAGGAATCAGGTAGAGACAGTAGTGTCTGAAGCTCTTCAGATTTATCTTGAAGATCATCCCCAAGACGCACGGAGAATTCTCGAGAAATCTCTTACTGCACAGCGGGCCCGCGAGGCTGCCCGTAAAGCCAGAGATATGATTATACGTAAGAATGCAATGGATGGCGGTGGACTTCCAGGTAAACTGGCTGATTGCTCAGAAAAAAACCCGGAATTTTGCGAATTGTATCTGGTTGAAGGAGATTCCGCAGGTGGAACTGCTAAGATGGGAAGAGACAGACGTACCCAGGCGATATTACCCTTGAGGGGAAAGATATTAAATGTTGAAAAAGCTAGAGCCGATAAAATGCTGGCCCATGAAGAAATCAGAGCAATGGTCACCGCTATTGGGGCTGGTTTAGACGAAGATCTCGATCTGGGTAAATTACGTTACCATCGAGTTATAATAATGACAGATGCCGACGTGGATGGATCTCATATTCGGACACTTCTCATGACGTTCTTTTTCAGGCATATGCAAGAGCTTATACTGAATGGTAATCTTTACATAGCTCAACCCCCTCTGTATAAGATTACTAGCGGTAAATCTGAGCATTACGCTTATAGTGAGAGTCAGCGCAAGGACGTTATGGCTAAAAAGTTTAGTGGAAAGAGAAACGTTAGTACCCAAAGGTACAAAGGGTTAGGCGAAATGAATGCTGGCCAGCTATGGGAGACAACTATGGATCCAGAAGTGCGGACGCTGCTTCAGGTATCAATTAATGATGCTAGTTCAGCGGACAATATATTCTCACTGTTGATGGGCGATATCGTAGAGCCTCGCAGAAATTTCATACAAGCTAACGCACTCGAAGTAAAAAACTTGGATGTTTAGACTTAATCCCACATGCCCGTGCTGAAATATCGTTCTCCAATGTCGTTGAAAATGGTGACTATATGGCTGTTTTCCGAATTCTTAGCAATTTCATATGCGCCTTGGACATACGCGCCGGAGGATTGACCGGCGAAGAGACCTTTGGAGGACAGAAGAAGAGACATATCCCTGGATTTATCCACATCCACGGGAAGCATAAGGTCAACGATCGTTTCGTCGAAGGTTTCGGGTATAATATGGTCTTCTCCCAAGGGTTTTAAACCCTCCACCCCTGGCCATTCTGGCGGATTTATACTTATTACTTTAATCTCAGAATTTTTCTCTTTTAATTTACGTCCCACACCTGATATGGTTCCACCCGTCCCGACACCAGCTACAAAGTGAGTGATATTTGGGGCCTGAGTCAGTATCTCTTCGGCAGTAGTCTCGTAATGAGCCAACGGATTGTTTTGATTGCTGTATTGATCACAGTAATAATATTTATTCGGGTCTCCTTGGTATATCTTTTTAACTTCCCTGAGGCTTTCATCGTACCCAAGCATGGGATTAGTAAATATAATTTTGGCGCCGTGGGCATGTAGACGTTTTTTCCTTTCCTCACTCGCGTTCTCGGGCATAACCAGTACAACTTTGTACCCTAAGACGGCACCTATCATTGCGTAAGCTATCCCCGCATTCCCAGATGTAGCGTCTAGTATGGTTTTCTCCTTCGTGAGAGTACCGGATAGGATTGCCTCAACCAGCATCCTAAGCACGGGACGATCCTTTATGGAGCCGCCAGGGTTTAAATGTTCACATTTAACGTAAATTTTTGTGCCTTTCAAGTTGGGCCATAAATCCAATCTCACAAGAGGTGTCTTACCTATGGCGAGGAGTGGGGGATAAGCTTCTATAAATTTAAGGAATTCTTTAGATTGAGGCAATTTATCATCTCTCTGAATGTAAATATTCTAAGCGCCCGTTGAGTATATATATCTTTCATGTATATAGTCTAGAGGGACGCGCATGTAACTCCCGCTTGCGTACATTTATTCATCGATTATACTTTACATAGGGTTGTATATCGACGAATTAAAAGTTTAGTATCTAAAGGACTCAGTTATGTTCTTCTATTTCCTTCACTATCCAGTAATTAAATATGTTATGAAAGGGCTACATTTAATTCTAACCTACAAGAGAGATAATGGTAAACAGTAACCTAAGGCAATACGTAGAAAAACTTAAAGACCAATTACATAAGCATAACCACCTTTATTATGTTTTAAATGCTCCAGAGATAAGTGATGGTGAATACGATGTTTTGATGCGTGAATTGCAAGACTTTGAAGCTCAACATGTTGAGCTGATTAGTTTAGATTCGCCGACTCAAAGGGTAGGTGCAGAACCAGCAGAAGGTTTTGGAGAAGTATTGCACGAATTTCCGATGTTAAGTTTAGGGAATGCCTTTAATGATGGTGAGTTTTTATCCTGGTACAATCGCATTTCGGAATTACTTGAAGCGAAGACTTTCGATATGGTGTGTGAATTGAAATATGATGGTTTAGCTGTGGCTCTCATGTATCAGGACGGCATTCTTGTCCAAGGTTCCACTAGAGGTAATGGATTCATGGGTGAAGACGTAACGGCAAACGTTAGAACTATCAATAGTGTACCTCTTAAGTTGTTAATGGAAGATGTCCCCAGGAAACTTGAAGTGAGAGGGGAGGTTTACTTTCCCAAGTCAGCCTTTCGTGCATTTAATCAAAAGAGAACACATGAAGGTTTGGAGACTTACTCTAATCCACGTAACACGGCATCGGGGTCCTTACGTCAATTAGACCCACGAGTTACATCTGAAAGACCTCTTGATATATTTGTTTACAGCTTAGGATACGCAAAAGAGAATGATCAGATGCCGGTGGATCACTGGAATACTTTAAAGCTCATGAAGAAATGGGGATTTAAAGTCAGTGACGATATTTTTCTTGCACAAAGTCCTGAGGCTGTTGTTGAATTTTACGAAACCTGGCTGAAGAAAATTGAATGCCAAGACTATGCTTGTGATGGTGTTGTAATAAAAGTCAATAGATTCGATTTTCAAAGGCATTTGGGTGTGGCGGCGAGAGAACCAAGATGGGCTACAGCGTTTAAATTCCCTGCCAGTAAAGCAGAATCTCAACTATTAGATATAAGGATTAATGTTGGACGAACAGGAAGTATTAACCCATACGCTGTACTTGCGGCTGTTGATGTTGGAGGAGCCACAGTTAGACAGGCAACTCTTCATAATGAGGGCTACATCCACTCGAAGGATTTGCGAGTAGGAGATTGGGTAGTAGTCGAGCGAGCCGGTGAAGTAATACCACAGATTGTGAAGCCTATCAAAAGTCGCCGTACTGGTAAAGAACGATCATTCAGCATGCCCGATAAATGTCCGTCTTGCCAACATGGTTTAGTAAAGTCGGGGAATGATACGGTGGTGTATTGTGTTAATGCTTCATGTCAGGCCCAGTTAATTCGGCTTCTGGAACATTTTGTTGGAAGACATGCTATGGATATTGAAGGCCTAGGAAGGAAGCAGGGTGAGTTGTTGATCGAGAAAGGATTGGTCAACAATGTATCAGATCTATATTACCTTAACAAAGATGACTTGATGTTACTTGACCGTATGGGAGAGAAGAGTGTTACTAATTTGCTTTTGGCTATAGAAACCAGTAAGAGACAGCCATGCTCACGCGTTCTGGCGGCATTGGGTATTGACCACGTGGGGGGTGAAATTTCTGAGATCCTAGTGCGTAATTCATTTGATATACAGCGTTTGATAACAGCTTCCTACCAGGAATTATTAGAGATACCACAGGTCGGACCAAAAATAGCACAGAGTATAGTCGATTATTTTAATAACACAGATAACCTCGAAAATATAAGAAAGTTAAGTGGAGCTGGTATTAAATTATACAGTGAACAGGGCTCCACAGTTGCAGTCCGACCATTGTCAGGTTTACGCTTCGTTGTTACTGGTATATTGGTCAATTTCAGTCGCTCTCAGATTGAAGATAGAATCAAAGAACTGGGCGGCGTTACAGCTGGTAGTGTTAGCAGTAGCACCGATTATCTAATTGCTGGCCAAAATGCCGGATCTAAATTGAAAATAGCCGATAGAATGAATATTAAAGTTATCGATGAGCACCAATTTGACGAACTTGTGAGGTCAAGCTTTCAAACAAATTAACCTCAGGTGAAGTATGAAAATAAAAAGTTCATATTGTATAATGAACCCGTGCTAATCTTATAGTAAGGGGACTATTGTATTTAGTAACATTTCTAATTGATGTTCTTGTTTGAATGATGCGAAGCGAATTATGATCGTATCAGCACCGGCTTCTCTATATTGACATATACGTTCTGCTATACGCGCAGGTGAACCATAGGGTCCCCATCTATCACCCCAGTAGTTCCCTCCGTAATATTGATGCAAGAAGTGGTTTGCCTCTTCGGTGGCTTTACGTTCATCGTAGGCAATGTTTATAGTCATGTAAAACGCGGATTCCATATTCTCGTAGTTGCGCCCGTATTGTTCGGTGTATTCTTTAACTTTTCTACATAAAAGGCCGTATTCCTGAGGATAGTCTGAAATCGAAATGAAGCCATCACCTAGTCGAGCCGCTCTTCTGAATTGGATGTCTTTACCTGTATTCCAGTGACAGGCTATTAAAATTGGCGTTTCACTGGACCTTGATGATTTAGGTAATATCGTTACATTATCCAGATGGAAGTGACTCCCAGAGTATTTTCCCTTATTATCGGCTATAAGAGATTTTGTAATTTGCAGGACTTCCTCGAATCTTTTTGCTCTAGTTGATATTTCTATCCCTAGATTAACCCATTCTTGTCGCTGAGCCTTGTTAAAGGCACCTCCCACGCCTGCACCCAGGATTGCTCTACCCTGAGAGATAATATCGAGAGTTCCTACGGCTTGTGCTAATGCTAGTGGGTTACGGAGAGCAGCTAGTAACACAGCAGTGCCTAGTCGAACCTTTTTAGTTCTAGCGGCTATAGCCGCTAGCATAGTAAGAGGTTCTAACCTTGGTTTAGCTGTAAGACTGTCTCCTACCCAGATTGAATCCAAGCCAGCATTCTCCACAATGTCAGCCATAGAGAATATGGTCTCTATGCTTGGGCCTACGTGACCAGGCAATAAGATTTCGCGAGTAGGTAGAAGTATACCTAGTTTCAACTTGTTGTTGTTAATATTATTCATTGCTAAGACTTAATTAGACATCTAATTAATCGGGAACCTCTATAAATAATGGCTTTTCAAATCCATTTACAATTTAGTTGTTTAATATGTCCATAGATTCAATTCTACAGAAATTAAGGTTTATGATATCCGCCAATCATAGCGCTTAGAAAACCCGGTTTCAAATTGTCATAGGTTTCTAAGTCCTCGCTCATGTCTATATCTAGACTGAGGCCTGCACAGTCGTATATTCTTGATTCAATTCCAAGATCCTGTGCTTGCTTTTGATGTCTTAAAAAACTATCACAACCCAAAGTTGCTAAGAACGATGAATAGTAGGGCACTACTATAGCATTTGTTCCCCCATCTCTATGGGCTGGAGATAACGTGAGTATGTTTCCATTCCTTGATGTTTTTATCAAACCATTTATATCATCAGATTCAATCATTGGCAGATCTGATGGCAAATACATAGGAATCAATTGCGATTCAAATGCCATTTGGAAGGCATTATTTAAAGATTCATTGAGATTCTTGCCCAGGTCTTCATACCAGTCGACCTTAAGTTCAAGGGCAGTATTCTTAACTAATTTATCGCCACCTATAATCCATATGGCATCCAAGCCAACTTTTTTTAAAGCTGAGACAACTATCTTGAGCATTTCAACGTTTAATGTAGCTCGTTGAGTGGGTGTTAGAATACCCTTTAGGCGTGTCTTTACATCAGGTAGTGGTTTCATAGGGATGATCGCTACAAATGATCTACGTGACACAGATAATTATACCTCAATCAAATCACAAATCTCTCTCGCTAGACGCTCTTTATCTGCGTCAGTATTCATCATTATATTGGCAGTGTGGACCTGCAAAGAAAGATTTTCAATATCTTGCATGTATTTTTTGTCTGACTTATCTATAACGAATATGTCGCAAATATTTCGGTATTGTCTTGCTACGCCAAAGCATGAAACGTCCTCTCCGAAATCTTCTAGAATCTTCGCAGCAGGTCCTCTAACCGCCCGTTCACCGATTATAGGACTTATGGCGACTCTGAGACCTGGGAATCCTTCCAATGATGACCGTACGCCTGGTATGGATAATATTGGAGCAATACTGAGAAATGGATTTGACGGACAGATTATCAAGCCGTTGGCCTTTTCTAAGGATTTAGAGAAAATCGGCGACGGTAAAGCATGTTCAGAACCCTCGAATACCAAATCTTTAATAGTAACTTTACCTTGATGCATGACAAAGTATTCCTGGAAAGAAAGCACATGCTTCTCAGTGATAATTTTGGTTCTAATCATATCGTCGGTCATTGGAGCAATTACGTATCTTACACCCAGAGCCTCAGAAATCAGAGTCGTAACTTCTGACAGACTATGACCCTTCTTTAGAAGATCGGTTCTATAAATATGTGTTGCCATGTCCTTGTCTCCAAGCTTGAACCAAGTATCCAGGCCAAAATCCTGAAGGCATTGCAGGGTGTGGTATGTTTCACAGGATCGTCCCCAGCCAGTAAGGTTATTTGTGAGGCCTGCAAGAGTATAGGTCATCGTGTCAATATCAGGCGAAACGTGTAGTCCATGAAATTCTTCGTCGTCACCCGTATTAACTATTATAGTTAGGTCTTTGGTGTCGAGAGTTTTTGTTAGTCCAGATATAAGTTTCGCTCCACCGACACCGCCAGCCAACGCAACTATCGGAGTATCCATACACACACCTCGCGTCTCACCTGTATATATACGCGTATATATACAGTGCGGAAGTCATTAATTCTGAGCAAACAATCCTCTATTGTTATCGCTTTGAGTGACACCGAGTTTTTACAGGAACTTAACGACTAGGGATAGCCTGCAGATAGCTTATATTTATTATGAATTCATAAAAGCTATCAAATGAAAATCTCCGTTCTATTTATTTCGTCATTGCCCTTCTTGGAAGGTTAACATTTCTCTTGACTGTAAAAGAGCGCTTGCGATATTAGGATCAATGATGAAAATGCTAGGATGAATTGGCGTTCTAACATAGAATGAACCGCCGGGTGCAGCAGTGAATCTAAGACGGGTGTCAGGGTATTCGGAGTCTTCTTTAGTATTGATACGAACGGAGGGGAGACTAAAGTCGATGTCCTTTGCCAAATTGTCCTCAACAAAACCGGTAGCGTATAGCAATTCAATTGATTGTAACACCCGTTCGACCTGTGTAATATCAGCAGCATTCTCGACACCGGTTCCTCTGTCTAAAATCCATTGTCCCTCCCTCAATGTGAGAAGAAATTCTTCATTGGAATACGAAAACAAAATGGACTCGATTTCATTTCTTGGTATATTAATAATTATTGGATTACGCCATCCGTCGGGATTGGGGTCGAATATGCTTTGTGCAGGGGCAGGACATGGAATCCCGTATACTTCATCTTTACCTGCACGTCGAATGTAACACATTCCGACGTTGGGACTCCAAGTACCTATTGTAAACTCTTCTTGAACAGCAGAGCCGAGGAAAAAGGATACCTTTACTCCATTGCCGTTTTCCCTGTCCACTCCCATTCTCCTATGGTTGGATGGGTTTCTTGCGACTAGTTGCGCACCATTAATATCTGAAGTAGCAATCCAAAACTGATTGAGTTTGGGTATAAATGCGGGGTAGTTACCTGCTCTCCATGACTCACCTGTTTTGGTGAGTTCGGTTCTATTTTGTCCATCAGTTATTACAACCTTTGTTACAATATCTTGGGAGATGGGCAGCATCCCTGATAGAGTAAGTTCATTCGATCCAGCCGAAATAAATCTAGTAATCAGACTTGTGAGTCCTATAACTATTAGAGCAATTAGGACATATGCTACTTGGTTACTTTTCACTTTCGTATACCCTCGAAGTAGTTGCGCGTCTCCTGAAATACCTAAACAATCCTATTACGATAAATACCAGAGGCACGCCCATAATATTGGCGTACTGGACAATATTTTCGTGATTTCTTGAGTCAAATAATAGTGTTCGCGACGAAACGACTTTAGAACGTATTTCTGCCAGCGAGTCTTCCTGCCCTAGCCAATCTATTAAGTTTAGTCCGAGGGCAAGGTTTTCTTGTGCTCTTCTTGATACGGTGTCCGACAACCAGTCTGAATCTCCGACTGCAATGAGTCTAAACGTTTCGGCACCAGTTTCGTCACTGTTAATTGGAGATCCTTCTATTGCTACCGCAATATCAACCTCAAAAAGATTACTTTGCTCTACGTCCAGGTTAGGAGAATCTGGCGCCAAGTTGCTCATGTTATAGTCAACCCCCCCGAACTCTGTTGTTCTCAAGATGGGTATGACTTCAACTCGGCCTATTTCAGCCCCCTCAGTGGTTCCCAAAGAGCTTACCCATGGCATGAGTGCTTTTTCTATGTTTCCTGCGACTTTGGAATTAACTGATGGTACTCTTGCCCAATACGGATAGGGTAAGAGTACGCTCCCGACCTGAGTGTCGAATGGTAAGGTTTCGTGAGACCTAAGGTCAAAAACCAAATTGGCTTCTACAAAAACTCCGTAACGTTTGAGGAAATGTGCGAAACTATTTTGGTTGGCAAACCCGGCAAAACGCTGAAGATCAACTGCTACTGGGTCAATAAGAACCAGAGCTTTGCCACCGGACTCCATGTATGCATGTAAATCAGCCAAATTGCTCTCAGCGAATTGAGCTTTTGGACCAGCTATAATCAGTATGTCTACATCATCCAAAGGTGTTCTTTCACCATCGACCGATACAATTTCTTTAACATTGTATTGCTGTGCAAGTATCCCACTTAGGGACTGAAGTTCAACTTTTGGACTCTTTTCTCCGTGACCGGTTAGAAAACCCACAGTTTTGCGAGTCTCTTGCTGTTGGATCATGCTGTATGCTAGGGTCGCAACCCGATATTCAAATCCCTCTATACCGTCAATAAACTGGATTACTTCTCGTTGGTCTGCGTAGGTCATAGAAAGCCCCAGGTATCCCTCCTTAATAGTTAATTCTCCCTGGCTCTGGACGTTAAAACGGACAGCTGGTATTCCCAATAGTTGGGCTAATCGGGCAACTTCTTTATCGTCGTCAGGGAACTTGCGGACTATTTTCACTTTTCCTCCTGAGTTAGAAGCGAAATCCTGTAGAAAGTTGTTTACATCTCTAGCTACGAGTGAGATTTGAACTGGAGGATCTTTGGATTCGAAGATATGGATAGTGAGGAGGTCGTCCAAGTTAGAAACCATTTCTTTTGTCGCAGGACTCAATGTAAAAAGTTTGTCTCTGGTAAGATCGAGACGTCCACCGATGGAGTTTCCAAACCATCCTACAAGGATACTTAAAATTATAAGTCCAGCTACACCAAGTTGAAGATTTCTATATTGAATTGTCTTATGGCTTAGGGTTTGCCCTCGGATCATTAAGAATGACGCACTCAGAAATGTAAATATAAGAGCTACAAAATATAAAACATCTCTGAGATCTATCAATCCTCTAGCCATACTTGAAAAGTGACTAACGGGACTGATTGCTTTTAGTAATGTTGCGATCTTCGGGGGTAATACCACGCCTACCTGATCTAGACCCATCACCATCAATACCATAGTGATAGCAAGTGCTGTTATAAAGGCTACTATTTGATTTCTAGTTAAACTTGATGTGAATAAACCTATTGCCACAAAAGAGCCAGACAAAAATAAGCTACCTAGATATTGGGCAGATACAGCACCCCAATCTATGCTCCCAGCTGACATTAGAGTTAAGGGGATGCTTAGGGTCGCTAGTATAGCTATTGTGACAAATATAAATCCGGCTAGAAACTTACCTGATAGAACAACCCAACCTTGTATGGGGTGGGTAAGAAGGATTTCAAAGGTTCCATCTCGTTGCTCCTCAGCGATAAGTCTCATAGTAGCGGCAGGTATGAAGAAAAGTGCTAATATCCATGGGAGTGAGGGTCGCTCGACAATAAAGTCTACCGAAAACAAGGGTAGCAACGACGCTTCTCTTGTAAGAAACGCAGAGTTAAAAAAGGACCATGAAACTGCAGCCATGAGCAGGACGATCAGGATATATCCCGTCGGCTGGTCAAAGTAGCCTTTCAGATCCTTTCGGATTAATGCTAGGAATGAATGCATAATATATTGAACAACCTTAGATTTCCTCTTGATTGTTTTCAGTCGTCAGTGCGTGGAAAACATCCTCTAAGCGAGCTGTTTCTTCGTGCAGGTCCCAAAGCACCCAGTCTCGTCTCTTAGCCATATGGAATATGTCAGGGCGGGGGTCTTCATTAGGCAAAACTGATATAGTGTAGCGCTTGCGCCCGCCGATGGGTTCCATTCGTTCCACGGATGTGACGCTGGCCAGAGCTTGGAGCCTAGATTCTACTTCATTACCTTCTATTTCTAAGTATATAGATTTGGAAATTTGTGCATGTTTGAGTAAGTCTGTAACAGGGCTATCCGCTATCAGGCGTCCACGACTTATTACCAATACTCTTTCGCACGTGGCCTCCACTTCTTGCATTATGTGTGTACTCAGTAAGACGGTTCTCTCTTCCCCTAGAGATCTAATGAGATCTCTTATAGTTAGGCGTTGGTTCGGATCCAAACCCTCTGTTGGTTCATCCAGGATCAGGATAGAAGGTCTATGCAGAATAGCCTGAGCCAATCCCACACGTTGGCGGAAACCTTTGGAAAGTTGGTTGACTGGTCTGTAGAAGTATTCGCCCAATCCTGTTTCGTCAATTGTCCGATCGATATTTTGTTTTTTCTCAGCCTTAGTCATACCTCTAAGATCTGACACAAATTCTAGATATTCCTTTACCAGTAAATCGCCATACAGCGGGTTATTCTCAGGAAGGTATCCTATATGAGTTTTAGTTACCCTGTCGTGATCGCGGGTGTCCAAATTATTAATGAGGATTGCCCCATTATCAGGAGTGTAATAAGACGTTAACATCCGCATAGTAGTGGTCTTGCCTGATCCGTTGGGTCCTAAGAAACCGACTACCTCCCCTTTTTGAATATGGAAAGTCAGATTGTCGACCGCTGCCCTTGACCCGAAATATTTACTTACGCCCTTGACTTGCATGGTGAAGTTAGCGTCATCTGCAGTTAAAGCAGAGTTATTGGCTTTTATGGTCTCTCTAGTGCCCATTGATTGCTCCAAGTCATGCTTCGGAAACAGGCCATTTGTCACATCGTGGCCAGCAACGTTCAATCCTACAGTACCACAGATTAAAAGGTCTGACCTAGTAATTTTGCGACCCTAAAACGCCTAAAGCTGAACATAAATATTCCTGATCACACGTTAGTCGTCATAGGGTGCAGGAAGCGGGATAGGGTTAAGCTCTGTTATAAGAGCTTCTGTTGTCAGAATCATTCCTGCTATACTCGCAGCATTTTCGATAGCAGACCTAGTCACTTTGGCTGGGTCTACAATTCCCATCTCCATCATTCCCCCATATTGGTTAGTTTCAGCGTTGAAACCCCAATCCCCTTCACCTTCCTTAACACTGTGGAGCACTACTTCACCAGGGAAACCAGCATTCTCAGCGATTAGCCTCACTGGGGCGTCTGTAGCATCTAGAACCAAATTGGCCCCGACCATTTCGTCCGGATCGGCCTGGATTTTACTGCGTACAGATTGTGCAGCTCTGACTAAGGCCGTCCCTCCACCTGCAACTACTCCTTCTTCCATAGCGGCACGTGTAGCGTGAAGAGCATCATCAAGGCGCTGTTTCTTTTCCCTTAGTTCAACTTCTGTGGGAGCGCCGACTTTAATTACTGCGACTCCGCCAGACAATTTAGCTGCCCGTTCTTCTAACTTCTCACGGTCGTATTCTGAAGTGGTTTCTTGTGCTTGTGCCCTTATCTGGGTAACTCTACTTTCAATTGCATCCTGTGCTCCCGCGCCCTCTACGAAGGTTGTACTATCTTTTGTAGCGACGATTCGCCTACAGTGGCCCAAGGCGGAGACATCAACTGATTCCAGGGATTGCCCAGTATCTTTTGTGACTACGGTTGCCCCGAACAGTACTGCCATATCATCTAGGATGGATTTACGCCGCTCCCCAAAAGCAGGGGCTTTTATAGCGATACAATTTAACGTCCCCCTGATTTTATTGACTACTAGTGTTGATAAAACTTCTCCTTCAATATCCTCGGCTATGATTACTATGTTCTTTCCGACCGAAGACATCTTCTCTAATAATGGCATGAACTCAGTAAGGGAAGAGATTTTTTCTGTAGTGAGAAGTATCTGCGGATTTTCTAATTCGGCTATCATTTTTTCCTGGTTTGTTACGAAGTAAGGAGAGACGTATCCCCTGTCAATTTCCATTCCTTCAACATATTCCGTTTCGTAGGTAAGGCCTCTTGATTCTTCAATTGAGATAATGCCGTCACGCCCGACTTCGTGGAGGACATTTGAGAGCAGATCTCCCATTTCTTCGTCGTGACCTGCAAGGGCTGCAACTTGGCTAATTTGGTCCTTAGTGTTTATTGGTTGAGCCATGGACTCGATCTCTAGTTTAATAAGCTCCAGAGATTTTTCCATCCCTCGTTTTAATATCAGCGGATCCGCTCCAGCTGCTATATTCTTAAACCCTAGATGAAGAATAGCTTGCGCTAGGATAGTTGAAGTCGTGGTACCGTCACCGACACTATCGTTAGTCTTATTAGCTGCTTCTTTTAACAGTTGTGCTCCCATATTTTGGAAAGGTTCTTTGAGTTCAATTTCCTTAGCTATGGTAACACCGTCGCTGCACACGTGAGGAGACCCGAATTCTTGATCTAATATAACGTTACGGCCTAATGGGCCTAAAGTAATACCAACTGTGTTGGCCAGCGTATCAACACCTTTTAGTAATTGTTTCCTAGCATCTTGGTCAAATTCAAACTGCTTTGCCACTTTCCTATTCCTCGCATTTATAATTTATAATTCACGATCATAATTCGTAGAATCTATATTTCCCATAAGTAAACCATTACATACTACCACATAGCGACTATTCAGGCGCAGTACAAGAAATAAAAAGTTAAACTTTGTGTTATAAGAGGCAAATAAATGTAGGTGTTCGAGGATGGGTATAACTAGAGTCTTAGCAATAATAATTATAATAAGGCCATTATGATAGTATACCGGGTGTCGCATTTCTTACGACACCCGGTATACTATTTCTATGTATTCCTAATAATATTGATTAAGAGTAGGCATACGATACAGGCAATTATTGCCCACCATAATCTCCTAGGAGTCATTTTCATTTATTCATCCAAATCAAATATTTATACTTAGTGTTAGCTACGTGTGTTCGCATTGACCAGATTCTATTATATCTTGTTACCGAGGGCGTAATTAAAATATGGGCTATAAATTAATCGCCTTAGACATAGATGGAACGATTAGGAATGCCGATTATCCTATATCTAACCGTACACGTGATGCCCTAAACAAAGTTATAGAGTTGGGGGCCGTGGTAACTGTTGCTACAGGGCGAATGTTTCAGTCAGCTGTAAAAACTACATCAGACTTAAACCTAACATCACCTATAGCCTCTTTTCAAGGAGCGCATGTAGCAGATCCTCTGACAGGAAAAGTCCTTTGGCACATGCCATTGACAGCATCAATGACTGTGGAAGCACTGAATGCACTGGAGCCGTGGGGATTAGAAACTATGGCTTATTATGAGCACGACGTGTACGTTGAAAAGAATTCTGAGCGAGTAGAGTCCTATGGAATCCGTAATGAAGTTGGTGTCCATGTAGTAGACGATCTTAAGGCGATAGCGGACAAATTATTTACCAGATTAGTAGTTGTAGGTGGAGAACCTGATATTCAAGAGATTGAGACACAAATGCAAGCCCGATTTGGATCACGCCTCCATATAACTAGATCATTGCCATACTTTTGTGAAATATTGCATCCGGATGGTGGCAAGCACAAGGCACTGGCATGGATGTGCGATTATTTGGATATTGAGCAGCAGGAAACGATTGCAATCGGCAATGGCTATAATGATGTACATATGTTAGGTTGGGCTGGGCTGGGAGTTGCAATTGGGGGGGCTGTTGAGGAAGTTTTAGAGGTGGCAGATATGGTTACAGATCCAATTGAAGAGGATGGAGTAGCAACAATGTTAGAATCGTTGATAACCAGAGGTCTTATCGGGTAGTTTGAAGGATTTTCCCTTGGTTTAACAAAATGATGGATTCTAAGCATCAACTAAATCTTCTTACTATTTCTAGCGTGTTTGGTACGAATCTGCATCAAATAAGGAAGACAGTTCTTCAATCATTTGCTTGATTAGTCCTGGTCCTCGATATATTAAACTGGTAAGTAGTTGGACCGTGGTCGCTCCAGCCAGGAGGGCGTTCCATACATCTTCTCCAGTAGAAATGCCCCCGCATGCATTTATCGCTACGTTAAGCCCTACCTCCGATCTTACTTCGGTGACCATTTTTAAAGTCCTGGAAAATATTGGTTTCCCACTTAATCCGCCGGTGCCGCTAGCTAATCTTTTATCTGTTACTGGCCAAGTGTTAGCTATTGTTAGTCCTTCAATGCCTAAGTCTTTGCAGACTCTGGCGAGTTCCAGAACGTTTTCTTTTTTTTGGCCTTCTTGTTCAGCATCGAAATCATACGGGGGAAGTTTTACGAAGAGCGGTTTTTTACGTTTTTCATTGACTTGATTCAATAAATCCATCAGGGCTGTTGGAGATTGAAATACCTTTAAGCCTTTAGTATTGGGAGAACTGATGTTTATTTCAATAGCTTTTACGATGGCCTCTAACCGATTGTGGCAATTAAGTATTTCTTGAGTATTTATGCCAGAAATACTTACAATAACTGGAGTTTGGTTCGGGGTATTTGCGTTAGTTAACAGATTGTTCGCGACGACGTCCAGCCCGTAGCTAGGGAATCCTAGAGAGTTTACAAGAGCCCCAGCCTTAATGTCGCGGATTACTCGTGGTTTCGCATTGCCTGGGCGTGGTGATTCTGTTACTGTCCCGCCTATGACATAACCGAAACCCAGGGACGCCAAAGATGGGAGTAGAGAGCAGTTTTTGTCATACCCTGCTGCAAGTCCTATAGGATTCTGTAAGTTAATACCGCCTAAAGAGGTTTTTAACCTGCTATCAAGAATTCGTAACTTAGGCTCCAGAATATTCCAGATGAGTTTGCGTTTTAAAATGAAGTCTGCAGTGCTTTGTGCCACTTCAGGGGGTAATAAAAAGAGCAGCGGTCTGAGGACTCGTTCGTATATGCATGGTCGTAATATTAGCAATTAGGTGGTCCAGTTAAATTAGGTGATTGTCATTCGATAATCCGTCGTTAAGCATACAGAATTCCTCACTCCTTGTCTTTTAGAAGAAATAGGAATTTGCAATTTGTATTCTATGGCATTTTTGATTATCTTATTTAAGCCAGGGTGGAGTATAATAATATAGGTGTGTTTCTGATTAATGACTACTCTTAATTAGGATTTTGACGATGGAATTAAGTTTTGTAAGAGGTAACCAAGATTCGGCGAAGGGTCACGCATTACTATATTTTAGCAATGTATCTGATTCTGATGACTTTTGGGCCACATATTTAGTTATATTACCTATTAAAGTTGATATAACTAAATATGTTCCTCCCTTTCTGATGAACCAAGTCGGTGATTTAAGTCCCAAGGATTTTTCTGCCTTTGCATTTCCGCCCGCACCCGAGCAAGTTGGAAGCTATAAATTACTAGAAGATTTGGCTTCTCACAGAGATGACGATATTGTTTTTGGTGGAACGTTTGACCCGAGTGATGTAACCACATCAATGATGTCTGTCAATGAAACTATGGAAAGCTATGCGGATGTATATCTCAAAAGTGTCCCACAACAAGAAATCGAACCCATTCCTACAGAAAACTCTTCAAGTTTGGGTGTGAACGAAGTGCTGTATGGTTTGATGGGTGATGCAGATAAATTAAGCGAACTGACGAAGCTTGCAGGACAGTTACGGTTTGCCCTTGAAGGGAGCGATGGCAAGATGATTCAGGAAGTGGAGAGCGATCTTTCGGGTCTAGCAAACTTTATGCCCGACAACCATAAAATACATAGACTAGTTGAGACGATTAAGTCAGAAGGTAACGCTAATGTTAAGCTAGCGGAACTATATTTGAAACGGTGTTTCCATCTCGTTCAGGAGGAATATATAAAACTAGGTGAATTAGAATCCGAGATTAGAAGTCTGGAGTCTGGTAGCGAAGGAATACCTAAGTAGAAGACACCCTAGGAATGAATTGTGGAGATCTCTTTAAGAGGGTTATGGTGGGGTCGCTTTTGCCCAACTCCGCTCGAGCCGCTTGCAGTGCTTCTTCCACAGAGGAGAAGGCTTTAAATCCCAAACGTGTAGCAACTTCCACTGGTTTGGAAATATGAGCCTGAAGCATCATCAAAAGCTATAGTTACTTTCGACTTTGGGCTGACGAGTTTAGTTAGTGGCTCGTGACCAAACGGATTATTAATGGCCTTTTGATAGCCGATCTAATATCGACGACGGGACTACCTAATTCACTTCTACCAGTTATTACTCGGGTATGTCCTGGGAGTTAGACTGGTATAAAACCATCACCACAGGCAATATGCTCTACTATAGTATCTTTCACAATGAACCCGTGTTACCAGTTAAAACAGAATTAAGCTGGGTTGCAGTTATATTACCTCCACTATTCATCAACACTACTTTCTTGTTTTTGATTACGTCTTTCAATTTAATGGCAGCTGCCAGGGATGCCGCTCCAGCGTGTTCAGTGAGGTTGTGAGTCTTTTCCAAACTCATAACAATTGCTTCTTCAATTTCCTTTTCAGAAACGAGAACGAAGTCATATAAAAGGTCACGCATAATGTTCATAGTTAGTTCGAAGCCCACTCTAGTCGCTAACCCTTCGGCTTTGGTATTCATAGTTGATTCCGAGATACTGCCCGATTTCCAAGATAAATAAGCACCTTTCGCCTGTTCTGCTTGTACTCCGATAATTTTAACATCGGGCTTTAAATTGTGAGCGACAATTGCAGAGGCTGATGCACTGCTTCCACCTCCTACCGGGACGATTATTATATCTAGGTCAGGAAGATCCTCAAATATTTCTAGAGTTGCAGTGGCTACACCTGCTAAAAGCATCGGCTCATTCGCGGAGTGTATGTATCTATAACCCTCTTCTCTGGATAAGAGTTCAACATGTTGTCTCGCTTCGTCGAAATCTCTTCCGTGGAAAATAACTTTGCCTCCCAAGTTACGTATTGACTCAACTTTATATGGGTTGGCATTTTCTGGAACTCCTATGATCGATTTAACACCAAAAAGTGTCGCGGCATAAGCTATGGACTGTCCATGATTACCAGTTGAGGCGCTAATTACTCCGCGTTTCTTCTCTTCTTTCGTCAACTGAGCAATGAGATTTATTCCCCCTCTCATTTTGAAGGCTCCCAGCCTGAGATGGTTTTCATGTTTGACGTAGATTTCAGCGTCCAATAAATTGTCTAACGAGAGGTAGTGGTGAAGTGGTGTTCGGGTGATGTACGGATCGATTCGTCGCTTTGCTGATATTATATCTAATAAACTAGGTCTTCCATCTAACAAAATAATTCTCCTTCCATAGCTGAGAGAAGCTACCTATGCAAGTATAACGTCCTGAGCTATCACACAACAAGGTGATCTGAGGTATTCAATAAGGACAACGAATCATATCATCATGGATGAGGGTCGCAAATTGAGATTGTGGTGACGGTATTTTGAATAAAGTGTGTACAAGTTATCGTGAGTATAGTACTAATAGTTTATGTGTCGAAATGTCAGTCATTCTAGTTAGATCTATCTTGACTACAAAGACAGATCTACTATGTAAAGTTTCATGACGATATTCGGGAACATCTTTCTTGGTTTGAATTTCTAAATTTGATCAGTTAATGTTTAGAGACCTTAAATTTATTAGTTTTGGATATCTGGATGCCTATACGCCTATTATCGGAAAGTGTTTCATCAAAAATAGCCGCAGGGGAAGTCATAGAACGTCCGGCATCGGTAGTAAAGGAATTGTTGGAGAATTCCCTTGATGCTAGAGCTTCCAACATCCTGATTGATATCAGAGGTGGTGGTATTGAATATATTAGAATTACTGATAATGGTGTAGGGATTCCTTCAAATGATTTGGAATTGGCTTTCAAACGTTCCGCTACCAGCAAAATTTTTGAAATTCGAGATTTAGATAGCATTTCTACACTGGGGTTTAGAGGTGAGGCACTTCCCAGTATTGGTGCAGTGTCTAGCGTGTCATTATTAACCAGAACTCCGGACGATATTTACGGTGTTTCTATAGAAGTGGTGGATGGACGAATTAGCAAAAAGGAAGTACAGGCAGCACCTATTGGCACATCAGTAACAGTTAGACATCTTTTCCGTAATTTTCCAGGGCGACGAAAATTCCTTAGGA
>Ga0310121_10001309_pt1 | contig 25810 bp, 18 predicted proteins | sample CB27_Tmax_986_MG_FD_203504 | JGI IMG/M metagenome (GOLD analysis project Ga0310121, IMG submission 203504) | Marine microbial communities from Western Arctic Ocean, Canada - CB27_Tmax_986 | ecosystem: Environmental > Aquatic > Marine > Oceanic | place: Canada: Western Arctic Ocean | collected...
GACGGTGATCCGGTCAGACCGGATTCTCGTTCTCGATCAAGGCAGAATCGTCGACGAGGGATCCCACCCGGAGTTACTCGATCGGAGCGAAGTGTACGATCGGCTCTACCGCCCGCAGACGCACGAGTCAGCCCTGCCGTAAGATCACCCGTCCTGATGCGGCGCCAGTATTTTAAGCGTGTCCCGCCTTAAGCCGGGCTAGGCTCTACCCGCGACTCGGCTGAATCTAAACCCTCTCGGGAACTCTCGGCCGCGGCTCCACTATCCGGCTTCGGCATCCAGTCGGTGGTGAGCAACCCCTCCTCCAGCCACTCGAACGTTCCCTTCATCGCCTCCTGCGCGACGTAGTACGTCGCGGCGTCGTTGTTGGCAAAGAGGTGGCGGAAACGCTCTTTGATGCGCGTCCGAGCTTGGCGGCAGAACAGATCCGCGAGCTCGTACGGAGACCGGTCGCTCGGGTTCTTGTCAACCAGCGCTTTCGCGCGCACGGTGGTCGCCACCATGACGAAGAGTTCGGCTCCGACTTCGACGATCCGACCGAGAACCGCCTGTTTGCGCTCCAGGCCAGGGCCGAAGCGGATCATGGCGTAGAAGATGGATCGAGCGAGGCGCCCGGCGGTCCGATTCGCGTAGCGGAGGTGCTTGGCCAGCGGACCGAACTCCCTATAGCGGGGCCACCGGCCCCATGTGAGCCAGCGGCTCGGATACCACACCGCGTAGTGGAGCCCCGCGCGGGTCAGAGCCGCGAGGCGCCGGCCGACGGGGGCCTTGGGATCGATCAGGTCTCCGGCGACGCTCAGGTGACTGTCGACAGCCTCCCGGGCGATAAAGAGGCGCATGATCTCACTGGACCCTTCGAAAATGAGGTTGATGCGCGAGTCCCGGAAGCCCCGCTCCAGTGGATAGGGATGCTCACCGCGCTCCCGCAGCGAATCGGCCCTCTCGTACCCCCTGCCTCCACGGATCTGAATCGCGTCGTCGAACAATTCGAAGCTGACTTCGCTGTTCCACATCTTCGCGATGGCCGCCTCGAGACGAATGTCGAACGTCTTGGCGTCGGCCATCAGGGCGGTGAGTTCCACCACGGAGTCGAGCGCGAAGGTATTGGCAGCCATCTTGCCCAGCATTTGTGCGACGGCTCCGTGCTTGCCGACCGGCGCTCCCCACTGGAAGCGCTCGCCGGCCCACTTGCGGCTCACGAGCAGTGCGGCTTTGGCTCCTCCGGCACAGAATGCGGGAATCGACAGGCGGCCCGTGTTCAACGTGATCAGCGCGAGCTTCAATCCCTTGCCCTCACCCCAGAGCAGATTCTCCTTCGGGATTTTCACGTTGCCGAACTTCAACACGCCGTTGGACAGGCCGTTGAGCCCCATGAACGAGCAGGTCTGCACGACCTCGACACCCTCCCACGCCGTTTCGACGATGAAGGCGGTGATCGGCCGACGGCTTCTCACGCCCTCCCTCGCGGGCGTGCGGGCCATGACCACGATGATGTCGGCCCGGGGTCCGTTGGTGCACCAGAGCTTCGTGCCGTTCAGGATCCAGTGCTCACCGTCGTCGGACAACTCGGCGTATGTGGAGAGATTGGCCGGATCGGAACCGACGTCCTGCTCCGTCAGAGCGAATGCAGACAGTTCCCCTCCGGCCAGGCGGGGCAAGTATTTCCGCTTCTGTTCCTCCGTGCCGAAATACAAGAGTGGCTGGGGGGCCCCGATCGACTGGTGAGCAGAGAGAAACGCCCCGGTGGATGCGCATCGGCTACCCACGATGGCCAGAGCCTTGTTGTACTGATACTGCGAGAGCCCGAGTCCGCCATATTCGATGGGGATTTTGATCCCGAACGCGCCGATCTTCGCCAAGCCGTCGAGCACTTCCTGTGGCACCCACCGGTCCCGATCGATGGCATCGCCGTCGATGTGTGTCCGGGTGAATTCCTCCAGCTTTGCGAGGAATGGTTTGGCGCGGGCCTCCACCTCTGGATCCGGCTCAGGCAGTGGATGGACGAGGGAAAGGTCCAGCTCTCCGTTGTAGAGTCCACGGGCGAAGCTTCTATTCTTCCACTCAGTTTCCCGAGCTGACTCTGCCACTTGGCGGGCTTCCTGCTCGGTGGCGAGGCTGTTCTTCGATTCTTGAGACATCGTGGAACTCCCTGTTTACGGGCCGGTGGGGAGTCGGCTCTCAATCTCGCTATACATTAAATCTAATGCCGAAAGACTCAGCGTGGGCTGGTGGTTTCAGGAGCGGTGGTCGAGTCCCCGCAGAAGTCAGATCGTCGGATCCGGCTTTTCTGCTTCGGCACTGGCTGTTCCGGCTCGGATGAAGGCGTGGATTTCATCGGCGCGGGCCTCAGCGTCCGCTTCGCCGAGTTCGATGAGTCGGCTGATGTAGTCCGGCTGGAAGAGCACCATGCTCAGAAAGTCTGGACTTTTGGTCTGCCTGGTACCGAGGCCGCGCGTGAGGAAGCGGAAAGTCTTGGGTAGCTGAGGCTCGAACTCGTTCGCGAGGCGCCCCAAATCGACGGTGGGGCGCAAGACCAGCAACCTCACTGTTCGGAGGCCGTCCCTGTCCTGGGGTGGCACTTTTCTGAGCAGGTGGTTCAAGCGCTCCAGGCGGGCTGCGTCCTGATCCAGAAGGTCGAGAAACACAGAGTTGAGGAGGACGCCCAGAACCTGAGCGGGAGGAGGGTAACCGGTGACCTCGGGAAGCCGGGCCTCAGCTGCGGTCCGGTCGTACCGAGTGGAGATCGCCAGGATTTTTTCCGCGCCGAGATGAATGGCGGGCGAAAGTGGAGCTGAGAGCCGCACGCCGCCGTCTCCGAAATATTCATCGTCGATCTGGACGGCGGGAAAGAAAAGGGGAAGCGCTGAGGACGCCATCACATGATCGATGGTCAGGACGGCCTGCTGCGAACGACGCTGGGGGCGTGTCCAGTCGTGGAGGTCCTGTCCCTGGATCCAGGTCAGCGACTGCCCCGTCGTGTAGCTCGAAGTGCTCAGCGCGACCGCCTTGAGCCTTCCCAGCGCCAAGTTGTATTGGATGCCCGTCAGCTCGCCGTCGACGGCATGCAGCACTTCGGACAGGTAGTTCCTGAGGGGCGTCGTATCCACCAGGCCCCGTACGCGGGCCGCACCCCCCACGCCTCCCGATAGAAGCTGGAAAATCCAGCGAACACCAATCCAGGTCAACGAGGGCGCGTCGACCCGAAACACCTCCTCTACGGTCAAGCGCTGCCAGAGGGAAACCAACTCCCGTACGGCTTGTCCAAAGGAGCCGTGATGAGAAGCCAAATGCGCGGCGTTGATTCCGCCTGAGGACACACCCGTGACAATAGGCACCTTGAGATCCGGGTACTGTCGGGCGAGATAACACAGAAAGCCAACTTGATAGGCTGCTCTCGCGCCGCCGCCGCCCATCACGAGGGCGAGGTCGGGACCGTCCCGCGATGCGGTGTCGGCGGGAGCTGTTTGGGTCTCAGGTAGCGTGGTCATCCGGTGTCTTCGTACAGGGTCCAGGCATCAGCCGACAATGGGGCGCCCGATGGCCAGGATCCCAGCCGCGATCGCAGCCAGCGCCGCGAGCGCGCCGAGGCCGTGGGGCAGATAGGACTTCAGTTCCTCCGGCCGACGGCGCATCACCGACACCGGAATCTGCGCCGCCGCCGCCGCGAAAAACATCATGACGATGTGTCCTGTCAGCGCTGGCTGGAACATGCCGGAGAACAGCAAAGCGAGCCCGAGAAGGAGCTGTAGATGTATGGTTCCGACAAAGCTGGAGGCCAAAATCCTTATCGTTTTGTCGTAGGCTCGACCCGAAGCCACTCCGTAGATCGCGTAAAGAACGGTCAAGACACCCCCGAAGAGGATCAGGTAGCGGAGGCCTGAGTGCGCGTTCAGCAGGAAACTACTCATCGTTTTGGTTCATCATCGTTAGCGGTCGTCTCTGGTGGGTGGGAGAAGGCGGTCGAGGCGGTCCTCAATCGCCGCTTTTCGTCCGATATGCTTCGGGGTGGGCGGATGAAGCGAGCCCGGCTGCACTTCTTGTCCCCCCAGGGCTTCAATCAACTGTTCGGCTTGGCGCCGGACTTCGCAGAGACCCTCGTCGGTCTCGTCCCGGTCGGCGTTCCGCCCACACTGCAAGTCCGGCCTTGCCTCGTCGATCCGTCGCTCAAGAGCGAGGAGTTGCAAAAGGTATGCCTCTCGCTCCTCATACATGGCCTGCGTAACGGAAAGTAGCGGATCTCCGCGAACTTCTACCGTCTGCGTAAACGTAGTGCCCCTCACTTCCAGGGTCACCGTATACGTTCCGGGCGAGACCCACGGTCCCTTCGTCCCGATCGGACGGGCCAACAGCGAGTCGTCGTGCCGGATCCAAACCTGTGGTCTGTCCACCATACTGTGCCTCAGGTCCCAATTTACGCGATGAATGCCTGGATCGGACGGAACGATGAGCTCCTGCACCAGGCGCCCGGAGGCGTTGGTGATGCGAAGAGTGGCCGCGCCCCTCCCCGGCCCCAACGCGTACGTGATGAGGGCGCCGTCCACGGGGTTCGTACCATGAAACTCAGCCTGGCCGCGATACGAGGTGTCCTTTCTATAATTGAAGATAGTCGCTCTTTGGATGCCGAAGACATGCGCCGGGGCTGAGGCCACCGCTGTGGTCCACTCAGCCAGTGGCCCCGTGTCATCCAGAATCCAAACGCTTTGGCCGTGCGTTCCAATTACGAGATCCTTCTCCCTCAGATGCAGGACCAGATCGTCGACGTGCGTCGTGGGAATATGTGACAGCTCGGCCCATTCGGTGCCGGCGAACAGCACGTTCGGGTTGTCCGGGTGCTCCGCGATTGAGTTTACCGAGCCGGTGGGAAGGTCCGACGCCAGAGAGGTCCAGGTCTGGCCGAAGTCGGTGGTTCGGAATACGTACGGCTCGAAGTCCCCGTCGCGGTGAGCGTCGAACGCGACATAAGCGGTGCCGGCTCCGGATCGGGACGCTACGATACGGCTCACGCATGTCCCGTCAGGGACGCCGCCCACGTTGCCGCTTCGCTCCGTCCAAGAGAGAGCTCGGTCCCGCGACACTTGGAGGTTGCCGTCGTCCGTGCCGACCCACAGGACCTGGGGGTCCACAGGCGACTCAGCGAGTACGGTGATTTCTCCATAGCTGGAGGTGCCGTCGTTGCGGGCAATTTCGATGTCGCCACCGCGAACGCCCATCAACTTGAGTTCGTCTCGATCTCGCTGGCGGGAGAGGTCTTCGGCCCGTGTCCATGAGCCGCCGTTGTCCCGGGACATGAAGAGCCGGTTACCTCCGAGGTAGACGACGGCCGGATCGTGCTGCGACACCAGGCTGGGTGAAACCCAGTCCCACCGGTAGTTCGGCTCCCCCTCAGGCGCCCGCGGACGAATATCCGACATGTCACCGGTTTCGGGATCCATCCGGTAATATCCGCCGCCGTTCGAATTGGCGTACACGTAGCGATGGTTCGTGGGATCGACTTGCTGATACATGCCGTCACCGAACCCGGTCTGCTGCCAGTCGTCGTTGAGGATGCCGATCCAACGGCGCGTCTCGGACGGACCCATCCACGAGTGGTTGTCTTGCATCCCGCGGTACACCCAGTAGGGATCCTGATTATCGACGCCGATAGCGTAGAACTGCCCGATCGGCATGTTGTTGATCTTTCGGAAACGGACTCCTTGGTCGTACGTCTCCCAGAGACCGGCGTCACCCGCCAGGTACAGATGGTTGGGGTCACCGGGGTCGATCCACAGTGCGTGATGGTCCGCGTGTACGCCCACGTCGTAGGTGGGTCGTTCCGCGATCTCCGAGAAGCTACGTCCGCCGTTTTCACTCTTGTACGCGGACGTGGCTAGCACGTACACACGTTCCTCGTCTGAGGGGTCGATGAAGATCTCTGAGTAATACATGGGCCGCGGGTCTAGGGAGTTCACCCTGCTCCACGTAGCGCCCCCGTCTTCGCTGCGGTAGGTACCCTGCTCGGCTCCGTCCGCGTGCTCGATGAGAGCATTGAGAACGCGCGGGTTCGACTCGGAGATCGCGAGTCCGATGCGGCCCTTGTCCCCCTGCGGGATTCCGTTCGTGAGTTCGGCCCAGGTCTCGCCTCCGTCGGCGCTGCGGTGGATTCCGCTACCGGGTCCGCCCCCATTGAAGCCCCAAGCACGGCGAAGCCTTTGGTACGTTGCCGCATAAAGGATGCTGGGGTCTGAGGGATCCATGACCAGATCGACGGCGCCACTGAATTCGTCCACATAGAGAACGCGCTCCCAGCTGAGCCCACCGTCGCGGGTGCGATACACGCCCCGCTCCTCGTTCCCGCTCCAGAGATTTCCCAATGCCGCCACGTAAGCGATGTCGGGGTCGCCAGGGTGAACCAGCACCTTGCCGATGTGACGTGTCTCAACCAATCCCAGGTGCCGCCAAGTCTCGCCTCCATCGTCGGACCGATAGACGCCGTTCCCCCAAGAAGAACTCTGACGGTTGTTCTGCTCACCCGTTCCCACATACAGGATGTCGGAATCTGAGGGAGCGATTGCCACGTCCCCGAACGTGCTGACTGCTTGATCCGAGAAGACGTTGCGCCACGTGTGACCCCGGTTCGTGGTCTTCCAGAGGCCTCCGGACGCCGACGCCACGAAAATCGTGGACGGGTCGCCCGGAAGCGCCTCGACGTCGTGCACGCGTCCTCCAGCTACGGCCGGTCCGATCAAGCGGGGACGGAAGGCATCGAGCTGCGCCGTGCTAATGGGGGCGGTCCCGTCCGTGGATGCCGTCTGCGCAATCGACACCGCAGGGGCAAGGAGGAGACTGGCGAGTGCAATCCAGACGCTAGACCCGACGAAGTCGGCGAGTACGATGGCTGGTCTCAATCGTCCCCCTCTGTCCTTGCGGCCGTCTCTGCGGTGAGCGCCCCACGGACGACCTCCAGAACCTCCACGTCCATGTCGTCCGCCCTGAGCATCCAGTCGAGGTAGTCCGCTTCGCGAGCCGCGACTTCGGCGAGTGGCCGCCCCTTGTGTTTGCCTCTCCGGAAAATCAGTTCCGCGCCCTCCGTATTGAACCACTGCTCGACGGCGGTGCGAATCGGGAGCACTTCGTCACAGTAGCTGTGGAGTCCATCCATGTCCCGAGGAAGGTGAGGATAACGCTCGATCTGGGCGGCCAGAACCGCCGCAGTGGTGCGGATGTCACCGAGAGCCGTGTGCGCCTCCTGGTGTTCCCGGTCGAGGTAGAAGCGCGCGGCCGCGGAGAGATCGCGCGGCTCCTCGCGGTGAAAGATCCCCTGCATGTCGATCACCCGCCGGGTCCGGTGGTCGAAGTCGAGGTCGGCTCTCTTGAACTCCGCAATCAACATCGGCAGGTCGAAGCGGCGGATATTGAAGCCACCTAGATCGCAGGGGTCCATCAAGTCGAAGAGCGATTTGGCACGAGCTGAGAAGGGTGCTTCGTCCGCGAGGTCCTCGTCGGAGATCCCGTGAACGGCGCTAGCTTCCGGAGCAATCGGAATGCCTGGATTGAAGCGTCTGACCCGCTCCATGACGTCGCCTTGCGGAGAGACTCTCAGGATCGCCATCTCGATGATGCGGTCCTCCTGCGTGCTCAGTCCGGTCGTCTCCAAGTCGAAAAAAACGAGCGGCCGGTCGAACTCGATGGGTAAGAGCATCAGAACGGGTGCGAGAAGGGGTACATAGCCCTATCATAGCTGCCATGAGCCAATCAGGCAGCATGCGGGCGGTGGTCTTAGAGGGCGAGCGCGACGCCGGGACTCTGGCGCTGAAGGAAGTGCCGAAGCCGATCCCGGGCCCGGGTGAAATCCTGGCCCGCGTCTGTACCTCCGGCGTAAATCGTGCCGACCTGCTGCAGCGGAAGGGGAAACACCCGGCGCCTGAGGGGTGGCCGAAGGACATCCTTGGGATGGAGTTTTCGGGAGTGGTGGAGGCTTTGGGCCCCGATACGAGCCGGTGGAATGTGGGGGATCGAGTGATGGGTCTCCTGGGTGGAGGTGGATACGCCGAATACGTGACGGTGCACGGTTCGAACGTGGTACCAGTACCGGATGGCATGAGCGAGCATGATGCGGGCGCGATTCCTGAGGTGTTCATGACGGCGTTCGACGCCGTCGTCCTTCAGATGGAGCTCAGCGCCGGAGAGGTTTTGCTGATCCACGCCGTCGGCAGTGGAGTGGGGACCGCCGCGGTTCAAATCGGGAAGGGACTCGGAGCCATAACGATCGGAACTTCGCGTAACGCCAAAAAACTAGAATTGGCTTCGGGACTCGGGCTGAATCAAGCGATCCTGGCGGAGCCCGACTGGCCGGACCAGATCCTCGAAATCACAAGGGGGCGAGGAGCTGACGTGATTCTGGACCTCGTTGGCGGGCCTTACATGGAGGGCAACCAGAGAGTCATCGCTCGTCAGGGCCGGCACATCGTCGTGGGTGTACCCGGCGGCGCCTCCACGCAGATCGACTTACGGGCGATTATGCTACGTCGTGTGACGCTCCGGGGCACTGTGCTCCGGGCCCGCCCTGTGGAAGAAAAAGCCCTTTTGACCGAGGCGTTCGAGGACCGACTTCTTTCATTCTTTTCGTTCGGCGAGATGAAGCCCGTGATCCACCGGGTCTTCGCTCCTGAAGACGCAGCGGAGGCTCACGAAGTCATGGCGGCCAACGAGAACTTCGGGAAGCTGCTTCTGAACTGGGACTGAACTCCGTAAGACTTCTGTGTGACCCACTGTACCTTCTCAGCAGGCCTCGGGATCTTACGGCTCCGACGGCGCGCGTTCTCTGAGCGCTTCGCCGATGATCCGATCTTGGTCGACCAGGTGGTCGATGTACTTTCCCTCCGCAGGACTCGCGCGCTCCGGACGCGTCACATAGTCGAGCTTCACCTCCCGCGGGACCACGGTTCTCAGGCGAGGACCGACGAAGGAGAGAGCGCCCATGTTTCTGGGCTCCTCCTGGACCCACACGACCTCTCTGAGGTTGGGATAGCGAGCGACGAGTTGCTGTGTTTCGCTAGCGGGGAACGGGTAGAGTTCCTCTAGTCGGGCGATGGCAACAGTTCGAGCACCCTCACGCAACTCGCTTCCGGCCAAGTCATAAAAGAGCTTTCCGGAGCAGAGAAGCAGGCGGGTCACCTCCAAGCGATCGACTGGGGTGCGTACGGCAGCTGGGGTGTCGTCGGCCGGCTGGGTAGCCGGGGTAGCCGGGCTGGTGGCTGGGTCGTCGAGCACGGGAAGAAACTCCCCTGTGAACAGTTCCGACACGCGAGACGTGGCTTCGGGATGACGAAGTAGGCTCTTCGGCGACATTACGACGAGTGGCCGCTGTGGCCGAAGATGCGCTTGCCGCCGGAGTAGATGGTAGTATTGCGCCGGCGTGCTCGGGGATACGACCCGCATGTTGTCTTCGGCGCAGAGCTGGAGAAATCGTTCGAGGCGGGCGCTAGAATGCTCCGGCCCTTGGCCCTCGTACCCGTGCGGCAGAAGCATCACGAGACTCGCGAGCTGTCCCCACTTTTCCCAGCCAGACGCGACGAACTGGTCCACCGTGACTTGTGCGGCGTTGGCGAAATCTCCGAACTGGGCTTCCCACAACACCAAGGCTCTCCGCGACGCGACACTGAATCCGTACTCGAACCCCAGGACCGCCATCTCAGACAGGGGTGAGTTGTGGACCTCGAAACGGGCGCTCCCGAAGTCGGCGAGGGGCGTGTGCTCCTGTCCCGTCTTCGCGTCGTGGAAAACGATATGTCTGTGGCTGAACGTTCCTCGTTGGGTGTCCTGGCCCGTAAGGCGAGCCGGAATCCCTTCGCGGAGTAACGATCCGAAAGCCAACGCCTCGGCATGGGCCCAGTCCACGGATAATTCAGGTCCGAAGTCCTCCTCGCGTCGGGCGAGCACGCGCTCTATCTTGGGGTGAACGGTGAAGCCCGGGGGGGTCGCGAGCGCCGCCGTGTTGATCTCGGCGAGTGCCTCCAACGGCACGTCCGGCGCAACCACCACCACCGTCTCCAGAACGAGATTTTCTCCAGGATCCGTGCGGGAGTGGCCCTGGCTCTGGACTCTCTTGCGTGCGTCACGGAGGTATTCAGCGACGCGTTCCTGAATCGCCTCGGCGTCCTCGGCGGTGAGGACATCTTGGCTGACGAGCAAGTCTCCGTACATCGTCCGGATGGTGGGGTGTTTTTTTATGGCCTCGGTAGTCAGCGGCTGGGTGTAGCCCGGCTCGTCGCCCTCGTTGTGGCCGTACCGTCGGTATCCGACGAGATCGATGACGACGTCATCGTGATATTCCGCTCGATAGGCCATGGCGAGCCGGACGGCCGCGAGACACGCCTCAGGGTCGTCGGCGTTGACGTGGATGATCGGGAACCTGAAGCCCTTCGCGAGGTCGCTGGAATACTGGGTCGACCGACCGTGGACAGGCAGCGTCGTGAATCCGAGCTGATTGTTGACGATGATGTGGACCGTGCCGCCCGTCGTATACCCGTCCAGTCTGCCGAGATTGAGGGTCTCCGCGACCACGCCCTCTCCGGCGAAGGCTGCGTCTCCGTGGATGAGAATGGCAACCACCGCCGCCGTATCTTGCTTCGCCTCCTGGTCGTATCCGGTATTCTGAAGCGCCCGGGTCATGCCCGTCACGACCGGATTCACGAACTCGAGATGGCTGGGATTGGGAGCGAGCGTGATATGAACTGTCGAGCCATCCGGCAGATTCCGTTCTCCCTGGGCGCCCTGATGATATTTGACGTCCCCGGTGCCCTCGACCGTGAAGGCTCCTTTCGCCTCGATCCCCTCGAACTCGCGGGTGATCTCCTCATATCCGAGCCCCACGAAGTGGGCCAGGACGTTCAGGCGGCCGCGATGGGACATACCCAAGACAATCCGCTTCCCGCCGACAGCGGCTGCCTCCTCGAGTGCGAGATCCAACATGGGGATCATCATGTCCGTTCCTTCGATCGAAAAGCGCTTTTGGCCGACGTACGCCCGGTGGAGAAATTGCTCCAAGCTCTCGACTTCGGTGAGTCGTTGTAGAAGGCGCACCCGGTCGCCGTCTTCGGGCATGCGCAGGTGCGTGCCGGACTCGACCCGATCCCAGAGCCACCGGACGACGTCGGGGTCCTCGATGTGTTCGAACTCGTATCCAATCGTGCCGCAATAGGCCCGCTGGAGCCGCTCGAGCATGTCGGCCAGAGACTCGTCACGTGCGTTCTCGAACACTAGCGAGGCGGGGAGTTCTCGGAGCTCCTCCAAGCTCGTGCCAAAGAAGGACGCATTGAGTTGTGGGTGGCCTGGAGGCTCTGAGCCCAAGGGATCGATGGTCGAGAGCCGGTGCCCGTGGTCTCGATAGGCCTGAATGAACGACGTCGCGCGAGCGACAACACGAAGAAGGTGGCGCATCGAGTGCGCCCCTTGGCGTGCGGCGCTCAGCTCAGCGGCGTCCATTGGCGAGGCCGCGCTTGCCTGCAAGTCGGCGCCCCCGACACCGTTCTCGGGTAGGCCTTCCGGGACGATCAGACCTGCCTCGACCGCGGCCTGTGGGCCCAAGGCAAAGAAATTCTGCCACACTTCCGGTACGCCTTCCGGGTTACGCGCGAACTCCTCGTAAAGGGCCTGGGCGTAGGCGGCGTTTTGGCGGTCGAAGGGCTTTTCGTCCATCGGTATAAGCTAGACTGTTTCCGGGGCATCTGCACACCGTCAGCGCGACCTGTACCCGTTTCAGGACATCGTTGGACGGCTTGGGGCTGCCTTCCCGTCACCATCTCGAGCCCGGCGCTCACCAACACGCTACGTGCTCCGAACGTGTCCGTCAGAGTCGCGATCGCCGCGCGCGCGTTGGGGGCGCTCCAGATGTGGCGCCCGACGTCGTAATTCCGGCTCGGCAGGGCGCGCACCACGTCGAACTCCGCCCCCGTGAACCCGGGATGGAGTGTGATCTCGATGCGGTCCTCTTCCGGCATGATACGGATGGATGCGACAGCGCGGGTCACCATGTCCAATACAGTCCCCGAGTCGAGGGCCTGGCCATGGTGGAATGGGACGGGTTCCCGCGTCGAGGGCGTGCGTTAAGTTCGATCTACGATGGCCTGGATCGCATGACTGAGGAGATCGCTGAGCACGGCGTTCCGTTTCACACCGTTACGGAGTGGGGCGACACATTCCCGTGGCTGTTTGCCGGGATCAGCCACGCTGGATCCGACCCGGACCCGTTCGATCTCCGCCTGTTCGACGAACCGACGTCGCCGCGGGCCCCCGCCCGCTGGAAAGATCTGCTCCGAGCTTCGGCGTTCGAGACCATCGTGCACGCCCGCCAAGTCCATGAGACCCGGATTGTCGTTCACGAACAGCCCGGCGCGGGTGTGCTAGAGGCGGAGGGAGCGGCGGACGGCCACGCCACCGCCGACTTGGGTGTTCTCCTCGCGGTCACTGTTGCCGACTGTGTGCCTATCTATCTTCTCGATGTAGATGCGCGAGCGGTGGCCCTTCTGCACGGCGGGTGGAGGGGGATCGCGGCGGGGATCCTTCCGCGTGGGATCACGCTCCTCGAAACAAGGTGGGGGACGGATCCCAGGCGCCTTCTCGTGCATCTGGGCCCGGCCATCTGCGGGGCGTGCTATGAAGTGGGCCCTGAGGTGTTCAGTGCACTGGGCGCGGAGGTCCCCTCGCATTCAGCTCCAGTGGATGTGCGAGGTGTGTTGGCGCAGCAAGCGAGGGCCGCCGGCGTTCCGCCCGAGAGCATTACCGTCTCCGGCCTATGTACGCTCTGTGGGGACGGAAACCTGTTCTCTCATCGCGGAGGACGGTCAGAGCGGCAGGTCGCTTTCCTGGGCATCCGACCGTGAACCCTGAGGATGTCAGTGGCGTCAGCGCGGACGTGGGTCTGTGCAGTGCGTGCACGTTCGCCCGGCGCGTCGAGAACCGGCGCGGATCGGTCTTCTATCGGTGCGGTCGCTCGGAGCAAGACGCCGGTTACCCTAAGTATCCTCCTCTACCGGTTCTGACGTGTCCGGGGTTTGTAGCGGCGGATGGTCCTCCCCGCCCCTGAGAAACTTCAGGACGATCTCCAGCGACTCCTTCGGCAACTCCTCCGGAGGCACGTGCCCACATTCTTCCATGACTTCGAGCTGTGCACTTGGAAGGGCCGCGCTGAGCCGCTCCGCGACGTCCAAAGGGACCACCCAGTCGTGCTTTCCCCAGAGCAGGAGGGTCGGCAAGTCGATCTCGGGAATGCGCCGTGTGCCGTTTGCGAAATCGGGAGGGATGATCCGCGCAGCGGTCTTGATGAGGGCTGTGCGGTGGGCCGGGCTGAAAAGTGGTTCTGCGTAGGCCTCGACTTGAGCGTCTGTCACACCCTCCCGGTCGAAGACGATCGAGCGCAGGACCCAACGAATCAGAAAACGCTTGGGGCAGAACCGGAGCCCCCACTCCGACAAGCGCCCTCGCCCGGCCAGGGCGATGAATGGGGGAAGGCGCTGTGGGTAGGCCGCGCTCGACACGAGAACCAACCGCTCTAGGCGCTCCTCCTCGAGGAGTCGAAGTGCCACGAGGAGCGCCACGCCCCCACCCATGGAATGACCCACAAGCGTAAGTTTCCGGAGGTCCTTTTGCAGGATCAGGCGGCGCACGAGGTCGGCATGGTCATGGATCGAGTAGAGGTCGTCGGATGGCGCAGGCGCCGAACCGTGTCCTTTCAGCTCTATGGACCACACCCGGTGTTCCTTCGCCAGCCCCCCGATCCAACCTCGCCACGTGTATGAGGTCGCACCAAAGCCATGGAGCAGCATGATCTGCCGGTCCCCTTCGCCGTACTCCTCGACGTGCAGCGGAAGCGTGTATCCGCCCGACTCAGGGGCCGAGTTCACGGGAGGTCCACCCGGTTCGCGCCCGCGTCGAGCAACTCCTCCGCCCAGGGTTCGTGGCACGTCATGACACAAAGACCTGCCTCGTCTGCGAGAGCTCCTGCAGCAGTTGAAAGCCCCGCTCCCGTCTCGCTGCGTCCCAATTCACGAGGGCCTCATCGATGAACACGGGAAGTCGCTCGCGGTCGTTGTCGAGATGACTCATGATCGCCAGGCGCATCGCCAGGTAGAGTTGCTCCCTGGCTTCGGTGGAGAGGTCTTGCGCAGCCACCGGAGTTCCGGCAGTATCCGCGGCTTCCGCGGTCTCCGTGCCCCAGGTGCATGACCGTCGGACGTGAAACTCACCGGAGTCGCCGACCATGATCCGATCGTACCGGTCGTCGGTAGTAGTCCTACTTTTTCTTGCGGCCGGCGTTGGGGTGCTTAAGGTGTTTCCACGTGTCGCCGCGACGGACCGCTAGAATCGTACTCGGTGAGACCTTGAGAAGCTTGGCCCAGTGTCCTGCGGCGTTACACCAGTAACCCTTGTCATCATCCCAGTCTCCCAAAACCTGCCGGACCTGTTTTTCGTCCAGGAGGGCGTGGGGCGACTTCTCCCCCTGGAGCCAGGGGTTGTCGGACCAGCGCCTGCGCTTTTGTATAGGGCCCGGAGCCTTGGCGCCGGAGTTTCCGAGACAATAGTGCCGGATCTGACTCGCCGTGTACTCAGAAAAATCCTTCGCTATGTCGGTGTAAAACCGACCCTCTTGAGCGAGGTCTCTCCACTTGACGATCAACGGAAGGGGGGGCTTTGCCATGACTTGTTATCACTCTTGGCCGATCTATTGGCTTCAGTTAACGACATAAAATACTCGGGCCGCTGCCAGAAGTACACCCGCCTGGGCGGGGTGGATGTTCCCTGAATTTCCTCGCTCTCAGACGACTGAGGGCCGACGCGACCCCGAGGCATCACGGAACAGAAAGGGGAGCCGGTGGCCCGCCTGAGGGTGCCTCTGTTGTGTACAGGCGTAGGTAGAGGTCACCCCCGATCAATGCTTCCCTGTCCTGTGCGTTCAGCGTAATGGTGCCGGCGGCTCCCTGGTCGATCGGGCCTGAGAGCCGGTAGATGACTCCGCCCTCCCGGCCTGCTTGCGCTCGGTGAAGGCCCACTCCCCGAATTTGTTCGATCAATACTCCTGAGATGGTGGCCTCGTAGGACAACGCGCTCGTGACGGCGTCCCACGAAAAGAGAACGCGAGCGGTTGCACGGCCCCCCTGGGCGGCGACTTCGAATGCTGCGGGCTCGGGAGCCCGGCCCTCCCGTAGCGGAGGGGTGCGGGAGGGGGCACGCCGGGGCTGGACGGATTGCTCGAATGCGAAGCCGAGCGCCACCAGCCGCGCGTCCTCCAACGGTCTCCCGAGCAGCTCCATTCCGGTGGGAAGTCCCGCGTCGGTCAATCCGGCCGGGACGCTCAGCGCGGGAAGCCCCGTCGTCGCGCTCAATTGGCAGTTCGAGCCCCGCTGGGGATCCCCGATCCGGGCAGCTCGGCGTCGTATCGTCGGGTAGACCACCGCGTCGAGTGCTAGCTCGTCCATGGTCGCGAGCACTGTATCGCGTGCCTCGGCACGTTTGGCTACGGCCCGGTGATACGCCGCGCTGTCTCTCTGCACCGTCTCAGCCCGGCGCCGAAAGTTCGCTTCCAATTGAACGTGATAGAGACCCCGATCGAGGATGTCCTGGAGCGAGCCGACCGGCGCGCCTGGGGTGGCGGCCAAGTAATCGATGAGGTCCCACTTGAATTCGTGGCCTATCAGACTCGACCCGGAAAGGATCGAATCCAAACCCGGAATCTCGATGTCGATGATCTCCGCTCCGGCTTCCGTCATGCGGTCGAGAGCGTCTCGAACGAGCCGAGAGTGCTCCCGATCTTCCACAGCGTCGCCCATCAGCATGGTCAACACCCCGAGACGAGCCCCCCGAAGGGCCTCGGCATCGAGCCCGTCCACGAATCCAGGGAGCGGCCGATTCGCCAGAATCCGCGTGGCCGGGTCGGCCGGGTCGGCTCCTATGGTCGCGTCCAGCCCGAGAGCGAGATCCATCACGGTGCGAGCCAGTGGGCCACCGACGTCCTGTGTGTGTGACAGGGGGATGATCCCGTCGATGCTAGAGAGGCCCTTGGTCGGACGGAGACCGAACAGGTTGTTGTGCGATGCCGGGATGCGAATGGACCCGCACGTGTCGCTGCCCCAGCCGATGGCTGCAAAGCTGGCTGCGATCGCGGCGCCGGTTCCCCCGCTCGAGCCGCCCGGGTTTCGGGAGGGGTCGTACGGGTTACGGGTCTGACCCCCAACCGAACTGATGGTGGTGATGCCGGCCGCCAGCTCGTGCATGTTGGATTTTCCGATGATTACCGCTCCGGCCTCCCGCAGCTTGCGGACCTGGAAAGCGTCGTCCGGGGGGATCATACCGGCAAGCGCGATGGATCCGCCTGAAGTCGCCAGGTCCGCCGTGTCGTAGTTGTCTTTCAGGATGATGGGGATGCCGTGAAGCGGTCCCCTGGTGCCGCGGAGGGCACGCTCCTGGTCGAGTGCAGCCGCCTGCGCCCGGGCGTTCGGGTTCAAGTAGACCATGCTGTTGAGCTCAGGACCTGCCTGGTCGTAGGCGCTGATCCTGGCCAGGTAGGCGTCCACGAGCTGGGCCGACGTGACCCGCCCGTCCGTCATCGCCTCCTGGAGGTCGGGGATCGTGGCCTCGAAGACTTCGACGCCCTGGTCCTGGGTGACGGGAAGGGGTGGGAGGGTGCGGTGGGCATGGGCGGCCCCTGGCACGAGGGCCAGCGCCGCGACTAAGGCTCGCCTAACAACGTGGTGATCTGAGAATATCGACTCCATCATCCCTCCTTGCCGCGTTGGGGTGGCGTCTGAGGAGGTTAGAGTGTTTCAGGGCGACACGCGAGGGTCGGGCTACTCCTCGCGCAAGACCGTCCCCGGGTCGCCGACACCGACAACCATGGTTGCGGGCTCGGCCTCTGACCGGGCACACGCGCTTCTCAAGCGCGCGCGTGTTCGGAGAATGAGACGCGGCTCGCGGTCAAAGGGTTGGAACGAAGGTGAGGCGGTTGCGGTGCCTTCGCCAGGAACACAGACTGAGGCGAGCAGCGGTGCGGGGAGCTGGGCTTATGCGTTCAGCAGCCCGACCAAGACCGGATCCGTCGACCCACTGGACGTACTCCTATGAAGAACTTTCCGAAATCTTTTGCTTGGGCCCTGATCGCGGCTTTGCCGCTTCTCCTCTCGCCGGGGTCATCGTTGAAGGCCCAGGACGCGGGTCCACTCACGCTGAGCGAAGAGGTGCACACCGCCGGCCAGGTTGCCTACGAGAGGGCATGCGCGGCCTGCCACCTTCCGAACTTCTTGGGATCGTTCGAGGCGCCTGAGCTGGCGGGTCCCAGCTTCCGTGGAGTCTGGACGGAGCGTACGCTGAACGAATTCCGCGCCACGATTCGCACGATGCCTCTCACGGCTCCGAATTCGTTGAGGGATGCTGAGTACGATGCCATCACGGTCTACCTGCTCGCGGCCAACGGTCTGGTGAGGGACGGCCGAATGGTCCAGGCGGATCGTGCAACGACCGTTGGGTCGATGCTCACGGGGGCCGTGGCAGAGGTCTCTGCGGCCAGCGCCGCGGGCAGGCGGGCGGCGGCGGCCGGTGGCGAGCGGACCGCTCCAGTGGGCGTGACTGAGACTTTCCGCGAGATCGCCGACTTCGTGCCGGTCACCGACCAAGAACTCCTCAATCCGGACGACGGTGACTGGCTCATCTACCGGCGTACATACGATTCACAGGGCTTCAGTCCGCTCGACCAGATCAATCGGAACAACGTCGACGATTTGAGACTCGCGTGGGTGTGGTCGATGAGGGACGGAACCAACCAGCCGACGCCCCTGCTCCATGACGGCATCATGTACCTGGCCAATCCTGGCAACGTGATCCAGGCCCTCGATGCCGCCAGCGGTGAGCTCCTCTGGGAGTACAGGCGCGAGTGGGCGGACGATTTCCGCGCCGGTGGTTTCGACCAGCTACGCAACCTGGCGATCTACGGCGAGAACATCTTCGTCGCGACCAAGGACGCATACTTGCTCGCGCTCAACGCCCGCACGGGGGAGACGGTGTGGGAGACTCAGATCGCCGACTACCACCTGGGTTACACCAATGTGGCCGGGGTCATGGTCGTCGAGGGCAAGGTGCTCAACGGCATCAATGGGTGCACTCGCTTTGTCGAGGAAAGCTGCTTCATCACGGCGCACGACGCCGCCACTGGTGAGGAACTGTGGCGTACCTACACGGTCGCCCGTCCGGGAGAGCCCGGGGGCGACACGTGGGGTGATCTGCCGATCGAGCTACGGGGTGGCGTCGACGTTTGGAACACCGGCAGCTACGATCCCGAACTCGGGCTGGTCTACTGGGGGACGGCCCAGCCCAAGCCGTGGGTGGCCGCGAGTCGTGGCCTCACCGTTGAGGATGCGGCGCTCTACTCCAACTCCACCCTGGCGATCGATCCCGACGACGGCTCCATCGTCTGGTACCGCCAGCACGTTCCCGGGGAGTCACTTGACCTAGACGAGGCCTTCGAGCGGATCCTGATCGATCGCAACGGGGAGCGCTTGGTGTTTTCCATGGGGAAACACGGGATCCTCTGGAAGTTGAACCGGGAGAATGGGGAGTTCATATCATATCTGGAGTCGATCTACCAGAACGTCTTCGACTACATAGACCCCCAGACGGGTGCGGTGCGCTATCGCGAAGACATCGCTTCGGCGGGGATCGGCGACTGGGTGTCGGTGTGCCCGAGCACCGCCGGAGGCCACAATTGGCCGTCGATGTCCTATAGCCCTGAAGTAAACGCGCTCATCGTTCCGCTCTCTCAGAGTTGCCTGGAAATCCAAGGGCGCCCGATGGTGCTCGAGCTCGGATCGGGTGGCTCGGGCGCGTCCCGGCGCTTCAGCGATATGCCCGGAACGAACGGTCGCCTGGGCAAGTTGGGCGCTTACGACATCGATACGATGGAAGAGATCTGGAGTGTCGAACAGCGGGCGTCCTTCCTCACTGCGACGCTGAGTACAGCGGGCGGCTTGGTTTTCGCGGGCGACCTCGATCGCTACTTCCGTGCCTACGACGTTCGGAATGGCGAAGTTCTCTGGCAGACCAGGCTGGGGACGTCGGTGCAAGGCTTTCCGGTGACATTCGAGGTGGATGGGGAGCAGTACATCGCCATCAGTGCCGGGGTGGGCGGCGGAAGCCCTCGCGGTGTGCCCCGCGCGGTGACCCCGGAGATCCGGCATCCCCAGAACGGAAACGCGCTCTATGTCTTCAAGCTGCCGAGTCCGTAGGGGTGGTGGGTGCGCCCGCGGAGCGTCGCCATAGCAGAAACCCGTAGGCGCTCAAGTTGATTACGAGGACCGAGCCGCCAAGGATCAGCTGGTGGGTGCGGGTCAGTCCGGACGGATAAATGATCGGCACCAGATAGTGCTCAATGAACCCGCCCGTGTATCCCTCGGCGCCTCCCATCCGGCGAAAGCCAACCTCGAGTGGAGTCAGGGGGCAAATTCCACCCGTGAGTTCGATCCATACGCCCCAGAGCCCGCACGGGATGTGAGCCCAGGCCATCTGCGGCCATCGGTATGTCGTGAATGAGCCGAACACCACGAACAGGATGAAGGCGAGGTGCACAACGGCCAGGGTGTCAGCAAGGAGTAGATAGTTCACGTGAGGGAATTGACCTGGGACCACTATCCGGGGCAAGCGCCTCGCTAGCCACGTCCTTAGCCACGTCCCTGGGAAGACCTGCGAGGGACGGCGTGTTGGGACGGACAAGGGTCGTGATTCGTGATCGCAGGGAAATCGTTGCGCTGTCTGTGCTAGTCTCCGAGACTAGAGGAGAGCTTTGATCGGAGGCGATCATTCTGCTGGGCTGATAATTCCACCGGCCGCTGAACTCCGCCGGATAAAGAGAGATCGACCATGGCCACGACGCGCGGACGCTTACTCCCCGCATCATCGACGGTGTGAACGAACTCGATCGGGAGGATCTTGAGCCAGGTTCCGCCCCATCGGCACAGGGCGGGGGCACGCAGTAGCGGGCGAGCGGTACGGCATGCACTAGAGCGCCACTGCCAAACGGCGGCTAGTGACTCAGCACGCTCTCCAGTACCCTTCCGTCGAGATCGTTCGGTGCCGGCGTGCCGACGATCCACGCCAACGTCGGGGCAACGTCCACCGTGGCAACCCGCTCGTCCGTGACTCCGGGTCGGATTCCTCTGCCGAAGAAGATCATGGGAACGTGGCGGTCGTAGTAATAGGGAGTACTGTGGCTGGCTGGGCTGGTACCCGAAGTATGAACGTTCCTTTCGTAGCGCACGTAGACCCCGATCTGCGCAGCCGGGCCCACCTGGCGCACCCTCGAGTGGGAATGAGCGAAGAACACCTGGAAGGAATCTGAGGGCACCCCGCTCTCCACCTCTGAGAAGGTGTAAGCGGCGGCAATGTACGGGAGGGTGGCCAACGCTTCTTTCACCGCCTCCTCTGGAGCCTCGTCCTCACCCAGGCCGTCGAGTGCGTTTTGAATGTACGCCCGTACTTCCGCACGATCCGCGCGCGACAGGCGTCTGGCATCGATGCCCCTCTCGAACAGATACTCCGGGATGTCCAGGACACCATGGTCGGCAGAAACCGCGACGACCCAGCGCCCCGGGCCCACAGAATCATCCAGGAACGAGAAGAGCCGGTCCAGTTCCAAATCGAGCCTGAGAAGGTTGTCGAGTTGCTCCCGGCTGAGGGGTCCAAAGCGGTGCCCCACCCCATCCGTCTGAGAAAGCGCGATTCCCAAGTAGTCCACACTCCCTCGCTGTCCCAACTGGAACTCATGAATGGCCTCGACGGCCAGGGAAACGACGGCCCGGTCGGGGAAGGGCGTATATCGCCACCTCCAGCGATTCAACTCGCGCGGATCGGTTCCATCCACGAGTTCGCTCGCAACGTGAGGAAAGGCGGTGTACTCCCCCCCCGACTCCCATCGCGACGTATCTGGACGGGTCAGGGAACGCGCTTCGGGTGGAATGCTGCTCTCCCATACTGTGTCCGAGTAGACGAGCGGTAGGGTGGTCGCGTTGAATTCCGTTATCCAATCCGGGTACTCGGAGTGGTAGAAGTCCGAGGTGACAAACTCGCCGCCTCGCTCCTCGATCCAATAGATCTCCCCCACGGCCTGCGCTGCCAGTCCGATCGCGGCACGGTCCTTTCTGGAAATCGACACCACGCGTGAACCTGGGTCATCGGCGCTGATCCAATCTGGGAGGCCCGGCCGGCCGATGTTCGCGGAGGATCGTCCAGTGAGCTCGGGATATCCAAGGATCTGGCTGTTCCGGTCCTCCATCGAGTAGATCGACCGCCGCTCGCCCTCGATCGACTCGAACCACGAGTTCCCGACGATCCCATGGCGGGTCGGATAGACCCCCGTGGCGAGGGTCGTGTGTCCCGGACCCGTTGTGGTCACCGCATGGTCGTGGGTCGCATTCTTGAAGTGGTAGCCCTCATCCCGGAGCCTCCGGAGGCCTCCCACGAACAGGTGGTCGTACCGATCCAGAAGATCAGGCCGGAGCTGATCAATCACCATGAGAATGGCGAGGGTGGGTGGGTCGGCCGACGCGCCTTCGGGGGTCTGCTGACACGCAGACATCACGCTCCAAAGCACGAAGACGCCAAGTCTTCGAACGACGCTCATGTCCCTCCCCATCGATTGTCGACCCGCGGCCTCATCGCTTCACCGTGTAGTAGGGTAACATCAGTTTTCGCATCACCCTAACCCGCCACCTGTGTCCCAAACCACCAGGTATTCCCATCAAGACCCTTGACGCCGGCGCGGCGGTCGGGGTCGCTCCCCTTTGTGGGTTCCTGAACGGAGTCGCCGCCTTTCTCCCAGGCCACCGCTTAGATTGCATCCACGTCCGGTACGTAGACATGCAGATGACAGGGGACTGCCGACCAGCCTTGTGGGGCCTCACCGATCATCACCCCGGTGTCGTCGATCCGATTTTCGTCCTGCAGATCGCTTGTGTTGAAGTTGCGTGCTCGATCGAGCACGCTGTGCACTGTGTGCATAGACGGCGCGAATGACGGAAAAGTTGCGAGAGATATTTTCGAGGACTGGCGCGCGTGCCCAGCTAGAAGACGTCAGTCCGCCCCTGCCTCCTTCACGGCTTCTTCCTCGTTCCCCAAGAGCCGTGCGAGGTCACGCGATTCCCCCGGCCGCCGGTCGTCTCCGAGCGCGCCCATCCAAGCCGGATACCCCAGCGGAATCCTGCTCACTTCGTCGAGCTGTGCGACCTCCTCATCGGTGAGTGTCAGGTCGACCGATCCGAAGTTGTCCTCCAGTTGGTCCATCCGTCTCGCTCCGATGATCACGCTGGTCACGGCTTCTTTGTGGAGCAACCAAGCGAGCGCCACTTGGGCGACGGTGGCGTCGTGCGTCTCCGCTATGGGCCGCATTACATCCACGATGTCGAAGCCCTGTTCCTGGTTGATCGGCGGAAAGTCAAAGGTGGCGCGTCGCGAACCGTCCGGGCTGCTATGCCGCGTGAATTTCCCGGAGAGGAATCCTCCGGCGAGCGGACTCCAGACCAAGAGGCCGAGTCCCTGGTTCTGGATCAGCGGAATGGTCTGCTGCTCCAGTTCCCGTCCGGCCAACGAATAATAGGACTGGGTGCACTTGAACGTCTCCAAGCCCCGCTTCTCGGAAATTCCCAGCGCCCTCATCATTTCCCAGGCCTCCATGTTGGAGCACCCGATGTAGCGGACCTTGCCGGACCGGACGAGATCGGTCAGCGCGATGAGCGTCTCTTCGATGTCGGTCTCAGGATCGGACCGGTGGATCTGATAGAGGTCGAGGTAGTCGGTGCCGAGGCGTTTCAGACTCGCTTCGGCTGCCTGGACAATGTGCAGCCGCGAAAGCCCGACCTCGTTCGCGCCCGGACCCATGCGGCCGCGCACCTTGGTGGCGATCACGACATCGTGACGCTTGTCCTTCAACGACCGACCAAGAATCTCTTCGGACTCACCGCTCGAATAGACGTCGGCGGTGTCGAAGAAATTGATCCCCTCGTCGAGCGAGCGATGCACGAGCGCGTCGGCCTCTTTCTGACCGAGGGCGCCGATCATCTCCCACTGGCTGCCAAAGGTCATGGCGCCGAGGCAGAGTTCCGAAACGAAAACGCCGGTGTTGGCGAGGGGGCGATATTTCACGGGTATTTTCTCCGGAGTCACGAAAGTGGACTCGAGTGTTACGGTCACGTAGGACACGGGTGCCCATTATCATATCGGCTGCCGCCGAGCCGGTCTACGAACTATCGCTCACTGAGCCGGATCGGCATCGTCATGGCACCGTTGCCGGCCGAATCCCAAGCGGCGAACCGGGCCCAAGCCTGGCCCCTCGCATCGAACGGAATCGTGAACGTATGACTGCCGAAGGGAGGCAGATCCGTGGTCGAGACCATCTGGGTCGTGGTCGTCTCACCATCCCCGTAGACGACCTCGACAAAATCAAGCGGGAAGGTCCACTGGACCTCCGCCGTGAGCGTGGCGTTGGCTCCCGCGCCGTCGTATTCATGGGACGGGATGAGCACCTCCCCCGAAGTCACGAAGTAGTTCCCTTCCATCAAGGCGTCGATGATCGGTGCGTAGTCGCTAGATTCCGGCAAATCGCCGATCCGTAAGTAGCTCACCGGGCCGTTCGCGTAGATATCGTCGCCCGGGGCCTTGTCGTAGGTCTCCGTGATGGCCAAAAGGTACTTCGGTCGAAGCGATGAATCGGCGATCCAATTGTTCATGTCGTCGAGCAGCGGGATGACGCGGAAATCGGACAACCGGACCTCAGACAGGTCGGAGCCCATGCCCCAACGCCAACCCGCCCCGCGGTAACGGTCATTGAGGAACTGAGGGGTCTCCGCTACGGCGTCGGGGAAGCCGGTTGAGCCTTTCGTGCGCGGATGAGGCATGTAGACCAGCATGTCCTCCGCCTCGATCATGGTCATCAAGTCTTCGGCGCTGCCGATGTTGTACATACGGCCGTACTCGGGATGCTCGGTGATCAGAGGCGTCCCCGGGGTGCGCTCATCTACGTAATAGACCGGGTGTGAGAACAGGAGGTCCCAGTGGCCGCCGAGAAGATTGGTGTTCTCCATCTCCGGCATCACCATGAACTCGCCGTCTGAGTGTCGCTGCGCTCCTTCGAACAGCCAGTGGAGTTCCTCCAACTGGGTGGCGTCACGTGGCCGGTCGACGGGTCCCGCGATGTTGATGCCCGCCGCCCGCAGCACCTCGAAATCTGACAGTCGGGTATCGATGCTTCCGGACGCCAAGAGATCCCGACCCAGATCTGTATGGTAGTGGCTGCCCATCACCTGATAACCGGGCAGTGGCCGGTATACGTCCCCGTTCGTAAACGCGAGGGCGTCTTCGAACGCCTCAGACGAAGCGCCGAGCGTCGCGTAGAAGTAGCCTGCCATGTGCTGCTCGGACCCCGGCGGTGCACTGTATAGGGACCAGTTCGCCAGGTACCTCTCGACGACCTCCTGTTCGCTCTGCCGGATTCCGAAACTGAACGATGACTCGTCGTCCTTTCGATACCAGTTGTTGCCGACGTTGACCTCGATCTCTCGCGCCCAGAAGAACGTGTGCGGCGGCGGAAAGGCGGCGATCGCACCTCCGTTGGTCTCGGCGACCACCAATCGATTCGCCGCCCTAAGCACCACATGATCGGCGTTGGCTGGACCTCGAAGCGAATAGGAGTGGTCTTCATTGGCGATGTCGTGCCACGCGATCGCGCTTCCCTCGAGATCGAGGCCGGTGAGGCCGAGATCGTATTTATACGCCACTGAGGGCAGATCCGTGGAAGCGACGGCCTCGACCCGAATGAGATTGGTTCCTTCGTATATGGTCAGCACCAACTCCCCCGAAAAGGAGCCGAGCCGCATTCCGGGGAACGTTACCTCCAGCCGCGCGCCGTCCGTCGTAACCACGCAGCGCTCAGCATTGTAGACCGCGTCGGCACGACGGACCTCTTCAGGCGACCGCGGGAGGCCCGGTTGCTCCGCCACACCTGCGGCGGGCGGAGGATTCCCGGTACCCACTTCGGTACGCAGGTCGAGCGGGGCATCCCAGAAGACGTCCCACTTGTAGGTATCGACGACGTCCTGTGTAAGCTCCACGCCGAGACTGCGTAGCGGACTGAGTTGCTGGTTGCTGATCCGCCGCAGCCCCTCGGTGATCTTGAATTCAATTTCCGCATCGGTTGCGAGGATCGCCCAGGCTTCGTTTCCATCTCGAATCGCCAGTTCCGCAATGGTTGGCGTCCCGTCGACGATGCTGAGCCCAAGGCGGAGCCGCTCGTCTTCGGCGCCTGGCCACTGGACGAGTAATACATCATCGGACACGCGGGCGGTGATGGCGCCCGCCGGTGCATAGCTCGCGAGGTCACAGACGAGCGGGGAGGCGGGACTGGAGACCTGGATAAGTGCCGTCACGCTTGCGGGCGCGAAAAGGGTTACTACCGCCAAGACGCCTACGGAGAAAATCATCAGAATCACCTCTCTGGCAGGACACTACCGGCCAAGAATAGGGGTTGTCGTGGCGACCGGCTATGTGCCTCAACGATCCGCAGTGGGAACGTTTGGAGTCTTCCCAGTATTTCTTGGGTCCGGTGGGGTTCGGGGATGCGCGTCCAGGTGGGCTATCACTACGACGTGCGTCAGCGACGAGCATGTGTGGTGGCCCCTGGACAAGATGCTCCACTCAGTCGTAGGCTCGTACTTTCCCTCTGAGACCCGTTGAATTTTTTCCGCGAGCGCTGTTTAGAAGAGACACCTGAAAGGAGACATCCGATGTCCGTACAACTTGGTGA
>Ga0310121_10001310_pt1 | contig 25795 bp, 22 predicted proteins | sample CB27_Tmax_986_MG_FD_203504 | JGI IMG/M metagenome (GOLD analysis project Ga0310121, IMG submission 203504) | Marine microbial communities from Western Arctic Ocean, Canada - CB27_Tmax_986 | ecosystem: Environmental > Aquatic > Marine > Oceanic | place: Canada: Western Arctic Ocean | collected...
CCCTCGTGCAACCCCTACCTGACGTTCAGTGCCATGCTGATGGCGGGGCTCGACGGGATTCAAAACAAGCTGGATCCGGGCGATCCGCTCGATAAGAACCTCTACGACCTGCCGCCCGAAGAGGCCAGGCTGATCAAGAAGGTTCCCGGCTCTCTCGAGGAGGCGCTGGCCGCGCTCGAGGCCGACCACGAGTTCCTACTCAAGGGCGACGTGTTCACCGAGGACGTCATCGAGAATTGGATCGATTACAAGACCGAGAACGAGGTCAACCAGGTCCGCCTGCGGCCCCATCCCTACGAGTTCCACCTCTACTACGATATCTAAAGCACTCTTGAGGGATGGCCGCCGGTTGCGGTCGTTCCCCTCCCGCGGCGTCCAACACTAGGGCCGCTTCCAGCGAAAGCTGGAGGCGGCCCTCCCATTTCGGATAACCCCAGCAACGAATCTTCCACGGCGGAGCGCGGACACGGGGCCGGAGGGTCGCGGCTGGCCGTCGGCACCCCGCGCGGGCCGGCGTCGGGCCCATGGCGGGGTGGAGGAAATCTTACCGAATTGTCGGCTTCCCCTCTCGTTGCCTACACCCGTGTAGGCAACGCTCGCCGCGCGCCACCGGCCCCAACCCGCCGGCACGCCAAAAAATGGCTAAATTCAAGGTATCGGATGGTCGAAAGACTAAGAGGAGTAGATCCCCCGAGCGGGGGGCGTCGCCTATTGTCAGGGGCCAATGCAAGAGCAGTACGGTTGTCCGATGTTTGAGCTGTCGTCCATTATCCAGGAGATCAACCAGCAGATCGACGGCATTGCCTTCGCGCGCCTGTTCGATTATCACCCCAGCAAGATCCAGTTCCTCGGCAACACCCTGAAATTCTTCTGCCCGGTCCACAACGAGCTCGCCTTCCGCTCGATGGTCCTGGACATGGAGAAGCACTAATTCAAATGCACGATGAAGCGCTGCCCCTGCTTCGAGGGCGGGATGTTCGTCGAGCTGTGGGCCTCCTTCCGCAAGATCGAGGTGATCGAGGCGGCACTGGAGCTTGCCGAGAAGCTCGAGATCGACGTTGATGTGCATTCGATCCACAAGCTGGCCGAATCATTGAGCGATAATGCCGAGCAGGCCCTCGCCCAGAACGACCTGCCCTCGGCCCGCGGCGCGCGGCGCGGTCATGCAAGCCCTGGCGATCGATTCCCACGACCTCCAGGTCCACCTGCTGTCGGCCCAGATCTTCGAGGCCGAAGGCCGCCGCGAGGAAGCACTCGACGAGCGGTTGATGGTCTACGACACGTATCTCGACCACCAGGAACACGAGTCGGCCCGCGCCCTGCTCGATCTGATGCTGCGCAACTCGACGCCGAATCTGGCCCTCCTCGAGCGCCGCGTCGAGCTGGCGAGGCTCGAAAAGAGCGCCCCGGCACTCAACGAGTCACTACGTCAACTGGGCGCATACCAGCAGGCCAACAACAAACTGCGCAAGGCCATCGTGGCGTTCGAGGAAGCGCAACGGCTCGATCCGCGCTCCCTCGAATTGCTCGAGACCTTGGCCGGGCTCTACGAAAAAGCCGGCGATCGCAAAGCCCTCAACGTCACGCTCGGCGAGTTGGCCAAGCGTTACGAGGCCGACGAAGACATCAACCGCTTGCTGGCCGTGCTCAACCGGCAGGCCGCGTTGGATCCTCGCGACCTGGCGGAACGGGACGAGACCGTTTAATTCGCGCTGCACGAGCGCGCCCATGCGTGGGCCGTCAGCGAACCGGCAATATTCAAAATCTCAGTTCAATACAAGGAAACCGCAAGGCGGTGGAACGTGCTCAGGCGTGGGAGCGGGCCAGAAATCTTTGGCGCGCATAAACGATCAGCCCCAGCAAGATCACCAGCGTCTCGGCGGTCCAGAACAGCGTCAGTTTGCCCATCACGCCTGAGGTGAACCCATAGGAGTGCAGCCCCACGCCAAGCAGGTTGACTCCCCACCACGAGAACGCCACGACCATCCCGCCGAAGACCGCCGCCATGCAAATCCCCAACTCGCGCAGGTATCCGCCCATCCGTCCGTGCAGGATAATCAAGTTCCAGATAACGATCAGTAGCGCCCCGTTCTCCTTGGGGTCCCAGCCCCAGAAACGGCCCCAACTGTAATTGGCCCAGATCCCGCCCAGGACCGTCCCCACCAGCGAAAAGAGCAACCCGAAGCAGACCACCCCATAGGTCATGCGCGAGACCATGCGATAGAACTCGCGGTTGCCGCTGAGGCCAAAGAGTTTGGCGAAGATATACACGTGGCCGATCGCCGCGGCGAGGAACCCCGCCGCATAGCCGATATTGATCGTCGTCACGTGCGTCGAGAGCCAGAAATTGGAGTTGAGCACCGCGATCAACTGACCCATCGTGTCGCTGCCGTCGGTTAGTTCGTAGTTGTTCGCGACAAACAGACCCGCCATCCCAAGCAACGCGGCGACCCCCAGCGCGATGCGTTTGCGGTTGATCCATTCAATCACCAGCGCAACGACGATCGCCACGGCCGGGATGAACAGCGTCGTCTCATAGAGGTTCGTGATCGGAGGCCGGCCGCGGATGATACAGCGCAACGTAATCCCCACGATCAGCAGGACCGTCGGCGTTACGATAAACCCCGTGGCGACCCGGGCCAGCCAACGGCTGTTCGGAAAAAGCCACAGGCAGGCCACCAGGATGAAGCCGAGAATGAACAGCACGAGGCTATAGTGGAAGGGTTTGAGCTTGTAGAAGAAGATTTCCAGCCCAAATCCCCACAGATCGCCCCGCTCGCGGGCGGCGTGCGTAACGCTGCCGACGAGCCGCGTCAGCGTGTGGTTGAACGCCTTTTCGTCGCCCAGTTGATGGGGCAGCTTTTCGAGCAGGGCAAGCTGCGTGAGTCCGGTTTGAGGAAATGCCTCGGTGCTGACGACCTCGAGGATCATCTCGCCGGCGGAGATGTATCGCTCGCTTTCGGACCCGCCCGGCGGAAAGATCGACAAGGCAACCGACCGCTTTCCAACCAGCTCGATGTTATCGAGCAACGCCAGCAGCGTTTGCAGGTCTTCGATCGACATCGCCTCCTCGTTCTCGCTCAGCATGGTTTCCCCCGCCCTGAGCGCCGAGCCATGGAGCACCAGTAGCTGAGTGAACAACGGAAGGCGCGACACCAGGTCGCTGTACGACATTGCCTGAAGCGCCTCGGCGTTGGTTTCAGGCATGTAACGGGCCAGCCTCGCCTCCCGCTCACCGATCAGCGGAATATGGGCGAACTCGAGCGCCTGGGTCAGGCTCTGCAGCTCGAGGTAACTTTCGAACAGGTTTAACAGTTGCTTCTGCTCGAGACTGCGATCGTCCTCTGGGATCCCGAAAAACGACTCGGCCAATTGGCGCAGCTTCGGCTCGACCTCTTCCAGTTCGCGCAACGCAAACCGCGTTCGAGGGTCCTCGTCGGGCAACCCCAGCATTTGCATCACGGCCGGGTTCTCGATCAGGATCACCTTAAAGTCTTTGGTCAGGTCGGGATAAAACAGCGTGTTCAGCAGCCACTCCATCGAGCCCAAGCGCGTTTTGTCCTCGATCTTCAGCCGCGAGCGACCGCTGAACTTGACCAGTTCAAACCGGGCGAACGTGGACAGGGGCTTGATCCGTCCGCCATCCTGGATCGGCAGGCGCGAGGCAAGCTCGAGCGTCTCCTTGGACCAATGCGGCCGAAGCCCCAACGCCGCGGCGTCCGAACCCCCAACAAGGATCCCCAACAAGGCCAAGACCGGCCAAATGACTATGAGACGATGTCTAATTATCATGAGAACTCACAAACGCGTTCTTCCAAATTCATGTTTTCTATCCCTCACCTTGACCAATGTATTGCCGCGCTTCGCGAAGATCAAGATACGGCTACTTCATCGCGCCTGACGCGCCCGCTCGGAGCGCAAGTAACGAACCAACGTGATGCCGAACTGAGTCAACAATCCGACCGAGATAATAATGCACGCAACCAGCGGCCACTGGTCGGCGGGATTGCGCACCACCGCAAACGTCGATGACATCTGTCCGGTCCGCGGGTTCTCGAAGAACGAGGCCTGAAAAAAAACAAGTCCCTTGTGTCGTAGCGGGTGGTTCATCTTGATCGTCAGGTCCTCGCGGGTTTCCCCTTCGATCTTGGTCACGTCACTCCTGAACGCCCGCGGCATGCTCGTCCCCGGATGAAGTTCGCGTATGAAACGATTGAGTTTCAGGGTGAAGGGCACGGTCCAGGTTCTTCTCTGAAGCTTCAAGTCCCACTGTTTGCCGCCGGCTTCGACCGTCAGCGGAAGGCTCGCATGGTCGCTCAGCCGGATGGAACCGCCCCACAGGATGGCTTCGCGCCGCTCGCCGCTCTGCTTGTCGCGCAGGGCCAGATAAAGTCCCGGCAGATTGCGCTCGTTCTCTTTCTCCGGAGAGAGTTTTTCGAAAAAAAAGCCGTCCACGATTTTCCGCTTGGCGGTCGCCGCGGATCGTTCGGGTTGCGGGATGCCGTTTCGCGCGTATTGGCCGACCACGACATCGAAGGGCCAATCCCCTGATTGAATCGTCCGTTCCTGACCCCGAGAGAGGTCGGCGAAGAGCTCCTCCGGGACCACGTACTCCTTGTTGTGGTCGGCCGTGCTGGTATCGGCCACCACAAGTTCCCATTCATGGTAACTGCTGAATCTGCTGGACGACTGGTCGGGCGCCAGCGTCATCTGGCCCTCGATGGCGAAGTGGTGGGTCACCAACCCCGCCAGCAACATGAACAGGATGCCGACATGGATCACGTAAATCCCCGCTTTCGCCCATGAGGGCCGCATGCGCACGAACATCCCCACCAGCAGGTTGATCGAGAGGATGACCGATAACAAATAGACGCCGGGCAGCGGCAGTTTCAGCCCGTTCGGAAACTCATGGACCAAGAAAAACGCACTGAAGTAGCGGTCCTGAACCTCATAGAGCCCAACGCGCGCCTGCTCGAGCGTCCCCAGCAGCGTGAGTAGAAACAGGAAAAGCAGGACGACAATAGCCAACCCGAAGGAGGAAAAGAAGCGAAGCAGTGCGTTGAGCGGAGATTTCTTCATCGTGGGTAACGGGCGAGCGTTCAATCAAATGGTTCGAAGCGATCGGCAAAACGCCACAAAGTTCTCTTTCTGCGCCGCCACCTGTTCGGCGGGGCCGACCATCTTCACGAAAAGGGCTTGGTCTTGGAAAGGGCAAAACGTGCCGAGCATCGCATACCCTTCCTGTTTGGGGCCTCGCATCCCTTGGTAGGCGCCCTGGATCTCAATCAGCGGCGAGCTGTGACCCAACAGTTCGATCTTGTCCAATCCCTGGACATCCTGGGACGAGGGCGCGGGCTGGCTCATCTGGCGATACCAGCGCTGAATATTCGCGACGTCCCCACCGCCCGCAATCGAGATATAACAGTCCACAATCTTCTCCGGGCCCGAGACGAACGAAACCATCCGCATCGGGCGGGGCGAGGCTTCCTCCCATCCCGGAGGGACATTCCAGACAACGGGCAAGGCGGCCTCCTCGGTGCCCGGCGTCGCCGGGGCGGGTTGCGCGGAGACTTGCGGCTGGACCGGCGGGTGAGAATGAACCGGTTCGGCCCCGTGCAAATGTAGGCCGGCGCAAAACCTCTTATACCTCTCAAGGTGCGTGGTGATGATCGAAGCGGGCCCCACCATCAGGACCGATATCGACCGATCCGCGAGCTGGGCGACGCAGCCGATCAGTTGGTATCCCTCCTTGGGCGATCCACTCATGCTCCGATAGGATCCCTTGAGATCGAGGAGCGCGACGTTTTGGCCGAGCACATCGATCTTCTCTAATCCCCCCAATTCGGCATCGCTGATCGGTTCCAGCCCCATTTGTCCCCGCCAACGATTGATGTTGATCAACTGACCACCGCCGCTGAGCGTCGTGACGTAGCATTGGGCCGCCTGATCATCGCCCAAAATAAAGTTCGGGTTGCGCAGTTGCGTCGGCACGACCTCACGCCAGCCGGCCGGCGTCGACCACTCCGGCGTCGGCTCGGGCCGCCCCCCTGGTCCGCTCCCCGGGTGGGCCGCGGCTTCCCCAATCCGAAACCCAAACCGTTCCGCGCTGGTGCGTTCGGGGTCCGAAGCGGAGTCGCCCTTGGGCGCCGGTCTGGTCTCGTTGACGGTGATCACCGGCGGATTTTGGGAGCCACACGACGCGATCAGGGCGAAAACGGTCGTGCATAGCGGGATCCACAAAAAGGGCGACCGGTTGGCGAGATCATAACTCCGGTGGGGGATTCTCCTCGATGCGTGATTCATGATGTGTAAACCATACTATGCCGTTCAGGTGCGGGTCCGTTAGACGCCGCTCGCGGCCACCTCCAGCCCGGCCCGGGCCTGGCGCGCAAGCAGGGCCGCCCCAATCACACCGGCGTCGTCCCCCAGCGCGGCTTCGACGATGCGCACGCCGGTTTGGGCCGATTCAAACGCCTGCCGACGAAACGCCTCAACAACCAAATCGAGGTAAGGTTTGCCCAACGCCTCGACCAGGCCACCCCCGAGCACGAAACACTCGGGATTGAGCAAATTGGCAACCGATCCCAAACCAATCCCCAACTGCTTGGCCCCATTCTTGATCACCTTCACGAACACTTTGTCGCCGCTCTCGAAGGCTAGCTTGAACTGCTTGGAACGAATCTGCACACCCTCATCGCCCAGCTGCTTCCTGGCCTTCTTGTCGCCCTTGAGCGCTTCACGGACTTCTCGCGTCATGGCGGTCCGCGATGAGAAGGCCTCCATGCACCCCCGGCGACCGCAACCGCAAACCGGCCCCTTGGGATCGATACACATATGACCGATCTCGCCGGCGATGTGATTGGCGCCCTCCCACAGCTTCCCGCCGATCACCACCCCGCCGCCGATGCCGGTACCCACGAAGACGCCCACGCAGGAGCGGGTCCCTTCGGCCGCCCCGCGCTTGTATTCGCCCCAGGCACCCGCGTTGACGTCGTTGCACAAATGGCTTTCGATGCCCAGTTTGTCTTCGAGGATCGATTTCAGGGGTACGTTCTTCCACTTCAAATTGGGCGCCTCCAAAATGACCCCGCTGGCAGGGTTCAGGGGCCCCGGCGCGCCGATGCCCAGGCATTCAATCTGCCCCGGATCGAGTTGAGCGGTGGCGAGGGCCTCGTTGGCCGTTTCGACAATCCTCTCCACCACCGCTTCCTGACCCAATTCAGCTCGGGTCTTGTTCTTTGCCCGGCTGAGAATCTGACCCTCCCCGTTGATGACGGCGGCGAGGATCTTCGTCCCACCCATGTCGATGCCCAAGGTATAGACTTGATCGTTCATCTTGACCGCCCCTTCGGACGTTGCATAATCAAGTGGACCGGCAATACCGTTCCGCATAAAATATACCTTAGTAACAGGAGCCATGAACACCTAAAAATGGAGCATCGTAAAAAAGAGCGCACGGCCGATCGTGTTTGTAGAGTATAGGTTTTATAATATAAATGTAATAATCACTACAGGCATTCGGCCCCGGCCGCTGCCGAAATCACATTGTTCAATCAATTCACGTTTTGGCTTTCACCCGCCGATGCTTCATGGTAGGATCCTACTGTCGGGGGTGAATAAGAGGTCGAATATCGTCGCAACCGGTCGGCTCCGGCCCTGATTTGAAAACGTCAAAAGGAATGTGTCCAATGGGTATGCCAGGTTCCACCGAAATGATCATCGTGTTGATCATCGTGTTGATCATCTTCGGGCCCAAGAATCTTCCGCGGCTTGCTCAGTCCTTCGGCCGCTCAGTTCGGGAGCTTAAGAAGGGGCTGCAGGGTATGGGCGATGACGTCAAGGGTTCGATGGACGAAGATTTGAAGAGCCATACGGACCAAGCGAGCGCCTCGGCGGCCAAATCCGAGGATGCGGCCGTTGATCCCGGCGAAGCGGTCAAATCCAAGAACGTCTGAACGGCCGGCTCCGATTCGCCCTTTCGCGTTTTCACGCCTTAGCGGCACTTATGTCCCGGAAACCCTCGCGAATGCCTGCTGGCGGCCCACTGTCCCACCGATCCGTCAATGAACCGTAATCCGGAGAGCGAAATGTCCCTCATCGGGCATCTGGATGAGTTACGCTCACGGCTCATCATTAGCATCTTGGCCCTTTTCGTGGGCATGATCGCCGGTTTTCTCTTGGCTGATCCCATCATTCGAATCATTACTGAGCCTATTACAGGACTTGCGCGGGATCCTGATCCGGATCGCGCGCTGGTCCTCAGATTCGACCCCGCTGGTGGCGCACGGTTAGACCTGGACTCGCTTCCCGATCCCAAGGCCAGTGTCTCGCAAACCCTCGTGATTATCGTCGAGGGCGACCCGGAGAGGAAATACTACATCGGCGGGCGGCCATCGCAGCAGTTCATCACGACGGGCCCGCTGGATCCCATCATGATGAAACTAAAGGTCGCCCTCATCATGGGGCTTCTACTGGCGCTTCCCATTATTATTCGTCAGATCTGGGGGTTTGTGTCACCGGGTCTGAACCAGAAGGAGCGTAAAGTCACATACCCCATCCTCATGGGATCGATCGTTCTTTTCCCCCTGGGTGCCCTGTTCGCATTCTTTATGGTGAAAATACTTCTGATTGTCATGAATTCCTATAAACTGGAAGGCATTGACATGACTCACTTTACGGATTTCTTTAAGCTTCTATCGCTCTTAACCACGATGATGCTCATCTTTGGCGTGATTTTCGAGCTGCCCCTCATGGTTGCGATCGCGGCAAGAATCGGGCTGGTCACGCCCGACATGCTTCGACGCTACCGCCGCCACGCCTATGTCGGGCTCGCGTTCGCTTCGATGATCCTCACCCCCGCCGATCCATTCACCATGCTGATGGCCTTTTTCCCTCTCATCGGCCTATATGAACTGTCGATTGCCCTGGCCAAACCGATGGCCTTCTTGCACCAGCGAGACTTGAAAGAGTGAGCCTTTTCTCTTCCGCGAGGGATTAGTTCGAGCTAATCTTCTTTTCCCGCTACTCTTATCATTCGGATGGAACGCGGGAACTTAAAGACGCCATGCGACGCTGTCGACCGAGATGCGAAAACGATACCTCATCACTTTGCTCGCCCTGTCAATTCCGCTAGCTGGATGCCAGATTCGCCTGGCCCCGCAATTGGATCCCTTTTACACGGCGGTATTAAGGGAATTCCCCACGCACGAGGCCGCGCTCTTTGGTCAGGGCAATTATCTGATTCGGCAGGGTCGGTACTTTGAAGCCGTGGAATACTTCCGCAGACTTGTCTCACACTTTCCGGAACACGAGGGGGGCTGGATCAGCCTGGGTCAGTGCGAACTGGAATTGAATCAATTTAGACGAGCTGAAACGGCGTTTCGGCGAGCGGAGGGTCTGGAAAGGAGTCTTGAATCCCAAATAGGACTGGCGAACTCGCTGATTTTCCAAGGAAGGGTCGAGGAGGCTCGAGAGGTTGCCACTGCGATTGAACAGCACATGGGAGCATCGGCAATCCTTTATCGAATTCTGGGCGATATCGCGTTCGTTGAGAAAAACTCCCGCCAGGCTGTTGATTATTACCATAAGAGTCTGGCCAGCTCGCCTAACCAGAAAGACCTGAGGGACCGGATCACGGATATCGAACAGCACTTGACATTCAAATAAGGGAACCCTTATCAATAACTCAGAGGCCTCCCGTTTGGGGGCGCGGGGTGTTTCACGTGAAACAGCCGCCGACGCCCAAACGATGGGTCAATTCCCACGAACCAACCCAAAATGCACCATATCATCGCCGTCGCTAATCAGAAAGGGGGAGTCGGGAAGACAACCACGGCCGTTAATCTAGCGGCTTGTCTGGGCGCGAAGGGCCATCGAGCCCTTTTGATCGACCTGGATCCCCAGGCCAATGCATCCAGCGCCGTCGGCTGGGATACCAATACGCTCAATGCATCGATTTACGAGGCTCTCGTTGAATCCCAAAAGCCCATTATTCAGCCGCTGAACGAACATTTCCAGAATATCTCGCTCGTTCCTTCCTCGATGGACCTGGCTGGGGCGGAATGTGAACTCTTTGAACGGGAGGAACGCAATACGGTGCTCAAGCAGGCCATTGAGCGTCTGGACGAGGATTTTGAATTTGTGATCATCGATAGCCCCCCGAGTCTGGGTCTGCTGACGCTTAATGCGCTGGTCGCCGCGGATTGGGTCCTGATCCCCGTCCAGGCTGAATACCTTGCCTTGGAAGGGCTATCCCGGATGATCCACATCATCCAAAGGATGAGTCGGCAACAGAATCCTGGACTTCGCATCGTCGGCCTCGTGGCCACGCAATATGACGGGAGGACTAATTTGGCCCAACAGGTGTTTGAAGAACTCCAACGGGCTTTCCCGGATAAGCTTTTCCAGACCAAGATCACCCGTTGCGTTCGCTTGAGTGAAGCCCCCGGATTTGGTCAACCCATCATCTACTATGACCCCCGCTCGGTCGCGGCCGAGCAGTATTTCGAGCTTGCGGAGGAGGTCTTGCATGCCTGTGAAGAAACGCGGATTGGGTCGCGGGCTTGACGCTCTACTGGGAGTCAGCGAGCTTTCCACTGAGACGATGCATGCCCCGCAGATCGTGCGGAGCATGCCGATCGCGCATCTAAAGCCCAACCCGTACCAGCCCAGAACGCGGATGGACCCGGACCGCCTGGAGGAACTGGCGGCCTCAATCCAGCAGAGCGGCATCATTCAACCGCTGATCGCGCGCAAGAACCAGAACGATCAATTTGAAATCGTTGCCGGCGAACGCCGCTGGCGGGCGGCGCAGCGCATCGGGTTATCGGAAGTCCCGGTGGTGGTGAAGGAACTGGACGATGAGGAAATGCTCGAGCTGGCTCTTGTTGAGAACCTCCAGCGAGACGATTTGAACCCGATCGAGGAGGCTCGGGCCTATAAACAGCTGATCGAAGGGTTTGAGCTGAGCCAAGAGAGCGTGGCCCACAAAGTAGGGAAATCCCGGGTTGCCGTCACGAATTCGCTCCGGTTGCTTCGCCTACCGGAGAAGATTCTGCGCTGGATCGAGGAAAGCGCAATCTCGGCGGGTCACGCTCGTTCGATGCTCTCGTTGGAGAACGAATCGCTCCAGCTTGTCCTGGCCCGCGAGATCATGAGCAAGGGGCTGAGCGTCCGCGAGGTGGAAAGTCGGGTTCGGCGCCTACTGAAGGCACCCGATCCCACTCCTAAGGCCGAGACCCCGACGATCGAACTCGATGCTCATGATCTAGAGGAAAAATTGACAATCCATCTCGGATTGCGGGTCAGAATTGCTCCCAAATCAAACACCGAAGGTAAGATCGAAGTCTATTATTCGACCCTGGATGAATTCAGCCGGTTCTTCGATCACCTAGGGATCTCATTGCAAGAGGAACTTTAAACCGAATGAAACCCTTCCCAATCAGGAACAGAAGGCATATGCGTTGGAAATTTACGACCACCGGACGCTTTCGATCCAAGTTACGCATCGTCCTGTTGTCATCCCTTTTCTTAGTGAGCCTGTCCACTCTCGCCCTGGCCCAAGCCGAATCATCCAGCCTTAAGGGTCTTATCGGGGTGGATGTCTTCAAGATGATTCGCGACGCGGACCTGTTGGGCAAGACCTGTCTGGTGATCCTCGCGATCTTTTCGATCATGAGCTGGATGGTGATTGTCTATAAGTTCCTGCATATCCGCCAGGCGTTGGTTCAAACCGACGCATTCGTGGAAATCTGTAATCAAGGCTCGGGCAAGCTCGAAGAGGCCTTCCGGCACGCTTCGACCTATCCCGATTCCCCTCTGGCGCAGATTTTGCGCGAGGGCTATCTGGAGCTCGAAATCGAAAATTGGTATCGAGAGGGCTACGGCGAATCAATCGAAATGCGCATCGAACTGGCCAAGGTCGGCGTCGACCGCATCTTCGAACGAACCATCGCCGGCGAAATCAACCATTTGGAAAGCAAACTAATCTTTCTTGCCACGACGTCCAACGTTTGCCCATTCATCGGTCTGTTCGGCACGGTTTGGGGCATCATGGGGACGTTTCAGTCGCTGACGGATACTCAATCGGTCGTACTCAGTTCACTGGCCCCGGGTCTGTCGACCGCCTTGCTTACCACGGTCGGAGGGTTGTTTTGCGCGATCCCGGCTTCTGTTATGTATAATTTCTTGACGAACCAAGTGCGGGTTTTGGTCTCGCGCATGGATGCGTTCGCGCTGGAACTTAGCAATGTGATACAGAAAGAAGTCATGAAGCAATCAGTAATGGTATAGATGACACGTTCATGATTATGTAAAATACTTATTAGGTGGCATGCCATGCGTCGACATCACGAGGCCCTGCAAATCATGTCCGAGATGAACCTGACCAACTTGCTCGACACGGCATTCATCCTGTTGATCGCCTTTATGTTGGTCGCCCCGATGCTCAAGCATGGCATTGAGCTGGACTTGCCCAAGGTCTCGCGCAAGGACCTCCAGACCGAGGCCAAAACGATCACCATCGTGATCGCGAAGAGCCCCGAGGAGGGATTTACCGAACCGATATACGTCGAGGACCAGCGCGTCGATCTGGAAGGTTTGGAGGCGATCATCCGGGACACCATGGAAAAATTTGAGAACTTCTCCGTCGCGATCGAAGGGGACCGGGCCTCGACATGGGGGACATACGCGCAGGTCCTCGGGTTGTTGCAAAACCTCGGCGTGGAGAAAATCGGTCTGGTCACCGAACCTCTGGAACTGGAATGAGAAGTGGTCCGTTGCTTTCTGATTTCCGTGCTCTGGCATTTGATAATTATTGTTGTATTATTACTGATGAGTGTGTACACGCCTCCTCCGAAACTCGCCGTTCCCGTCCAGATTGAAGTGATCCAGCGTGAGCCGGCGCAGCCCGAGCCCGAGTCGACGCCTGAACCGAGCGTCGAACCCACACCGCCGCCCACGCCCGAGCCAACTCCGGTGCCGACGCGCGAACCGACACCCCGTCCCACGACCGAGCCCACGCCGGAAATCCAAATCCCCGATCTGGATTTGACCCCGACGCCCACTCCAACGGGCACCCCCACGCCTACTCCCTCGCCCACTCCCAAGTCCAAGAAGCCGCCTCAGAAGCAGAAGACAGCCGACGTCAAAGAGGTCTTCGAGGAGGACGCCGATGTCATTGAGGAGGAGCCGACACCGACGGCGACCCCGACGCCCAGGCCAAAGGCCACGGCCGCGCCAACCCCCACCCCCCGGCCGCTCGTGACGCCCAAGCCCGTCGTCACCCCCGTGCCGACGATCGATCCGTCGGCTTTTGAATCCAAAGACAAACAAGAGGTCAAGGCCAATAAGGAAATGGGCGAGGCGGTTTCGATCGAGACAACCGGCGCGCAGGACCTTGGGCTCACTTACCTTGCGATCGTGCGCTCCCAGGTCGAGAGCAACTTCCGCCATCCGTTCTCGAACACGGGCTTGCAATGCCGCATCAGGTTTACGATCCTCAAGGACGGCACGATTGATAAGGGCTCGTTCCATATCGAACAATCGACCAGGAACGCGAGCATGGATCAGTATGCGATCCGCGCGCTGAATGAGACCGGCAAGGTGCCACCGCTATATGACGATTACACGAAACCCCACCTGCGTGTTATACTGACGTTCGAGTTCAGCAGCCGTGGAGGGTCGGAGTGAGGAGAGTGCATCATGGCGATCACGCCGCTGGAGTTTGAACAACCCCTTGTGGAGTTGGAGGAGCAAATCGCGCAAATCGGGGACCCCGAAGGACTCGGCAATCCCGAGCGCGCCAAGCTGAGCGACCTGGAGCAATCCCTCGAAGAGAAGCGCAAGGAGATATACGGGAACCTGACGACGTGGCAGCGTATTCAGCTTGCGCGCCACCCGTCGCGTCCGCATACGCTCGATTACGTCGGCCAGCTGTTCGACGAGTGGACCGAACTACATGGCGACCGCGCGTTCAGCGACGACCATGCCTGCGTGGCGGGGTTTGCGCACTTCCGCGAGGTCCCGGTCGCGATCATCGGCCAGCAGAAGGGGTCCGACGTGCGCGACAACGCCTTTCGCAATTACGGCAGCATGCATCCCGAGGGCTACCGCAAGGCGCTGCGCGTGATGAAGCTGGCCGAGAAGTTCGGGCGGCCGATTTTCTGCTTCATCGACACGCAGGGCGCGTTTCCCGGGGTGGGGGCCGAGGAACGCGGCCAGGCCGAGGCAATCGCGCGCAACATCATGGAGATGTCGCTGCTGCGCGTGCCAATCATCTGCGTGGTGATCGGCGAAGGCGGCAGCGGCGGGGCGCTGGGGATCGGCATCGGCGACCGCATGCTGATGCAGGAGAACGCCTATTACAGCGTCATCTCGCCCGAGGGCTGCGCCTCGATTCTGTGGCGCGATGCCAAGTTCGCCCCCCAGGCCGCCGAGGTGCTCAAGCTAACCTCGCAAGACCTGCACTCGATGGGCGTGGTCGACGAAATCATCCCCGAACCCCTCGGTGGCGCCCACCGCGACCCCACCACCACCACCGGGCTGATGGCCGAGGCCCTCGCCCGCCACCTCGAGGACCTCTCCGCCACCGATGTCGACACCTTGCTCGAAGCGCGGTTTCAGAAATATCGCGCGATCGGGGTGTGCGGCGAAGACGCGGGGGAGTAGCGGAAGAGGGGTCGAAAGCTCTCCTCGGCGGGGAGCGGAGAAGTGCTCATGACTGAAGAAGAGACGCCTGAATCGCTGCTGAAGTTTTTCGACGCTCTCGATAGCGCCGAGGCCGAGGAGGGCGAGTGTCAGATTCATTATGGATGTGGCTGCGTGATCCGGAAAGGCCGGCTCGCCGTCCAGCGGCTCCTGGCCGCGCAACAGGGCGCCCAGCCCCCGCTCACCACGCAACCCCCATCCGAACCCGAAGATCATGCCGGCGGAGGGCCCGCCGAAGAGGCCCGTCCGACTGAGGACCAACTCAGGATCGAGGAACTGACCGAAGAGCTGACCGACGCGAAGGAAGAATACGACCGGGCCGTCGCGCAAAACCTGCAACTGGTCGGCGAGAACGGCAAGCTCAAAGAAAAAGTCCAACTCCTCCAAAAACAAGTCAACCGCCTCTACGACAAAGTCGAAATGAGTTCGATCCTGGACCAGCTCGAATCGACCCCGGCCAAGCAAAAACCGACCGAACCATCCGAATCAGCGCCGGAAACAAAAGGCGGCGAAGAACCCAACGAGCCACCGACGCTTCCCGATGCGCTCATCGAATGTGAAGGGGCCGCGCGGGTGACGGAGAGTGAAAGCACTGAAGACGGATCGGAGGAAGAGGTCTCCAAAAGGTAGCTGAAGATACCACATAAGGCTAACCGTACACCTATCGAGGGGTGATAGAGCCGGCGAAGATCAGCGACGATCTCCTCTCTTCTGCGCATTCTGTTGGGTGATTTAAGTCGGTCATTCTGAAATCGCTAGATAATCCATGAAATTCAAAACGATCGAGACCGTAGTTCTTAACAAGGACCTGCCGACGCTTGGCCTACGCAAAGGGGACCTGGGGGCTGTTGTCGAGGTTTATGAACCCGATGGCCTGGAGGTTGAATTCGTTACGGCGTCGGGGCGGACCGAAGCGCTTGTCACGCTCAATGTCGAAGACGTGCGGGCCGTCGTGGACTCGGACCTTGTGGCCGTACGACCTTTCAAGGCGCCTGTGGCATAGCGCTTCCCCTCCAATCGGTAAGACTCATAAACGAAAGCATCCGCCCGGCGCGCTCGCCCTGGCCTCGGTAGGAGTGATAGAGGTCGGGGTGGCTGAGCGTGCAGGATTCGCTGTCGAAGATGCGGTTGGGGGGTAAGCCCGCTCCTTCGAGCTGTCGGCGCGCCAGGAAGGCGAGGTCGAGGTGGGTGCCGCCGGGGGTCAGTTGGTCGGGGGGGATGTTGGGGAAGGTGGACTGAAATTGGGCGGCTAGGTTGGGGCCGACTTCGTATTGGTCGGCGCGGATGCAGGGGCCTAGCCAGGCTTGGAGGGCTTTGGCGCCGCTGCCTCGGTCGATCATTCGCCGGGCGATGAGGCCGGCGAGGTTGGCCCTCAGTCCGCGCCAGCCACAGTGGGCGAGGCCGACACGGTGGTTTTCTTCGTCGAGCAGAAACAGGGGGAGACAGTCGGCGGTCTGGACGACGATGAGGGTTCCGGGGACTTCGCAGATCAGGGCGTCGGTCTCGCGGAAGCGGCCTGACTGTTTGTCATTGGGGAAGAATTCGATGTCGATGGCGGATTCGTGGCCGGATTTGGTGACGACGCCGATGTTTGTGCCGTGGACCTGGTGGGCACCGAGGGTGGGGAGGACCGGAATCGCTCCGCCGACGCGGGCGCGGCCGAGGGCTAGGCGGAAATCGGGGCTGTTGGCTTGGGGAAGGGCCTTGCGGGTGGTGACGCCGTGGATCAGGGCCGCGACGGCCAGCCACATGGGACAGCGGGCGGTCAGGCCGTCGCGGGCCAACTCGAGGTCAGGCATCGGCGGGCTCGAGGGCGTGGGCGGCGAGTTGGCCGCAGGCGGCTTCGATCTCGCGGCCCTTGCTCCAGCGGACGGTGACGGTCATGTGGGCACTTGAGAGGACCTGGGCGAAGGCGTCGAGGGTCCGCGGCTGGACCGGCTGGCAGGGGAGGTCGCGGCACGGATTGAACATGATCAAGTTGACCTTGCAGCGCAGGCCACCGAGGAGATCAACCAACCGTTTCGCGTCCTCGGGGGTGTCGTTGATGCCTTTGAGCAGGACGTACTCGATCGTCAGTCGGCGGCGAGGTTCGAGCGGGTAGCGCCCGAGGGCATCCATCAGCTCGCGGATCGGCCAGCGGCGGTTGATGGGCATGATCGATGAGCGCGCGGCGTCGGTCGTGGCGTTGAGGGAGACGGCCAGGCCGACTTTCAAGTTGGCGGCTCCGAACCCGTCGATGCCGGGGACGACGCCGGCCGTGGAGACCGTGATGCGGCGGGGCGAAAGGCCGAACCCCAGGGGGTCGGTCAACAGGCGCACCGCGGCGATGACCCCATCCATGTTCAGCATCGGCTCGCCCATCCCCATAAAGACGATATGGTGGAGGCTCTCGGCCGGCGCCAGCAACTCGCGGCGCATCACCAGGGCCTGGGCGACGATCTCGCCGGGGGTCAGGTCGCGCTGGAACCCGCCGAAACCGGTCAGGCAAAACGTGCAGGCCAGCGCGCAGCCGACCTGGGACGACAGGCAGAAACTCACCCGGCCATTCTCGTCGTCGCGCATCACGACGCTTTCGATCAATCGGCCGTCATCCAGCCTGAAAAGTGCCTTTTGGGTCTGGCCGGCCTGTCCGCTGACCCGAACCAATTCGAGCGGATTCAGCCGCGTGTGTTCGGCCAGCCAGCCGCGCAACCGGCCGGGCAGGTTGCTCATATCATCGAAACGTTTCGCGCCCCGGGAATGGACCCACTCGTAGACCTGCCGGGCGCGGTAGCGTTCGAAGCCGGCCTCGGTGAGGAGGGTGATTAGTTGGTTTAGGGTTAGGGAGGGGAGGGAGATCGGGTTTCGGGTCTCGGGTCTTGGGTTTCGGGTTTGAGAATTCATGATGCGCCTCGATCAGGATTCAAGTCCGCTGCCTCGCTTTGGTTCGAGGGAGATCACCGAAGCCGGACCGGGTGAAAGTCGAATCTCAAGACCCGATGTATCATCCAACCCGAGACCCGAAACCCGAAACCCGACTCTCTCACCTCACCGCCTCGGGGACTGCGGGCATTTCGTATTCGACCAGTTTCTCGGTCTTGAACTCCATGCGGTAGGGGGTGTTTTCGAGGGTGTCGCGGCCGATGGTGCGGGCGCGGCGGCCGATCGTGACGCGGTAGCGCGTGTCGGGCTGCCAGGTCGCCCGGATATTGAGAATCGACCAGCGGGTTTGCGGATCGGGTCGGACCGAGATGTTGGGCGACATGGGCAGGCGCGGCCGGAAGCGCAGGGTGTCCGTCCCGAGAGTGGCGGGGTCCATCGCAACGTTGAAGTAGACCGAGATGGGGCTTGCGGGGCCGATGTTTTCCTTGATCTGATCCTCCGCCGGATTCGTGCGGATGATGGCGGGTCGGCCCGTCATGATGTCCATCTTGAACGGTTCCTCGAGGGGCAGTCCTTCATTGTCGCGGGCGTTCTCGCTGATGGTGATGCGATAGCGTGTTTGGAAATAAGCCACCGGCTCGGGGCCGGCGCCGAACAGGAGGATCCGCGCCAGGTCGGCGTCGGGGTCTCGCAAGGCCCCACCGGGCTCGACGTCGAATCGCATGGGCGGATCGATGCTGATCGCCTCGATCAGGGTGGCGGTGTTCATTTTCTTGCTGAACCGGACGCTGATCGGAATCACTTCCTGAATCATGACGTCGCGCGCCCCGTCGGGCGGGTCGGTTCCGAGGACGACGGGAAAATCCAGGATCTGCTCCAAGACGAGTTCCCCGAGCGAGATGTCATCGCCGGGGGCCAGTTCGAGCGACGTGCGGGCCGTTTTGAATCCGTTGGCCTGGGCGATCAGCTCGTAGGTTCCCGGGGGGATGGACTCGATGGCGTAAAGCCCGGCGGCGTCGGTGACGGCCATAAATGATGAACCCGCCAGGGCGACCTGGATGCCGCTCATGTCGGTGAGGTCCGGGGTGTTCTTGATCGCCGTGCCGCTGATGCGAGCGGGCGTGCCTTGCGCGGGACCGACCGCCCGCATCGTCAACTGGACCTCGATCGACTTTAAGTCGCTCAGGTCAACTTCGACCGGCTTTTCGAGCTGGTAGCCTTCACCTTTGGCCCGGATGATGTGCGTGCGGGGGGCCAGGCCGGTGAAAGAGAAAGAGCCGTCGGGGCCGAGTTTCGTGACCAGATCGTCGCGGCCGGCGATCTCGACCACGATCAGGTCGAAATCGTTGCTGGGCCCCCCGGCAGCATCGATCAGCTCGACAAAACCGGCGATCTTGCGGTTGCTGGCGACGCCCTCGGCCGGTTTCAGGGCTATCTTGAGCAGGTCCAGGCTCGCGCCGGGGAGCAGCCGGACCCGCTGGGTGTGGGGTATAAAGCCTTCGATCCGCGCCCTCAATTGATAAGAGTCGGGCGGTAGGCTCCACAGTAGAAACTGACCGTCGGCCGAGCAGGACGTGCGGTACGGCGTATCAACCAGTTCGATCGTGCAGGGCGACCAATCAAACTCGAAATCTTCCTCGGGGTCGACGCCGTCCAGGTGGACCCGGCCGCGGACCGAGCCGAAAAGCTGACCGGTCTGCTCGGCGGCTTCGGTCTTCTTCACGGCATTGAGCATCACCGGCGGCAAACTGAACGCCTTGTCATGATCATGGGGTCCGACCTCGACCTGCCCCACGGTGCCTTGCTCATGGCCGGTCGTCTTGGCACTGACCGGATACGAGCCGGGAGAGACGCTCTGGAATTCGAAGTAGCCGTTGGCGTCGGTGATCGAGATCAGGCTGGTGCCGGGGACGTAGACCTGAATGCCGCTGTAATCCTCGGCCCCTTCAAGTTGGACCAGCCCGTTAATGCGGGCAAGCACCGTCCCCGAACCGGTCGCCGGCCGCCGTTGGGAACCCTCGCCGCCACCATCAGACCCGCCTCCGGGTTGGCATGCAACAATACCCAGAACCAAAACAGCGGGAAAGAGGGACCGGCGAGGCGGCATCATGGACTGGTTCCCGTGTGGCGGGGGGGAACCCCGGGGACTCGGGGAGCTAACTAGGTTTGCATGGCTCAGCCCGCCACGGGCAAAACCCGAACCGAGGGCCCATTATGGGTGTTTCACGGCTGGGTCTTCAATCAAGAATCTTGGTCGGACTCGGTTTCAAGGAGAATCTCCAGACCCGATTTGTTGAGAAACTCTTCTTCAATGACCTTCATTACCCCAACCATCAACTCATTCTTATATCCGCCGATCACCCTCTGCTCGACATCCTCGTAGCTCTGAATCTCGCTGGGCGCGTGTTCTTGGAGCAACACGGAAAGGACCCGAAAGCCCTGCCAGGTGAAGGGTTCGCTCCACTGGCCCACTTCCAGCTTCGAGAGGTTCTCCCGGATCTCATCGGGGAGGTTGGTGATGTTGATCAGGTGGTTGATACTGGGGATACGCGGGTCGCCCGGGAGAATGTTTGCGTTGACTTCCTCGGCCTTTTGCTCGAAATCCCCGGCCGTCTTCAGCGTGGACACATCCACGTTCAATAGCCCGATGAGCTCTTGGAGAAAAGGGTCTTGTTCTTCAGGCGACAACTTCTGCTGGCGAGGGGTAAGCCGACGTTCCATTGACGTGTAACGGACGCGCTCACTCAACCGAAATCTCGCCTCTTTGTTCTGCTCGTAGAAATCTCTCAGCTTTTCATCCGTGACATGCTCCTCGGCCTGATCCATCGCCAGCGCCCGCATGTATCCGGCGCCGACGAACCCGGTCCGCATAAGTTGGAGGCGTTGGCCTAGAGTGGTCGATGCATCGTCCACGACCGGGCTCATTTTCTCCCTGACCAGCGCGATTTGGAGTTTGCCGGCCTGGGTTTTGAGCATCTCATAGGCGTCATCGCGCGAGACCGGTTGTTCGAGTGCCGTCCATTGGCGCTGAATATCGAGGAAGATCAGCTCGTCGTCGCCGATCGTGGCGACCACCGTATTGGAGCTGGGCAGGTCACCCGAGGTCAACACGTCATAATTGATCTCGAGGTTTTCGTTTTGGAAGAGGTCCTCGAGCGCGTCAGCGATCAATTTCTCGCGGTTTTCCCTGTTCAGTCGACCGATGATCTGGTTACGGACCTCGTCCAAAGGCCTGATCCCTTCCTCCTTCTTATCGACCACCTCCATCACCTGCCAGCCGTGTTTGGTGCGGAAGATATCACTGATGCCGTCGACGGGCGTCTTTTCGCCCTGCTCCAAGAGCGACGGGATAATGGGCCGGGATCCGGCGGGCAGCCACGGCGTGGTCTGGCCGCGCACGTTTTCCTCGGTCTGCGAGTACTTCTCGATTAGCTCCTCGAATCCAACCTCCCCACCCATCTCCGTGAGAATCAATTCCAGTCGTTCGTGAACCTGTTCGGCCCGCTCCTCGCTCATGGGCACTAGGAGCTTCTCGCCGGGAGTCAGGGGTTTGAGGTCGGCGGTCTCCTCGTCGTAGCGGGCCGGCTTGCCCGCCGCGTCCAAGCGCACGCCCTCATATTTCGCCGGATCGCCGCTGACGCGCTCGGCGATGGCCTTGAGCCCGGCCATCAGCGCCGCTTCGACCGGTTGGTCGCCCTCGTTGGCCACCTCCACGTCTTCGTCGCTAACCACGTATGGCTCGTAGGTCAATAGGATCAGGTGGCGCATGCGAAATGCGAATTTCTGATCGAACTCGATGCTGTTTTTTTCGTAGTAGTCGTTGATCTCTTCGTCGGTGGGAGGGGTGATCTTGCCGTCGATGTAGGTGGTCACGAATTCCCCGACGATCATTCGGGAGGTGATCCCGTCGAATTGGCTCAGGAGGCGACCACGCTTGTCGAAGTTTTGCAGACTATCGAATTCCCGCTCGGCGGTGATGCGGGTGGCCATCTCACTGGCGATGGTTCTCAAATGCTCGTCGGGGAGGGCCGGAATCTGATCCACGCTTCCCAGTCGGAGCCATTGAACCTGGTCGGTGCTGATCCAAGCCTCGACATCCTCGATCGTAATGTCTCCCCAGTCCGTGATCGCGATGACCGTGTCGGCCGGTCGTGGATCGACCAAGTCCTCCTCGGTGATGACCACCGATTGAGCAGCGGGCATCATCGGCGGGCCGGCCTGACCGAACGCCGGGGACGCCGCCCCCAGCGCGATGATTAGAACGAGCAGATATTGGACGTGGGATTGAACTCCTGTGCGCATAATTCACTTTACCCCTCAAGAGATTTTGATGGACGCTCACCCTCCCGTCCCAGCCGGATCAACTTACATCCGGGCATGGGGATATTGAGGTCAAATGGCGACCAAACGGTTTAAGAGGCAAGTGTATCGAATTCAACGCTTGAGAGGCAAGCTGAAAATTGCACCGGGGAAGGGATAAAGGCAGATCTATTCGTAAAGCAGGCAAGCCGCCTGGTGGCCGGGCCGGTGCTGTTTGAGTTTGGGCGTGAGGATCCGACATTCGTCCTTGGCCTTGGGGCAGCGGGGGTGGAAAGGGCAGCCGGGGGGGGGAGTGATCGGGCTGGGGACGTCGCCTTCGAGGACGAAGCGTTGGCGGCGGGTCTTGGGATCCATCTTGGGGACGGCCTGCATCAGGGCCTGGGTGTAGGGGTGGAGCGGCTTGCTGAAGATCTCGTCGCGGGGGCCGATTTCGACGATTTTCCCCAGATACATCACCGCCACGCGTTGGCTCATGTGGCCGACCACGCTCAGGTCGTGAGAGATGAAGAGGTACGCCAGACCCAGCCGCGCGCGGAGCCGTTCGAGCAGGTTGATGATCTGGGCCTGGATCGAAACGTCGAGGGCCGAGACCGGTTCGTCGGCGATGATCAGCTCGGGCTCGACGGCCAGGGCGCGGGCAACGCCGACGCGCTGGCGCTGGCCGCCGCTCAGCTCGTGGGGATAGCGGCGAGCGGCGTCGGCGGGCAGGCCGCACGACTCGAGCAACTCGACGACCCGTTCGGGGCACCGGCCGGGGGCGAGGTTGTGGATTTTGAGCGCTTCGCCGACCGTTGATCCAATCGACATGCGCGGGTTGAGCGAGCTGTAGGGGTCCTGAAAGATCATCTGCATGCGACGGCGGTAAGGCAGCCAGCGCCGCGGGGGGATCGCCATCAGGTCCGGCGAGTCGTCCAGGAAGACCCGCCCGGCGGTCGGTTCGATCAGGCGCAGGATCAGCCGCCCGGCGGTCGTCTTGCCGCAACCGCTCTCGCCGACCAATCCCAGGGTCTCGGCGCGAGCCAGGTGGAAGCTGATGCCGTCGACGGCCTTGAGTTTATGGGTGGCGCGGCGGCCCCAACGGTCCATCTCGCCCTTGACATTAAAATGCTTGGCCAGCCCCTCAACACGTAGGAGGGGCAGCTCGGGCTGACGCTCGCCGGGCAATTCGGTGACCCGCGTGCTGGGCTCGCGCGTCTGGGTCGGGCTCATCCGCGACCTCCCCGGCCACGCGCCGCCGCCGGGCGTTTGCCGACCGGCCGACCGGCGCGCTTCGCGGAGGGGGTGGGTTTTTTGGCCCTTGCGGCTTGCGACCTGGGGGCGGCCGCGCGGCGGGCAGGCTTCTTTTTTGCGCTCGCCCTGGGCTTGGCCGTGGGGCGCCGCCGCTTTGGTCGTTTGGGTTTGGCCTCGGAGAAGGCGTGCTCCAGGAGTTCATCGGCGGTGTTGACGAAGCGGAACGTCATGGCCTCGCGGACCTCTTGGGGAACGTCGATCAGGTCTTTTTCGTTGCGCCGGGGCAGGATCACCTGCTGGATGCCGCTACGATGCGCCGCCAGGATCTTTCCCTTGACGCCTCCCACGGGAAGGATCGCCCCCTTGAGCGTCACCTCGCCCGTCATCGCCAGTCCGTCGGCGAGCGGCCGGTCCTTGAGCAGCGAGGCCATCGCCGTCAGCATGGCCACGCCCGCCGAGGGGCCGTCTTTGGGGATCGCCCCCGCCGGCACGTGGACGTGGAGGTCTTGTTTACTCAATACCTCATCGGGCAGGCCGTGACGGGCGGCGTTGGCGTGCAGGTAGGTCCGCGCGGCCTTGACCGATTCCTGCATCACCTCGCCCAACTGGCCGGTCAGCGTCAGGTGACCCGATCCGGCGGTCGCGGTGGCCTCGATGAACAGGATGTCGCCGCCGGTGGGCGTCCACGCCAAGCCGACCGAGACGCCGGGGACGCGCGTGCGATCGGCGAGCACGTCGCGGTCGAAGCGCGCCGGACCCAGGGCCTGGGCCACGTGCGGGGGATCGACGCGCACGCCGCCTGGTTCGCCCTCGGCGACGCGCCGGGCCACTTTGCGGCAGACATTGGTGATTTCACGCTCGAGATTGCGCAACCCGGCCTCGCGCGTGTAGTTCTCGATGATGGACTCGATGGCGTCTTTCGTGAAACGCGCGTGGCGCTTGTTCAGGCCCGTATTGTCAAGGGCCCGCGGCACCAGGTAGCACCGCGCGATCTGGACCTTCTCGTTCAGCGTATAGCCGGATAGTTGCAGGACCTCCATCCGGTCGATGAGCGACATGGGGACGGTGTCGAGCGTGTTGGCCGTGGTGATGAACATCACGTTGGAGAGGTCGAACGGCATATCGAGGTAATGATCGGTGAACGTGGCGTTTTGTTCGGGGTCCAGGACTTCGAGCAGCGCGGAGGCGGGATCGCCCCGGAAGTCGGTCCCCAGTTTATCGATCTCGTCGAGCATGAAGACGGGGTTGTTGGACTGGGCATCCTTGAGCGACTTGATGACCCGGCCCGGCATGGCACCGATGTACGTGCGCCGGTGGCCACGGATTTCGGCCTCGTCGCGGACGCCGCCAAGGCTCATGCGGACGAACTTGCGGCCCATCGAGCGGGCGATCGATCGCCCCAGTGAGGTCTTGCCCACGCCCGGCGGCCCCACCAGGCACAGGATCGGCCCACGGATCGCCTCGCGCAGCTTGATGACGGCCAGATACTCCAGGATGCGCTCTTTGATCTTCTCCAGGTCGTAGTGATCGTGGTTGAGAACCTTCTCGGCCTCGGCCAGGTCAATATTGTCCTGGGTCCGCTTGCTCCAGGGCATGCTGATCAGCCAGTCGAGATAGGTCCGGATGACGGTGTATTCGGCGCTGGCCGGCGACATGCCGCGCAGACGGCCCAGTTCCTTGTCGGCGGTCTTGAGCGCGGTTTCGGGCATCTCGACGGCCTCGATATCCTCGCGCAGCTTGTCCAGTTCCTCGACGGTGTCCTCCTCCTCGCCCAGCTCGCGGCGGATCGCCTTGATCTGTTCGCGCAGGAAGTAGTCACGCTGGGAGCGGTCCAGGTTGGTCTTAACCTCGCTCTGTATCTTGGAGCCGAGCTTGGCGAGCTCGAGTTCGCGGCCCATGATCTTCTGGACTATCAGCAGCCGCTGTTTGCAGTCGGACATCTCCAAGATGGCCTGTTGCTCGGCAACATCAATGTTGAGGTTGGAGACGATCATGTCGGCGAGCCGGCCGGGCTCCTCGATGTTGTTGGCCGCCGTGATCAAATCACCGGGCAGCGAGTTACTGGCCTCGACGATCCGGCCGAGCAGCTCGCGGGCCAGCTTCTTGAGCGCGTTGGTCTCTTTGTCGTCCGACGTGACCTCCTCGAGCAGTTCAACACGGACCTGCGGGTAGGGGCCGTCCATGACCCGTTCCACGCTGCGCACGCGCGCGACGCCGTGGACCAGCAGCCGCCGGGTCCCGTCGGGGATTTTCAACATGCGCAGGACCATGGCGAGGGTCCCGACCTCGTGGGTCTCGCCCCGCGCGGCGGGGGGCTCTCCGGCGTCGGCGGGTTCGGATCCGTCGCCGTCGGTCGGCTCTGGGGCCTCCTGGGCGGAGGGCGCGAACACGCAGATGACCCGCGAGCCTTGCACCACGTCGTCGATCATTCCCTTGTCGGCCTCATTCTTGACCAAGAGCGGGGCAATCATGAAGGGGAAGAGGATGAATTGGGGATTGATCAGGACCGGGACGAGTCGGGGGATCTCGATCTGGCTGACGTTGACTTCCGGTTCCATCTCGCCGGTTTTTGCCATCCTGGCGGCACCTATCCTTTACGAATACGAACGACCTGTTTCACCTTAACCGCCACGCTGGCCGATCGGGCGCGCGCCGCCCGCGCACGACCAGCATATCG
>Ga0310121_10001311_pt1 | contig 25786 bp, 23 predicted proteins | sample CB27_Tmax_986_MG_FD_203504 | JGI IMG/M metagenome (GOLD analysis project Ga0310121, IMG submission 203504) | Marine microbial communities from Western Arctic Ocean, Canada - CB27_Tmax_986 | ecosystem: Environmental > Aquatic > Marine > Oceanic | place: Canada: Western Arctic Ocean | collected...
CCACCTAGCGCGCGGGGCAAGATTCCTTCCAGCTCGGCGTTAAAATCGCCGAAGTCAAAACCGTCGCCGCGAAAGCCTCGGAAGTTATTTTGGCCGTTGAGCATTCGCTCGACGAAGGGCCGCACGTCGCGGGGCAGTTGCTTGAGCGACTCTTTGTCGTCACCCTCGATCTGCCAGACGTCGTCGCCTTGCGTGACGGTGATCTGGGCAGGTCCCCCGTCGTTACGTTGAATGGAAACGGAAACTCCATTGGGCATTTGATTCACATCGAATCGTTGACCGCCACCGCGGAAAACCATGCCGGGGCCGATTTTCCGCGCACCGAACTGCTCAATAAACTGCTGCATCACGTCGCCATCCAGACCGCTATTGAATCGGTCGAAAGCGCCGGCAGGTTCGGTCAACTGCTCAGGACGCAACTCGGGAACAACAACGACTTTCTCTGATTTACCGAGACGAATAATCGTTAACTCCAACGGCTTTTCTTTGCGGGTGCGTACTTGCGACTGGAGTACCTGCATGTTGTCGACCGCATCGCCATTGGCACGAAGAATAATATCATGCTTGCGCAGGCCCGCTTTAGCGGCAGGACTGTCGGAAACGATATCCTCAACGACAACACCCATATCCTCCGCCAGTTGCAAATGAGTGCGGAGCACGACACTCTCGATGCTACGACCGCGGATGCCGATCCAATAAGAGGGCTCTTCAACAATACGCGTCTGGGGTTGAATATCAACCGCGCCAGCGTCGGGAGCGATGGTTACGACTTTGCCTTGCTCTGCTTCCCCTTGCTCTGACTCTTCGGCGGCAGCCCGTTGTTGCGATTGCGCACAGACACCGGCTAGTAGAACCATCGAGGCGATGAGTAGCGAATCCCAAGCGGGTAATAAACGTTTCATCTGCATTTCTCCTATTTTAAAACTTGAAAACGTTATCAATAAACAGGTCGACTCACCGGGACGATATAAGTGTCGTCGATCGGCACGACCATCGGTACGAGCTGTTCATCCTGTTCAAAAAACATCGAGGCAAAGCGACGCCGACGTTGGAGTTCGAAGCCACGATCGCGGAAACTGGCTCGCACCTCAGCTGGCAAGGCCGCGCCGAATTCCCCTTGAAACTGTCCATCGGGGTCATTCACCTCCATCAGCGGCACCTGCAAGCGTTGGTTCTTGCCGCTCGCGGTACTGCATAGTTGAATAGAGAGTTACTGCTGACGACTCTATCCTGCGGGGAAAAATTCTGTTTTTTCTGCGCGCTCTAACTCAAGCTATCGTAACGCCTTACGAAGCGTAGCTAAATGCCGCACGATGCGGTTCTTGGCGACGTAAATAGACCCACAAAGCAATCGCCGCCGCAAACAAGACAATACTGATATTTTGCGAAATGCTGAGCCCTGTGCCGAATACGGCAGACTCGTCGATGCGGATGATTTCTAGCAGAAAACGCGAAATCGGATAGATGGTCAACATCAGCGCGGTCACCTCGCCATCACGCCGGCGGAAAGGATAGAACGACCAAAGCACCCAGGAGAGTAAGGCGGCATGGACAGCGCTGTAGACCTGCGTGGGATGCACCGGCAAGCTGCGAGGCAAAGGGGAAGCCGCTGGTAATTCGAAAAACGCGCCCGCTTGATTTTCGACCCGCAGCGCACGGTTTTCGCTGAAAGCTATCAGCAATGCCTGGCTAGCTTGCTCTACATTATCGATTGGCGTGCCATTGATTCGAACAATCTTCATGCCAACGAGCAAACCGCTGCTGGCAGCTACTGAATCAGCGTCGACCATCCCCAGCACAGGACGATGATCTTGGTCTGAACTTTCAATAAGCTTGATACCCGCCATGCGGCCACTAGCAACTTGCTCCGAATACGGCATGCTCGTTGGCGGAAACGTGACCGCCCACGGCTGCGTCGATTCGCCGCCGTAACAACAACCGTTGAGCAAACAACCGAAACGGCCAAAGGCCAACCCGGCTAGCAAGCTCGGCGCGATCATATCGGCGATGGCAAAGGGAGGTAAGCGGTGGCGAATTGTAAAGACGAGAAATGCTAACGTAGCGCCGATAAACGCGCCATAGATGACCAAACCACCCTCGGTGAATTTGATAGTCTCGATGAGCGTCTGTCGCCAGTCGCCTTGTTGAAAACGAGTTTCCCAGTATTCGATCACGAAAAACATCCGCGCGCCGACAATACCGCAGATAAACATGCCGAAGGCGAGCGAGTAAATGACTTCCGCGGGCAAGTTCATTTGCCGGGCCCGGTGCGCGGCCATTGCCAAACCGGTTACAGAGCCCAACAACACCATCACGCCATAGCCGCGAATGGGAATCGCCGGAAACAAGCGCGGCACTAACAACAAAGCCGCGGCGATGATCAACAATCCAGGCACATAAGCCCACGCATCAGCACTCTTTTTTGCCTGGCGACCCCAAGCAAGCAACTTGACGATGCCGACCCCGATCGCCAGCGCCAGCAACATCGCCACAGAGATACCGCCGATCACGGGGGCATTGAGCCAGTCGAGCGGGATTCGTAACAGCTCGGAACGCATCGTGTCGTTTTCTCGTGCAGGTAAATGGGTAAACTGCAGATTTCGCAGTAGAGGTGGCTTGCTGCCCCGTGCGATAATCTGAGTCGGGCGATCGTCTGAGTCGGTTATGTCTACGGCTTAGCCAATGATGTTCCCCATTGATGTTCCAATGAGGCAATTGTCGATCAAGCGAGTCTTGCCGACACGTGCCGCGATCGCGATGACGGTCGGCCCAGTGATTGTCGTGACCGGCTGGACCGTCCCAGAGTCCAAAAAGGCAATGTACTGGACGTCGATACCGGCCCTACATGAGAAGCCCTTAACCGAGGCGAAATGCATTTGCATTGAGGTCCGCAACGCAGCGACTTCGTTTTCGCCAGCGGCATGTAGCTTCGCCGCTAGCTGCAAAGCCTGCCATAACGACAAGGCTCGTTGCCGCTCTGGAGAGGTCAAGTAAGCATTGCGAGAACTCATTGCCAGACCGTCTGCTTCTCGAATGGTTGGACAGACTTGGATTTCGATCGGTACGGTAAGATCGCGAACCATTTGCCTAACAACAAGCGTTTGTTGGTAATCCTTTTGCCCGAAAAAAGCTCGATCTGCTGGCACGATTTGAAACAGCTTGAGCACAACGGTCGCGACGCCGCGAAAATGGTCAGGACGTGCGACTCCTTCGAGCGGCATCGCTACCGGGCCGACATCGACCAGGGTCTCGCTGCCAAGCGGATACATTTCTGCGGTCGACGGCGCGAAGACCAACCAACAGCCAAGCTGTTCCAACCGTTGTACATCTTGTTCGAGGAGACGCGGATAGCACAGCAAATCTTCGTCGGCGCCAAATTGAGTAGGATTCACAAAAATGCTGACGACCGTGCGATCGCAAGCGGCCAGCGAGGCCTCGACCAAGCTGAGATGGCCGGCATGCAAAGCCCCCATCGTCGGGACAAAACCGATTGTCTCGCCGTCACGCTGCGCGGCCAACACAGCGCTGCGCATCTCAGCAGCGGAAGTCATCAGGCGCGTTGATACGACATGATCAGGTATGGAATTTATCGTACTCAGCTCTCTCATCCCTCACTAGTAATTCAAAGTTCGGTATGCAATGTCAGGCTTTGGATTTCGGGATTTGGATGTCGGGCCAAACGCAGCGGACCGCAGCCAACGTTTCTTGCACCACGGTGGCAGGGTCATCGACGGTTATTCTTGCCAATGGACCCAACCCCACCGGATTGAGCCTGCGAGCAGTCGATCCGTCTGGCAGTTTCGTTTTAGAGGTTTCTTGATCGACGACAAATCCAGCCGCCGCTGCGGCAGCTCGCAAATTTCGTGGATTAGCGACGTCAAGTGCTATCACCAGCGCAGGAGGATCAAAGTTTTTTTTCTTTTTGTTGGTGGCTGCCACGGTATCCAGCGCGTCGGGACGCCATGTTGCGACGACTGGCGGTCCGTCGCTGAGCCTCGCAGGTAATTCTACCCCTCCAATGGGATACGAAACACTAGTGCCATCGATTTTTTCGTGGACATTAGCGTTTTCGTCGGCACTGGGCCACACCGGGCAACCGATTGTTTGGCTAAGGTGCATCATCAGCCAGTCGGCGATTGGCTGTTCCTCGGCCGTAACCACGACATACCGCGGAGAATTCCGCAAATGCCTCAGCAGCGCCGAGAGCGTCCAACCAGAGGAGGGGTGGAGCATCTCGCCGGCAATTTCAGTGGCCGGTTCGAGTACAAAAAGTCGAACCGCCATCCGTGGGTGCGGGACGATCAGGTCGACGGTGTCGATGATCGCCGTTGAGTAGAGCAAAATATCGATATCGATCATCCGGGCGTCCCAGCGGGCGACCCGCTCGCGGCCGAGCTCTGTTTCGATTTCTTGCAGCGCTAATGCTAGTTCCGTCGGCGGAAGGGCTGTTTCAACGAGCAAAGCACCGTTGAGAAAAGTGTCTTGACCATCGGCCCCCCCAATTGGAGCCGTGGCGTGCCAGCGGCTGCGGGCCAGCAGCTGGCAGCCCGACAACGCTGCAACTCTCGCGCAGCTGCGGGCCAAGATCGCCGGGCGATCGCCGAGGTTCGATCCGAGGGCTAGTAAACAGCGTGCCATGCTAGCAAAGTTTCCAAGGCGATTGTGGAGCTGCCATTTACGAACCAAGGGCCCAAAGCTTCGTGCCTTGGACCCTTGGTTCGAGCATCCTTGCCAACATCTGTCTTTCGGCACCTTTCGCCTTTCGAGCCAACCCACGCCAGCCAACATGCCGGGGACAGCATACGCCAGCTAGCATATGCCAACTGGCTTGGGCGTACCAGTTAAACCAAGGCGCCGACGTTACAATTCAAATTGCCGTTTCATGCGAAAAAAATAGGAGGGGGCATCCGTTCCACGAACTTGGTTTACGGAACACTTTGGTCCAATTTGCCGCACTCGCCAACTGTCGCTCCCTACGCTTGGCCCCCCTTATGATTCCCTTTTTACTGACACTACTTACGAATCACACCGATGGATAATCCCAAAATGTGCGCAACGCAAAATGTGAACGCAGTACTGAAAAAACACGACAGACAGCCGCTGTCGAACGCTCCCGCACGAGAACCGACTAGTGAAAATAAACAAGACACAGGCAAGAATCACCTGATCGAAAGCTATCGGCAACTTACGCTTTACGTTTTACGTTCCAAAACTTACATCACTCACGTCACACACACGACGAGTCAGCAAGCCATTCTCTCCAGATCGATTCGTCTGTCAAGAATGAAACTTCGTTACTTCTTAAACCCACAATTCACTGAAGAAGCATCTCAATACTCTTGACAAAATTCTATCGAAGCGGTCGACGCTTGGTCCGTCGCGTGCCTTGACTCATAAGAAGCTAACCGGCTGTGTTGTCGCGCTTTCGCTTTCGTCAGCGCAGGACTAGCATAGAACTTGCGGCACTTCTGTTACCACCATTCTCGAAACGCTCACTCACAACTATGCCTGCTTCGATTTTCTCGTTCGCTGACCTGCGTGTTGCCGCCTTCGAAAGCCGGCGCGCGATCGAAATGGAACGATTGATCGAACGTAATGAAGGCGTACCGTTTGTTAGCCCATCAATGCGTGAAATCGCCGTTGACGAAGATCGCGGGGCGATCGACTTTGCAAACCGCTTGATCACCGGACAGGTCGACGCGGTTATTTTTCTCACGGGCGTCGGCATCCGACAACTGGTCGCGCGCATCGAACGCCATGTCGACATGCAACGATTTCTCAACTCGCTATCTGACATCAAAACCGTTGTGCGCGGCCCTAAGCCGCTCACCGTGCTCCGCGAACTGGGAATCAAGCCGACGCTGCAAGTTCCCGCGCCGAATACCTGGCGGGAAATCCTTGCAACGTTGGACGCGCAACTGCCGGTATCCAATCTCCATGTTGCCGTGCAAGAGTATGGCGTGACCAACGTTAGTTTGATGGCAGGACTCGAAGCGCGCGGGGCAAAGGCCGAATCGGTTTCGGTTTATCGCTGGGCGCTGCCGGAGGACTTGGGCCCCCTCGAAGAAAACATTGGTCGCCTCGTCGCCAGCGATGTCGACATCGCGCTGTTCACGTCCGCGCAACAGGTCGACCACCTGTTGCAAGTGGCTGAGCAGTTAGGTCTTGGCAAAGAACTTCGCGATGCCATGCGGCGAATGGTCATTGGATCGATAGGACCGATCACCAGTGAAAGGTTGCGTAGTCGTTCGCTAAAGGTTGATTTTGAACCGTCGCAGAGCAAAATGGGGCAATTCGTCAACGAAATTGCCCAACAATCTGCCGGATTGGTCGCGGCGAAGCGGTCGTTGACCGTAAGGCGAACACGGGAGGCAGCGCTGTTTCTAACCGACAGGTCGCCAACTGACGATTTGGAAGCGGCATGGCACGACAGCGTGTTTATGCGTGCTTGTCGCCGGCAAGAAGTGCCCTACACACCCATTTGGCTGATGCGACAAGCGGGCCGGTACATGCAAGAGTATCGCGATGTGCGCCTCCAGACGACATTTCTCGAGCTGTGCAAGAATCCTCAACTCTGTAGCGAGGTGATGTGTACGGCCGTGGAGAAGTTGGGCGTCGACGCAGCAATTATTTTTTCGGATTTATTGCCGATCTTAGAGCCGATGGGGTTGAATTTGGAATTTGTCGCTGGAGGCGGGCCGAAGATCGACAACCCCATACGCGAAGCGAGCGACGTGAATCGCATCTCGGAACTTGAGAACTTGGACGCGCTGCAATTCGTCGTGGAAACGGTCACTCAGACACGTCGCGACCTGCCCGAGAGGTTGCCGCTGATCGGCTTTGCCGGCGCACCTTTCACTTTGGCTAGCTACGCCATCGAGGGAGGTAGCAGCCGCACCTATTTGCACACGAAGACGCTCATGTATCGCCATCCGTCGGCATGGCACGATCTTATGCAGCGATTGTCCCGGTCAATTGTGCTCTATCTTAACGGACAGATCGAAGCAGGGGCGCAGGCGGTGCAACTTTTTGATAGTTGGGTCGGCTGCTTGGGCCCGGACGATTACCGGACTTTCGTAATGCCACACATGCGCAAAATTATCAGCGGACTGACGCCCGGCGCCCCACTGATTCACTTCGGAACTGGTAATCCTGCGCTGTTGCCCTTGCAGGCCGAAGCTGGTGGTGATGTGATCGGCATCGACTGGCGAATTGGGTTGGCCCAGGCTTGGCAAACGGTTGGTCACGACCGCGCAGTGCAAGGCAACCTTGATCCCCTCACTTTGCTGGCGGATCGCGAGACGATCGCCGCTCGGGCGACCGAAGTTCTCACTGCCGCTGACAACCGTCCCGGGCACGTGTTTAACTTGGGGCATGGCGTGTTGCAGCAGACTCCGGTGGATAACGTGCGCTATCTGGTTGATTTTGTGCGCGAAGCAAGCACGCGGTAAGTCAGGTCGCTCGATCGACACGGGCGTCGCCCAGCGCCTTCAACGCAAAGGGCAAGGTGTCAAGATGGCCTAGGCTCGCATTTCTATGCACGTGCAATTTATTCTGAAAAACCTGGGAACTCGGCCGCCGTGGCCTGCGTCGAACCTCTTATCAGGCACTGATTCCCAGCAACCTGCTTGAGAATCTTTTTTTAGAACCCCCTTTTCTGGAAACCCCTTTCCTGGAAACACCGAGGAGGACGCGATCATGTTGCAAACGACTATGCGGGTGGTGGCCTTGCTGGCCACGCTGACTGTGGCAACGTTGGCCATGGCAGATGCGAAAAAGGTGATCATCACCATCGAAAAACCTGGGCCGATTGTCGAGACTTCAGCGAAGCCGCCGTTCACTGGTAAACGGGCCGCGGTCGACGTGGCAATCTTGCTCGACACTTCCAATTCGATGGACGGGCTGATTCGTCAGGCGAAGGGCCAACTGTGGACGATCGTCCAGCAGTTTGCCGAGGCGCAGAAGAATGGTCAAACGCCAATCCTACGCGTCGCATTGTTCGAATATGGTAACACGCGCCTGCCGGCAGCTGAAGGTTACATCCGGCAGGTGGTGCCGCTGACCGACGATCTCGACAAGCTGTCCGAGGCGCTCTTTGCGCTCTCCACCAAAGGTGGAGACGAGTACTGTGGGCAAGTGATCGACGAAGCGCTCACGCGTCTCGATTGGTCGCAAGCGCGGGGCGGTTACAAGGCGATCTTCATCGCGGGAAATGAACCTTTTACGCAAGGATCGGTCGACTACCAGTCAAGCTGCAAACGGGCCATCGAAAAGGGTGTCATAGTCAACACGATTCATTGCGGAAACCATGAGGCGGGCGTCGACGGCAAGTGGCGTCACGGCGCGCAGTTAGCCGAGGGCGAGTTTTTCAACATCGACCAAGATCGAAAGATCGTGCACATTGATTGCCCCCAGGATGAGATTATCATCAAGCTCAATGCGGAACTGAACAAGACTTACCTGTGGTATGGCAGTCGATCGCTGCGCGAGAATTTCGCTCGGAATCAAGTCGCGCAAGATGTGAATGCCTCGGAAGAAAGCAACAGCGTAGCGGTTAGCCGTTTCGCAACCAAAGCAGGCAGTGCGTACCGCAATCTAAATCGCTGTCTGGTCGACACGATGATGGAAGACGCCGACATTCTGGAGAAGGTCAAAGAAGAAGAATTGCCTGAGGTCTTGCAAAATCTTAAACCTGACAAGCGCAAAGCTTATGTTAAAGACTTGGTCGCCAAACGGCAGGAGCTACAGAAGAGAATCGTTCGTTTGGCAGCTGAGCGAGAAACGCATCTAGCGAAACAGCGCAAACGCCTGGTTGGCGAGGGAACTCTGGGCGGCGCGGTCGTGATGGCGATTGAAAAGCAGCTGGTGCAATCAGGTTTCGGCGTTACTCAGGCTGATGGGCGGCGGAAATACTGATAGGCTGAGAGCACTTCGTAAAGATCACGTGAGATCGTAACGTCATCATGCTCGAAATCAGTGAGCCAGGTGCGCTCGCTAGCGATTGCATCGGCGATGAGTGGCAAAGCTTCGCCGACCGAGACGGTCACGCAGTCTTCGTCGGTGTGTGCCAGGGTAGGCGTTTCCCTGGGACCACGGTATAACTTCAAACGGCTATTTGGCATCGTCGAGGGTTCCTTCCCATCGCGTTGCAGGCGTTATCTACGTGCGGACCGGCACTCTACCGAGCCGTCACGACCCAACGCCCCCCTTCGCATTCTGTAGTTATCGGCAGTGTCGAGGGTGAGCATTGCTTCTATTTGAAAGGAAATTTGCCTTTTTTTCCGCTATTGCGTGCTAGCAAGAGGCGAAGGACCAGCGCTCTGGAGGATCGAGGCGCCGTGGCGTACGATGAGGAGGATGGTGGCTGCCAAACCCGATTGGTAGCATTGCTAGCAGTGATGCTAAACGAGAGTTCCGACAAGAGTACAAGAGTTAGACGAGAGTAGCATGGATTTCAAAGAGCGGCTCCACCGCGCGACCGAGCGCGGCCAACAAGCCAAAGACGCCCAAGCCGCTGAGGCGGCGGCTAAGGCGATGAGCGAGGAAGAGTGGCGGCGGCTCCACTCGGGCTACCGCCGGCAGCTGACCGACCACATCGAGGACTGCTTACAGAAGCTGGCCCAGAATTTCCCCGGTTTTAATTTTGAGACCGTTGTCGACGATAAGGGCTGGGGGGCGGCCGTGCGGCGCGACGATCTCTCGCTTAATGCCGGCAAGCGCGATAATCTGTTCAGCCGCTTAGTGCTCACGATCAGCCCATACAGCGATTACAAGGTCCTCGATCTGCAGGCCAAAGGAGCAGTTCGTAACAAAGAGAACTTCAGCCGCAACCACTACGAGCTACTGAAAGAGGCCGATCTGGATAGCTTTCGGCAAATGATCGAGCACTGGACACTGGACTATGCCGAGCACTATGCGGCAGGCAGCTGACGCTGTAATGACCAAGCACCGCTCAGTTATCCGGCTTCAGCGGTGGTAAGCTGCTTCAGCGACTCCAAGCACTCGACCACCGACTCAGGGGTCGTGTCACGCCAGTTTTCACGGCGGTGGGCGATGATTGCCAATTTGAAACTCTCGAACGCCTCGGCCAGATCGTCGGGCAGGGACTCGACATCGACGCTCAACCGCGTCCGTTTACTGACTTGGTCGGCCGATTCGACGTCGGTTGACGACCCAACCGCAGCGCTGGGCGGCGCGCTGGCGGCTTCGCCGGCGTTAGAAGCTTGACTCTCCCCGAGTGAGTTGACTTCGGCAGTGCTAGGGGCAAGAGAACCGCGATTTTCCGCAGCTTCCCGATCCGCCACAACGGCTTCGGCTTCGGCCTCAGTGGCCAGCTCTGCGACTACTTGTTCGACTTCGGCCTGCTGCTCCTCAGGCGTCGTACCGACCGTTTCCCAGCGTTTACCGCGCATTTGTGAGACCGACCAGCTATTTTGAATACTGCCCTCCAGCCACATTTCGGCGTCTTCCCAATCAAGGCAAGCCTGGAAGTGGCTCCAATGGAGGCCGTCATATTGTTGGTAGGCTGCGCCGAAACGTTGAGAGACCCGTCGCAGTCGGCCGACGTGCTGGCTGGTCACGCCGCCAACGAGATGCGCCCAAGCTTCGTCAGAATACTGAGTCACCGCTACGCCAGAACTCACGAGGGCCTCGCGCCAATCGCAGATGATCTGGCCTTTTTCCCAGTTGGTGGTGCTGATCAACCGGTTCCACTTGCCTATGAATTGATCGGCAACGTCATTATTTTGCTCCTCAATGCTGAGGCTTGTCCCATTGACGGGTGACCCATTGACAGGTGACCCATTGACAGGTGAATCGGCGACCGTTGACTCGGTGATCGCCGGACCCGCTGCGGCTGTTTGCAATGGGCGAGAAAAAGGCTTTTCGTGGGTAGCACGCTTGCGTTTGGCCATCGAGGGCGATTCCTTTCAAGTGTTGCCGAAAAGATTCCGAAGCCAGAATCCAATGTTGGGCCGCGAATTCTAGCATGATCCGCCGGCCCATAACCAGCAGCGCAGCCCCCATAAACAACAAGAAAAACTCCGCGCCGCGCGACAAAGCCCGCGCAACCCTTACGGCAAGTAAATTCAGGCTGGGCAAACCGTGCGTAGCAGCCTAGCTGATTGCCTCACGTAAGAGACCGAGACGGGGAAAACCTGTCGACAGCGATGAACTACTCGGCGGGGGCTTGCTCATCCGACTCAAAATCACAACGGTTGTGGGCTCCGTCACAGAAAGGCCGGTTGCTAGACGCCCCACAGCGGCAGAGCGCGATCGCCGGCTTTTCAGTGTCAAGTGGAAATTCGTTGCCTGCCGAATCGGTCAACGTGATCGAGCCTTCGACGAGCAGCGGGCCGTTAGGACGCATGCGGATTTTGACGTTGTCTGCCATGATCGGTCTGCCTTGCGGAATGGTGGACGCTGTGGAGTGAGGGTCGCTTGACGTTGGCAGAGTATAGCCTGTTGGCAACGGCTTTGTCAGCGGCCCGGTGCTGCCTGCTCGCCCGTCGAAGAGGACTCGGCGGTGGCTTGTTGGAGGATGAACAAGACTTGGATGGGTGCCTGTGTAGCGGACGGGGACAAAGCGCTTTGGTGGTCGAGTAGTTTGCGGTCGACATTCAGTTTGCCGGCTCGGTACTGGTTGGCATTGAGGCGGGTGGCCCAGCCTTGCGTTGTTTGTTTGGCGGCTAGGGCGCTACGTTTGAGGGCCCGCAGTTTGCTTTGGGCCAGCTGCTGGCCACTACGCTCCCATTGCCGAAAACGGTCGATGGACGATCCGGAGAGCTGTTGTTCGGTCACGCGGACTGCAGCGCAATGGAACGTGTCGGCATTGCAGTCTTCGAGCACATCTTCAATTCGCTCGGTTTGCGCTTCGACCAATACGAACTGCTTGGGCTGGGCATCGTCTGCTACTTGGGATTGTGCTGCTTGCAACCGCGCTGCGGGGCCCAAACCCTCAGTTTGGGCCGCAGCTGCGGCTTCGATATCAACCTCGACATCAGCTTGGGAATCAACTTCGGTCGCCCGCGAGAGTGCTGGCTGATTTTCTCCTTCTCGGAAGCTTATCCCATTTTTGACCAACAGTTTAGCGAACTGCTCACCGGCAGTGTCCTCGTCACTGAGCGTAATGTGCACTAAGCAGGAAAGCTGCCATTGGTCGTTTACGTGCGCAACACTCTCGGCGACTGACTTCGCACCGACAGCGGCAAATCGCTGTCCCTTGGACAGATCTCGATCCGCCATTGCGTCTTTCTTGGCCATCGCGCCCGCACTGATCGGCAGCGATGTCCGCTGTTTAGCGATCTCTAATTCAGGTTGCTGCTCCTCGTCGGCGGCAGCCGCTTCCAATCGAAGCGGTTCGCGATTCTCGTCTTTCATTGCCGATCCTTGTACCGGCTTTGCACTTGCCAAAGGCTGCTCTTCTTGCTGCAGCGATGGCAAATAGGCCACCAGAAGCAGCGAAGCGGCCAATGCGAATGTTGCCCATACCAGCCGGCGCTGCGAGTCTGTTTTGCGCGATACCACGGCGATCTGCTCTTCCGCTCCCAACAACATGGCGCGCTCGGCCCGCTGCGCAATGGTCGCTCGTAAATCCTCGCCGACCACCTCTGCAGGCAAAGCTTGCAGCTCCCGGCTCATCGCGCGGAGCTCTTCGACCAATTGTGCAGCATGCGGATCCGCAGCCAAGCGCTGTTCGACTAGCGCAAGCTGCTCGCTGGTCAGCTCGCCATCAACATAGGCGCTGAGCAACTCGTCATCGAAATTATCAGATCGGTGATTATCGGTCATGGCTTCGCAATGACGAATGACGAATTCAAGAATGACGACTTGCGAATGCGACGCGAACGCGTCGTGCATTGGTCGCGGGGCGAACTAGGGGGCATCATTCTTTCGTCATTCTGGTTTCGTCATTCGTCATTTCCTCCGGTAAGAGGTGCTGTAATTGTTCTTTCAATTGAATTCTCGCTCGAAACAACCGGCTGCGGACCGTGCCGACAGGCATTTGCAGGATCTCGGCGATGGTTTCGTAGGAACAACTTTCCAACTCACGGAGCACAAGGATCTGGCGGTGCCCGTCGTTCAATTTCAATAAGGCCTGTTGCAAAAGGGTGGCCCGCTCGCGTTGAATTAAATCCTCGGCAGCGGTTGGTTGTTGGGCCACGGGTTCCTCACCGGCGAATTCTTTCGCAGCGTCGAGCGATTCGGTTGGCCGCCGCCGCCGCCGCCGCTGACTGAGTGCCAAGTTCAAGGCGATCCGGTAGAGCCAAGTGTAAAACTTCGCGTCGCCGCGAAAAGTGTCGAGTTTGACAAACGCTTGGACGAAGGCGTCCTGCACGACATCTTTGGCGTCGTCTCGGCACCCTAACACTCGCACCAGCGTGTTGAACACTCGATCTTGGTAGCGCCCGACCAGACAGCCAAACGCATCTTTGTCACCGCCGAGCGCGGCTTGTACCAATCGCGTATCGTCGGGTGGGACGTCGCTCACGCTCGGCTCTGCAGGGTTAGACGCTCAGGGCTGCGAGAAAGTTCCGTCGGTTCTGGCGGAGGCCCAGGGCTAAATTCAGGGGGCAATTCTGCTGCTTTCGTTGAAGTCTGCTAACATTGTTCCATGGATCCTCTCACCTGGATAGGCGAACAGCTCGATCAACTGCGGCAGGCCGACCTGGCTCGAGAGCTGTCGCCACCGCTCGAATCAGTCGGTCCAACCTGCCGTGTTGCGGGCCGCGAACTACTGAATTTCGCCTCGAACGACTACCTTGGCCTGGCCGCCGATCTGCGGTTGATCGAAGCGGCGGTCCAATCGCTGCGCGACGTGGGGATCGGTCGCGGCTCGAGTCCACTGATTTGCGGTCGATCAACCGGACACTTGCGGCTCGAGCAGCAACTGGCGAAGTTTGAAGGCACCAAGGCGGCCCTGCTGTTCGCCACGGGCTTCGCCGCCAACGCAGGTACAATCCCGACGTTAGTCGGCGAAGGCGATGCAATCTACAGCGACTCGCACAACCACGCCAGCATCGTTGACGGCTGCCGACTGTCGCGAGCCGAGAAACACGTCTATCCGCATAAAGATGTCGATGCGCTTGAGCGTCTCTTGCAAGACGGCCAAAAATATCAACGCCAACTGATCGTCACCGACACCTTATTCAGCATGGACGGCGATCTGGCCCCGCTGCCCCGCTTGGGCGAGTTGGCCGAACAATTTGAGGCGATGCTAATGGTCGACGAAGCACACGCCACGGGCGTCTTCGGCAGGCATGGCCGGGGGATAGTCGAGTATTTTGCCGCGGACCATCCGCAACTCCATGACCAGGTGCATGTCCGCGTCGGCACACTGAGTAAGGCACTCGGTTCCGCGGGCGGATTTGTCTGCGGCTCACAAGCGCTCATCGAGTGGCTAGCCAACCGGGCACGGACCTACGTTTTTTCGACGGCGCAGCCAGCCGCCGCCAGCGCAGCCGCGTTGGTAGCTCTACAGATTGTCGCTGCGGAACCTGGGCCGCGCCGCAACTTGTTGCGGCGATCCGCTCAGCTCCGCCAACAGCTCCAACATCAAGGCTGGGATACCGGCCAATCGGCCAGCCAAATCATCCCGCTCCACATCGGCTCAGCCCAGCAAACCATGAAGTTAGCCGGACAGCTGCAGGAACTGGGCTGCTGGGTGCCCGCCATCCGGCCACCCTCGGTGCCCCCTGGCGGGTCGCTGCTGCGGTTGAGCCTCTCCTCTGCCCATAGCGAAGATATGCTGGCTCGGCTGCTGAGCGCATTGGAGGTGGTGAGACCATCCGGGCCAGCATGACCCGACTATGGCGATTTTGAGGGCAGTTTTGCTGCTGAATCGAGCGCTCCGGTAGCAAAAACTTGACGATCGACCGAGTCCCACTTACGATCGAGACTATAAGACCCTTCCTAATTTACCTCAACCAACCAGGCTGTCACAATAGATTGGCGCGGTGTAGGTGACCGGCTGAGGGTCTTGCCTACGGTTCTCCACTTGGCCGCGGGTCCACGGAACATCTGCCTATGCTGCCGATGACTCGGCAACAGAACTATTTGACGCCAACGCAAGACCTGAATAGTGGTTGAAGACGTCGTCGTTTAAACCGGCCCTGCTTGGTTTGTCTAAACGCACTGAATAGGAAAGATTCGTTTGACGCTTATCGTCCAAATCGTGTTGGGAATCCTGCTGTTAGTCGGTTTGGTGACCATCATCATGAGCAGCAAGAACTGGCACTGGACCCAGTTGGTGTTGGTGTTGTTCATTTTCTTTGCTGCCATCGGCTTTATGTTTCTGGGAGCCGAGACGGTCCGAATTCATCAAAATCTGCGCGCCGGCATTCCGAAGCTGGAAGAAACGATCACCAGTCTGCAACGGCAAAACGACGAGCTCCGCCGCGGTGCGCCCGACAAACCGGGTATTCTTGAACTCGAACATCGCCTGAAAATTGTCACTCGCGAGCGAGGACGCGTCTGGCGCAACGTGATGCCCGCCGGACCAGTTGACCAACAAGGGCGCGTGTCGGTCGAAATCGCCAAACCGCAGCCGCATGGCCTTCGGGAAGACGCAATTCTTTACGCTTTTAAGTTCGGCAACCCCAACACAGCTGATCCTGCCGACGGCCCCGAATACTTGGGCGAGTTCCGCGTGAAAGATGTCCAAGCCGGCAGTGTCGCCCTCGAGCCAATCCTGCTAGTCGATAATCGCACTGGCGAGCGACTCGCCAGTAGCGACGGGCCGTGGAGCCTTTACGAAACGATGCCAATCGACCGCCATCGATTGTTTGCCGGCTACCCAGAAGCACAACTGCGCGAGCTGCTGCCGGCCGAATCGGTCGAAGAATATCTCCGCCACGGTTCGCCCGCCACGCCCGACGATGACCAATGGCACGTGACCGGCTTGGATGCGGACGGCAAACGGGTTGGCCCTGACGACATCGACCAGGCGGTGAAACGTCTCTACGATCGCAACTTGCGCGACTACGCGTTTATCTTCAGTCAAATGGCTGGCGAAAAAGTGGCCGTACTGGCCAAGCAAAGAGCCGTGACCGAGGACAACGCCAAACTGGTCCAAGCACTGGAGGGTGCAAAAAAAACGGGCCAGTTCCGTCAGCAGCAGATCGAGGCAATAAGCGACGATCTGGCGGAGATGAAGCGAGACAGGATGGCCATCGAGTCGCATCGCGACGCGGTGCTCAGCCAGTTACGACAAATCGAAGTTGCCAGCGTGGACTATCAGCGGGCTAATTCGGCCCTCGCCAAGCAGTTTTCCGAGCAGCAACTGGGACTTGCTCGCTATATCAACGGGGTCACCCCCGCCCCACCAGCTTCGAGCTCACTCAATGGAAGGGGCGACTGAAGGGGTGCAGAAACGGACTTTCGAGGTCCGAGCCTTCAGCCTAGTCTTCCTCTCTTCCTCTTAACGTCGTCAGATTAGGATCAAAAATCGGTCGCGCGCTGCATTACTTTTGACCAAGTGCGCCCCGTCTTGCGTAAAGAACTCGGCGGATTCCACTTTCGGCGTTTGCAGCCGACCGGTATCTTTGTAGGACAGGAGTCGCTCTTTTTACCCTGGCTCCTCCAAATTGCCTCTACAATAGTTGCTATGGGACTCTACGACCGCGATTACGGACGCTCTTCCGAGCCAGGGCTGCAACTGAGTCGGCCGCAAACGATTACGATGCAGCTTGTCGTGCTCACCGGCTGCGTCTATCTGGCTCAAATGATTTTTGGCCCGACCGGCTGGGTCAACCAAAACCTGGCCCTTGACACACTCTGGTACAAGAAGCCGTGGCAATTCTATCAATTTCTCAGCTACGGTTTTCTGCACTCTCTGCAAGCCGTTCAGCATATCCTCTTCAACATGTATGGGCTCTGGCTGTTTGGTCGCGATATTGAACAACGTTACGGCCGCCAGGAGTTTTTGAGTTTTTATCTCTCGGCCATCGTGATTGCCGGACTGGTTTGGAATTTGTCGACCTTGCTGTCTGGAGATGCGGGTGGAGGCTTAATCGGAGCATCGGGAGGGGTGGTCGCAGTCACGATCCTGTTTGCACTTAATTTCCCACATCGCAAATTGCTGTTGATGTTCTTATTCCCGATACCGATGTGGGTACTCGGTTGCATTATCGTACTGTCTGACATTTTTGGGGCGCTCGACAACTCCGACATCAGCAATGTGGCCTTTATGGCCCACCTCGGCGGCGCCGCTTTCGCGATTCTCTACTATCGTTTTCGCTGGAACCCGGGACGATGGCTGTTTGACAAGTATTCGAGCCTGTCGAGCGCGCAGTTACGTTCTCGATCCAAACTCAAAATCCACGCCCCCGATGATGAACAGGACGTGTCGAAATCCGATGAGCAAGTCGACGAGATCCTCAAGAAAATCCAGGCCGAAGGACAAGACAGCCTGACCCGGCGCGAGCGGCGCATTTTGGAAAAGGCCAGCCAGGAATATCAACGCAAACGACGTTGATTGTATGCGATATCAACGACGAATTTGGCTTACCGCAATGGTCCTCGTGCCCGGATCGATCGCGCTAGGTCTTCGGCAGTGGGCACCACCAGCTGTTGGAGAGTTCGCTGAGCCGCCAACTCCGCTCGCTCTGGTGTCGGCCAATGGCATGATCGAGTTGCCCGGGGGTTCGTTTGTGATGGGCAGTTCGCGAGCCCTCGACGCGCAAGCGGGCCAGTACGACGCTCAACCGCTGCATCGGGTGCGGCTAGAGCCTTTTTGGCTCGACGCCACGCCAGTTACGAACAGGCAATTTCAGCGGTTTGTTGAGCAGGCCAATTATGAAACCGACGCGGAGCGCAAGGGTAACTCGCTCGTCTTCGATCGCGAGCTGGCCGCCTGGCGCGAGGTGACCGGAGCGAATTGGCGTAACCCCACAGGACCTGACGGTTCGCTGATCGGCCGACAGCAACACCCTGTGGTCCATATCACGTGGCAAGATGCCGTAACTTACGCTGCCTGGGCCAACAAACGCTTGCTGACCGAGGCCGAATTTGAGTACGCTGCCCGCGGCGGGTTAAGCGATTGCACGTATCCGTGGGGACGGCAGCGTAGCGAAAGTCAACTCCCGCTGGCAGACCGCGGGCGGACCAACGGCCTTTTGGCCAAAGTGCGTTTGGCCAACGGCTGGCAAGGCCACTTCCCGCAGCAAGACCTTGGCCAGGACGGTTTTCGCGGCACATCGCCGGTTGGACATTTTCCGCCAAATCGCTTCGGCCTGTATGATATGGCTGGCAACGTCTGGAACTGGTGTGCCGATTGGTATGCAGCCGACTTTTATGGGGCAAGCCTGACAGACCAACCTCGCGGACCGAGCACAGGTACCGAAAGAATCCGTCGCGGCGGCAGCTGGTTGTCGGCTGAGAATTACGGCGGTGGCCTCCGCGTCGGCTACCGCGATCACGCCCCACCCGGCGAAAGCACCAACCACACGGGGTTTCGATGTGCACGCGACGTGCGCTAGGTTAGTAGCCGGCAATCACTTCGCACGGATAGGGCGCTATTCACCACGCTGAGATTTTCATGCCTGACACCAATCACCCACCCACCGTCGTCGTCACCGGAGCCAGCGGATTGATCGGCACCAAGTTGGTCGCTGCCTTGGAAGCGGATGGCAAGCATGTCTTGCGTGCAGTGCGACGTGAAGCCAACAGCGACCGAGAGCTGAGCTGGGATCCTGCCGTTGGAAAAATTGACCGCGAAAAAATTGAAGGTGCCGATGCCGTCATTCATCTGGCTGGCGCCAATATCGCCGGCAAGCGATGGAACGAAGCCTACAAACAACGCTTGATCGACAGCCGCGTCGACGGCACGACGCTCATCGCCGAGACGATCGCCGGCCTCGACCAAAAGCCGCGCGTGTTCGCCTCTGCTTCGGCCATCGGCTACTACGGCAACCGCGGCGACGCAGAACTTGACGAGTCGGCTGCCAGCGGCGACGGTTTTTTGCCAGAGCTCTGCATGCAATGGGAACGCTCTTGCCAGGCGGCGCGTGACTCAGGCATCCGTACAGCAAACATGCGAATCGGCGTCGTGCTGAGCCCCGCTGGGGGCGCGCTCAAAGAAATGCTCACGCCGTTCAAACTCGGCGGCGGCGGCATCCTCGGTAGCGGACGGCAGTATTTTAGCTGGATTTCTCTGGACGATGTCGTCGGCGCGATGCAACTGGTCGTGGACAACGACTCACTTTCGGGACCCGTGAATCTGGTTTCACCCAATCCAGTGACAAATCGTGAATTTACCAAAACGCTTGGCCAGGTACTCTCACGACCGACCTTGCTGCCGATGCCGGCCTTTGCAGCGAGGTTGTTATTTGGCGAAATGGCCGACGCACTCTTACTAGCCAGTGCTCGAGTGGTGCCAGGCTCACTGACAGCGGCCCGATTCGACTTCCAATACGCCGAGCTTGAACCGGCCCTGCGGCACCTTTTGAATCGCGGCTAGCCGCATTCTTGCGCGGGCGTGCGGAACCTGTTTGGCTCGCCGGGGTTAAAGAAAGCGTGCACAGGGCAGTTCATGACTGGCAAGAAATTGTTGCTCAGTTTCTATAGCTCAGTCATAATTGAATCTACTGCTCGTTAGCCCGGATGTTTTACGCCTAACGAGCGCACTGGAGCAGGAGATTGGCAATGGATAAACATGAAGAGATTGCGCGCACAAAGACGGCGTGCATAGAGACAGCGCGCTTAAAGACGGCGCAGTTGACATATATCCTTCACGCGGTTGTGGTGGCATTGCTGCTTATTCAAGACGGTTTAGCCCAATCACCCGGCGTACCTTCACTACCCACGACCACTGCAGACTACGTCGGCTATGCGGTCGATAATTTGCCATCCTATTTTCAACCCGGCAGCGATGTCGGTGACGTGAACAACACGCCGATCGATAACCCGATCACCAACGCTGGGGCGACGCTCGGTCGGGCGTTGTTCTACGATGGACGGTTGTCTCACAACGACTCCACTAGCTGTGCTTCGTGTCACAAGCAAGAAAATGGCTTTTCCGACCCCGATCAGCTTAGTGTAGGTTTTGAAGGAGGCTTGACTGGACGGCACTCGATGGGACTTTCAAACGCGGCGTTCTACGAGAATGGTCGTTTTTTTTGGGATGAGCGTGCGGCGACGCTCGAAGACCAAGTGCTGATGCCGATCCAAGATTCAGTGGAAATGGGTACTGATCTCAACCAGCTACGTGAAGAGTTGTCAGCCACAGAATTCTATCCCGTCTTATTCAACGAGGCTTATGGTAGCACCGAGATCACCAACGACAAAATCGCTAACTCGCTCGCTCAATTCGTTCGCTCGATGGCGTCTTACCAATCCAAGTTCGACGATGCGCGCGCGGCAGGCCCGGTGGGATCACCCGCTTATCGGGCTGAGTTGACGCAACTAGAACGACAGGGCAGCAATATCTTTCACGGCGCAGGCCGATGCAGCACATGCCACGAATCGGATGCGCAAATCGCTGACAGGCCACACAACATCGGACTTGACGCTGACAACTCGGCCGACGAGGGAGTTGTCGACGGTCGATTCAAGGTCCCGTCGCTCCGCAACGTCGCCGTCCGCGAAGGATACATGCACGATGGTCGCTTCATGACTCTGGGTGAAGTCATCGATTTCTACAGCACGGACATCCAAGATAATCCCAACCTCGACGTCGGCCTGCAGGTGGATGGCGACAATCCTATCCGCTTCAATTTCACCCAAAACGAAAAAGACGCGTTGATCGCGTTCCTGGAAACCTTGACCGACGACGCGCTGCTTGGCACCGAATTGTTCAGCGATCCTTTTGTCGAACTCGCTGGCGACTTCGATGGTAGTGGGCTCGTCGACGCAGCCGACCTCGAGTACTGGCAGGATTCTGCCGGCAGTGGTTTCTATTTCCTGGAGTGGCAGCGTAATCTGGGCCGATCGTGGGAAGATCTGGCAGCCGGCTCAATCATCACCAACGCTATCCCTGAGCCGTCCGTTGCGGTTTTAACAGCGACAGCCCTACTCTGTTCGATTGGCGTCTGCCGTCGCCGCTTCCAAACTTAGCCACCGATGTAACCCAGCGCGGCCATCGGCCGCAACCAAGACAGCAGCTTCAACGAACGCAAATTGTCAAAGGATTTAACGCAGAGGGCGCAAACAGCGCGGAGAGTATCAGACCGATACCGGTTTCCTCTGCGCTTTCTCTGCGTCCTCCGCGCCCTCTGCGTTTCAATGCCTTATGATTTGGCCTGACAGGACCCTTTACTCAGAGGAATGGATTCTAGCAAAGGCGCAAAGATCGCAAAGAATGGAAGAGAACGATTTAGGCCGGGGATTTGTGGATGCGGCCATTGCCGTTGATCGTGAACTTGGAACGGTCTTGGCGATCTTGGCGTCTTGGCGAGAGGCAATCTGGATTCGAGTGAGGTGTTACAAAAGCGGTAAGTTATTTAAGGACTATGCAGTTCTCCTGGGGAATTCCAAAGATAAACTTGACAGGTAGATTTCATTACTATACAACCAAATTTGGTTACGTAGAAATCGCCCGCCTTTTGGAATTTGGTCCATGGCACGTCCCAAAACTGCGGAACTTACAGCTCGTGAGCTGGAAAAAGGAAAAGGACAGGCAAAGAAAGAAAAAGGACCCGCAATACAAACGCTATCGCCTCCTGATCCTCCTTCAGCGATTGGGCAATACTTTTCCGTAAACCAAGTAACATCAACGTTTCCACAGCCTGTGATCCTGTGTCTAATTCTCGCTCGTTGCCTGTCCTTTCGTTCTCTTTTCGTTTTTGGTCCTTTCGTTTTTCCTTGCGTTCTCCTTTCCATCTCTTTGGCTGCGCCCTATTTCTTCCTTAGAGGCAATTCCTTGACATCCGGCGGCGATTACTATATAACCAAATTTGGTTGCTTAGAAATCGCCCTGTTCTCCGATGCTTATCCATGGCACGCCCTAAAACCACCGAATTGACTACTCGTGAACTGGAAGTCATGCACACTTTTTGGGAATCGGGGCCTCTGCCGATATTAGAGGTGCGCGAACAACTGGCTCGTGCTGGCCGCAATCTGGCCTACACCACAGTCGCTACGCTGGTGCGGATTCTCGTCGACAAGGGATTTTTGCGACAGATCAACGAGTTGCGGCCATTCATCTACCAACCGATTCGCGAGTACGAAGAGGTGTCGCGACGTCTGCTTGGTGATCTCGTCGAGCGAGTGTTTCTCGGTTCGCGAGAACAACTGCTCGTCCAACTGATGGAAGACAAGGAACTTTCAGCTCGGCAGCGGACGCTTCTCCAAGAATTCTTGCGCGAGAAACCCTCATGACGATACTCACTGACAGCTATTTGTGGTGCGCACTGCAAGTTACTATATTTTCCACAGCCGGTGCACTGCTCTATTTTCTGTTGCATGGCCAAACGGGTCTGCGTGCGACGCTACCCCGATGGTGCCTGGCAATGGTCGTTGTCCTCTCGCTGCTGGCGGCCTGCCCTTGGCCGCATTGGCCGTGGCTGCAGCAATCGCTAAGCAATGATTCAGAGCCCTTGCAGACCCAAATACTCCGTTCCAGCTCCGGATTTGACCGAGAACTATTGCCGCCGGCGGCGAATCGCGGTAGGCCAACCAAAACGATTCCTTCAGAAACGAGTCGAGTCACAGCAGAATTTGTTCGGACGCCAACTGCTGATGCTGCACATTGGGCAAACTTAAAGCTTCCCTGGAACAGCGGCTTTTGGAAAGCCTGTTTTCTGATTTTGGTTTGCGTCTCGAGCATTCTGGCAACCGTCCGTCTGCTGATTGCTCAGCGGGAGTTGACTAGGCGAATTCGTTCGAGCGTTTTAATCGAGAGTGCTCGACCGCTAAATGAATTTTCGGAGCTGCAACAACACTTTGGCGTATCACGACCGGTTATATTACGCGAATCGCCCCCTGATCTTATGCCTGCCACAATCGGTTGGCGGCGCCCTTCGATCCTCTTGCCGCAATCGTGGCGGGAGTGGACCCCCGAGCAACGTCGCGCCGTTTTGGCACACGAGCTCGCACACATCGAGCAACATGACTTCGCCACCTGGCTGGCGGCCCAGCTGCCCATACTCCTACATAGCTACCATCCGATGGTGCACTGGCTGGCTCGGCGGGTGCGCTGGGAGCAAGAAATCTCCGCCGACCGGCGGGCCGCTGAAGTGCTGGGCGACCGGGCCGGCTATATGGCTGCGTTGGCTGAGCTAGCGCTGAGACAAACCACAAAACGTAAAGAACGTCATACTTACTCCCTAGCGCCCACTTCTTCCATGCTGCTAAGGAGATTGTAAACGCTCCGTCAAGGCCACTCTGACAAGGAACCGTCCGCTCCTCTTCGCAAACGCGCGTTGCTGCTGGCCAGCCTCAGCGCCGTTTTGCTAGGTGTCTCGGGATTGAGACCAAGCGCGACCGCTCAGCCGAACAACGAAGTGCCGGCAGCAACGGCGGCACCAGAGGGAAGCCAGGGACCCTGCTGCGTTTCGGCGATGATTCACGTGCAACCGGCGCAAACCGATGTGCTGGAGGACCAAAATGAGATTTCGCCGCAGCAACTTGAGATCTTTCAAGAGACTCAAGCTGCTTTGCTAAAAAGTAGATTCGTTCTCCGGTCCGCTTTGTCGCCCAAGAAGATTGCCCAGTTAAATGCTGTAGCCAATGCAAAGCCAGATCCCATCACTTGGTTGCAGCGGGAATTGAGTACTAGTTTTCAAGGCGAGAACCTAGTGATTAGTTATGAAGGTGACGAGGACAGGCAAGAAATGAAGGACATTGTCAATGCAGTTCTCGAGGCCTACACAAAAGAAGTCTCGGGAAAAGAAAACTTGCTCTTTGAAGAATTCCGTGAGGCAATGGCTAAATTGCACAAAGAGCTGCTCACCGAATTGGAAGAGAAGATCAACAAGTACCAAACACTATCTCAGGAACTCGGTGGCGCCGAATCTGAAATCACGTCAAGCCAACTAAAACTTTGGGTCAATGAAATCGCTCAGATCCAAGGCCAGATCATCGGACAGAAACGGAGTCTCGTCGAGATTTCGGTGAACAGAGCGTTGGCGGAGCAAGAGTCAAAGAGTGCGACAGCCGTTGAGCAAATGGTTGCCCAAGAACTTGAAAAAGACCCGATGATCGCCAATTTCAAAGCGGAAGAATACAACTACACTGTACAAATCCGTGCACTCAAGGCACGTTCAAAAAGGGGCGCTTTGCCACAAATTAAAAGCTTAGAGACTAGCTTGGCGCAATTGAAGCGGGAGTCCAACGAATATTGTCGTCAGACAGAAGCACAGATTCGCGAGTCTGTCAAAAGGGCCCCCAATGACTTCCTCGCACGTGTAATGATGGAATACAAATTGCGGAAGGCTAATATCGAATCAGAGCTCGCGAAGTTGGAGGCGCGATACGAGGAAAAGAAGGAAGAAATACAGCAAAAAGGTATCCGCAACAGCGATTTGTCGATTTTGGAAGCTGAGATTGAGCAGCTGCAGGAAATTGAAAGCGAAATGGATTACAAGATGCGGAGTTATTCTATTCGTAGCGAATCGGCAATCAAGGCAACCCTACTTCTACCTGCAACGGTCACGCGTTATCCGATTGTTTTTGACTAGATAACGTATGCAGCGCCGGCGGCACGCAACAGTGCGTAGCCGAGTTGCCATCCTGCGCAAAATGCGTGCAAGAGAAGCGTGCCGGCCAAGTTCCCACGACGTCCCGATGTGCCGAGCGTCTGCACGGCTACAGATCATGCATTTAGCAGCGGGACAAAGCTCGCCGGCGATTCTGACGCCAGATTCGCGAGTTTTGAACGATTTGGCCCAATCCTAAACGCACAGATCCCCATTGTGAGCCAGCCACAGTGCGGTAAAATGGGGGATTCCATTATTAATGACGAAATACCCAGGACCGTAATGCATTCACAAGTTGTTGTACTCGGCGGCGGCCCAGGCGGTTACGCTGCCGCCTTCTTAGCAGCCGATCTGGGCATGGAAGTGACGATCGTCGAAGCCGATCCCCGGCTCGGTGGCACTTGCCTGCTGCGCGGCTGTATCCCGTCGAAGGCCTTGTTGCACGTCGCCAAAGTAATCAACGAAACCCGCGACATGGCCGAATGGGGTGTCGCCTTCGGCAAAATGAAAATCAATGTCGACACGATGCGCGCGCGTAAAAATAAGGTCATCGACACGCTCACCCGCGGCCTGGCCCAACTAGCCAAGCGTCGCAAGGTAACCGTCATTAACGCCCGCGGGATTTTCGTCGATTCGCAAACGCTACAGCTTGAAGGGGGCGACCCGTCGACGTACGACAACGAGCGTTTGACTTTCGACCACTGCATTCTGGCGACCGGTTCCATTCCAGCGATGCCAGGGATGTTCGACATCGGCAGCCAACGCGTCATGGACTCGACCGGCGCGTTGCAGCTGGCCGATATTCCCCAATCTTTGCTCGTGATCGGTGGCGGCTATATCGGCCTGGAGATGGGGACTGTCTACGCCGAGTTGGGCTCGGAGGTCTCGGTCGTCGAATTGACTGACGGTTTGTTACCTGGTGCAGACCGTGATCTCGTGAAGCCATTGGCGAAGCGAATGGAAAAAACGCTCGCTAATATTTACCTCGGCACCAAGGTCGTCGGCCTGAAAGACATCGGCAATCAAGTGGAAGTCCAGATGCAGGGCCCCGAAATGGAAGCCGCTTTTAATTATGACCGTGTCTTGGTCTCAGTCGGTCGTCGGCCAGTGAGTGCTGGCATTGGCTTGGAGAATACCAGGGTAACTGTCAACGA
>Ga0310121_10001314_pt1 | contig 25743 bp, 27 predicted proteins | sample CB27_Tmax_986_MG_FD_203504 | JGI IMG/M metagenome (GOLD analysis project Ga0310121, IMG submission 203504) | Marine microbial communities from Western Arctic Ocean, Canada - CB27_Tmax_986 | ecosystem: Environmental > Aquatic > Marine > Oceanic | place: Canada: Western Arctic Ocean | collected...
TTTTCCTCATTTCCTCGGAAGCCAGCGCCCGTTGCAGCTGCAGCGCCAAGGAAAGGCTCTGCAGCCGATCAGTCAATTGCTTCCACCGACGCTCACGTTCTACCAATTCAGTCGGGTCAAGCGGGGGGCGAAGCGGATTGTAGCTCTTCCAATTGCGACAATATCTCTTGCAATGCCTGCTCAATCTCCGCTGTTTTTTAGCAACGCTTGAATCATCCTTGATGAAGGCCATGTTCCAACTCCTTTCGGAACTAGGGTTTGCAAAAACAGCCTTCATCAATGATTCGAGCATTCTTTTAAACTAACTTAAAAGCTAGCTTGCTATCATCTCTCCTGCAAATAAGAAACGCTCCCTTGCTCACCTCAGTTGGAATTGATCTTTTAGTCACCGACATTTCGGGAGCACCAGTTCCCGCAGTTGAAATAGGTGATGACTTCTTATTACATGTTTCTGTTGAGGATCTGAGGGTTCCTGCCGAGGGAGTCTTCGCGGCGTATTTGGACGTTTTCTACAATAACTCAATCTCGTCCATCACCGGTTTTATTTCGTTTGGTGCCGATTTTCAAAACGGTCAGTCGGAAGACACAAGCGGTCGGGGGTTGATTGACGAGGTCGGTGCCTTTGACGGATTTAGCCCTTTGGGTCCTGGTAGCTTTGAGTTATTCAGCGTCCCATTCAGGGCAGACGCGTTGGAAACACTGATCTTTGAGACGAACGCTGCTGACTTACTTCTCGGGCACGCAACTCTTTTGTCTGGTAAAAACGACCCGGTTCCAGTTGATGAAATCCATTTTGGATCGGCGACGGTCGAAATAGTCAGTCAGTTGTCCGATCCAACAGGGCCAATCTAGGACCCTGGCTTCTCCTACGTCGATGCCAACAACGACGGTCTGTTTGATGAAATGGCTGGCGACATACCGTTGACGGCTGGCGAATACTTACCGGCAGTGTGCACTGGTGTAGTGGAACGATCATGGCCGGGGATGACGTGGAGATCGAAGCAGAGCTGGACATCATCGTAGTGGGAGCCATCATCCATGCCGATGACGACGTGGAAATGGAAGCCGAGGGTGACATTATCGTGGACGGTTCGGTCGTGACTGCTGGTGACGACATAGAATTGGAAGCGGACGGCAATATCTTGGGCAACGGGATGACGACTTTGGAGGCCGCCGGGGACACCGAAATCGATGCCGACGGAATTGTCAATATGATAGTTGCCACACTCCGATTGCTCGGGAGTCATATCGAGCTGAATTCGGAAGGCAATCTCATGTTGGACGGCAGCATCATTGAGGCAATGGGCGACGATGGTAAAGTCGAATTGGAGTCGGACGGAGTCATTTTTCTCAACTCCGCCTACGTGACCGCTGGAAGAAAGATCGAAATTGAAGCGGCCGATGCCGTTTTTTCCGACTTGGTGACGCTGCACGCCTGTGGCCCGAGGGGCAAGGTGGAGGTCGAAGCCGCTGGTATCGTTTCTCTGGCCAACGCGGTCATCCGAGCCAATCGGGAAATCGAGATCGAATCCAACGATGGCGACGTGGACGTGACTGGTGCGAGCATCGGCATTAAGGGTGGCACCAGCGGTGACATTGAAATCGAAGCCGGAAATGACATCCTGGTCGCCGGGGCGGAGATCAAGGCCCCGGATGACATCGATCTCAATGGGAACGTCGTCGGGGACGGCACTGAGGACATCGGCGAGGGAACTCTTTCTTAACGGCAACGGCTCGGCAATACCGACCTAACGGTTTTGTTAACCGAATGGCGAGCCGTGGGCTAGCGCTCACGGCTCGCCAGTTTTATCTACCGGTTTACCTGCGCCCTATTTCTCGCGGGGGTCTTAAGACGCGTGTGTCGCTGTTTCTAGCTATGGACCTGATTCACCGCACGAGCATCCCGGCGCGCCGGGCTCCGGCGGCCCAGTGCGCTACAGTTAAATAATTAGGCTCCAGAAAAAGGCTGGCGCGCCGGGACAGGCTTCGGAGATCACCGTTGCGTTATGGCCGCGATGAGACTCGCAACTGAGCCCGCGCCTGATTGATGGCCTTGTCGCGGGCTTCCATCTTTTCGGGCGTGTTGGCCCGTTGCGTGATGGCTGACTCGAGCTGACCCTGGGCAGCCCCCTTGTCGATTTCGCTGACGGGCATTGCTCGATCCGTCAGTACCGACACCATGTTGTCCGCGATCTGGACGAATCCACCGTCCACGTAATAACGGTGCGTGGTCCCCTCCGATTCGAACCGTAACTCACCTTGGCCTAACCTCGCGATCAGCGGCGCATGACCGACGGCCACGCCGACTTCACCGTCGTAGAGCGGCATGACAACGAAAGATGTCGTCGCTTCGACGACCGTTGCTTCAGGAGTGACTACGCTGCAAGTGATTTCTGCCATTTTGGTTGGACTCGACCGCTACGAATCTCACGCGATTCTAGGATTATCGATTCGGGTACCATGACAAGTTAAAGTTTTGGGGTTGATCACGAGATTCGTAACCCGTCGCGTTAGCGAGGACGAAGCGGCAATGTGCCGGATTCCTCGCTTACGCGACAGGTTACTCCTCCTGCCGTCCAATCCCAAAACTAAAGGTTGACAAGGCACTAGGCGTTTTCGGCCATCTTCTTGGCCTGCGCTTCAGCTTGTTCAATAGCACCAACGTACATGAAGGCCTGCTCGGGCAGATGATCCCATTTGCCGTCGCAAATCTCTTCAAAACTGCGAATCGTGTCTTTCAGCGAAGTGATCTCACCGGGCTTTCCAGTAAACACTTCCGCGACCAAAAACGGTTGCGACAGGAACCGCTCGATGCGCCGCGCGCGATGCACGATCAACTTGTCCTCTTCGCTCAACTCGTCCACGCCGAGAATCGCGATGATATCCTGTAATTCGCGATAGCGTTGCAGTGTCGTCTGGACGCGACGAGCGATCGTGTAGTGCCGGTCGCCCACATACTGCGGATCAAGAATACGGCTGGACGAAGCCAATGGATCGACCGCCGGATAGATACCCTTTTCCGTGATGGATCGTTCGAGATAGATGAACGCGTCCAATTGGCCGAACGCCGTCGCGGGGGCTGGATCGGTCGGATCGTCCGCTGGCACGTAAACCGCTTGAACCGACGTGATCGCCCCTTTGTCGGTCGAAGCAATGCGTTCTTGCAATTCGCCCATTTCCGTACCGAGTGTCGGTTGGTAACCGACCGCTGAGGGCATCCGTCCCAACAACGCGGAAACCTCGCTCCCCGCTTGTGAGAATCGGAAAATGTTGTCGACGAACAACAACGTATCCTTGCCGGTCGTGTCGCGGAAATACTCGGCCATCGTCAGCGCTGCCAAGGCGACACGCAATCGCGCACCCGGCGGCTCGTTCATCTGGCCAAACACCATGGTCGTCTGCTCGATAACACTGCGCCCCGTGTCACCAATCTTGGCCTCTTGCATTTCCAGCCACAGATCCGTTCCCTCACGAGTTCGCTCGCCGACGCCGGCGAATACGGAGTAACCACCGTGAGCTGAAGCGATACGAGCAATCAATTCGGTGAGAATGACCGTCTTGCCAAGACCGGCCCCACCGAACAAACCGGCCTTACCTCCACGCACAAACGGCGTGAGCAGGTCAATCACCTTGATGCCCGTTTCAAACAACTCGGTACTGGTCGACAGCTCAGAGATTTGAGGAGCTTGGCGGTGAATCGGCCACCGTTCTTTCGTGTTGACGTCGCCACGTCCGTCAACCGGGTCGCCGAGCAAATTGAATACGCGGCCTAGCGTTTCTTCGCCAACCGGTACGGAAACCGGAGCTCCCATGTCGACGCATGCTTGGCCGCGAATCATGCCTTCCGTAGCACCGAGGGCGACACATCGGACACGGCCACCACCAAGGTGTTGTTGGACTTCACCCGTAAGGTTCAAACAGACCCCTTTTTCTTCGCTGGTGATCTTCACGGCGTTGTAAATCCCCGGAAGGCTGTCCTCAGGGAATTCTACATCAAACGTCGATCCGATGACTTGCGTGACTTTGCCGACGTTGGCAGCAGTTGCAGTTGACATGTTTCTTCTTTTTCCGTTTTCCGTTTTCGGGTGTCAGGTGTCAGGTGTCAGGTGTCAGGTGTCAGGTGTCAGGTGTCAGGTGTCACTTCAGATTCCGCCGAAAACGGAAACCTGAAACCTGGACACTAAGATCAACTTGTAATTGAGGACCTTTCCGTTTTCTTAACCACGCGAATAGGTTCGCTCGTTAGTTTTTCAAAGCTTCGACGCCGCCGATAATTTCCATGATTTCTCCGGTGATTTGCGACTGTCGAGCTCGGTTATAGGTCATGGACAATTTTCTGATCAAGTCACCAGCGTTCTCCGTGGCACCCTTCATCGCAATCATACGTGCTACCTGTTCGCTCACCGCCGCGTCCAGGAAGCACTTGAATAACTTGACTTTGAAACTGGATGGAATCACCTCCGCCAAGATGCTCTCCGCCGACGGCTGGAACTCGTAATTGGATTGGCCAGTTCCCCCGTCTTTGCCTGCCTCCGCGTCGCCGCCTAAGCCGCCCAATGGCAACAACGTTTCCACCACCGCTTTCTGACGTGCCACGCTTTCAAACTGCATGTAGGCCACGTCCAAGCGATCCAGCTCACCCGCGGCAAAATCGTCGAGGTACCGTTTGGCGATTTCGTCCACTTCGTCAAATCGCGGCTTGTCCTCGAAATGAGTAAACATCACATCGGGTTCGATATCACGAAATCGAAACGCCGAAATGCCGCGTTTGCCCGAGACTTCCAGCGTCGTTTCCGGTACATTTTCGTTAAGCTCATCCCGTCGTGCCAAGGCTGCGCGAAGGACGTTGCCATTGAAACCACCACAAAGACCGCGATTCGCCGTCAACACCAACAACGCCGCCCGGGAAGTCGTTTCGCGGGCCTCCATCAGAGGGTGCGTTACTTCCAACCCACTGCTGGCCAGGTCGCTGACCAGCTTCTGCATGCGATCCGTATAGGCGGATGCGGCCGTGGCCCGATCCATGGCTTTCTTGAATCGAGCTGTCGCGATCAGCTCCATCGTCCGCGTAATTTTGCGGATGTTGCGAACGGATTTGCGGCGTTTGTCGAGGGCTCGTGCTTTGGCCATTCTTTCTCAGTTCTCAGTTCTCAGTTCGCTCTTCTCAGTTTTCAGTTCTTCAACCGAGAACGGAGAACCGTTTTGATTACCCGTGTCGTTGTGAGTACTGCTTTTGGAATTCTTCGATCGCCGCGTCGACAGCGATGTTCATTTCGTCGCTCATCTCATTGGTTTCGGCCAACTTGCTCCATATTTCGGACTTCTTGTCTTTTATGAAAGTGAGAAATTCTTCTTCCCATTGGGGCACGTCGTTGGCTGGAATCTTGTCCAAATGCCCACGGGTGCCGGCATAGATACTCAGAATCTGCGCGGTCACGTTCATCGGTTTGTATTGTGGCTGCTTCAGCAATTCGACCATCCGATAGCCGCGATCTAATTGCGACTGCGTGGCGGCGTCTAAATCGGTTCCCAATTGGGCAAACGCTTCCAATTCGCGGAAGGCTGCCAGGTCCAATCGCAAACCACCGGCAACCTTTTTCATCGCTTTGACCTGGGCGGCACCGCCGACGCGGGAAACCGAGATACCAACATTCATAGCTGGGCGGATACCGGCGAAGAATAAATCCGGTTGCAGGTAAATCTGTCCGTCCGTAATCGAAATCACGTTCGTCGGAATGTAGGCCGAGACTTCGCCTTCGAGCGTTTCAATAATTGGCAGCGAAGTGATCGATCCGCCGCCCAACGCATCCGACAGCTTCGACGATCGTTCCAGTAGCCGACTGTGGCAGTAGAACACGTCGCCTGGATAGGCTTCACGTCCGGGCGGACGTCGCATCAACAGCGACAACTGACGATAGGCCTGGGCCTGCTTCGAAAGATCGTCGTATACGATCAGCGCGTGCCCGCCGTTGAACATGAAATACTCTGCCATGGCCGTACCTGAATAGGGCGCGATGTACTGTAACGGTGCCGGGGTACTCGCCCCGGACACAATCACGGTGGTGTACTCCATCGCGCCGTGGTCGCGCAGTATCTCGATAACGCCAGCCACCGACGAGTCCTTTTGACCAATAGCCACGTAAAAACATTTCACACCTGAATCCTTTTGGTTCAGGATCGTGTCGATCGCGATGGCTGTCTTGCCGGTCTTCCGGTCGCCAATGACCAATTCACGTTGGCCACGCCCGATCGGCGTCATGGCGTCAATTGCCTTGATGCCGGTCTGCAGAGGCTCGGTTACCGGTTGCCTCTCGGCCACACCGGCTGCAATCGTTTCGACCAAGCGTGTTTCCGTGGTTTCGATGGGTCCCTGGCCATCCAGCGGGTTGCCCAGGGGGTCGACCACACGTCCGACCACGGCCTCCCCAACCGGTACCGAAAGCAACCGGCCCAGACTGCGAACCTCGTCCCCTTCGTTGATATGGACGTAGTCACCGAGAATGATCACCCCCACACTATTTTCCTCGAGATTAAAGGCCAATCCGATCACGCCGCCGGGAAACTCGACCATCTCACCCGCCATCACACCGCCGAGCCCGTAAACCCGAGCAATCCCGTCGCCGACCTCCAGCACCGTGCCGACCTCGCGCACGTCCACGCGGTCCTTGAACTGGGTGATCTCCTGCTGAATTATAGAAGCGATCTCGTCAACATTGAATTTCATCGTTTCAGTTCCTACCGATTAATTTGCCGGACCTTAATTTGCCACACCGGGTTCGGTCCGGCACGTGCTCTTTGACCAATTCGTTAGTTTCAATCCATGCTGCTAAGCCGATAACGCGAAGCGGTCCTTGCCTGCGCGAATCTCCTGGGCCATTTTCGAAATCGCCTGCTCCCGCAACGTCCCCAGCTGGTTGGCAACGCTTCCGTCGAAAACTTTATCGCCAATGCGAACGACCATCCCACCGATGATGGTGCTATCCGTGCGAGACCGAATTTGCACGTCTTGGCCAAGCGATCGGCTGAGCGATTTCTTGATCTGTTTTTCGAGTCCAGCATCGATCGGTTCAGCCGTGGTGACTTCCACCACGACGATCCCGGCTGTGCGATTTAGTTCCGCCCGGGCCGCTTGGGCAATCGCCCGCAAACAGTCCAGCCGCCCGTGGGCCGAAACCACTTTCAGAAACGTCTGCAGCGATGGTGACATCCGTTCCGCGAAAACGCGGTCCAATAAGCCGACTTTTTCGTCGTGCGAGACGCGAGGGGAAGACAAGACCGCATCCAAGTCGGGCAGCTTGTCCAACACGTCCTTTACAAACGACTCCAGCTCTTCAACCAACTCCGCCGCGTTGCCCACCGCTTCGGCGGACCCCAACAGAGCCTTGGCATAGATAGCGCCGACTTGCTGTTGCCCAGTGTCGGTCGATTTGGAGGATTCAGTCTTCGTTTCTGCCATCTTTATCAACTCTGGAGATTGCCGTTGCTCGCTTAAGTCTGGCTGGGGAATTTGTCCAGCGCCTGTTTGACGAGACCCTCGTGGTCCTTCCGATCCAATTGCTTACCAACAATTTGACCAGCCAACCCGACCGCCGTGTCGATACTCTTTTCAGCCAATTCTTGCAAAGCGCCGTTTTTGGCCGCGTTGATCTCACGCACCGCCCGATCCTTCTCGGCCGCTGCCGCCTGTTGGGCCTCGTCCACGATTCGCTGCTTTTGCGATTCCGCATCCTTCCTGGATTCGTCCATAATTCCCCGGACTTCATCTGCCGCCGCGGCCAGTTTGGTTTGGTGCTCGTCCAGCAGCTTTTGGGCGTCGTCGTTGGCCTGTTGAGCGGCGGCGATCTGGTCCGCAATTCCCCGCTCACGCCCGTCCAGTGCCTCGCAGATTGGCCCCCAAGCGAACTTGCCCAATACCGCTAACAGCAGCACGAACACCAGAGCTGTAAAGATGGCCAGGTCCGGATCGACAGACAACGGATTCGCGCTGCCCCCGTGTCCACTAGCCCCGTGTCCGCCGGCCCCTTCAGCCCTGTGCCCATGGCCTTCACTTGTCGCATGCATATCGTGGTCCGACTCGACCTCAGCGCTGTGATCGTCATGAGACGCTCCCCAACACTCCGACGGTCCGGTGGCGACGGCCAAGGCGGCTGCGAACAGACCCAATCCAAAGACTTTCAAGGCATCATTCATGGTTGTAATGCCACCCGCGCGACACCCTCAGGTATCGACGATTGGATGGCCCCTTTATTGAGCAACCTAAAGACGATCAAAGTAACGTCCAAAAACTGTGAAATGTTTCTTACTGTGTAATATATCTCGAAGGGCATCCGTTGATTCGCCACGGCCGCAGCTTTCGCATCAATGCGGATGAACGGCCATGCCGATAAACAACGCGGACAAGAACGTAAAAATGTAAGCCTGCAAAAAGGCGACAAACAATTCCAACATACTCAGTGCCGTCGCGCCGAGGATACTCGCCGGGGCCACGCCAAATACGGCCCAAGAATTCCAAGCCGCGGCGATAAAGGCAATGATCACAGCCAGTACCAAGTGGCCGGCCATCATGTTCGCCAACAGACGGACGGCTAACACGAAATGCTTAATCAACAGCCCCAGGACCTCGATTGCGAAGATTCCGGGTTTGAGAATGTAGGCCAAGGGTCCGGGCAGGTCCATGTGCGGCACCTGTCCCTTCCAAAAACCTACCGGACCCATCTTCAGCATGCCGGCCCCGACAACGACCAAGAAAGTGATCAGGGCCATCGCGCCTGTCGTTGCCAGCGCCCCGGTCGGGGAGCCTAACCAGGGCACCATGCCCAGTAGATTACAGCCCAGCACAAAAAAGAAAACGGTCCAAAGAAAGGGTAAAAACTTGTCGGCCTCGTGCTTGCCGATCGCCGGTCGGGCGACCTCGTCACGGATAAATACCAACATGGTCTCCAGCAGATTCCAAAAGCGCCCCTTCAAGGCCCCTCCCTTGGCAACCCGACCGGCCAACATCGTAAACAGCACAACGATGATGACCGCGGCGACGAATTCGAGCACCATGAACTTCGTCACTTTGAGATCCAACGGCTCGAGCATGTCATCCAACGTCCGGACGCCGGTATGTACCGAAAGGATGGGTTCCGAATAGTCGCGCAGCTGCGGGATATGGAGACGTCCATGTTCATCGCCCAGCGCCCGCGGAACCTCGAAGTAGGTCGCGTCTTTGACATGTCCGATGAGATGATCTTTATCGAAATGATCAGCCATTGTTTCCGCTTTCGCTCGTCTTCCTATCGCCTCTCATGGCGCTAGGTCGACATCCCTCCGCTTCGCAACCAATTCCCCTTGTAACCGCCCGTTTAACCAATTGCCCTGCCCCCCCCGCGACCGACTGCAGCGTCGCCACGACCAGCATGAAAGGATAAAACACCAACACATAGACTGCCAGGTTCAGCGCCGCCGGCTTTCCCCATTGGACAAAGACAATCACCAACAAAACCAACGGTAAGCCCATTCGGACCATCATACCTACAAGGACCGATGACAAACCGGACGTGTCATAACGCTTCGAGATAGGGGCCAAAACCAAACCGAACAAACCTGCGACCCAGCAAACAGCCCACGCCATCAAAGAGGGCCGAGGGTCGAGTACGCCCAACAGCCACCAGCAAGCTGCCAGGACTACCAGCAACAATAAGACCATGGTCGCGGTGAAGACCAACGTGTTGCGCGCCAACTTGCGTCGTTCCTATCCGTTGCTCCAAGCTTCCGTCAATTCGTCACCGGCGCCGCGCGCGGTCGTAGACGGTCGTGGAGGTTTAATCTTTCCTCGTAGAGCCACGGGCCCCACCTTCAGGCCGACGGGCTATCTTCAGCAATTGCCACATCCCATACGACATTCCAATCATGAAACCCACGATGGTAAAGACCCCCTTCCACCTTAATCGGCGATCAATGGCGTATCCCAACAAACCGGGAATCACCATTGAAAGCGAAATGGTCATTAACCGTGATGCCCACGCATAGGCCCTGGCCTGCGGTGATCGACTATCGCGGGAAACAGTCAATGGCGGAGTCCCAGCATGCTGAGGCACTACAGAGGCCCCGTGTAGGTGGCCCCGTGTAGGTCGTAGGCCTCGATCAAATCGTCGACTTACGAAAACAACGTCTGGTTTCACCTGTGCAGGTTTCGAGCTGGCTCCCCTTCACCTTGGTGAATCGCAACCATCTCTTAAGGTCCGGCAATCTATCCCACCGCCCAAAAGTGGTCAACCGACAACTGGCCCAAACTACGTGTTTTTTTTCACAAAGTCTCCGTCGTGGAATTAAGTCGTTTGCTGGTAACCACTTCCGGTTGAAACACCGTTGGCAAAAGTGCGCGTGGCAGACGACTGACCGACACAGATTGGCCACCGTGAGTCCGGCAGCCAGTGTCTCTCGAATGACAAAAATAGCAGTCCCCAATATTGTCCACAACCCTTGTTGCAATAACGACTTGCGTTGACTCGGATAGTCGATTTCGAGTCCCTTTTTGTTGCGGAATCGAGGATGTCCAATTAGAATGAAAATATCGGTTAGCACGGGAAAAACGTGGGTGATTAAAGGGGATCCGGCGGCCCTCAGCGGCACTGGGAAAGACGTCAACATCTTGCGGGATACGACGTTGCGACGATCACCATCGAGCCCTTGAGCTTACCCGGCCGCCACAGCGAGAGCGAATCGGCCAGCCAACCGAATGGATCGCGAAGGATCTTTTTCGCAAGGCTTTTCAAATGCCACGAGACGTTCTCCTCGGAACGGCTGGATGGCTGAGGATGGCGTTCAGGGACAGCGTCACGGAAGGCTCCAATCGGACTAACCAGAACACCAATAGCGCTAGGCCGCCGGTGATCTATCAGAAAGAAAAGCGAGTTTTCAAGTGCATACAGCCGCCGATTTGAAGGAATACACTTACAAGAATTTGGCCCAGATGGCCAAGCAACGGGGAATTACCGGTTGGCATTCCATGCGCAAGGATCAGTTGGTTTGCGCGTTGGCCAAAAAGAAGAAAAACGGGCGTACAAACACGTCCACGGTCAAGCCAGCCAAGACGGTCCAAGCGAGTAAAGGCCCCAATCCAGCCGTCGCACCCAAAAAGCGCACGACAGCAGCCCAGCGGCGAATTCGTAAGGCGCAGGCCGAGCGCGAGATGTTGCGAGACCTGGGTAACGACGGAATCTCCAGTACTAACAGGGCTACTGACCGAGTGGTGCTGATGGTTCGCGACCCCTATTGGCTACATACCTATTGGGAGTTGACCTCCAGCAGTATTGATCGGGCCAAAGCGGCACTGGCCGAGCACTGGCACGATGCAAAGCCGGTGCTGCGCTTATTGCGCGTGTCAAGCGTTCGAGAAGCGACTCGCAATGAGGCCGTGGTCCGTGAAATCGAAATTCATGGCGCGGTAAACAACTGGTATATCGATGTCCAAGATCCACCACAAAGTTTTCGCGTGGAAGTCGGCTACAACACGTCCGACGGCCGCTTTTACGGTTTGGCGCGTAGCAATTGCGTAACTACGCCCAAGGCCGGCAGCCCCGACATGATCGACGGAAATTGGGCTGACGTCATGAAGAACTCCGACAGGATTTACGCCATGAGTGGCGGCTACAGCGAAAACAATGCTGGTATCGACGAGCTGCAGGAATTACTCGAAGAACGCTTGCGTCGTCCCATCGGATCGCCCATGATCACACGGTTTGGTCAGGGTGCGGACGCGATTCTGGGGCGCCCAACGGATTTGAGATTCAGTGTGGATGTCGAGGTGGTGGTCTACGGAATGGCCTCCAGCAGCGCCTATGTCACGATGTTGGGCGAACCGGTCAAGCTCGGTCCCGATGGCAGCTTCACTGCGAGGATGAGCCTGCCGAACCGACGCCAGGTCGTTCCGTTGGTGGCCACCACTGCGGATGGCGGCGAAGAACAGACCATCGTTTTGGCGCTCGAGCGGAATACCAAGGTGATGGAACCGAAATTTCGGGAGATTGGTGAGTAGGGGGGGGATGATGGATCATGGATTTCCAAACGTTTCAAAGGACCCCAAGGCTCGCTCACCACGTAAATCTTCGAGTGATCATCGGAGTCCCGTCCTACACAGCCGAGCTGTGATGACTTGAAGTTTCAAGTTGGACAGAGCACTCTGGACGCGAGCACACGTTGCGGCGTCTGCATTGTGAGTCCCGTTTGGCCCTGCTAGGATGCATTCCAATGGCCGGTCTGCTGCCAGTTATTCGCACATTTCCATGATGTGAATCTCATCACATGTCCCAAATCGAATTCAACACGAAACGTGATGCGTTGCTCGATCAGATTCGGTCACTGGGAAGTTGTGCGGTTGCCTTTTCTGGCGGAGTCGACAGTGCGGTCGTGGCGCAGGCCGCTCAGCTGGCGCTTGACGAAGACGCGGTTGCGGTTACCGGGGTGAGCCACAGTCTCGCCCCGGGAGAATTGAACGTGGCGCGCGACGTTGCCAGGCAGATTGGAATTCGGCATGTCGAGGTCGAGACGGAAGAATTCGGCAATCCCGACTACGTTCAGAACGACGCGCGGCGTTGCTTTCATTGCAAGACCGAGCTGTACACGCATCTCACCTCCTTTTGCCAGCTGAACGCGATCGCCTGCATCCTCAACGGAGCGAATGTGGATGACCAAGACGATTATCGACCAGGCATGGAGGCAGCTCGCAATTTTCAGGTCATCAGTCCCTTAGCCGAGTGTGGATTGAACAAGACCGAAGTCCGACAATTGGCCGCACAGTGGAATCTGCCGGTTTGGGACAAACCGGCCTCCCCTTGTCTTTCCAGTCGCGTGGCCTACGGAGAAGAGGTGACGCCCGAACGTTTGCGGATGATCGACGAGGCGGAATGCTTCTTACGCGAGCAAGGATTGCGTGAGGTGCGTGTCCGTTATCACCGTGGTGACCTGGCCCGCATCGAGATGCCAGTCGACTCGATTTACGCGTTTCTGGATCCGCAGCGACGAGCGAGCATCGCGGATTTTCTGAGGTCACTCGGGTTTCGCTTTGTGACGATTGATCTGGAAGGATTTCGCTCTGGTAGCCTGAATTCGCTGGTTAGCATCGATCAAATCAAGCGGCTTTAAATGCGCGGCGAGATTACCCCCACAAGCGCATCCGCAACGTCACGCACGACGGCCAGCGGCGGCTGATCGGCGTTCACTTCGGTGATCAGCTCTTGGGGGTATTGCTCCAAAACCGGAAACGTCTCGCGCTCGTACACTTCGATGCGAAGGGTTATCACACCATGGTCAGCGTCATCTGGGCGGTTGGATTTTGTTGCCCGGGCAGCGAGGCGGGCGATGAGTGCGTCGCGATCCTTCATCATCAGATGGATGATGCGTTTCACCTCAACGACGTTATTGAGAAGCTCGACCTGCGTGGTCGTCCGCGGAATTCCGTCCAGGATCAAGGTGTGGTATTCCGGGTCGATCTCCTTGCCCGCGACTAGACCTTCCACATGTTGAAGAAAGAGGCGAAGGGTCAGCTCGTCGGGAACGAGGAGTCCTTTAGAGGCATAGGACACGAATTCCTTTCCTATTTCGCTAACTTTGTCGAGTGCGCGGAAAATATCGCCCATCGCCAGGTGGACCAGATTCGGCAGCCGGCCAATCACGACGCCCTGGGTACCCTTGCCCGATCCCGGACAACCGAACATTAGCACTGTCGAATACTTCATCGGTGTGACGCTCCTGGAATCGTCTTATCGCATGCGAATTCGGTATCTCGTCCAATTACTAATTCTGTGGGCGTTTGCTGTCAAGCACTAGTGATCTTCTCGCTTGTTTAGCTCAATCTACTCAAATTGGGGCTGATCCAGAGGGTTGAAGTTTCTTATACTGTTTGCCCATAGTTCGACTGTTTGGCTTATGATCCCAGCGGACCTGGAGACTTTGACACTTTCAACTAGGCCAGCTGTTAGGTTTAGACCCCCTCGGCAGTGTGCCGTGGTTGAATGAGGTTGGATAGCTGCTCAGGACATAACCGTTCTGGCGGAGAGAGACAGCGTGAAACACTCAATCGTCCTCGGATCGGTATTATTTGGCAGCTGGCTCCTTTGGTCAGGTCATTATACGCCGCTGCTGATCAGCTTTGGCGCTGTTTCCTGTCTCTTAGTGGTACTCCTGTCACGTAGGATGAACCTGGTCGACGAAGAAGGAGTGCCTGTCGCGCTCGGTCTCCGCCCTTTCATCCAGTACGCGCCCTGGCTGCTCAAGGAGATCGTGCTGGCCAATATCGATGTATCACGGCGGATTTTGGATCCCAAGTTGCCCATACGGCCGAATTTCATTCGGGTTAAGGCTAGCCAGCAGGGGGATCTCGGTCGCGTGATTTATGCAAATTCGATCACGCTGACGCCCGGCACCGTTTCGGTCGGCATGGAAGCCGATGAGATTACCGTCCACGCACTCTCTTACGAGGGGGCTGCGGAGGACATGTCCGGAGAGATGGATCGCCGGGTTTCGGCATTGGAGGGAAAAAACTGATGTTCGGGATAGCCACCGCTGCCATTCTGGTCACGATGTGCCTGGCGCTTGTCCGAGCCGCGCTCGGTCCCACCGTCTTCGACCGGATCCTGGCCTTGAACATGTTCGGCACCAAGACGGTCCTGCTGATCGCCGTGTTTGGGTTCTTGACCCGACGACCGGACTTTCTCGATCTGGCCCTGTTGTATGCCCTGATGAACTTTATCGGTGTTATCGCCCTGTTGCGCTTCTCAAGGTATGGCCTTTTCGGTGAGTCTGAACTTGAGCAACGGACGGGTTAATCATGGCGCTGATGGTGGATATAGTCAGTTGGATTTGTATTGTGGCGGGTTCGTTTTTCGCTGTCGTGGGAGGAATCGGGATCGTCCGCCTGCCCGATTTCTACACGCGGATGCACGGGGGGGCGATCACGGACACCATGGGCGCTGGCCTTATTCTGTTGGGCCTGATGTTTCAGGCAGGGCTGACCTTGGTCACGGTGAAACTGGTGATGATCCTCATCTTCATTTTCATCACCAGTCCTACGTCATGCCATGCGCTGGCCAGTTCAGCTTCGATCAACAGTTCAGCTTCGATCAACAAGGATAGGTCGTCGTACTCGGACAGGAGAGACAGCGATTGAATCTGTAATCGAATTGGCAACGCGTTGGATTGACATCTCACTGCTGGCTCTACTTGCCTGTACGGCCATCACCGTCGCTCGCATGCGCAGCCTTTGGGCGGCGGTGATGTTGACTGGGATCTATAGCTTCTTGGGTGCCAGTTGGATGTTGATCCTGGATGCCCCCGACGTGGCGTTTACCGAGGCGGCGGTCGGCGCCGGACTCTCGACAGTCTTGATGCTGAGCACGCTGGCTCTCACCGGGACGACCATGAAGAAGCAAGCCACGTCGACTCTCCTGCCGTTGGTCGTCGTTTCCTTGACCGGCTTGGCACTGATCTACGGCACCGCGGACATGCCCTACTTTGGTGATCCCACGGCACCTGCTCACCAGCACCTGATGCCCGAATTCATGGCGGATACCGTTCCCAGCATCCACGAGGCGGCAGGCCACCATGCTGAGACGGGAGTCGGGGTTGATAACGTAGTCACCGCGGTCCTAGCCAGCTATCGAGGGTACGACACGCTTGGCGAAACAGTCGTCATTCTCACGGCCGGAATTGGTGTATTGCTCATACTCGGCGGTGAAAAGCGATTTAGCAGTTTTTTCGCCGACCTGTCTTTGCGCGACGTGCCGTCCATGAGACATCGCGCGATTCTGCGGGTAGCCACCAAACTTTTGATTCCGTACATTTTACTGTTTGCCTTGTACGTTCAGTTTCATGGCGACTATGGGCCTGGTGGTGGCTTCCAGGCGGGGGTGATCTTTGCGGCGGCCTTGATCCTCTACGGATTGGTATTCGGTCTCCGTGCGACGCTTAAAGTTGCCCCTCCCAGCGTCGTCGAGACGCTAGTGGCACTGGGCGTGCTGCTTTATGCCGGAACCGGTGTCGCCACCATGTTGCTCGGCGGAAACTTCCTCGATTACAGCGTGTTGGAGCATCCTCTATTGCCGGGGGTGTTGCCACACGGCCAGCACCTGGGAATCCTGTTGGTCGAATTAGGCGTCGGCATCACGGTAGCCGCTGTGATGATCACCATCTTCTTCGCTTTTGTAGGCCGGGAGCACCCAAGATGAACACGGTTCTAGGCCTGTACAACTATTGGATCGTCATCTTTTTAATGATGACCGGTTTCTACGTTGTCATTGCCCAGGGAAACCTGGTGAAAAAGGTAATCGGACTTAACATCTTTCAGATATCCGTCTTCCTGCTTTATATTACCATAGGCAAGGTCCGGGGTGGCACGGCCCCCATCCTTCCTGAGGACGTCACGTACTCTCCCGATGGCCTGCCCATTCCGCCCCAGGGCTTCGATGGTTGGTCGAATCCGCTGCCGAGTGTGCTGATATTGACCGCCATTGTTGTCGGCGTGGCCACTACGGCCGTGGCCTTAGCGCTGATCGTACGCATCGGCGAAGCCTATGGAACGATCGAAGAAGACGAGATACTAGCACTTGATTTGGAGGAGTGATGGAGCAACATCTACCGATCCTCCAAATCATCGTGCCGCTGATCGCCGCACCCCTTTGCCTGCTCCTCCGTCAGCGGACCCTGGTGCTCGGTTTCGCCATTTGCGTTTGCTGGGCCACGTTTGCCATGGCGGTGATGCTGTTGCTGCGTGTCGCGCCTGCCAACGGCGGTGATCCCGGTTTTCCGATGGCGACCGTGATCACCTACCAGCTGGGTGGCTGGATGGCACCCTGGGGCATCGAATATCGGATCGACATACTCAGCGTTTTCGTCTTGCTCATCGTATCGGGAATTGGGGCCACGGTGCTGACGTACGCTCCGTTGAGTCTTTCGCGGGAAATCGATCGTGACCAACACTACCTGTTCTGCGCGGCCTATTTGCTTTGCCTGACCGGATTGCTGGGAATCGCCATCACCGGTGATTTGTTCAATCTCTTCGTTTTCTTAGAAATCTCCGCGCTCTCCTCCTACGCCTTGATCAGCCTGGGCGCCAACCAGTCTCGAAAAGCGTTGACAGCTGCCTTTCAGTATCTGGTGATGGGCACGATCGGAGCGACGTTTATCCTCATCGGCATTGGGCTGATGTACCAGATGACTGGTACCTTGAACATGACCGACATGGCCGCCCGTTTGGACACCTTCGGCGGGACGCGTACGGTGCTGGTGACGTTTGCGTTTCTGACCGTCGGCATCAGCTTGAAGATGGCGCTTTTTCCGCTGCATTTGTGGCTGCCAGGCGCCTATGCCTACGCTCCCTCCGTGGCGACGGCATTTCTGGCGGCGACCGCCACCAAAGTATCCGTCTACATCCTGCTCCGTTTTATTTTTACCCTGTTCAAGCCCCAGTTCGCCTTTGAGATGTTGAACTTTGACCTCGGCCTCATGGCACTGGCGATCCTTGGCATCTTTGCGGCTTCGACGATCGCGATCTTCCAGACGAACATCAAACGCATGCTGGCCTACTCAAGCGTCGCCCAAATTGGCTACATGGTTTTGGGAATCAGCTTTGCAACGGTCACCGGGTTGACCGCGGGAATTGTTCACCTGCTGAACCACGCATTGATCAAAGGGGGCCTGTTTCTGGCCATGGGATGCATTGCCCTGCGTCTTGGATCGGTCGAGTTGGAGGACATGCGCGGCATTGGCCGACGCATGCCGATGACGATGTTCGCCTGGGTGCTGGGGGGATTAGGCCTGGTTGGCGTCCCCGTAACGGCTGGGTTTATTAGCAAGTGGTATCTGATCAGTGCCGCCTTGGAGAAGGGCTGGTGGCCGGTAGCCGCATTGGTACTGCTCAGCTCGTTGTTGGCGCTGGTCTACGTCTGGCGGGTCGTTGAAACAGCCTACTTCGATAGCCCCGCGGATCCGCAATTGGACGTCGCCGAGGCGCCGTTGGCCATGCTGATTCCGGTGTACGTACTTATCGGAGCAAGCTTGTTTTTTGGGCTTTCGACTTCACTTTCGGCCAATGTGGCGCGCTACGCTGCCGAGATGCTGCTGGGGGTGACGTCATGACCGCTGAGACATCCATCCAGGTGGCGCTGGCCCTGCCACTGGTGGCTGCCTTGTTAACCGTACTGCTGGGAAAGTGGCCCAACCTGCGCGAGCTCTGTACACTGCTCACAGCTGGTGCGCTCTTTCTCGTGGTCGCGTCGCTGGCCCCCAGAGTATTCGCCGGAGCTCGACCCGCAGCCACGCTCATCGAAGTGCTGCCGGGACTGGCGCTGGCCCTAGAAGTCGAACCGTTGGGCATGCTGTTCGCCCTGGTTGCCTCCGGTCTGTGGATCGTGACGACCTGTTATTCGATCGGATACATGCGTGCCCACAACGAGGAACACCAGACTCGCTTTTATGCCTGTTTCGCCGTAGCCATCATGGCCGCCATTGGCGCGGCCATGGCCAAGAATATGTTCACTTTGTTCCTTTTTTACGAGGTGATGACACTCTCGACCTATCCGTTAGTGGCCCATCATGGCACTGAGGCCGCGCGCAAGGGAAGCCGAACCTACCTGGGCATCCTCATGTTCACGTCCGTTGCCTTTTTGCTGTTGGCCGTCGTTTGGACTTGGAACATCGCTGGCACACTCGACTTTAAACCTGGCGGTATCCTCGAGGGCAAGGCCAGCAATCAAATGCTCCTCGTGCTACTGCTGCTTTACGCATTTGGAACCGGGAAGGCCGCGCTGATGCCTCTGCATCGCTGGTTGCCCGCCGCCATGGTGGCACCGACACCGGTCAGTGCTCTGTTGCACGCGGTGGCGGTCGTCAAGGTCGGCGTCTTTACCATCATGAAAGTTGCTGTTTACATCTTCGGCATCGATCTGCTGGCCAGCACGGGCATCAGTGTCCCGTTGATGTACGTAGCAGGAGCCACCGTGCTGATTGCCTCACTAGTTGCCTTAACCAAGGACAATCTTAAGGCGAGGCTGGCTTATTCCACGGTCAGTCAGCTGTCCTACATCGTGTTGGGAGCAGCGCTGGCCAACAGCTGGGGCGTGATCGGTGGCAGTATGCACATCGCCATGCACGCCGTTGGCAAGATCACTCTATTCTTCTGCGCTGGGGCTATCTACGTGGCAACGCACAAGACGGAGATCAGTGACATGCGCGGCATTGGCCGAACCATGCCTGTCACGACGTTTGCTTTTCTGTTGGGTTCGTTCAGCGTCATTGGTCTGCCACCTTTCGGCGGTTCTTGGAGCAAGTGGTACCTGGCGTTGGGGGCGGCGGAGGCTCATCAGTGGCTGCTGATCGCGGTGCTCATGATCAGCTCGCTCCTCAATATCGCTTACCTGTTACCCATTCCAGTGCGTGGTTTCTTTCTGGCCCCGGTGGATGGTCCTGAGCGGCCCGAGATCAAAGAGGCGCCCATTTTCTGCCTGGTCCCGCTGTGCCTGACGGCGGTGGGAGGTCTCGTGTTGTTCTTTTTTGCGGACAAAATCTACCAGTTGTTGGCTCCTATCGCCCAGATCTGACCGGTAACGTCGTGAATACTGAAAGAAAATACTGGCTCGACGATCCCCGCAACGTGAAGAAGATCGTCTATGCGCTCTTTGCCGTTTGCGCCCTGTTGGTGGGAGCCGACTTGCTGCTCGACCACGAGCACAGTCATTTCCCGTTCGAGAGCAGGTTTGGTTTCTACGGGTGGTTTGGCTTCATCGCCTGCGTGGCTTTGGTATTGGCCGCTAAGGTGATGCGCAAGCTGTTGATGCGGGAGGAAGACTACTATGATCCCTAGTCTGCCGCCCGGCGTCATCTTGATCGTAGGCGCTTTGCTGTTGCCCTTGCTCCCAGGCCGATTGAAATCGGTCTGGATGCTGCTGTTGCCGTTATTAAGCGCGGCCCATCTATTCTTGATGGTGCCTGAGACGCCGCTGACGCTAGATGTGTTCGGTTATCAACTCACACCGGTGCACGTTGACCGTCTTAGCCTGGTTTGGGGCACGATTTTCCATATCGCCGCCTTCCTCAGTGCCCTGTACGCGCTGCATGTGAAGGACTCGCTCCAGCACGTGTCGGCGCTGATCTATGCCGGTGCGGCGATCGGAGCGGTCTTAGCCGGAGATTTGATCACGTTGTTTGTCTACTGGGAGCTGACGGCGGTTTCCTCGGTCTTTCTGATTTGGGCCAGCCGCACTGAGCGTTCTTACCGTGCCGGCATGCGTTATTTGATCGTCCAGGTGGGGTCCGGTGTTATCTTACTTTCCGGCATACTGCTGCACTTTCGCGACACCGGTTCGTTATCCTTTGAAAAGGCGTTTCATTCTTTTTTGCCAGGCACCGAAGATTATTTTCTCGGACTGAATTCGCCGGGCACCGTCCTCATCTTCATCGCCTTCGGTATCAAGGCTGCTTTTCCATTGCTGCACAATTGGCTGGAGGACGCCTACCCCGAGGCCACGGTAACGGGCACCGTGTTCCTCAGCGCCTTTACCACCAAGCTAGCCATCTATGCTTTGGCGCGTGGTTTTCCTGGCACGGAGCTGCTGATCTGGATCGGCGCCGTCATGACCGCCTTTCCTATCTTCTTCGCGGTCATCGAGAACGATCTGCGGCGCGTGCTGGCATACAGCCTCAACAACCAGCTGGGCTTTATGGTCGTGGGGATCGGCCTGGCGAACTTCGCCGCGCATCCTAAGGTGGCTGAGTTAGCGCTCAACGGAACCGCCGCTCACGCGTTTGCCCACATCCTCTACAAGGCCTTGCTGTTTATGTCCATGGGCGCGGTTTTGTACCGGACCGGGACGATCAAGGGTTCGGAACTGGGAGGACTCTACAAATCGATGCCGTGGACCACGGTATTCTGCATCATCGGTGCGGCGTCGATCTCGGCCTTTCCCTTGTTCAGCGGCTTCGTCACCAAGTCGATGATCCTGACCGCCGCTGCCGAGCGGCACCAGACGGTCGTCTGGCTCGTGTTGCTCTTTGCGTCGGCTGGTGTGTTCCACCATTCGGGGATCAAGATTCCCTTCTTTGCCTTCTTTGCCCACGATTCTGGCAAGCGCGTCCGCGAGGCGCCGCTGAATATGCTCATCGCCATGGGGATCAGCGCCGCGTTGTGCGTGATCATTGGCGTGTTCCCAGCGCCCCTTTATGCCATCCTGCCGTTCGATGTCGATTTCGATGCCTACACGACCTCGCATGTAATTACCCAGCTGCAGCTGCTCCTGTTCTCGGCCCTGGCATTTACGGTGTTAAAGCTGACGGCCATCTATCCGCCCGAGGTGCCGTCGATTAATCTGGACGCCGATTGGATCTGTCGAAAGCCACTCTTTGAGGCCGTTGGATGGCTGTACCAAACGGCTGCCTGGATCGGCGCCACGATGGCTCGTGCTGCTCAGGAGCTGCTGAACACGGTAATCGCGTGGTTTCAAACTCAATGTGGACCGTGTGGGCCCCTGGGCCGTAGCCGGTCAACCGGCGGGATGGTTATCTGGGCCGCGATATTGCTGGGAGCCTACCTGGTCCTCTATTACCTCTAGCCCTAGCCCCCATTTCTCACACACTTCGTCGCGAGTGGTGGTAAGTCCTTGGCTGGCAAGGCAGACGAGCAATTTGACCGGAATCGTATTTTCCATACGTTGAGGATCAAATTGTGAAGTCTAACGCTGCCAGCCATGGACTTGGCCACCGCGCAGCAGAAGGCGTGTGAGAAATGGGGGCTAGAGTCCGGTTGACACCACCCGATGGGCGACGTTAAGTTGGCGAGCTTCCGTCATGTCTTGATTTCCAGCGACTCGGCCTGTCGGCTGTTTGACGGTGTGATATTTAAGCGAATTGTAAGCGAATCAGTGCTGGACGATTTCAGAAATAGGAGAGAACAAAAGTGAACAAGTTGGTTAATCACGCAGTGCTCGGATGTGTGGTGATAGGTTGTATGTTGACGCTCTTCGCCACGCCAGCAGTGGCACAGACGGTCGAAGAACTTCAGCAGCGGTTAGAAGTCCAGCAGGAGGCCATGAAACTGGCCACCGAGCGAGGTACCTTCGGCATGTATCTGGGTGCTGCCCTTGGTGCCGGGTTGGTCCTTATGGGTGGTGGTTGGGGCATTGGTCGCATCGGCGCTGCGGCTGTGGAGAGCATCGCACGCCAACCGGAAGCGGCGGCAAATATTCAGACCGCGATGATCATTTCCGCTGCGTTGATCGAAGGTGCCACGTTTTTCGCATTGATCGTCTGTATGTTGTTTAATTAGCCGCTGGACGACGAATCGAAGCCAAACGGCCCCTTTTTTTGGGGGTGGCCCGGTTGTTGCATGCCCAGTTTTGATTGGTCCAATTTCGATTGGCTCAATTACGCTCACTGTACATCGTGAATTTGGGATATCATGGACTGCGCTGCGGCAGCTGCACGAACGCTGCCGCTTGCCACAGCGTATCAGTGCTAAAGCCATGTCCAACGATTCCCAATTGAATTCCGGCACGACCAATATCGAGTTGGCCGGTCGTGAACTAGGGGACTACCGGCTACTACGTCGCCTGGGCCGTGGCGGCATGGCCGAAGTCTATCTGGCCGAGCAAAAGTCGCTTGGTCGTCGTGTCGCTTTCAAAGTGCTCAAAAAAGAATTGGCGGCCGATGAGAACTTCATCCGCCGCTTTCAGAACGAGGCCCAGGCAGCCGCGGCCTTGGTGCATGCCAACATCGTGCAAATCTACGAGGTTGGCTGTGTCGACGGCGTTCATTTTATTGCCCAGGAATACGTGCCGGGGCAAACGCTGAAGCAATTGCTCAACCGCGGGGCGCTGGAGGTGCCCACCGCCGTTCAGATCATGCGTCAAGTCGCGTTGGCGTTGCACAAGGCGGCAGGGCAGGGGATTGTGCACCGCGACATCAAGCCGGAAAACATTCTGTTGGGTGGCGAGAACATGGTCAAAGTCGCCGACTTTGGGCTGGCTCGTTTCGACGACCAGCGCCGTTCGCTGGAGCTGACCGAAGTCGGAGTGACGTTGGGTACGCCGCTGTACATGAGCCCGGAGCAGGTGGAAGGACGTAAACTGGATCATCGCTCCGACGTCTATTCGTTTGGAGTGACCGCCTACCACATGCTCGCCGGTCGACCACCTTTCGAGGGGGACACCCCTTTGAACCTGGCGGTCCAGCACATCAAAACCGAACCGCCTCCGCTGGCCGAGCTGCGGACCGATTTGCCTGCGGAGCTTTGCCGAATCGTACACAAGCTGATGGCCAAGAATCCGGACGACCGCTACGGCTCGATGGGTGACATGCTCAACGATTTGCGAGCGGTCCCGGTGCCGGGTGCGATTGAGGATTGGTCAACGGGGATGGAATTGTGGGCGGTGCCCAGCGAACCCACGGTGCCGGCAACGCGGTTCGCCGAGACGCAGCGTTTGTCGGTCGCCATGCAAACGGCTGGTTCCGCGCGTGGTGGCAAGCGTTGGGTGCCGTGGTTGGCCAGTTGCCTGGCATTGGCGATCGGTGCCGCTTTGGCCTGGGCAACTCGTCCGATCGATCCTTTGGCGATCAGCGCTGGCGAAATGGTTCCCAGGGTCGCCAAGTGGGAGACAGCCGTTGCCCAGTACCAATACGCGGTGGCCGTTAACGAGGACGATGCCTTAAGGGCGGTGTTTGAATACTTCCCGCCAGACAGGCTGGAGCCAGGTGAGGATCGCTATTATGCGTTGCGGGCGAAAGCAGAATTGGCTCGACGTTACATCGAGAACCACGAGTTCCAGAGGGCGCTGAAGTTACTGGAAGACCTTTCCAACGTCGACGAGACCGAGGCCGAGTTTCAGGCATTTGGTTTTGCGGGACAGGCGATCATCCAGTCCGAAAATGGTCCACACGACGAGGCCGTCCGCAATCTAATGGCTGCCGAGAAATTGAAGATGCATCTCGATGAGAATTTGCGTCGGCACTTGGATCGCGCCGCCCGCCGCATCCGCAGCCGATAGCAAGTGGCCAGATTTCCTCGGATGTTGGCTCCGTTGACACAGCTGGCCAGAGTCGGGAATAATCATGGCTTGATCCAAACCACGCCCCGTTCGTCTAGTGGCCTAGGATTCCGGATTCTCAGTCCGGCGACAGGGGTTCGACTCCCCTACGGGGTACTTAGCAGGTTGCACAAAACCCGACGTTTTCTCACAAGTCGTTGGGCCGTCGGTAGTTGCATGTTTTTCGTTTCCATCGCTTTCGGCTGGTTTCGGCCCCACCTGTGGCCCCACCCCACCTGTTTGGCCCCACCCTGGGCCCCACCCTGCGGCCTGCTCGAAGTGGCTTTCGGTTGTCGTCAAGTAATGTTTGTGGGCGATGGCTTCGCTGTTGCCCATCCAATCGCAAACGCAATGTGTTGGGAAATCACTTTGCAATTCCGTTTGTCGGCTGGCCCTCAGGTTGTGAAACAGTCGTTCCCACGGCTCAATGCTGGCCCTGGCTAGTATCCGCTCGAATCCAGTCCGCAAGTTGCAGCTACGGTTGCGATGTCGCGAGACGACGAATTCAGAGCCGTCAGGTGCGGCGTCAAGAGCCTCGCCCAGCCAATGCCGAAGCTCAGGAAACAGGGGCACCGTTCGCCGTGCTTTGCCGTGTCGCTTGGTTTTGCGACTTCGCACAGTGAAGCGATTGTCAGCCCAATCGATATCGGTCCACTTGAGGGCAAACACTTCGCTTGGACATCGCAGGCCACCGAAGCGAACTAGTGCGATTATCGCTCGCCATTCCGCATCGGGTGCGGCGTCGATGGCCTTGGCTATTGTCTCACGCGAAACGAATTGCTTTCGCTCAGCGTTTTCCTCACCGCCAGCGACAAGCTCATCGAAAGGGTTGGCGTCGGCTAGCCCGTTGCGTATAGCCACCTTGGCGAATTGCTTTGCGTGTTTGGTGGCTTTTGAAATAGTACTAGACGAATACTTACGCCGGCCGTCGTCACGAATTGCGTTGACAAGCGACTGTTGCCAGTCGTGAGAATTGGCTGAAGTAATCGAACGAAAGTCGATGTCCTCGCCGAAATAATTTGTAAGCTTTTCGCGACTGTTTCGCCAATTGCGAACGGTGTTTCCTTCGGCGTCTTCGCGGCTGGCGATATAGTTGTCGATTAGTTCAGCCAGCGTTGCCGATTGCCTTGCTTCGCACAAGTCAGCGTTGGAAAGCTTTTCGTGCAAGTCGTCGCCAAGGTTAGATAACCACTTGGCGGTGTCGCTGTCGATTGGCTGGCCAGCGATTCGGCGAGCGATTAGCTGGTCGATGCGATTGAATAGAAAGCGAGCCGTTTTCTCTGGCTGCTCACCCAGGCGAATACGTTTGCGGCGTTTGCTTCCGTCCCGCCATTGAATTCGCCAAACCGTCCTTTCGCCACTCTGTTCTTGCTGTAAAGTAGCCATAGCCATTTCCTTTCTCATCAAAGGTTATCGGTTAGAGTCGCCGGCGGTGTCATTAGCACCGTCGGCGGCTTGCTTTATTGTTGCACCCTCGGCGTTGCAACGCAAATGCGTTTCTATCGGCCAACGACGAATAGGGCCCCGCCAATGCCCAGCAGCAGAAAAACCGTGCCTAGCGTCAAGCAAAACGCGACGATACCGACTTGCCACGTGCCACAAGCAATAAGCAAAAGGCCACCGATTGATAGTATTCCTCTCATCTCATCCTCGCCGCTGCCTTGCGGCCATGAATTCATCAAACGCATCA